>Ga0065721_10048742_pt1 | contig 102356 bp, 90 predicted proteins | sample Mesricmetagenome_FD_59108 | JGI IMG/M metagenome (GOLD analysis project Ga0065721, IMG submission 59108) | Mesophilic microbial community from rice straw/compost enrichment Sample: eDNA_1 v2 (version 2) | ecosystem: Engineered > Solid waste > Grass > Composting > Bioreactor | place: USA... | reverse complement strand
GGGGTGATCCGCGAGCCGTGGATCAAGATGGCCCACCTCGCGACCATCTGGGGCGTCTATGTCGCGCCGGAGCACCGCCGCCGCGGCATCGCCCGCGCGATGGTGGCACGGGCGATTGAAGCCGCGCGATCCTGGCCCGGCGTGGCGCGGGTGCGTCTTTCCGTCTCGGCGGAATCACCCGAGGCCCGGCGGGTGTACGAGTCGCTCGGGTTCAAGGCCTGGGGCGTGGAGCCCGACGTGCTCCGGGTGGGCGGCCGGTCCTTCGACGAGGTGTATCTCACTCTCCCGCTCAGCTAAGTGGGACAAATCGCCGAAGATTGATACTCTGCACACGCAGCCGCCGGGCGTCCGGTGGAGCGGAGAAAAACGATCGGAGTTAGCCAAGTATGCCGAATCCCATCAAGGCGATCAAAGGCGGTGTTACGCAGGTCAAGGCTTCGGTGAAAGCCGTTCAGGCGCACAACAAGAACGTCAAGGCCGGCACGGCGCTCACCGCAGCCAACAGGGGCCCCGCGACCAAGAAGACCATCGGCCCGGTGAACATCGCCAAGGCCTTCGTTTCCGGCGCGAAGGACCCCAAGGCCGCGAAGGCCAACTACGCGAAGCTCAAGGGCGTCATCAAGAAGTGAACTTTCCCACCGCCGCGCGCGGAAACGCCGCGGCGTGGATTTCCCACACGCAATCAATCGCGCCCGTGCTTGTTCCGCCGGTCCTTGCGGATGCGGTCGTGCAGGTGCGATGGCTCTGCGCGGCTGCCGCCCCTGTTCGCCCCGCCCTGGCTGGCCCCCTGATGTCCACCCTTCGCGTCCTGGAGCGGCCCCTGGATTGAACTGCCCCGCCCGGGGCGGCCGCGATCGGGCAGTCCGCCCTCCACCACGCGCCCGCTCCCGGAAACTCCCTTCACCTTCGGGTCCTTGTGCCCGAGTGACTTGCGGCCCGCCATGAGCGCCTCCTTTGCGCGATAGCTGGCCCGCGGCGGCTCCAGTTCTGATGAGAACCGCGTGTGTCCGGCTAGACTGCGCGGACCATGCAATCCAAAGCCGCCACCGTCAAGGCCTACCTGGACTCGCTGCCCGAGGACCGCCGCGCCGCCATCAGCGTCGTGCGCCGAACGATCCTCGACAATCTCGACAAAGGCTTCAGCGAGGGCATGCAGTACGGCATGATCGGGTACTTCGTGCCCCACAAGCTCTACCCCGCGGGGTACCACTGCGACCCCCGCCAGCCCCTGCCCTTCGCCGGACTGGCCAGCCAGAAGAACTACATGGCCCTGTACCTGCACGGGGTCTACACCAACCCGGAGGCGCGCGCCCGCCTGGTGGAGGAGTGGAAAAAGACCGGCAAGAAGCTCGACATGGGATCCGCGTGCATCCGCTTCAAGAAGCTGGAGGACCTCCCGCTGGACCTCGTCGGACGCACCGTGAAGCGCATCACCCTCAAGAAGTTCATCGCGTCGTACGAAGCCGCGCTCGCGAGCCGGCCCGCGGCGAGAAAGGCAAAAACATCCGCCGCTCAGCCCGCGAAGAAGAAGGTCACCAAGAAGGCCCTCCGCAAGAAGGCCGCCCGCCGGGCCGTCAGTTGAGCCCCGAGGGCGTCGTCAGCTCAAGCTGACCCGTGACGCGCAGCAGGTTCAGATAAAACAGCTTCTGGTTGTACCGCTCGGTGATGAGTTGCAGCTGCGCCTGGAGCAGCGCGTTGTTCGCCGTGAGCTGGTCCAGATTGCTCGCGTTCCCGACGCGGTACTGGGCCACGGCCAGGTCATACGCACGCTGCGCCGCCATGACGGTGACTTCCAGCTCGCGCAGCTTGGCCGTGCTCGTGGCGTAATCCTCGTACGCGAGCACCACGTCCTCGTGCACCTGGCGCGCCAGACGCTCCTGCTGAAGCACCGCCTGCCGCAGACGCGAGTACGCCTCGCGCACGTCCTGATGCGTCAGCCCCGCGTTGAAGATGGGCTGAAGCAGCGACGCCCCCAGCGACCACGGGTTCCCGTCCCCAGGGTGGGAGTACACCAGGAACGAAAGGTTGAGGTTCGCCGTGGGGTAATACTGCCGGTACGCGGCTGTGACCGCCTGGCTCGCCAGCCGCACCCCTGTCCGGGCCGCCTCAAGGTCCAGGCGGCGCTGGACCGCCTCCACCTCGAACTCCTCCACCGTGCGCTCGTCGGACCCCGGCGTGAAGTCATCCCCCAGCGGGTTGTCCAGCCGCGGCAGGCCCAGCAGGAACGCGAGCGTCGTGCGCGCGCGGCTGGCGCTGGAGCGAGCCTGCATCAGCGAAACCCGCGTCGCGGACTCGTCCGCCTCCGCCTGCGCCAGGTCCAGCGGCCGGGCGATGCCCAGCTCCATCCGTGCCCGCACGTCGCGGACCTGCTCGGCGCGCAGCGCGAGCGAGTGCTCGAGCATCCGCACCGATTCATCCGCGCGGAGCACCTCGAAGAAGTTCTGCGCCACGCCGATGAGCACCGTCTGCTGCAGATCGCGCAGCACCAGCTCCTGCTGCTCCACCGCCGTGCGGGCCTGCTCCAGGTTGCTCAGCGTCCGCAGGTTGAAGAGCGTCACCGACCCGCCCGCGTTGACGCTGAACGAGTCGTTGGCGTTCGTGCCCTCGCCCGCGAGGGTGTACCGCGCCGAGGCGTCCACCGAGGGCAGGAACCCGGCCGCGGCACGGGCGCGGGCGATCAGCGACTGCAGGTACGTCTCGCCGCGGATCGAGAGCTGTTCGTCGTTCTTGTTGGCGAGGTAGAAGGCGTGCTGCAGGGTGAGCACCTGGCCTTCTTCCAGAGGCTCGATCGTCGCGGGCGCGTGCTCGTCGAGGATCGCCCGGTACGTGGCGACCTCCTTCTGCTGGTCCACGGCACAGCCCGCCAGCAGAGCGCAGCAGAGAGCGAGAGCACCTTGCACAAAGCCACGGTCACTCATGGCGGAGGGCCTCGATGGGGTCCAGGCGCGCGGCCCGGTACGCCGGGTAGTAGCCGAAGAAGATGCCCACCGCCGCGGAGAAGCTGAGGGCGAGAATTACGCTGAAAGGCTCCACCTGAGACTGGAAGTCCGAGATCATCGGCAGAATCTCGGCGCCGCCGATGCCCAGCCCGACGCCCAGCAGCCCGCCCAGCCCCGACATGAGCAGCGCTTCCAGCAGGAACTGGCGGAGGATGTCGCGGTTCTTCGCGCCGATGGCCTTGCGGACGCCGATCTCGCGCGTGCGCTCCGTGACGGTGACGAGCATGATGTTCATGATGCCGATCCCGCCCACCAGAAGCGAGATGCCCGCGATGCCCCCCAGCAGCACCGTGAACGTGCGCGACATCTCGTTGGCGGCCTCAAGCATTTCCGCCTGGTTGCGGATTTCAACCGTGTCGGGCATCCCCGGCTGGACGCGGTGACGCTTGCGGATGAGCGACTGCACCTCCTGCTGCAGCTTCGAGAGGTCGGTGCCCGCCTTGGCCTGGATGTCGATCTCGCGCAGACGGTCCACCCCAAGCACCTGCTTCATCGCGGTGGTGTGGGGGATGATGACCTGATCGTCGGGGTTGAACCACCCCTGATCGCCCTTGCTCTTGAGCACGCCGATCACACGGAAGTTGATGCCGTTGACCTTGATGTACTTCTCCAGCGGGTCGATCTCGCCGAAGAGGTTGGTGGCGGTGACCGGGCCGATCACGGCGACGCGGGCCATGCGGTCGCCGTCCAGGTCCGTGAAGTTGTGGCCGCGTTCGACGCGGAAGTCCCGCAGCGCGAAGTAGGTGACGGTGGTGCCCAGCACGTTGGCGCGGGCGTTGCGGTTCATGTACTTCACCTGCGCGTTGCCCTGCACCACGGGGGCGACGCGGTCCACGCCCTCCAGCTCCAGAATCGCTTCGGCGTCCTCCAGCGTCAGGTTCTGCTGCGTGCCCGTGACCACGCCCATGCTGCCGCGCTGGCCGGGCCGCACGATCAGCAGGTTCGTGCCCATCGCCGACATGCGGTCCAGCACCGCCTTCTTCGCGCCCGCCCCCAGCGCCAGCATCGAGATCACCGCCCCCACACCGATGATGATGCCCAGCATCGCCAGCACCGAGCGCAGCTTGTTCGCGCCCAGGCTCTTGAGGGCCACCTTCGCAATCATCCAGAACATCATGGCGCGGCCACCTCCGCCGGGGCCTCGCTCGCCGCCACGCGCTCCGGCGGATCGACGATCCGCCCGTCCTTCAGATAGATCTCCCGCTGACAGTGACGCGCCACGTTCAGGTCGTGCGTGACGATGATCACCGTGTGCCCGCGCTCGTTGATGGACTTGAACAGCGCCAGAATCTCCTCGCCCGTGCGCGAGTCCAGCGCCCCCGTCGGCTCGTCGCACAGCAGAATCGCCGGGTCCGACACGATCGCCCGCGCAATCGCCACGCGCTGGCGCTGCCCGCCCGAAAGCTGGTTGGGCTCATGCTCCATCCGGTCCGCCAGCCCCACGATCCGCAGCGCCTCCATCGCCCGCTCCCGCGCGTCCCGCCTCGCCGCGTAGTGCAGCGGCAGCTCCACGTTCTCCAGCGCCGTCATCCGAGGCAGCAGGTTGAACGTCTGGAACACGAAGCCGATCCGGCGATTGCGAATCTCCGCGAGCCGGTCCGCGGACAGCCGGCTCACGTCCTCGCCCTCCAGCAGGTACTTCCCGCTGTCGGGCCGCTCCAGGCACCCCAGCACGTTCATCAGCGTGGACTTACCCGAACCCGACGGGCCGCGGATCGCCACCAGCTCCCCCGCGTGGATGCGCAGGCTCACGCCATCCAGCGCCCGGACGACGTTGTCGCCCAGCCGGTACGTGCGCACGAGATCGGAGGCTTCGATGACCGCCGGGCTCATCGCCGGCCCCCGCGGGCCCCGCCACCCATGCCGGGGAACATGCCCATCCGCGGGCGGTTGTCGGCGCGCCAGCGGCTGAGGTCCTCGCCCGCGCGGTACTGCACCGTCTGACCCTCGGACAGCCCCTCGAGCACCTCGTACTTCTCGCCGTCGCTCAGGCCCACCTTCACGGGGACGTCCTGCGTCGTGCCGTCGGCGTTCACGACCGTGACGACCTGCCGCCCCTCGCGCCGCTGGACCGCCGCCATCGGGATCGTCAGCACGTCTTCCTTCTGCGCCGAGATGATCTGCACGTTGCCGGTCATCTCAGGCTTGAGGAGTTGCTTGTCCTTGGACTTCACCTCGATCTTCACCTCAAAGGTGACGACGTTGTTCACGTTCACGCCCTTGGTGGCGATGCGCACCACCTCGCCGCGGAAGCGGCGGCCGGGGTAGGCGTCGAGCGTGATGTCCACGGGCTGGCCCAGCTCCACGCTGCCGATGTCCGACTCGTCCACCGCCGCGAGCAGGAACACCCGCGACAGGTCGGAAATGGTCATGATCGTCGTGCCGCCGCCGACATTGGTGACGCCCGAGGCGATGATCGCGCCCACCTGCGTGGAGAGGGAAGAGACCACGCCGTCGATCGGCGCGGTGACGGTCGTGTACGAGAGAAGCTGGTTCGCAAGATCAAGAGCGATCTGCGCATCGGCCAGCGACGCCTCCGCCAGCTTCACGTCCTCGCGCCGCACCTCCAGCGCCAGCTCCTTCGTCTTGACCTCGGCCAGCGCGGCCCTGGCCTGGCTCACCTCCGCCGCGGCGATGATCGCGGCGGTCTCCGCCGCCTCGTAATCCTCCTTCGACCCAAGCTGCTGGGCGAGCAGTTGCCGCCGCCGCTCCGCCCGCTCCATCGCCTCGCGCGCGCGGCCTTCAGCCGCGGTCAGATTGGCCTGGGCACGCTCGCGGGCGGTGACGACCTCCTGCTCGGCGACGAGAAGGTTCTGACGCGCCTGGGCGAGCCGCGCCTGGGCGATCGTCAGGCTCACCTCCCGCTGGGAGACATTGCGCTGCTGCTCGGTGGGATCAAGCTGGAGCAGCAGGTCCCCCTGCTTGACCTCGTCGCTCACGTCGAAGGGCAGGGTGATGACCTGGCCGCTGGCGCGGCACTTGATCTCCACGTCCAGATTCGACACCACCCGTCCGGTGCTCGCGACCGCCTGAAAGATGGATCCTCGCTCCACCTTGGCGGTGGCGAGCGAAGCGCCCGTGGCGGCGGGCGCGGCTTCCTGCGTCTTCTTCCAGTACGCATAGCCGCCCGCGCCGAGAACGATCAGGATGATGACGACAATGCCAAACTTCTTCATGGTTCGGTGGGGGGCTCGAGAATCGGAGTCGGCCTGTACAGAAGGATGAACGAAGGACGCGGGTGCGTCATTGCAGAACGGAGCATGAACGTGGGCTGGAGGGTAAGAACGGGCTGCCCAGGGCGGATGATGGGCCCCTCCCCCGGCGGATGTTACCCGACACACCCCGCTCGCGTGGCGTTCGGACGCGGGCTCGCCGACCCCGTTAGACTCCGTGCATGAACGTGTGCGCGATGTGTGTCCTGCTGGGGCTCGCCGCGGCGGTGGCCCCGGCCCAGACCACTTACCAGCTCGACCTGGATTCAGGCGTCAAGCCGACGCTCCACAACACCCAGTCCGGGGATTCCACGCTTCTTTCCCGTGTCCGCCGCCTCATCGCCGAGGAGCGGTTCCGCGAGGCCTACGACCTCGTGGATGACTGGATCGAGGAAAACCGCGACACGGACAACCCCCAGCTCCCCGAGGCCTACGTCCTCCGCGGCACCGCCCTCATCGGCCGGGACAAGGAGTTCGACGCCCTCTTCGACTTCGAGCACGTCGCCCGCCACTACCCCGAATCGGCGGCCTTCCCCGTGGCTCTGGAGCGCGAGCTGGAGGTCAGCAACAAGTACCTCAACGGCCTCCGCCGCCGCCAGTTCGGCATCCGCTTCGAGTCCGCCGTGGACATCGCCGAGGAGCTGATCGTCCGCATCAACGAGCGGCTGCCGGGGAGCAAGCTCGCCGAGCGCGCGCTGATGGACCTGGCCGACTACTACTACCGCCAGCGCGACCTGAAGATGGCCGCCACCGCCTACGAGTGCTTCATCCTGCTCTTCCCCGGCAGCGATCAGCGCCAGAAGGCGATGGAGCGGCGCATCTACGCCACCATCGCCCAGTTCAAGGGCCCGCGCTACGACGCCTCCGGCCTCATCGAGGCCCGCTACCAGATCGAGGAATACCGCGAGCAGTACCCCCACCAGGCCGCGGCGAGCGGGCTTTCCGACGCATTGCTCGCTCGTCTGGACGAGTCCGCCGCGGCACAGTTGCTCACCGTCGCCCGCTGGTACATGACCCGCAAGGACGACTCCTCCGCGCGCCTGACGCTGACCCGCCTCGTGCAGCGGCACCCCGCCACCGCTTCCGCCGCGGAGGGCTACGCCATCCTCAAGGAACGGGGCTGGATCAAAGACGCCCCCGCCAGCAACGGAGCCGGTGAGCCATGAGGATGCTCATGGCGCTCATCGCGGCTGCCGGCCTCATCACCGGCTGCTCCTCCGACCCGAGAAAGGGGTACTCCTTTGCCTCCACCTACCCGGCGGGGGTGCAGACCGTCACGGTGCCGGTCTTTGAGAACCTCACCTTCTATCCGGGGCTGGAGGTCCAGCTCACCGAAGCGCTGATCAAGCAGATCCAGGCGACCAGCGGGCTGAGGGTGGTCGGCGCGGGCTCCGCCGATTCGCGCCTGTCCGGCACCATCACCGACGCGCAGCTCCGCCGCCTGACCCTCGACAAGACCACCGGCCTCGTGCAGGAGCAGGCCTTCCAAGTCACCATCGACTTTGAATGGCGGGACATCCGCTCCGGCAAGGTCATCATGAGCCGCCGGAACTTCGCCGCGGCGGACACCTTTATCCCGGCCCGTCCCACGGGCGAGCGGCTGGAAACGGGGCAGGCGGGCGCGGTTCAACGCCTGGCCCGTGATATCGTGGCCGAAATGCGCTCCGCATGGTGAGAAGCGGCGTATAAGGAGTGCCTCGGGCATCTCCGAGAGGGGCCTCGGGTTGTACCGGGGGCCGCCTACCCTTTTGAGACCACCCGTCCGGAGTGAGTGCATCCGGCCCGCCTGGGTGCCGAAAGAACAGGGAAGGGCCGCGAGGACTCTTTCACGCGGACTGCGAGCGAGTACAAACCTTTGCCGACCCGAGACTTGAGCATGACACGACGGTTCGCCGGGCTTCGGATGCTGATGGCCGAGGGCCCCCGCCGGGGGCGTGACACGCGCCCTGATGGGCAAGGCGGAGGCTCCGGCGACAAGAAACAGGGCCCGCCGCCCCCCAGCCGCGGGCTCTTCGGCGTCGTCTCCCTGCTCATCTTCTGCGTGTTGATCTTCATGATGTTCAACTCGCCGGGGCAGGGGCAGAAGATCACCATCGCGGAGTTCAAGCGGCTGTGGGAGAACCGGCAGATCGACCACGACAGCGTGGTGATCCGCGACGACGCGGTGGAGGCCAAGCGCCTCCCCGGCCCGGACAGCCCGCAGGCCACCCTCGTGATCGTGCCCCTCAACGCCCGCTCCGGCGATGAGATCGTGCGCAAGATCGGGGAAATCACCAACGATCAGTACCGCTTCGCGCCCTCCTCGCAGCTGCTCCAGCTCGTGATTCTCTTCGCGCCGGCGGCGCTGCTGCTGCTCCTGCTGTGGTACGGCATCAGCCGCGGGCTGCGCAACGCCGGGGCGGGGGCGGGAATGCTCGGCAACTTCGGCAAGAGCCGGCACCGCACCATGAACAAGGAGATGACCGGCATCACCTTCGCCGACGTCGCCGGCATCGACGAGGCCAAGGAAGAGGTCGCCGAGATCATCGAGTTCCTCAAGAACCCCAAGAAGTTCACGAAGCTGGGCGGGCGCATCCCCCGCGGCGTGCTGCTCGTGGGCGAGCCCGGCTGCGGCAAGACGCTGCTCGCCAAGGCCATCGCCGGCGAGGCCGACGTCCCCTTCTTCTCCATCTCCGGCTCGGACTTCGTGGAGATGTTCGTGGGCGTGGGCGCCAGCCGCGTGCGCGACCTGTTCAAGCAGGCCAAGGACTCGGCCCCCTGCATCATCTTCCTGGACGAGATCGACGCCGTGGGCCGCCGTCGCGGCAGCGGCTTCACCACCGGCGGCCACGACGAGCGCGAGCAGACCCTCAACGCCATCCTCGTCGAGATGGACGGCTTCCAGCCCGCCGACGGCGTGATCGTCATCGCGGCCACCAACCGCGCCGACGTGCTTGACCCGGCCCTCATCCGCCCCGGCCGCTTCGACCGCCAGGTCGTCGTCCCCCTCCCCGACGTCAAGGGCCGCCTCGAGATCCTCAAGGTCCACAGCAAGAAGGTGAAGCTTTCCCCCTTCGTGGACCTGGAGCGCATCGCCCGCGGCACGCCCATGTTCAGCGGCGCGGACCTCGCCGCCATCATCAACGAGGCCGCCATCTCCGCCACCATGGCCAACAAGGACGCCGTGGAGCAGGACGATCTGGAGGAGGCCCGCGACAAGGTGAAGTTCGGCCGGGCCAAGAAGAGCCGCGTCCGCGAGAAGGAAGAGAACCGGCTGGTGGCCTACCACGAGGCGGGCCACGCCGTGCTGCAGCGGCTGCTGCCGGACGCCGACCCGCTCCACAAGGTGACGATCATCGCCCGCGGCGCCGCCGGCGGCGCGACCTTCAGCCTGCCCGAGAAGGACCGCATGGGCTACAGCCTCAAGTGGCTGCGCGCCACCATGCAGATCCTCTGCGGCGGCCGCATCGCCGAGCAGAAGGCGATGAACGACACCAGCACCGGCGCCAGCCAGGACATCCAGCAGGTCACCAACATCGCCCGCGCGATGGTCCTGGAGTGGGGCATGAGCGAGCGGCTGGGCTTCATCCGCTACGCCCCCGTTGACACGCGCGAGAACTTCCTCGCCGAGAAGGACTACTCCGAGGAGACCGCACGCCTGATCGACGAGGAGGTCCGCCGCCTCGTGGACGAGGCCTACGCCGAGGCGAAGAAGATTCTCGAAGCCAACTGGGACAAGGTCGTCGTCGTCGCCGAGGCGCTCCTCAAGCACGAAACCCTCACCGGCGAGGACGTGGACCGCCTCCTCGCGGGCGAGACGATCAACCGCCCCACCGTCGCCGAGATGATCAACGCCGCGGCGAAGAAGCGCGGCATGGAGCCGATCGTCAAGGAAGACGGTGAGCCCGAGCTGCCCCCCGGCGCGGTCCCCCGCCCGGCCTGAGCACAGCACCCATCAAAAACGCGGGGCTTGACCCCGCGTTTTTTTTACCGCTCGTTACGCCGGGATGCGCCGCTGGAGCGGGAAGCACAGCGTCGCCAGATTGACGCACATCCGGTCGCTCACCCGCGCGAACTTCTCATACTCCTGGTCGAGCTGCACGCGAACTTCGCCGGGCGTGGTGCCGCAGCGCTCCATCTGCCCGCGGCACTCGTCCATCAGCGCCTCCACCATCGCCTTGTCGCACTCGAAGTGGCACATGTAGCCGTAGGTCCGCAGACCCGCGCGGAAAATCTGCGTGGGGATCTGCTTCGTCCCGGAGAGCAGCGCCGCGCCGGGAGGAAGCTGCGAGACTTCCTGCCCGCAGGAGAAGACCTGCAGGTGCGTCCACGGGACGCCCGCCAGCACCGGCTCGGTCTGGCCCGCCGCGTTGAGCCCCATCGGGTAGAACCCTACCGCGGGCTTCTCCCGCGGCGTGACCTTCCCACCCAGGGCGTGGGCGATGATCTGCGCCCCCAGGCAGATGCCGATGACCGGCAGCTCCTTCGCGTGGGCCGCCCGCACCAGCGCGGCTTCCTGCTGCATCCACGGGTGCTTCTCGATGTCCGTGACGTTCTGCGGCCCGCCCAGAAGCACGAGCCCCTCAACGTCGTCCAGATCGGGCGGGAGCGCATCGCCCCGGTCAGGGCGGATCGTGCGGAGCTTGAACCCGTGGTCGCGCAGCGTCGCGCCGAGCCGCCCGGCGTGACCCTTATCCGAGTGCTGAAGCACGTAGATCATGGCCGCATCGTACGGTGCCTGACGCGGGACGTGCGGCGCGGGACGTGCGGATTCCGCCTTTCCCCCGCCCGCGGGTCACACCCGCACCATCACGGCGTACTCGTTGTAGCGGCGGTCCAGGTCCGCGCGGGTGATCTGCGTCAGCCGCTCCAGGCTGAAGGCCTCGATGTTGAAGCTCGCCACGACCGTGCCGTGGACCAGCGCCCGCCGGATCGACTCGAAGGAGGCGGGGTTGGCGTCCTTCGCCGCGGCGATCGCCCCCATCATCCCGCCCGCGAAGCTGTCCCCCGCGCCCGTGGGGTCCACCACGTTCTCCGTGGGATAGGCGGGCAGCGCGGCGATGCCGTCGCGGTGCACGAGCAGCGCCCCGTGCTCCCCCTTCTTGATGACGACGAACGTCGGCCCCATCTCCAGAATGTGCCGCCCCGCCGTCACGCTGTTGCTCTTGCCCGTCAGCAGCTCCGCCTCGTCGTAGTTCAGCACCAGACCGTCCACCTGCCGCAGCAGCACCAAAAGCTGGTCCTTGGCCGTGTTGATCCACAGGTCCATCGTGTCCGCGACGGTGAGCCGCCGGCGCGGCAGCTGCGGCAGCATCCCGATCTGCACGCCGGGGTGCGTGTTCGCCAGGAACACATACTCGCTGTCCCGGTACGCCTCCGGCACCGGCGGGGGCGGCTCCGCGAGCACGCCAAGCTCCGTGAACAGCGTCTCGCGGCTGTTCATGTTCTGGTGGTACTTGCCTCCCCACGCAAAGGTCTTGCTGCCGGGGCGAACCTCCAGCCCCGTCAGGTCCACCTGCGGGAACTTGGAGAACACCGCGCGGTGCTCGGCGGGAAAGTCACCCCCCACCGCCGCCACCAGTCGCACGGGGCCGTACAGCGACGCCGCCGCGGCGAAGTATGTCCCCGACCCGCCCAGCGTGCGCTCGGCGTGGCCCGTGGGCGTGTAGACCGTGTCGATGCCGATGGTTCCGGTGACGATGAGAGGCATAGGGCGGGAGTGTAGGAAAAGCCCTTGGCCGAAATCGCTCACTCGAACGTGATCAGCGGCGCGAGTTTTTCCAGCGTCTTGGGGCCGATGCCCCGGACCCGATCCAGGTCCATCAGCGACCGGAACGGGCCGTGGAGCGTGCGGTGCTCCACGATCCTCTTCGCCATCGCCGGCCCGATGTGCGGCAGCAGCTCCAGTTCCGCGGCGGTCGCCCGGTTGATATTGACCTTGCCGTTCACGATCGCCGGAGGCGGCGCGGAGGGCGCAGGCGGCGGAGCAGGCAGGGGCGGTGCAACCTCAGCCGCGGGGGCGGGAACAGGCTCCGCCGTTGCGGGCTGCGCGACGCTCTCCGTTGCAACCACAGTCGGCGGCGCTGGTGAGGGCTCGGTCACCGTCTGGGGCTGGGCGGGCGGCGTCACCGGCACGGGCGCCTGAGCGGGCATCGGTGCAGGCGCAGGCCGTTGCGGGGCGAAGGACGCAGCCGGAGAAAAGGAGACGGTCGTTTCTCGCCGCGGCTCGACCACCGGCCTCGAATCGCGCATGAGCGAGTACGTCAGCCCCGCCCCGCACGCGGCGGACAAGACCACCACCGCCGCCCACTTCGCCGGCCCCTGCACGCTGCTGTAGATGGGAGTGTGAGCCCCCATGCCGGGGACCAGTTTACCGCGCGCCGGTGAGGCTGAGGGGGCTCTTGCCCTCCTTGATCATGCTGCGGAGCTGGATCAGCCGCGTGAGGCTCGCCTTGGGGGCTCCGGTCGCTGTCACCAGGCCGCCGGAGGGCATCTCCGGCACAGTCGCGCCCGCGGGCGGGTCGGCAAGCTCCTGCCAGCAGACGCTGTGGACGTAGGGCTTGGAGCAGCAGATGGACACGGCCTGCGTCAGCCAGTCCGCCTGGGCCTGCTCGCTCCAGGGCTGACGCCAATAGCCCGGCTCGTAGGGGTCTTCGGCCTCCGCGCCCGCCCGCGGCCGGAAAGGCGTGGGCGTGATCGTCGCGCTGGGAACCCCGATTGCGGACACCACGATCGGCTTCTCCAACGCCGCGAACTTATCCAGAATCGCCGAGAGCGACATCATGTCGCGCGTCGCGAAGCCCGGCTCGGCGTGCCCCATCTGCAGGCGCAGGGCGATGGCGTCGATCGACAGCCCCGCCGTGACCGCCGCCTCCGCGTACAGGTACGGCGGAATGCTGCGGCGGTTGTGCGCGTGGTACTCGCCCCAGGGCTGGGCCACCTCGAGCTGAATCTTGCCCGCGGGGTGCAGCTTCTTGGTCAGCAGCACGCACATCCGCGTCAGGTCCATGATCTGCTCGAAGCTGATCTTGAAGTTGGTGTTGACGTGCAGCCCGCTGGCGACCGTCCAGCGCGAGACCGTGCGCCGGTAGCGCGTCACCACCGCCTGCACATGCTCGAAGACCAGGTCGCGCAGCGTCTCGTAGTCGTTCTCCCAGATGAAGAGCCACTCCGGCACCGCCTGCGGCCGGAAGTCGATGAGCGGCCCCCCCACCACCGGCAGTCGCGCCGTCCGCACCGCCCACTCGATCCATCGGTCGGTGGTCGCGAAGTTGTACTTGCCCTCGTTGGGCTCCAGGTCCACCCACCGCATCGGCATCGTCACGAAGTCGCACGACGCGGCGACGGCTCGGTGCAAGGGCTCTCCGAACAGCCCGGGGCTCACCGCGCACCCGATCTGCGGCGGCCCGGAGAGCACGACGTGCCCCGCGCCCGGAACCAGCACCGGCGCCCCCGGCGGGGGCACCTCCGGCGTCAGACGCGACAGGTGCGCCACCGCGTCCGAGTACCCCTTCCCTGACAAGCGTTGCTTGAGCTGCCGGTCCGCGTTGAGCAGCGCCAGCCCCTCCCCCGCCGTGATCGCCAGCGACAGGGCGTTGTTCGCGATCTTGTCCGCGCTGGGCGAGAAGCCGAACCGCGGCTCGCCGTCCTCGTCCCCCTTGGCCCGCTGCGCCACCAGCGCCTGCGTGAACTGCGACCGCGCCAGCTCGAACTGCTGCATCACCGGGTTGTCCGGGGGCAGGTCGAACAAACCCCAGTCTTCCATCTTGTTGAGGAAGAACATGATCCGGTGCCGCGCCAGCTCGATGGTCAGCAGGTAGGGCTGCTCGCGGTCAGGCAGCAGGCAGGTATGGACGGTGAGCAGCCCCAGCCCGTTGGGCATCGGGGGCACGCCCGGCCCCTCCGGCCGCCCCACCTGGAACTGCACCGCCAGGCCGGCGGTCTCCCGCACGGTCTTTTCACATTCGACCAGGCCGGGGTCGAACGAGATTTCCCCCTGCATCGGAACCTCGTCCGGGCCCACGAGGTAGGCATGGCGCGGCGGAAAGTGTGCCGTGTCCACGCCGTCGGCATCAAAGACCACGAAGCTCAGCAACCGCCCGTCCCTCCGCCGCCCGCCTTTTGCATCGGGCGGGGGGAGAGTTTACGAGCCCGCCCGCCCGTCGGTTTAACCACGCCCCACGATCCTTTGGGGTGGTTACGCTCTCCCTATGCAGGGACTGTATGAAACCAGGCTCAACCTGCCCGGCCAACGCCGCGGCAAAGTACGGGACATTTTCGAGCTGCCCTCCCCCGAGGGGGAGGACCGCCTTCTTATCGTCGCCACCGACCGCATTTCCGCCTTTGACGTGGTCCTGCCCACCCCCATCCCCGGCAAGGGCCGCCTTCTGACGCGCCTCTCCACTTTCTGGCTGCGGTTCATCGAGAACGCCGGCATCTGCCGCACCCACCTCATCTCCGATGACGCCGCGCTCATCCCCGACTCGGCCTTCGGCGTGGGCGGCACCTCGCGCCTCGAACTTACCGGCCGGGTCACCATCGCCCGCCGCGCCTCCGTCATTCCCATCGAGTGCGTCGTCCGCGGCTATCTCGAGGGCTCCGGCTGGAAGGAGTATCAGGCCACCGGGGCCGTCTGCGGCGTGGCCCTTCCCCCCGGCCTGCGCCAGTGCGACCGCCTGCCCGAGCCCATCTTCACCCCCGCCACCAAGGAAGAGCAGGGCAAGCACGACGAGAACATCTCCTTCGACCGCGCCTGCGAGCTGGTCGGCCGCCCGCTCATGGAGCGTCTGCGAGCCTACTCCCTCGCCATTTACACCCGCGCTTCGGAGCACGCCGCGGCACGGGGCATCATCATCGCCGACACCAAGTTTGAGTTCGGCCTCTTGCCCGGCGACAGCGAGCCCATCCTCGTGGACGAAGCCCTGACGCCCGACAGCTCTCGCTTCTGGCCCGCGGCGGAGTACGCGCCCGGCAAGGCGCAACGCAGCTTCGACAAGCAGTATCTCCGGGAATACCTGGAAACGCTGGTGGCGGCGGGGAAGTGGAACAAGTCCGCACCGGGGCCGGAGCTGCCCGAGAACATCGTCGCCGCGACGCTCGCCAAGTACGAGGAAGCCGCGGAACGCCTGATACGCTGAGGCTTACTTCTGCTCCAGAGGCGCCCGAGGCGTGCCCAGCTCCTGCTCGATGCGGCGGCGGGTCTCCTCGACGAACTCGTCGTAGCCCATGGGCCTGGGGAAGACCTCGTCGAAGGTGCGTCCGCCGGTGCGGGTGGTGTCCTCCATCTCTGGACGGACAACCTCGTAGAGGTAGGTGTAGGCGAAGAGGCGCAGGTCGTTGGGCGCGCCGTTGTACACCTTCTCCGCGTCGTCGATGCTCAGGCCGAGCATGAACTGGAAGAACAGGTTGCCCGCCGCGAGGCGGAAGTCCGCGGCGATCTGCTTCATGCGCTCGTCGCTGCCGCCCGCCGGGGTGTTGCGCAGCTGCGCCTCCATGTACACCCGGTGCACGCGCTTGGCGAAGTCGAACTGCGACAGGAACAGCTCGGGGTCGCCCGCCAGCAGGCCGCTCGCGTACGCGCCCATGAGCGATGCTGCGACCTGGTTGATCATGATGCTGGGACGGGTGAGGTTGTCCACCAGCTCCTGGCTCACGAACTCCTCGAGCGTCTCGTCCAGCAGACGACGCCGGTCGGGGTCGTTGAGGTTGAGGAACGTGTCCGTGCGCAGGCGGTGCCGCCAGCGCTCCGCCTCGACCAGCTGCCCGCGCCGGTAGAAGAAGACGATGGCGTCGCGGATGAAGTTCTCGTACCCGGAGGCCATCGGCTTGTAGCCGCGCTCGTCGTTGTCGGCCCACGAGCGGTCGCGCATTTCCTTCAGGATGTCGCCGTAGGACTGCACGAAGTGGGCGTTGGGCACGCCCTGGTAGAAGCCGCCCCCCTCTACCGAGCCCTCGGTGAAGGAGCCGAGGAAGTCGAAGTAGAGCTCGCCGGTGCGGAACAGCTCCTGAATGGACTGGGCGACGATGCGGTCGGTGTTGATGAAGTCGAAGTCGAGCTTGTTGCGCTCTTCCCAGCGGGTCAGGCCGCCCTCAACGCCCTTGAGGCCCCAGTACAGCGAGTGCGCGCCGTGGTGCCGCCAGTCCATGGGCCCGATCTGCTGCGTGTACCGGATCATCCGGCCGGGCTCCATGTGGTACTTCTCGATCAGCAGGCGGCGCCGGAAGTGCGGCAGCAGGACGGACCAGGCCTTCTGCAACTCCGGGTCCATCACGATCTGGCCGAACTTGAGCGTGCGCGGGCCCATCTGGGACTCGTGCAGCGGCCGGAAGATCGACCGCGCCAGAGCCCGATACCGCTCGTACTGCAGCAGCATCACGTAGATGTCGTCCACGCTCTCCTGGGGGTGGATGGAGACCTCCTGCTGCAGGCGGTCCAGCAGCGTCGCCACCGAGGGCTCGGCCTTGATGCACGCGTCCAGCGTCTGCGGCGCCTCATCGATGACGCGCAGCCACTCCACATACTTGCGGATCGCCGCGTCGCGGTCGCGGTCCTCCGCCGTGCGCACCGGCGGCGGGCCGAGCACCGCGGTCCATTCCTGCGCCAGCCGCTTCTTGTAATAGATGTTCGCGTCGTCCGTGAACCCGCCGATCTTGTGCAGGAAGATCCACCCCAGCTCCTTGTGGATCAGCATGTCGTTGGGGTTGGCGGGAATTCCCTTATCGCGCAGCAGCGAAATCCCCGCGTTGACCCACGCCCACCGCTCCTGCGGCGTCTGCGTCGTCACGGAGATGTTGTACGCCATGTTCCAGGCGTGGAAGACCCACACCCGCGGGAAGCGCGGCTGGAGCTTGGTGATCGCCGTGGCGAGCTGCATCGCCTCGTAGAACTTGCCCGCTTCCTTCAGGTCGTTGGCGCGGATCCACAGCATGTTGACGAAGATGCCGCGGAACGCGCCCATCGCGATCCCCAGGCTCACCTCCGGCGGCTGGCCTTCCTCGGCGCGGTCGGTGTACGTCAGACGCGCCGCCCCCGCAAAGCCGGTGAGATTCACGGCCATCACGCCCGAGACCACCAGGCACACGCACAGGACCGCGCCGGCCACAAACTGGGTGATGGTGTCGCGGCTCATGCTCTCCTTCCTAGTGCCCCGAATAGGTCGCCAGTTCGCGCTTGCGGAAGATCGCCGCGGCCAGGCCGTACAGCACCGCGGTGGCCAGCCCGAGCACCGCCACGCCCCCGCCCATCTGGCCCCACGACAGCCGCAGCCCCTCCACCAGCCGCGTCGTCGGCTTCAGGTCGGAGTACACCTTGAACATCGTGGACACCCCCTCCGCCACCTTCGCGATGATCGTCGGGACCAGCAGCATGTTCCCCTCGCGGTCCTCCGTCGCGTAGCTCTCCAGGCTCTGATGGATGAACCCGGCCCCCTCCGCCGCAAGGAACGTCGTGAACGCCACCAGGCACGCCACCGGGAAGCTCAGGAACGTGCTCGCGCAGATCGCCAGCATCGACAGGAACGCCAGCTTCACCCACAGCACCGCGATGCACCGGAAGAAGTTAATCCGGTACCCGCCCGCCGAATACGACAGCTCGATGCCGTCCGGCGGGAAGAAGATCGCCTCCTCGTTGAACCGCGGCGGCGACACCGTGAAGTCCCCGTTGTAAATGCGGATCTTCAGCTCGCCGTTCTCGTCGATCACCGTCGGCAGCAGCGGCGGCCGGAGCGTGACGAACTGGTTGAGCGGCGCCACCAGCAGGCGCGGCTCCGACTCGTTCATCACCAGAATCGTGAGCCGATACTCGCGGTCGGGCATGTTCGAGCCCGCGTTCAACTTGAACCGCAGCACCAGCGGGAAGCGCGAGTCTCGCACGTGCTTCAGGCCGCTGAAGGTGAACTCCCGCCCTGCCCCCTGCGCGATGGCGCGGTACTGCACCTGGACGGCCTCCGGCAGCTCCGTGAGCATCTTCCGCCGGATCTCATCTATGTTCATCCGCAGCATCGCGTCCCGCTCGCCGCTGTCGCGCAGCTTCTGGACCTCCGCCTGAATGCGGGCCTCGACGTTCTCCCGCATCTGCTTCTCGTCTATGGGGATCGGGTCGGGCATCTTGGTCTCCCTCGCCGCGAGCACCTGCGTCTCCAGGATGAAGCGGTCCTCGCTGATCCGACCCGTCTCGTCCACCTCGTAGGGTGCGGCTTCGCCCGTGGCGGGCTGCCCGCGCAGGTACTCGGTGAAGAGGAACACGCCCGAGGCCGAGACCCCCAGCAGAATCCCCGACAGCGCCACCATCCCCAGCCACTTGCCCAGCACGTACTGCCACGCCGCGACCGGCTTGGTCATCGTCTGCCAGATCACCTTGTCGCGCTGCTCGAAAGTGACCGACGACGCCGAGAAGGTCAGCGCCAGCACCGCGATCAGCCAGAAGGTGCCGCCCGTCCCGTACTGGATGAACGACTGCACGCGGTAGCGCAGGAACGTGCTCTGGTCCAGCAGCCCCGGCAGCGCCGCCAGCCCGAAGATGATCAGCACGATGAAGACCAGCGAGATCTTCATCCGCACCGCCTCGTCCAGCACGTTGCGCGCAATCGCCGACACCGGCGAGGCGGAGCTGAGCAGCAGCCCCACCAACCGCAACAACGCCGTGAACGACGCCGTCAGCGCCGCGATGCCCACCACCAGCGCGATGGGCGTCTGCCCCGCATTGAACAGCTTCAGTAACAGCACCAGCAGCGCCGTCGCCGCCGCCAGGCCCAGGTACGTCAGCCCCAGCCCCAGCCACACCACCGCCACCGCCAGGCCCGTCACCAGCGACACCGCGATCGCCGCGCCGGTCACGTCCGTCCGCGCCGCCACCGCGCTCTCCAGGATTTCTCGCGTCTTGGCGGCCATGTCGCGCTCGCGGGCCGCCGCGACGGGGTCCACCGCCTCACCCGCCTGGGGCGCGGCGATCTCCACCTGCGGCAGCTCCGGCGCATCCCCCATCCGGATCGCGTACGCCACCAGCAGCGACACGGCCGCGATCAGCAGCGCGGCGGTGGCGGCGAGCTTGAACAGGCGCGTCTTCTGCAGCCGGTTGGCCTTGGAGAAAAAGTCCCGCAACCGGGTCACGGCCGCTGCTCCTTGCCGTCCTCATCCATGAGCCGCCCGATCACGGACAGGTCCACGTCGCTCTTCGCGGGCTCGGCCTGCTCGGGCTTCGCCTCGGCAGCTTCGGGCTCGGGCTCCTTCATCAGGCTCTCGATAACGTCCGGCTCCTTGGGGGCGGGGGCCTCGGCCTGTGCGGGCTTCGGCTCCTCCGGATCCGACGCCGACACCAGCCGCTCGATCAGCTCCTCCCCGCCCTGCTCCTCGCGGAGGAACGCGGCGGTCTGGCCGCCCGCGGTGGCGCCGGAGGTCGCGAGCTGCTCGGCCTTGGCCTTCTCCACGATGTCGAGGAAGAGCGACTCGAGGCTCTGCCGCGGCTTGCTCACGCGCAGGATGGCGTTCTCGTTGCCCGTGCGCGAACGGATCACGCGGTCGATCTCCGCGATCGTGCCCTCGTCCAGCGAAGCCGCCTCGATCGAGGTGCGGTCCTGGGCCACCAGCAGCTCGTCGCAGGTGCCCTCGGCGCGCTTCTGGCCGCCGTAAAGGATGATGAGCCGGTCCACGCAGTCCTCGACGTCCGCCAGCAGGTGGCTGGAGAGCAGCACCGTCTTGCCGCGCCGGCCCAGCTCGATGATCAGGTCCTTGATCTGCTTGGTGCCGATGGGGTCGAGCCCGGTGGTGGGCTCGTCGAGGATCAGGAACTCGGGGTCGTTGATCAGCGCCTGGGCGATGCCGATGCGGCGCTGCATGCCCTTGGAGTACTCGCGCACGGGCCGGAACTGCGCCCCGGTGAGGCCCAGCATGTCGAGCAGCTCATCGATGCGGCGCATCCGCGTGCGGTAGTCCAGCTCGAACAGCTTGCCGTAATAGTCGAGCGTCTCCCGGGCGTTGAGGAACCCGTACAGATAGCTCTCCTCCGGCAGGTAGCCGATCCGCCGCTTGATGGACACGTCCGTGGGTGCTCGCCCGAAGACCGCCACGCGCCCGCTCGTGGGCCGCAGCAGCCCCAGGATCATCTTGATGGTCGTGCTCTTCCCGCTGCCGTTGGGGCCCAGCAGCCCGAACACCTCCCGCGGCCGGATCTCGAACGAAAGCGTGTTCACCGCGCGGGCGCGGTCCCGCATCCAGAAGTCCTTGAAGATCTTCGTCAGGTTCTGGCAGACCACCACCGGCTCGTGGCGCGTCCCCGCGGCTTTAGGTTTGCTCGTCGGCGCGGTCGCCATGGGGTCCTCTCGTCAGGTGCGGTAGTTCAGGCCGGTCGTGTCCGTCTCGCGGCCCTTGCGCATCAGTTCCTCGTTGCGCTTCCGCTCGGTCTCCTCGCGGATGCGGCGCTTGATGTCGGACTGCACCTCGCGCTCGATGTCCGGGTCGCTGTTCAGCAGCAGCGTCAGCGTGTTCACGCCCGGGGGCACCATCATCATCTCGAAGTTGGGCTTGCTCATGAACGAGCGCATCGCCTCCGTCCACTCCGTCTGCATCATGACGGTGGGGTTGGCCTTCCACTGCTGCAGCTTGGCCTCGAAGCGGCTCAGCGTCGTCTGCGCCTTCGACCGCACGCCGGTGCGGTACAGCATCGCCTCGCTCAGCGTCGCCGCGATCTCGCCCGTGGCCGCGAACCGCACCTTGTGCGTCCGGCCCGTGGGCTGGCCCTCCTCCTCGCGCTCGGGGAGACCGTCGTCGCCCAGCACCAGCACCTCGACCTCCTCCTTGCCCAGCATCAGCGCGTCGATGATGTTCAGGATCTTGGAGGCCTCGGGGTCGTCGTGCGACAGAGCCTTCTCGTACTGATCGATGTAGTAGATCAGGTACTTGGCCGCGTTCCCCGCCGCCTGGTTCAGCCGCTCGCTGCGGTAGCTCTGCGCGTCGGCGATCGTCTTGCTCGCGTTGGCCGCCGCGGCGGAGGCCCTGTTGAAGTCCTCACGCAGGTACAGCGGCGGGATCGGCGGGTCCATCGTCAGGCTGCGGATCTGCAGACCCGAGTTCAGGTTGTCCAGCGTCTCCTGCGCCAAGGCCCGCGCGCGGCTGGCGACCGTGCCGTCCTTGCTCGACTGCTGCAGCAGCTCGGTCAGCGTCACCTCGGACACCGCCTGCACCACCGCACGCTTCACCGCGCACTTCACGATCTCCTGCTCGAAGTTCTCGTGCACGTTCCGGGTGAAGCTCGAAACGTCCACGCGCTCGAAGCCCACCTTCCACTTGGTGTGCGCGATGTTCCCGTCGCCCGTGATCACCGAGCCCGTTCCGTTCTGGTCGGGCTTGAGGCTGGGCGTGCCCGGCAGCTTCTCGATGGAGGTGTCCACCATCCCGGCGGGCACGTCCACCCAGAAGTCCTTGCTGATGTCCAGCTCCTGGTACCCCTGCGGCACGCGCACCAGCTCCCCGATGGGATACGGCGGCGACCAGTGGAAGCCCGGCTCGATGTTCGACTCACGAATCTGCCCGAAGATCAGGCGGATGCCCCGCTCGCCCTCGTTCACGCGCTGCATGCCGCTGAGCAGGTACAGAATGCCCAGCACCACCATGCCCGCCTGCAGCAGGCGCAGCATGACGCGCAGCGCGTCGGCCAGCGACTGGTTCGCGGGGTCGAGGTTCAGGCCGCCGTCCTCCCCCGCCTCACGGAGGGTCAGCGACCCGGCGCGCCGCCCCGCGGGCGTCGCGCCCGCCGTGGGCTCTTCCGGCGACAGCAGCCGCGGATCGGTCGGCGTCATTGATCACCCTCCTCCACGTTCGCCGTCGCGGTGTTGTCCTTGCCCGCGGCGTTCGTGTGCGGACGGGTCAGCGAGGGCACGCGGCCGTCCTTCATGTGCTCGGTGGCGTCGGGGAAGAGCAGCCAGATGCCCGGCATGTTGCCCGACACCACCAGCGTCATCTTCTTGGCGTACACGTCGCGGATGAAGTCCATCGCGCTGTTGAACACCGCCAGCTCGGGCATCTCCTTCATGCGGGCGAGGTACTGCACCGCCTCGCGGTCGCCCTGGCTGCGGATGTTCTGCGCCAGCCGCTCCGCAAACTGCTTGATGCGGTTCGCGTCGGCGTCGGCCTGCGCCCGGATGCTGTCCGCCATCGCCTGACCCTGCGACTGCGTCTCCTTCACAATCTTCTCGCGCCCGGCCTTCATCCGCTCCATCACCGTCTTGCTCACCTCCTCGGTCAGCACGACGCGCATCAGGCCCAGGTCCTCCGCGGTGACGCCGTAGTCGGAAAGCTGCATCCCCGTCTGGTCCGTGCTGCCGCGGAACACCGCCAGCATCTTCTCCTGAAGCTCCGGCAGCTTGGAGCCCGCGCGGCCGGCGGAGAACAGCTCGTCCATGCTGTACTGCGAGACCAGAGCCGCCGCGGCGCGGAGGTTCTGCCGCAGGGCGTCCTCCGCCTTGCGGTAGTGCTCGTCGGGGCTCGGGCCCGCGTTGCTGAAGCGCTGGAAGAACTTGAGCGGGTCGCTCACCTTCCACATGCAGAAGGTCTCGACCGCCACCTGCCTGTTGTCGCGGGTGGAGAGCTGCTCAAACTTGTTCGTCAGGACGCGCGTGCGCGTGTCGTAGATCGTGACCGACTGAATGGGATAGGGCAGCTTGAAGTACAGCCCCGCCTCCTTGCGGACGGCGCCCTCGTCGGCCTTGCCGAACGTGGTCACCACCGCCGCGTCCGTGAACCGCACCACGTAGGTGACGGTGTACGACACAAGCGCGATGAGGAAGATCGCGGTCAGGAAGTATGTCAGCGCTCGACGCACGGGTTGCTCCTGCTTCAAGATCCCCGCCCCGCGGCGGGGGGTCGATCGTTCGGTTGCTTACTCGGACTTCTGGAAGATGTCCACGCCCAGGTCCTTGCTCTTCAGGTCGAAGTCCGCCCGCATGTTGGGCAGATCGTCATTGGTCACGTACACGCGCGAGCCCTGCATGGCCGAGGCGAGGGCCTCGAAGTAGCGGGAGGCGCGGAAGTACTCGGGAGCGGCCTGGTAGAGGGCGAGCTGGCCCTCGTGGCGCGTCGCCGCGCCCCGGGTGCCCATGTGCTTGGCCCAGCGGTCGGCGCGGGCCTCGGCCAGCACCTTCGCCGCGCCGCCGCCCGCCGTCTCGATCAGGCCCTGGATCTTGAGCTCCTGCTCTTCCAGAGCGTCCGCGGAAGCGCCCTCCGTGCTCATCCGCTCGAAGACGTCGATCTCGTTGATGATCGTCCTCGCCAGCGAGACGTTGCCCACGTACTGCGCCAGCTTCTCGATGGCGTACGCCCGCGCGTCGTCGATGTTGGCCTCGCGGCGCTGGTCCGCCATCACCGGACCCTCGAACGCCACCGCCACGTCCTTCGGCGGGTGAACGCCCACGATGCTCAGGAACACCACCTCCACGCCCGCGCCCCGCGGCACGCCGTTCTCGTCCTTGTTCAGGCCGTCGAACGCCGCCTGAATCCGCGCACGCAGGTCGCGCGAAATCCGGTCGCGCTTCGCGCCCAGCACGTCGTCCAGCGCCACCCGCTGGAAGTACAGCGTCAGCTCGCGCTGCGCCACCGCCTTCAGCAGGTCGTCACGCTTCTCCGGCGGCGCGAGCTGGTCGAACAGCTTCACGTTCGACACCGCGTAGTGCATCGGAATCTCGGCCGAGATGATCGCCAGGTCCGCCAGGTCCGCGCCGGGGTCGGAGCCGGAAGCCCGCACGTACTGGTACACCTCCACGCCCGCGTGGTCGTTCGTCCACAGGATCGGGTCCTTCGTCGCCGCGGGGGTCGTCGCCAGGTCCAGCACGCGCAGCCCGGTGGCCGTGCGGTCCGTGATCCGCAGGCGGCCGTTGTCGTCGCGCTTGAAGTACTCCGGCACGTACACCGTGTCGATGGGCCACGGGGCCTTGAAGTGCGCCCCCGGCCCAAGGTTGTCGTGCACCGGCTTCCCGAACCGCAGGATCATCGCCCGCTGGTGCGGCTGCACGATCACGACGCACGACATCGCCCACACGATCACCAGCCCCAGCGCCAGCAGCGGCAGCGCCCACCGGCTCAGGAGCTGGTAGAACCACCCGCTCGTCACGTCGAAGCCGAGCTGGTAGTTGATCGCCTCGTTGATCGACTGCGCGATCTTGTCCGGCGCGGCCACGAAGCCCAGCAGACGCGAGTCGAACGCCGGCCGCGGCGTCTCACCCGCACGCCGCGGGCGGTACACCCCCAGCACGAAGTGCACGAACACTTCGACGCCGATCACCACCATGAACGCCGGGTACGCGACCCGCAGATAGCGGACCAGCGCGTCCGTCCCCACGTAGTCCACGAACTTCGCCACCGCCAGCGACAGGCCCAGCAACGCCGCGCCCACGGCGAACGAGGAGCCCGCCCGCAGGTTCGCGAACGCGGGCACCTTCGCCAGCCCCGCCGTGTACCGCGCGTACACGAAGCCCAGCGCCGCCACGCTCACGCCGATGCCGATGGCCCAGCCGCCGTGCTCGGGCACCTCGTCGCCCCGTGGGCCTTCGAGGAAGTTCTTCCCCGCGATGAACATCCACGCGCCCACGCCCGTGAGCAGCGCGCCGATGATCAGGCTCATCGTGGGCAGAAAGAACTTGTACAGAGCCGCGAGCCGGCGCGCCGCGGGCAGGAACTCATCCTGCTGCTCGAAGACGCTCGCTCCGGCGGTGGGCGCCGCCGCCAGCGCCTCGGCCTCGATCGCCTCGATGCGCTCACGCCGGTGCTGGTCATAAATGATCGCCAGCGTCAGCCAGCCGAGGCAGCCGATCCCGATGAACGCCGCCGCGGACATCGCCGCGGTGTCCTTCACGATCGCCCCGTAGAGGAGCACCCCCACGGCCAGGGCCGCCTGGAGCAGCAAGCCACGGATGGACTCGCTCGTCGCCTTGCGGTACGTCAGGTAGTCGGCTCTCATGGACCTTTCTCTTACGTTCCAGCCGCCCAGAGGTGGCGGGCACTCAAGCTCTGACTCAGACGTTCTCGATCTCCCCGGTCCCCGGGGTCATCCTTCCGCCCCCGCCCAGAACGGTCAGGGGTGCGGACGCGTTTCCGTCCGCGCTCGCGCCCGACCGTCTCCGGCCGGGGGGGCGGTATTGTGGCAATGTCCGATCCTTCTTTCCACCGGCCCGCCCAGGACAACCCGAACACTTGCCTGCACACACTGCACGGGCGTACCGGTACTATCTCCGCTCTGACACACGGAGGCTGTACGATGCAGCCGAACCCGTGTTCGCGGACGTTCGTACTTCCGTGCCGCGGCTGGGCGTGTTCTCCCCCTTCCCGCGGCCATTTTTCAAGGCGCGGCACCCGTCCGTGCGGTTCTCTGCATGATCCTGCAACTGCTGACCATCGCCCGGAATGCCTTCATCGAGAGCGTGCGGCAGCCCGTTCTGCTCCTGCTCGTTCTGCTCTCGGGCATTCTCCAGGTTTTCAACACCTGGAACACCGGTTTCGCCATGGCCGACGCCGAAACCGGCAAGATCACAGGCGACAACAAGCTCCTCTTCGACATCGGCCTCGGAACGGTCTTCGTCATCGGCGTGCTCCTGGCGGGCTTCATCGCCACCGCCGTCATGAGCCGCGAGATCGAGAACAAGACCGTCCTCACCGTCGTCAGCAAGCCCGTCCCTCGCTACACCCTCGTCCTGGGCAAGTACCTCGGCGTCGCCGGAGCCATCCTCGGCGCCATCGTGGTCATGCTCGTCTTCCTCATGCTGGGCATCCGCCACGGCGTCATGAGCACCACCGCCGACGAGCTGGACGGCCCCGTCCTCTGCATCGGCGTGCTCAGCGTCTTCCTCGCCCTCGCTCTGGGCGGCTGGTGTAACTTCTTCTACGGCTGGAACTTCGCTCAAACGGCGATGTCCCTGCTCATCCCCTTCTCCATCGCCTCCTACGTCCTCGTCCTGCTCTTCGACAAGAACTGGAAGGTCCAGCCCCTCTCCACAGACTTCAACGCCGAGGTCATGCTCGCCTCCGCGGCGTTGACCATGGCCATCCTCGTCCTCACCGCCGTCGCCACCGCCGCGTCCACCCGGCTCGGCCAGGTCATGACCATCGTGGTCTGCTGCGGCGTCTTCCTCATGGCCCTGCTGTCCAACCACCTGATCGGGCGCAAGGTCTTCCAGAACAATCCCTTGGGTAAGGTTGAGGAAATCCGGTACACCGAGTCCGACCTCGCCATGAACGAGCCCGGCCAGGTGATGACCCTGAAGCTGCTCAGCCCCCTCAACACCCTGCCCGCCCCCAAGACCACCCTCTACTACAGCCCCAGCCCCAGCGGCTTCCCCATGCTCAACCGCGACGCGGCCCCCTTCACCGGTGACCTCACCAAGGCCAACGACACCAAGGGCCGTGACGTTCCCCCCAGCCTCGTGGTGGTCGAGTGCGACCGCCAGTCCCTCAAGGCCATGACCGTTGGCGGCAAGCCTCTCCCGGTCATACGCCCCATCTCCGAGGGCGACTACGTCTTCCTGGAGCGGACCCAGATCAACCGCCCCGCGATGGTGGCCTGGACGGTCATCCCCAACATGCAGCTCTTCTGGCTGCTCGACGCCGTCACGCAGAACCGCGCCATTCCAGTCCAGTACGTCCTGATGGCCGGGGTCTACGCCCTGGCGGAGATCGGCGTCTTCCTCTCACTGGCCGTGATTCTGTTCCAGCGTCGGGATGTGGGGTAGAGTTCAACCGGCCCGCCCCTCGGCGATGCCTCTTCCTCGGAGTGGAGCATGTCCAAGAAAAAAGCCGCGTCCGGCAACATACTGCAAGAGAACAAGGGCAAGGTCGTGCTCCTCGGCATCTTGCTGGTGGCGTGCGGCGTGGTCGCCTACTGGAACCTCAAGCCCGAGGCTCCGCCGAAGCCGCCGCAGTCCCCCAACGTCCAGCCCATCTCCGCCGAGGAAGAAAAGGTCTACCAGCAGCAGAAGAAGCGGATCGAGCAGCTCGAGCGCTCCCGCCCAAGCTCCGGCGCCTGACCCTTACCTCCGCCGTCTCACCATCACCAGCCCCGCCCCCAGCGCCAGCAGCGATGAGGGCGCGGGGATCACCGTGTCCAGGTAGCTCGTCAGCTCGCGCATCGTGAGCACCGCGGCCTGGTTCGCCACCGCCTGCGGCGTGTCGATCCCCACGTGGATGTGCCCGCCCGCGATGCACCAGTTCTCGCTGAAGGGCTCGCTGTTCATGTCCGCGTACCAGGAGCTGTGATACGCCTGGAAGTTGGACACGAACGTACCCGCGAAGTCGTTGCTCGTGTCGATGAACGTCGTGAGCGGCAGCCCAGCGGAGCTCACCGCGTTGTAGATCTGCGTCATCGGCAGCGATGAATACCGGATCATGTTGTCCGGCTCCTGCGCGATGGGCAGGTCCGCCGTCGGGCGCGTGGGTGCCAGGTAGTCCGGCGTCCAGTTCGCCAGCGGGTACTTGATCGCCCGCGACTCAATCTCCCAGTTGGACCCCGACGACCCGCGCGAAAAGCTGATGATCGCGATGGGGCGGATCTCGGCCACGATCCGCCAGAAGTCGTTGGAGGTGTCCTGGTAGTCCACCTCAAAGTCGCCCACGCCACGCCCGTAGTTGGGCCCGGTCATCCCCGGAAACTCGGGGAAGTAGGAATAGATGTCGTAGCCCCGGCCCTCCCAGTTCTGACCCTGCCAGCCCCCGGGGTTCTGGTCCGGATTGGTGCTCCACTGGCGCGCCAGCTCGTTCGTCGGCGGCCAGAAACCCACCACCATGATGTTCCGCGTGTACCCCGACGCCACACCGGCGCTCGCCAGCAGCGTCATCAACGCCACAACTTGTCCACGCATGGCAGGCTCCCACGCCCGCCTTACTTCTGGGACGAGGCGGGCGAGGTCAACCTATCACCACTCTGTCGGGATGCCAACGACTTCGGAGGAATCCTGGGCTCGTAGGGCATCGCGAAGAAGCCGCGAACCTTCTTCTGCGCCCCCTTGCCCGTAATCCGCTCCGCCGTGACTTCCGTGGGCTTATCGGACTTCCCAATGGGCGTCACGCGCACGATGCACTCGTCGTCGCCGGGAAAGTTCGGGTCGTAGATCCGCAGATCCACAACCCCATCTTCCCGCTCCACGATGCCGTACGCGAGCACCTGGTGGTTCTCCCACAGCTTCCCGCCCTCGGCCTGGCTGGTGTAGACCAGCCCGATGGGCAAGAGCTGGCGTGCCTTAAGGCAGGCCACGATCGTGGGCAACTCCATCGCGGACAGGTGCGCGGTGCTCTCGCCCGACTTGGAGCGATCGGGCAGGCCCATCCACTTCCAGAACTTCAGGGCCATCACCCCCCACTGCCCCATGGAGTCGGTCTGCCGCTGGTACAGGTATTCGTACAGCGCCGAGCCATGCTCGGGAACCGTCTTGCCGTGCTCGGCCTTCAAGCCCGACAGATAAAAGTCCGCCGCGGCGAGCGACATCCCCCCGCACAGGCCGTATTCGCTGGGAAGCCCGGCGCTGACGCTCGACTTCACCGCATTCAGCGGCCCGGACTCGGCATTGCGCAGCACCGCGGGCAGCGGCGAACCCTTGAAGGCGTTGCGGAACGCAAAGCCGTGCTTGGAGGGCAGGAAGCCTTCGGCCCGCTGGGTGGTCGCCTTGCTGTTGGGCTGTGGCCCCTTCCCCGCGCCCAGCGGCAGCAGGGCCGCCGCGAGGGAGAGCGTCAGCACGAAAAAGGTGTGAATGAACCTTCGACGGGGCTTCACGACACCAGATTATCGCCCAGCCGGACGCGCGCAAACTGACAAATACAACCCATTTATGCCCCCGCCCCCAATGTGTAATGCCCTTGACAGCCGCGGCCCGGTCGTGTTCAGATTGCCCCCATGCCGGAAGCAACCGCCGCCAAGCAATGCACCGTCTGTGGAACCGATTGCACGGGCCGCCCTCGCGTCAAGGACCAGCAGGGCCGGTACATGTGCCAGGAGTGCTTCGAGCGCGTCAAGAACACCAAGCAGGCCCTGACCTCGCCCCCGACGCCCGCCCCGGCTGCCGCGGCTGCCCCCGCCGAACCCCCGGTCAATCTCAACGACAACAGCTTCCTGCTCGAGCTGGGCAGCAAGCCCGCCGCGGCAAGCTCGGCCCGCACCTGCCCCGAGTGTGCACGGCCCATCACCGAAGACACCGTCATCTGCATCGGGTGCGGGTACAACCTCCAGACGGGCAAGCGGCTGCCCGTGAAGGTTCAGCGCACGAAGAAGGTCAAGGAAAAGGGCGAGAGCGACAGCAGAAGAGGCGGGTTCACCCTCGCCGATGCGGGCGGCGGAACGTTCTTCCTGATCATGCTCGCGATCTACGGCGCGCTGATCGGGGGCGCCGTCGCAATGGCGGACCTCGCCTCGGCGTTCATACTCCTGGGCACGCTCATCGCCTTCGGGATCAGCATCTGGCTGCTGATCGACGCGTTCAAGTCAAACATCATGTGGGGAGTTGGATCGCTCTTCGCCCCGATCGTGGCTCTGATCTACGCGGGCTTCTTCTGCGAAGACGACCGCGTAAAGGGAGCGTACTTCGGGATGATCATCGGCTACATCTCGATGATTGTGCTGGCGGAGTTGGGGCACATTCCCATCGACATCGCATCATGATCGAAAGCGTGAGCGGGCCCGGCGGGGCGCGCCCACGCACCCAATATCACGAACGCTGACCCTTCACCTTCTCCACCAGGCCCATGCGGATCAGAAACGCCGTGGCCTCCTCGATCTCGAACCGGGTGAACTCGGAGAGATACGCGGGTTGAAGGGGCGAGCCCATCAGGTCCGGCGGGTAGAGCGGCGCACCGCCCAGCTCTTCCTTGACCTCGGCCACCGCGCGGAGCACCGCGATGGAGGCGTCGATCAGTCGGTCGGGCGTGATCTTCTCGTTCTGTCGCCTCATGGCACGCCTCCTTCCTCTCTTGGTTGGCGTTCGCACTGCGCTTCGCGTCCTGACCCCCAAGGGATGCAGCGCATCCGGACAAAGTTCCATTCAGTGCACGCGGATTCATCGTCGTATTGGACCTGTCCGCCCGCCGCCGCGTGAACTTCGGCGCAAGTCCTGCACACACTACCCCCTAGCTAAATTCCTCATTTTCCAGGGAAGCGCGACCTCATTCATCGCCGTCAATCTGCCGATGCAAATCCACGCGGCTGGAAGCGCCTTTGGGGGGGTTTTCGGACGCACCGCAGTGGAGTTGCGCTTCCAGGATAGAACCGCATGAACGATCCCTTGCTCGAGCGTGTGCTGTCCTGCCCGAATCTGCCCACTCTTCCCGCAGTGGCCGTGAGAGTTCTTGCCCTCACGCGCGACCCGGAAGTCTCGCTCACCACGATCGCCCAGACAGTACAGGCCGACCCGGCGCTCTCCGTCCGGGTGCTCAAGACCGTCAACGCCAGCTACTACGGCCTGGCTTCTCCGTGCCCGTCCATCATGCGGGCCATGACCATGCTCGGCCTCAACGCCGTGAAGGCGATCGTGCTGGGCTTCAGCCTCGTCGAATCCACCCGCGCCAGCGGGCTGGGCGACGGCCAGGACATGACCAGCTACTGGCGGCGCGCGGCGTACTCCGCCGCAGCGGCACGCGCGCTCGCCATCGAGACGCCGCACTGCCTGGACCCCGAGGAGGCGTTCATCGGCGCGCTGCTCCAGGACATCGGCGTGCTCGCATGCCTCGCCACGCTCCGCAACGAGTACCGCGCGGTCATCGCCCACAAGCGCACCGACCACGACGAGGCGCCCGCCATCGAAACCATGGTGCTCGGCTTCGACCATCAGCGCGTCGGCCGTCTGCTGGCGGAGAAGTGGCATCTACCGCCCCAGATCGTCGAATGCGTCGCCAACCACCACAACCCCGCGCGCAGCGCGCCCGAGTGCGAGCCCCTCGTCCGCTGCGTCCACCTCGGCGGGCTGGCCGCCGCGACGCTCACCGTCCCGCACCACGCCATGAAGCTCGGCGCGTTCCTCGCGAAGTGCAAGGCGTGGTTCCGGGTGGAGGAGAGCGACGCCCGCGCCATCATCGAGAAGGCCGCCGCGGGCGGGCGCGAGCTCGCCTCGCTGCTCGAAGTGCCCACGGGCGAGGAGCCGGACCTGGCGGCGATCCTCAGCGAGGCCCACGAGCAGATGTGCCTCGTGCAGGAGGCGATGCAGATCGAGACGGCGCAGCTCCGCCGCAGCAACGACGAGCTGGCTCGCCAGACCATGACCGACGGCCTCACCGGCGTCTTCAACCGCGCCCACTACGACCGCATGCTCCGCATGCACTACGACCAGTGCCGCGAGGCCAAGCTGCCGCTCTCGGTCGTGTTCATCGACGCGGACAACTTCAAGCACGTCAACGACGAGCACGGCCACCAGGCGGGCGACGCCGTGCTGATGGAGCTGGCCGACCGGCTCCGCGCCGTCACGCCGGGCGTTGGCGTGCTCTGCCGCTACGGCGGCGAGGAGTTCGCCGTCGTCCTCCCCGGCATGTGGCTGGAGGAGGCGGCCCGCATCGGCGAGGCCTACCGCGAGGCCTGCGCCAACTCGCCTTTCGACCTCAACCGCTGGGGCGTGGCGCTCTCGATTCCTCTCACCATCAGCGTCGGCGTGGCGTGCATGGACAAGACCAACTTCGACACCATCACCTCGCCGGAGCAGATCACCCACGCCGCGGACCAGGGCGTCTACCAGGCCAAGAGCACGGGCCGCAACCGCACCTGCACGACCAACCCTGGCGAGCCCGCAACGGCGCAGGGCAAGGGCGGGGTCCGCACGGTGATGATCGTCGAGGACGACCCGCTCGCCTCGCGCCTGCTGTCGTTCCTCTTCTCGCGCAACCGCGACCTGCGCACCATCGTGCTCCGCACGGGCGAGGAAGCGCTGGAGTGGATCGACAACCCCGGCCCCAACCGCCCCCGCCCCGACGCCTTCATCTGCGACCTGCACCTGCCGGGCATGTCCGGCAGCACGCTGGTGCAGAAAGTCCGCGCCCGCTGGGGCAGGAGCATCCCCTGCCTGGTCGTGAGCGCCGCGACGGAGCCGGGCCAGCAGCAGACGTGCCTCGCGGCGGGGGCCGACGCCTTCATCGATAAGGCGGAGTTCTGCAACAACCCCGACCGCTGGCTCAGCCGCGTGGTGGAGTTGGTGGACCGCGCCCGCGCCGCCGCCTGACCGCCGGCCGCTCCCGCCCTTGACCAGCCGCAACCTCTCGCTCGCCGGGCTGGTACAACCCGCATGATCCCGGCTGCTTCGGCCCGTGCATCCGAGGCTCGTGCGCCTCTGCGCACCAGGTTCCTTTTCCGCGTCTGCGTGCTCGCGGCGGCTCTCGCCGCGCCCTGCATCGCCCAGCCGATCACCTTCTCCGAGCTGTTGCAGACGGAGGAATCCATGATCCGCCCGCCGCGGACTGCCGGCAACGCCGCGTGGGCGTACATCAAGGCGTGGGACACGCTCCCCACGGACGACGACGCGCGGAACAAGTTCGCACGCGCCATCGGCGAACGGCCCAAGCCGGGCGCAAAGCTCACGAACGAGCAGCGTGAGCAGCTCGCCCTCCACCGGGCATACATCGACGGCCTCCTGCACGCCACCTCGATGGACCACTGCGACTGGGGCCCCGGCTGGGAGCACGGCATGCTGCTCCTCCTGCCCCACCTGGGCCAGCTCCGCAACTCGACCCGCGCCTTGGGTCTCGACGCGCGCCGCTGCGCCGAGGACGGCAGCAGCTCCGCCGCGGCGGAGCGCGTCGCGGCCATGTTCCGCATGTCCGCCCACGCTTCCACCGACGCCATCGTCATCTCGTCCCTGGTGGGCTGCGCCATCGGCTACTACGCCTCCATCATCACCGACGAACTCATCCAGCAAGACCAGCTCACACCCACGGCGGCACGCACCATCCGTCACGCCCTCCGCCAGGTGCGCACAAAGGACATCTACAACGCCGGCGCCGCCATCGACAACGAGCGCCGCATTGTGGTGGACTGGCTGCGGCGCGAGTGCCAGGGCCCCGACGCGGGCAAGTTCCTCGCCCAGCACCTCAGCATCTTCGAGGAACACCCGATGATTCTGGGAATCGACTCTCGCGAAGTGCTGTTCTTCATGGACGAGACCGCCATCGGCGCGGGCCTCGACCGCGCCGAACGCTACTTCGACGCCGTCGAGCGGGCGTGGAACAAGCCCGCCCCCATCGCCTCGCTCGAAGAGCTCGAGCTTGAAGCCCGCGAAGGCCAGTTCGGACTGATCGCCGCGGCCATCGCCCACTCGTATGTTCCCATCCGCAGGACGTGCGAGAACGTGGAGCGGACCTTCGAACGCCTGGACCGTCGCCTGTCGGTGATCATCGAGCAGGCGGACGCCGCCCCGCGGGAGTGACCCCAGGTGCCTGCCCTTCCCATCCTGATCGCAGCGCTCGCCCTCGCACAACCCGGCGGAGATCGGTGGTCGCAGTCCATCCCGCCGGGGCGCGGCCCTCGCCCGCCCGTCCGCGTCGGCAACAACAACAACGCCGCGAGCGACTACTTCCGCGTCTGGGATTCCATCACCACCCAGGAGCTGCTGGCGCTCAGCACCGCCTGCGCCGAGGTCCACGACCTCAACACCCTGACGCCCGAGAGGCGTGAGCTGCTCAACCGCCACGCGAGCTTCGTCAACGACCTCATCGCAGCCACGGGCACGACCGACTGCGACTGGGGCGTGGCCTACGACGAGGGCTGGAACATGCTCCTGCCGCACCTGGGCACCTGCCGGCAGTCCTCGCGCATCCTCCGCGCCGATGCAATCCGCTGTCTTCGCGAAGGGAGCATGATCGCCGCGATCGAACGCATCCGTGCGATGCTGCGCCTGTCCGTCCACTCCGCGCGGGACGGGTTGTTGATCTGCACGCTGCTGGGGGTCGCGATCGGGGCGCAGGCGACGGACGCCGCGGCTTACCTCCTGGACACAGGGAAAGTCACCCCCGCCCACGCGCGCATGCTCCTGGCCGCCTTCCGCGAGATCCCGCGCACCAACTTCTACAACATCTCGACGGCCATCGAGAACGAGCTCGCCGTGACGCTCCGGTGGCTTTCCACCGAGTGCAACGGCGACAATGCCGGGTACAAGTTCGGACGCCTGCTGGCGACCTTCGATCCGTCCTTTGGCAGCCCTCTCAACCCCGTGTACGGCCTCAACGAGCAACAGTTCTGGGCCCACGTCGATCGAGCGGCCCGCTACTTTCAAGAAATCTCCAAGGCCATGCTCCTGCCCGACGGCGGCGCGCGGGTGGAAGAGCTGGAGATGGAACTGCTGGAATACCAGCACGGCCTGGTGGCCGTCGCCGTAACCCCTCCCATGAGCCGCGCACGCCAGGCCCTGCTCACGCTCCAGAAGCGATTCGACGCGATGGAGCGGCGGCTCCAGGACCTGGGCCGCTCCGAGTAACATGCGCCGCGTCCCCCGCTCGTTCACCCACACCTGGGAGCGCCGACGTTGATCTTCTCCGGCGGCTACGGCAAAGCCAATCGAGACGAACAGGCTTCCGAGGAGGCCCAGGAAGAGTTCGCCAAGCTTCTCGTCGTCATCGCGGCAGTGCTGCTCTTCATCGTCTCCGCCGCGCTCTCCGTCAACGAGGCACGCTACGCCATCTGGGGTCAGACCGTCCGCACGCAGGACTTCAAACGCACCGACGTCATGCGCTCCCGCAATATGCGCAAGGTCGCGGTCGTGCGCTACACCTTCCTCGACGGAACGAAGACACGCACCGAGGAAGACGAGGTGGACATCGACTTTCCCTTCCCCGCCGCGAACGCCGTCGATGTGCAGTACATCCCCGGCACGGACAGCTCCCGTCTGCTGGGGCATCGGCGCGTGTGGCCGCTGTGGATCCTCGGCGGCTCGATTCTGGTCATCGCGTGGCAGGCGTGCCGCTTCTGGCGGTTTTACAAGTCCTAGGCCCCTTCGACCACGTCCGGGTCGCGCTCGCCCGTCTGCCGGTAGCTCTGGCGCGACTTCATGTACTGCTCCGGTGAGACGCGCAGGTCCGGCTCGATGCCCTGCTGGTGCTGAGCGTGCAGGTGCTTGAGAAAAGGCACGCACCACATGCATCCCGTGCCCGCGGACAGGCACTCTGAAATCAGCGAGGCCACCGGCGGGTTCTCACGCGCGAGAAACGCGCGGATCTTCCGCAGCGAGACGTGGAAGCACAGGCACACCTCGTCGTCGGGGTTCACCCGTGATTGTACGGCTCACACCAGCCGCGCCAGGATGTCCAGCACGCCCTCGATCTCCGGGTAGGGCGAGACGTAATCCGCCACCACCTTCAGCTCCTCCGCGGCGTTGCTCGGGCATCCAAAGAACGCCACCCGATCGCGGATGGGCAGGTCGCCGACCGTGTCGCCGATGCCCGCCAGCCGCTCGCGCGTGTACCCGCACATCGCCATCACCCGGTCCAGCCCCGTCCCCTTGCTCACGTGCTTGAGGTCGCAGTTGATCCACGCCACCGTGTTGGAGACGCGCAGCGGCCACCCCTCCGCGCGGAAGCGCTCCTCGATCATGGGCTTGAGGGACATGAGAAACGCCGTGTCCGGGTGCCACAGCGACATCGACGCGGTCTTGCCGGGCTGATACACCACACCGCGGGGCAAGAGTTCCGCGTCCGCCCAGCGCTGCGCCTCGTACACCGCCTGCTTGTCCTCGGGGGTAATCCTCGGGTCGATCGCGTAGCGGTTGTCGCGCGGGTCGTACACCCACACCCCGTTCTCACACACGCACGGCGCGCGGTCGTTGGCGATCATCCGCACCACCGCCTCCGCGTAGGGTTGCGGCCGCCCGGAGCAGACCGTCACGATGGGCCGGTCTCCGCGGGCGGCGCTGCGGTTCCAGTCCGCGACCTGCGCCAGCGCGTGGGCGTTCACCGGCGCGGCGGACTCCGGCCCAAGGCAACCGTCGATGTCGCAAATCACCGCGTCGAAGCGTCTCATGGGCCACAACGGTACACCCCTGATGCGGCCCGACGCTCCGGGCGCCCGCTTTTTGCGTTACGCCAGCCGCTGCCCCTCTTCGAGCGGGAGCTGGCGCAGCAGCTTCAGATATGAGTGGTACTGCCCCCGCACCTCGACCAGCGAATCCCCGCTGAACTTGTCGCAGAAGGCCCGGGCGATCTCGAAGGCCACCACGTTCTCCACCACCACGCTCGCCGCGGGCACGGCGCAGATGTCGCTCCGCTCGTACTGGCTCTGCTGCGGCTCCCTGGAGTTGAGGTCCACGCTGGGCATCCCCTGCAGCAGCGTGGAGATGGGCTTCATCGCCGCGCGCACCACCACCGGCTCGCCGTTGGTCATGCCGCCTTCCAGCCCGCCCGCGTGATTGCTCGCCCGCACGAACCCCACCGCCGGGCTGCTGTCGCGCAGAGAAGCATCATGCCGGATGGCGTCATGCACCCGGCTGCCGGGCCGCTGCGCCACCTCCCTCCCCAGGCCGATCTCCACGCTCTTGATCGCCTGCACGCTCATCACCGCTCCGGCGATTCGTGCATCCAGCCGGTCGCGCCAGTCCATGCACGAGCCCAGCCCTGGAGGACATCCGAAGATGTGCGCCTCCACCAGCCCCCCCACCGTGTCCTTCGCCAGCTTCGCCTCGCGGATCACCGCCTTCTGACGCTCGCTCGCCGCGGCGTCCGGGCAGTACGTCTCGCTCGCGTCCCGCGCCGCCACCAGCTCCCGCCATCCCGCGGCGGACACTTCAAACGCGCCCTCCACCCCGCCGATGGCGCGCACGCACCCGAAGGTCTCGATGTCGAACTCGCGCAGCAGGCACCGCGCCAGCGCCCCCGCCGCGGTGCGAGCCGCCGTCTCCCGCGCGCTCGCCCGCTCCAGCACATCGCGGCAATCCGTCGTCAGATACTTCAACGCCCCCGCCAGGTCAGCGTGCCCCGGACGCGGGCGGAACACCGGCGGCGTGCGCGCCGCGTCCTCCAGCCTCGAATCCTTGTTGGCGATCAGGAACGTCACCGGAGCGCCCGTCGTCCGCCCCGCGCGCACGCCCGAGAGCGCCTGCACGCGGTCGTTCTCGATCCCCTGCCGACCCGACCGGCCGTAGCCCCCCTGCCGGCGCGCCAGCTCGGCGTTGATGAAGTCCGCGTCCACGTACACGCCCGCGGGCATGCCCGTGACCACGACCACCAGCCCGGGGCCGTGCGACTCGCCTGCGGTTTGATACTCCAGCCGGGGCATGAACGCTCCTCACGCCGGGCTGACGCCCGGTGCTCCCAAAGAATGGTCATCTTACGGGTGGCCGCTCAGCCCGGGATCGCCACCGCCGTGTTCGGCCGGAACGCGCCCAGCGTCTCCAGCAGCGGCACCACGGCTTTCCGCAGATCATCCATGACGCTGCTCGCGCACTCGAGCGTGATCACCGCGATCCCCGGCGCGCGCCCGTCGCTCTTGAGCCCCGCGTCGCACGTGACGAACACGTCAAACCCGAAGGTCGCCGCGCGCTCCAGCAGGCGCGCATCGTTGCTGATGTGCCACCGCAGGTCCCCCACCGTGGACACCTGGTGCCCAGGCAGGTAATGCCGAAGGTCCTGCGGCAGATTCTCGTCCAGCAGCACCTTCATTCCGCCTTCACCTGCTGCATCAGCTGTTGCTTGGCAAGCTCCAGCACGTCCTCCGCCTGCTCGCGCCGGACGCTCGGGAACTGGGCCAGAAAGTACTCCAGCGGATAGCCGCGCTTGAGATGGTCGAACATGGCCGACACCGGCACCCGAGTCCCGCTGAAGCACGGCGTGCCGTGCATGATCTCCGGGTCGGACCTGATTGCCTGCATGTTGCGATGGTAGACCCCGGCTGTCACGGGCAGATGAGTTTCAGCGCAACCCGCTTTGCCCCGTCCGCTGGGCCCAGCTTATCCAACGCCTTTTTCATCTCCAGCCGGCGCGGCGCATCTCCAAGCAGCGACAGCACCTCCGCGCCGGCGGAGTCAACATTCGCCGCCGCGTCCACACGGTCTGTGCACACCACCGCCCCGCCCGCCTCCACCAGCGGCTCGGCGTTCTTCTTCTGATGCTGGTCGCGGTGATAGGGGTACGGCATGAACACCGTCGGCACGTGGTTCGCCCATGCCTCCGCCACGCTCCCCGCCCCTGCGCGGCTCACCGCCATATCTGCGCATCCCCACGCCACGCCCATGTCGTTCCGAAAGCCGAACACCACCGCGGGCACGCCCGCGGCGCGGTACGCCTCTTCCAGTTCGCTGTTCTCCTGGCGGCCGGTCTGATGCACCACTTGCCAACCCGCCAACGCCGCGGCGTGCTCGCGCACCAGCAGCGCCATCATCCGGTTGATCGACTCGGCCCCCTGGCTCGCGCCCGTCACGAAGAGCGTCGGTCGCTCCGGGTCCAGCCCCAGCCTGCGGCGGCACTCCGCCGCGTCCCCCGGCGCAATCGCCGCGCGCCGCACGATCGGCGGGATGCGCTCCCACGTCACTCCCGGCGCGGGCGCGGTCGTGACGATCACCTTCGCACGCTTTGAAATCCACCGATTCGCCAGTCCCGGCGCGGCGTCCAGGTTCAGCATCAGCACCGGCACGCGCTCCACCCTCGCCGCCTGCACCACCGGCGCGGCCACGAACCCGCCGCCCGCGACCACCCACACCGGCCCGCGCTGCTTCGCCTCCCGAATCGCTCGCCGCCCAGCACGCACCGCGCCGCCCCACGAGCGCACGAAGCGCAGCGCCCCCACCGGCCGGACGCTGAAGGGCCTGGCGGGGATGACCTCGAAGTCCACCGGCTCGCCCCGGAGCTGCTCAGCCTTCAGGATCGAGGCATCCAGCGGCCGGTCCGAGCACAGGAACAGCACGCGCGTCGTTGGACGCAGCTCCAGGACCTGCTCCGCCACCGCGAGCGCGGGGAACAGGTGCCCGCCCGTGCCTCCGCCCGCGAACAGCACCGTCTCGGGAACGCTCATGCCGCGCCGACCGTCGTCGCCGGGGACTCAGCCTCGGGCGTCTCAACCTCGGTGGGCTCAACTTCAGGCGCTGCGGCCATCGCCTCTGGCTGGGTGCGGTCGATGGCGATGACCAGCCCCAGCGAGAAGGAAGTCAGAATCCACCCCGTCCCGCCGTAAGAGAGCAGCGGCAGCGCGATGCCCTTGGTGGGAGCCATGCCCGTGACCACCAGCAGGTTCATCACCGCCTGCATCCCCAACGTCGCGATGACGCCCAACACCACCAGCCGCAGCATGGCGTTGCTCTCGCGCCGCATGATCGCAAAGCCCGTCCACACGATCGCCGCGAAGAGCGCCATCACCAGCGCCGCGCCCGCGACGCCCAACTCCTCACAGATCACCGCGAAGATGAAGTCCGTCCGCCGCTCGGGCAGATAGCCGAACTTCTGCAGCCCGTGCCCCAGCCCGCGGCCGAACCCGCCCCCGTTCGCGATCGCCAGCAGCGACTGGATCGTGTGATACCCGATCCCCTTGGGGTCCGCGTAGGGGTCCAGGAACGCCAGGATCCGCTTCACGCGATAGGGGCTTGTGATGATCGCCGCGACGATCCCCGCCGCGCCCACCGGCACGGCGAGCATGAAGTACCGCAGCCTCGCTCCAGCCGCGATGAGCACCACGCACGCCACCGAAAGAATCAGCACGCCGGTGCCCAGGTCTTCGAGCACGATCAGGCCCACGACCACGCCCAGGCTCACCAGCGCAGGAACCAGCCCGCGCCAGAACTCGTGGATCATCGCCGCCCGTGACGCCCCGTAGAGGGCCACCAGCACCACCATCCCCCACTTGGCGATTTCACTGGGCTGCACCGAAAGCCCGCTGATCTCGATCCACCGGCGCGAGCCGTTCATCGCGCGCGACAGGCCGGGGATGTACACCAGCGCGCACACCGCGATCAGGCACAGGCTCCCCAGCACCACCAGCCGCAGCCCCTCGTCGGGGCCGCACTCGGCCAGCTTCGCCAGCCGCCGGACGGGGATGAACGCCGCGGCGGTCATTGCCGACAGCGCCAGCACCATGTACAGCGACGCGCGGGAGAAGAGAATCGAGGCCACCGGCGTGGGCGGCAGCCCCGCCTGAGGGTCGCTCACCCCCTGGATGCGCATGTCCGCCGAGTTCACCATCAGGACGCCGATGGTGAGCAGGCCAATGACGCACAACGCGATGATCTGCCCGGCGCGCATAAGCCGGGTTGTATCGGCCACCCCCCGCCCGGCCGTGCAATACGGGGCCTCAGTACGCCATGGTGCTGGTCAAAACCGTCACGCTGCTGGGGATGTACGCCACCGCCCGGCTGCTGATGCACATGGCGTCATCGGCGCAGGAGTTGGCCTCCTCGTGTATCGCCGCCGCCAGCAGCTCCGCCTCCGCGGTCGTCGAGGGAAGCTCGTGCCGCGGGCCCTGCATCGCGATCACCAGCACCTGCCGGGGGTTCTCGTGGCAGGCGTTCGCCAGCGCCGTGCGCAAAATCTCCGCCTGACCAACCTCGCTCAGCCTGCCCTTGAAGTCCGCCTCGTTGATCTGGATGCAGGAGCAGCGGTCGTCCGCGTCCCGGAACACCGCCATGATGACCGAGCCCACCTCCGGCTCCGCCTTCGCCAGCTCCACCACGGGAACCGTCGCCTCCGAAACCTCCGGCGCGGGAGTCGCCCCGCCCTGGTGGGCCAGCGGCTGCGTCGGCGACGCCGGCTTCATCCACACCAGGGCCGCGAAGCCCAGGCACGCCGCCGCGGCGAGGGTCGCGATCCCCGTCACCATCGTGCGCAAGCGCGCCGCCGTCTCCTCCCGCTCCGGCCTGGCCCACGTCAACCGCAGCGGCGCGGGCTCCTCGAGCCGCTCCGCCTCCATCGCCATCCGGATCAGCGCCGACAGGTCCTTGTCATTCATGGCACCGCTCCCACCACGCACCCGTTATTCCCCGCCCGCGTCGTTCTGGCCGGGCAATTCCGCGCGATGGCCCAGCTTTTCTAAGTGTCGGCGCAGCTTGTCGTAAGCCGCCTGCTTGCGGGTGTTGGCCGTGCTCGCCGCCACCCCCAGCCGCTTCGCCAGGTCCCGGTCCGTCACCCCGCTCGTCGAGGCCCGGAGGATCCACCGCTCCTCCTCCGAAAGCCCGCAGTCGATCTTTCCGGAGAGACAGTCCCGGACGATCTGGATCATCTCCGCCAGGCGCGACCCCGCCGCGGGGTCTTCGGAGAGCCCCAGTGCGGCCATGCCCGGAGCCGCGGCGTCCAGGTGCGCCCGCGCCCGCCCCGCACTGCGCATGTGCTGCAACCAGACCCGATAACCAACTGCGTACACGAAGGTCGAAATAGCCGCCCGCTCGGGGTCGTACTTCCCTCCCTCAAGGGCCTGCCACACCGCCACCCACGTCTTCTGGCAGAAGTCGTCGGCCAGCTCCGTCCGCCCCCCCGTCCGCTCCATGAAGAGCCGGTGCAGCCCCCCGCCCAGGCGCTGGTGCAACGCCGCGAACGCCTCCTGATCCCCCTGGGCGGCCCGAAGGGTCAGGTGCTGAAGGGACTGGTCGCGCTTGGGGAGCGATGCTGCCAGTGGCTGGGGAAGGTCGTCCGGCATGGGAAAGGCGATGGAGGACATGCCGGCAGGGCCCGGCGGAGTGCCGCGGCGGCCCGAGAAGTTGTTGCCCGGAACGCCCCGTGCGCTCGCGGTCATTCTAAGAGTGGGCTCAGGGCGTACCCGACCGGCCCGGCAGCAGCCGCTCGGCGCGGTGCACCTGCCCCGTCAGCGCGTCGGCGAACTCCAGCCGGATCAGAAGCCCCGGCGTGGCCCCCCGCCGCTCCACCGGCTCGGCCAGGGGCAGGGTCACCGTGTAGTACGTCCCCGTCAGGTTGGAGCGGTAGGCGTCCCGCAGCTCCCCCGGGGAAAGCTTCGCCTGCGCGATCTTCCGCGGCTCGCCCGCGCCCTCGGGCATCAGGTACGCCTCGATCGAGACCGTCCCCACCGCCTGAGTCACGCGGCTGCGCCCGTCCAGGGGCTCAAAGGTCACGGACACCCCCGTCGCCGGGCGGGTGGCGTCCACAGGCTCCAGCCCCGAGAGCATGCTGATCCGCACGGCGGTCACCGCCGGCAGGGCGTCCACCACTTCCTGAGGCAGCGCCTCGCCCCGGGCCTGGTTCGCCGCGGCGAGCTTGACCTTCAGCTCGTCACGCTCGCCCTCCAGGGCCCTGATGCGCTCGCGCTGCTCATGGACGAGCGCCCGCAGGCGGTCGTTTTCCTCCGAGACCGACCGCTCGCCGCCCAGCCGCAAGGAGCCGCAGCCTGCGAGCAGAAGTGGAAGGAGAGCGAGCGCGATGCGTCGCATGGCGGTTTTCCGTGGCGTGTGTGAACGCGCTTACTCGGCGTCGATGTCCTTGGTGTGCTTGTGCTCGGGCATGCGTTCCAGCACCGCGTCCACCAGGCCGTACTCGAGCATCTCCTTCTCGTCCAGCCACTTGTTGCGGTCGCAGTCGCGTGCGATGCGCTCGTAGGGCTGGCCGGTGGCCTCGGAGTACAGGTTGTAGAGCCGCTCGCGGATGCGGAGCATCTCGCGGGCCTCGATCTCGATGTCGCTGGCCTGGCCCTCCATCACGCCGCCCAGCAGGGGCTGGTGCATGAGGTTGCGCGCGTTGGGCAGCGTGAAGCGCTTGCCCTTGGTGCCGGCGCAGGCGAGGACGCTCGCCATGCTGGCCGCCTGCCCGATGATGTAGGTGCAGATGTCGGGCTGCACGAACTTCATCGTGTCGAGGATGCCCAGCCCCGCCGAGACGCTGCCGCCGGGGCTGTTGACGTAGAGGTGGATGTCCTGCTTGGGGTCCTCGTTGGCGAGGAAGAGGAGCTGGGCCACCACCAGGTTGGCCAGCTCGTCGGTGACGGGGCCGCCCAGGAAGATGATCCGGTCCTTGAGAAGGCGCGAGTAAATGTCGTACGCGCGCTCCCCGCGCTGGGACTTCTCGATGACGATCGGGACGAGGTAGGACATCTCGGGATCCTTGTGTCCGGGCGTGGCGCCGGGGGTGATGGAGGTCACGCCCCCGGTGTAGAGACTTGTCGGGCCGTGCATGCTCATGGGTTCAGCGGGCGAAAACGGAGGGCTGGGCCTGCTTGGGCGGCTCGGTCAGCACTTCGTCGGCCAGGCCGTACTTCACGGCCTCCTCGGCGGAGAAGTACTTGTCGCGCTCGCTGTCGCGCTGAATCACCTCCACCGGCTGGCCCGTGTGCATGGCGATGATCCGCGTCAGCTCCTGCTTGGCCTTGATGATCTGCTCCGCCTGGATGCGGATGTCTTCGGCCTGGCCGGTGATGCCGCCGTAGGGCTGGTGGATCATCACCTTGGCGTGGGGCAGCATGTACCGCTTGCCCTTGGCCCCCGCCGTGAGCAGCAGCGCGCCGCCGGAGTACGCCCGCCCCAGGCAGTAGGTCGCCACCGGGCTGGTGAGGAAGCGCATCGTGTCGTACAGGGCGAGGGTGTCGTCCACCGCGCCGCCGGGGGAGTTGATGTAGAAGTTGATCTCCTGGCCCCGCTTCTGGTTCTCCAGGTAGAGCATCTGCATCATGACGCGCGCGGCGGAGGCCTGATTGATCTCCCCGATCAGGAAGACGATCCGGTTCTCCAGCAGCAGCTCGTCGATGGTCATTTCACGGGTGCGCTGGTACGTGACGTTCGCGACGGGCATAGGCGATTCCTGTCGGGCAAGTCGGGACTCACGTCCCTGTGTTCTCGGTCCTTCGCCGATGATAGACCCCAACGTGGTGGGCCCGGCTTCATCGGCGGTTCGGTGGGTCCTGGTTAAGGCGAAGCCAAGGTGTGTGAAGAAGGGCAAAGTGCGTGCCGACTCTCGGGCCTCGGTTCTCCGCTTTCCGCAAGGGAGCCGCCTGCCAACTTGGCGGTCGGACCGCCTCAGGGAGGCACCGGCCTTCATCCGCCTGGCCGTTGCGTGCCCGGCACGCTCAACCTAAAGTCTGTGCCGCTCTTTGGGATTCCAGCTTGCCCACCGCCGTTATTTCCGACATCCACGCCAACGCCGCCGCCCTCAAGGTGGTCCTCGCCGACATCCAGGCCCGGGGCATCACGCGCATCGTCTGCCTCGGCGACACGGTGGGCTACGGACCCGATCCCCTTGAGTGCGTGGACCTGGTGCGGAAGCACTGCGCCTGGACGCTCATGGGAAACCATGACTACGGCGTGCTTTACGAACCGACCAACTTCAACGCCGCGGCGGAGTCCGCCGCCTTCTGGACGCGCCAGCAGTTCGACCAGGAGCCCGACGACAAGCTCCGCGCCGAACGCTACGACTTCCTGAACCGCCTCAAGGTCCGCGTCGTCGAGCGCATCGGCCCCGACGGCGCCGAGCCCGTCACCTCCACCCCCACCGAGCCCGGCCACCCCCTGCTGGCCGTCCACGGCTCACCCCGCCGCCCCATCAACGAATACATCTTCCCCGACGACGCCATCAACGCGACGGACAAGCTCGAGAGCATCTTCGACCGCATCCCCAAGCTCTGCATCGTCGGGCACACCCACGTGCCCGGCGTCTTCACCGACGAGCCCGACTTCTACCCCCCAGCCGAGCTGGGCGAGAACGGCTACAAGTTCCAGGAAGGCGAGAAGGCGGTGATCAACGTCGGCTCCGTCGGCCAGCCGCGCGACGGCGACCCGCGGGCCAGCTACGTCATCCTCCACCCCACGCACGCCCAGTTCGTCCGCCTGGAGTACGACATCGCGGCGACCGCCGAGCGCATCAAGGCGATTCCGGAGCTGGGGGCTTGGCTCGGCGACCGGCTGTACAAGGGCCTGTAGTCAGACGTCGGAATCGGAAGACGGCGAGCCGGAACAAACCGGGACGCCGGTTTCGCGGCCCCCTGCGGTCGGACTTCCCCTATGGTTCCCCCCTATCCATTGATCCCGGCCTGCTGACCAGCCATGCCCCAACCCAAGAACTACCTCGCCCGCAGACTTTTCCTGCTGCTCACCTTTGTCGTGCTGGTGGGTGTGCCCATCGCCGTGTGGCGCAACTCCGTCAAGCCGCCCGCGCCACCGGCCCCGCTTCCGCCGCCCCCCTCCGCGCCCGGCCCTCAGCCCGTGCCACCCAGCACCGCTGAGGCCCCCAAGCCCGAGCCCACGCCGGAAGCTCCGTCGGAGACTCGCCCTGAAACCGCCGCGGCTTCCGCTCCCGAGCAGCCCGCCACGGCGCAGTCGACCGCGCAGACTGCGGCTCCCGCGCCGGTGAGTCTGTCCTACCGCGTGCAGCCCGTTGATGTCGCCGATCAGATCGCGCCGCTGGGCAGCCTCGACAAGGCCAGCCCCTACAAGCTGCAGATCGAGTTCTCGCCCTACGGCGCGGGCATTCGTCGCGTGCTGCTCACCGAGCACTTTGAGACGATCCGGCGGCAGGAGCACGTCACGCTGCTGGAGGAAAAGCCGCTTCCGCCCGCGCCGGGCTTCCCGCCCGTCAAGTCGCCCTTCAACGTGCGGATGATCGAGATCACCCCCGTCGGCGGCGCGCCGTCGTATGTGAGCCTCGACGCCGCGGACGTCTGGATGCCCGTCCCCGGAAAGCCGGGGGCCTTCCAGGCGACGATCCTCGACAGCAACAACCAGCCGGCGCTGAAGCTGGAGCGCGTCTTCATCCTGCCCGAGAACGCGACGCGCTTCACGATCCGCCAGCACGTCATCAACCTTTCGCCGATCCCGCTCACCGTCCGCCTCTTCGAGACCGGGCCGGTGGACCTGCCCGCGGACACATCTGGCTACGGCGGCGACAAGCGCCGCGTCCGGTTCGGCTACTTGCTGGACAAGGGACGCGATCCCTCCCAGAGCAACGTCCTCTCCAGCCGCTTCCTGATCGAGCACAAGGATGCCGCGGGCGAGCGCACGCAGGCCGAGGCCACGCTCTGGCCCAATGAGACCTCGCGCGAGAACGAGTACACCCTGTCCTGGGTCGGCGCGACGAACCGCTACTTCGGCGCCGCGGCGTTCCCGGTCTACGAGCCCTCGCGTCAGACCAGCCCCGCCTTCACGTGGGTCGGCTCCGTGGAGCGCGTGCTCCTCGACGACACCGGCCACAACCTCGCGCTCGAGCTGCGCAGCAACCCCTTCACCCTCGCGCCCGCGGGCGTCCGCGGCGACTGGGCGGACCTCTCCCACAGCGTCTACGCCGGCCCGCTCAACCGCAAGGAGCTGCGCCAGGACCCCGTCACCAGCGGCATGGGGCTCACGGGCCTGGTCGTTTACAACTTCGGCGGGATGTGCGCGAGCTGCACGTTCGAGTGGATGAGCAACCTGCTGCTGTGGATCCTCCACACGCTGCACGACCGCGTGCTCCACGACTGGGCGATGGCGATCATCTTCCTCGTGCTCATCGTGCGCACGGTGCTGCACCCGGTGACGAAGTGGTCGCAGATCCGCATGGCGCGCTTCGGCAAGCAGATGAGCGCCGTGGCCCCCAAGCAGAAGCAGCTCCAGGAGAAGTACAAGAACGATCCCAAGAAGCTCCAGGAGGAGACGGCCAAGCTGTGGCGCGAGGAGGGCATCAGCCCCACCGGCATGCTCGGCTGCCTGCCCATGCTCCTGCAGATGCCCGTCTGGATCGCGCTCTACGCGGTGCTCTTCTTCTCCGTTGAGCTGCGTCACAGCCGCGCCTTCTACGGCGTGTTCCAGAGCCTCCAGCCCGACGGCTGGCCCACCTGGCAGTTCCTGGGCGACCTCTCCAAGCCCGACACCCTCATCGCCTTCTCCGACACCCTCAACATCCCGCTCATCGGGTCGCTCATCGGCCCCGTCCACGGCTTCAACATCCTGCCGGTGCTGCTCGCGACGGTCTTCTTCATCCAGCAGAAGTACCTCACGCCGCCCACCACCGCGACGCTCACCCCTGAGCAGGAAATGCAGCAGAAGATGATGAAGTGGATGATGGTCTTCCTCTTCCCGATCGCGATGTACAACGCGCCGTCGGGCCTGGCCATCTACTTCATCTGCAACTCCACCTTCGCGATCCTCGAGAGCCGCTATATCCGCGCTCACATGGACAAGTACGACCTGCTCAACGTGGAGAAGATGAAGGCCGAGCGCGCCGCACGCGCGGCACGCCGTCCCGGCGCCGCGCCCCGGGAGGAGGGCTTCCTGGCCCGCCTGCAGCGCCTCGCCGAGGAAAAGCAGAAGGAAGCCATGCGCCTCCAGCAGCAGCGGCGCAAGAAGCCCTGACCGCGCCATGAACACCGGCGACACCATCGCCGCCTGCGCCACGCCCTGGGGACACGCCCACCGCGCCCTGGTCCGTCTTTCCGGCCCGCTCGCGTTTTCCGCCGCGGGGTGTCCTGCGCCCCCAAGCCGCGGCCTTGTGCGCACAACGTTCGCGCTCGGGGGCGTGAAGCTCCCCGTGCTGCTCGCGGCCTTTCCCGCCCCCCGCTCCTACACCGGCGAGGACCTGGCCGAGCTTCAGTTCGCGGGCAGCCCCTTCCTCGTGGAACGCGTGCTGCACGCGCTGACCTCCGCCCCCGGCGTGCGGCTTGCGCAGCCGGGCGAGTTCACCGCCCGCGCCTACCTCAACGGGCGCGTGAGCCTGGAGCAGGCCGAGGGCGTCGCCGCGGTGATCTCCGCCGCGACGCGCGAGCAGCTCGATGCCGCGCGCGACCTGCTGAACGGCCGCACGGGCGATTCCTACCGCGCGATGACCGACGAGCTGGCGACGCTCCTCGCGCTGGTCGAGGCGGGCATCGACTTCACCGATCAGGAAGACGTGGTCGCCATCGACGCGGCGACGCTCGACCGCCGTCTTGGGACGCTGCGCGATGCCATCTCCGCGCACCTGGGGGGCGATGCCGCGGCTGAATCGCTCACCACGCTCCCGCGCGTGGCGCTGGTGGGCCGTCCCAACGCGGGCAAGTCCACGCTCTTCAATGCCCTGCTCGGCCGGCATCGCGCCGTCGCCAGCCCTGTGCCCGGCACCACGCGCGATGTTCTCTCCGAGCCGCTGGACCTTTCGCGCGAGGCCCCCGGCGCGCCGACGGTGCTGCTTCAGGATCTTGCCGGGCTGGACAGCTCCGACGATGGGCCGGCCCAAGCCGCGGCACGCGAAGCCCTTGTGCGCGCGGACCTGCTCATCTGGTGCGATCCCACCGGCCGCTTTGACGCCGCGCCCCTCAACCTGCCCGCTCGATCCACCATCCGCGTGCGCACATTCGCGGATCGGCCTCACGCTGGGCCTTCGAGTGAAGACCTCGCCGTGTGCGCGCTGGACGGCTGGCGCCTGCCGGTCCTGCGCCGGGCGATCACGGACGCGGCGACCACCGCCCACGCCGCGGGCGTTGCCGCGCTATTGCCACGTCATCGGCGGGCGCTGCTGGATGCGTGCGCCCACGTTGAGGCCGCGCGAGCCGCGTCCGGGCAAGGTTCAGAAGTTGTCGCTCAGTCGCTCCGTCTGGCGCTGGATGAGCTGGGCTCTCTTGCGGGGCGCGTCACACCCGATGATGTCATCGGGCGCGTCTTCGCCACCTTCTGCGTGGGCAAGTAGGTTTACACCCCCACCACGCCCAGCCAGTGCTCCAGGTGCCGGTCCGCAAAGGCCTCCACCGCCGCGGCGGTCCCCTCCGCGTCGATGCCCCAGCAGCAGGCCAGCGGGGCATCCTCCGCCGCCTGGACCACCAGCCGGCCATCCACGGCGAAGGTGCTGGGGAGCTTGTCTCCCAGATACGCGGTGAAGGCGTTGACCGTCGGCCCGCCCACGCTGATGGCGGGCAGCTCGCGGAGCTCGTCCCGGTTCAGATACCACAGATCCGAGCACACCACCACGCGGTCGGGCTGGTCGGTCCCGAGCGCGGCCAACACCCGCTCGCGGAGCCGGTACGCCAGCGGCCGGTCGTAGATCTCAGCCGACAGGTGCGCCCCAACAACTATCAGAATGGGCTTTCTTTCGATTGACTTCCCTGCCATGGCGCGTTCCACGTTACACTGTCCCGCGGCACACCGGGTGGAGCCCGGCTTTGCACGGAAGATAACCGCGATGACCAATCCCGTCTGCGCCGCCGAATCGACCCCTCCCCAGCGTCCCGCCGCCGGCGATGGATCCGCCACGGCGACGGCCACGAACGCCGCGACTTCGCCGCCGAAGGTGGACCGGCTGCCGCTCTACCGCGTGCTTCTCCACAACGACCCCATCAGCGAGATGGGATTCGTCATCACCACGCTCGTCGAGCTGACCCCGCTCAACCACGACCGCGCGGTGCAGGTCATGCTTGAGGCCCACAACACCGGCGTGGGGCTGGTGCTCGTCACCCACAAGGAGCGGGCCGAGCTCTACCAGGAACAGTTCCACTCCCGCAAGCTGACAGTGACCATCGAGCCCGCGGAATGAGCACACTGCCGACCTTTGAGCTGTATGACTCGGACGCGCTGGCCCATGTCATGGAGGCCTCGCAGGAGGCGTGCGCCTGCTGCGGCCAGGCCCGCGGCTGGAAGTACACCGGCCCGTTCTACAGCGAGCACGACGACCTCGTGATCTGCCCATGGTGCATCGCGAATGGCGCCGCGGCGAAGGAGTTTGACGGCACGTTCAACGACGGCCTGCACTACGACTGCACGGTCAGCGTGTCCGAGGCCGACCTTTCGCTGATCAGCGAGCGAACCCCGGGGTTTGAATCCTGGCAGGACAACCAATGGTGGGCCTGCTGCGGCATTCCATGCCGGTACCTCGGCGAAGCAACCGCCGCCGACTTCCAGGGCCGGTGGAAGTCTCTTGTGCCCGCGCTGAGGGACGACCTGGGCGAGGCCATGGACGACCCTCAGCAGTTCGAAGAGTTCATCAGGATCGCGGAGCGGGGCGGCTCCCCAAGCGTGCACGTCTTCCAGTGCCGCAGCTGCTCCAAGCTCCACTGTTACTGGGTCATGGACTGACGGCGCCGGGCATATAAACGCCGCCGCCGCAAGCAAAATTCGCGCGCACACGCCCGAGAATCTGCCGCGCCCCCGCACGAGTGGCGAGGCTTGCCCGGCCGCTCCAGGCGATGTCGTTGCGCCGCGCACCGGGCTTTTTCAGGGCCGCGACGCGCGATGAGTCCGCCGCTTCCCGATGCAACACAGGCCGCGGCCTGGGGCCCGACGCCCCGCCGCGAGCGCATCGGAGGCGTGATCAGTGCGAACCCTTCATCTCGGCGATCTTCTTGTGAAGCACGGCGTGCTCACCCCTTCCCAGCGGGACGAGGTGCTGATCGCGCAGAAGTCACGGGGCGGCCCCTTCGGATTGCTCGCCGAAGAGATGTTCGGCGTTCATCCCTCGGCGGTGGAGCGTGCATGGGCGGAGCAGTACGCCGCGTACGCCCCCCACATCGACCCTCGCACGTACAACGTGAACCCGCGGGCACTGGACGTCATCACGCGCCGGCAGGCGTGGCAGTTCCGCATGCTGCCGCTGGACCTGGCCGGGGACGAGGTGGTGGCGTGCACGACGCAGGAGAACCTCTGCCGCGCGATGAAGTTCGCGGGGTGGCGGCTGGGACACGCCTGTCAGTTCGTGCTCTCCGAGCCCGGCCCGCTGGGTGAGGCGATGCTGCAGCACTACCCCATGGCGGGGATGACGCCGGAGATGGTCAGCTCGATGGTGATTCCCGGCTGACGCCGCTGCGCGGACGGTCCGGGAACCGGCCCGGTGAGGGGGAGGGGATCAAACCCCACCCCTCACAAAGGATTCGCTGCGGGGGATGAGCCGCGGGGGCAGCCGCGGACGCCCCCCTACCATCCGCCGTGCCCAAGACGCGCTCACCCAAAACTCAGCCCGCCGTCCAGACCGTCTCCTTCGTGAGCCTGGGCTGCCCCAAGAACCTCGTGGACTCCGAGAAGATGCTGGGGCTGCTGGCCGAGTCGGGCCTGCTCCCCATCTCCTTTGATCCCGAGGCGGGGTTCGCCGGCGCGGACGCCGTGGTGGTCAACACCTGCGGCTTCCTCGAAGCCTCCAAGGAAGAGTCGCTGGGCGTGATCAAGGAGGCCATCGCCGCGAAGGAGCGCGGCGAGGTCAAGCGCGTCGTCGTCGCGGGCTGCCTGGTGCAGCGGCACCGCGCCAAGATGCTCGACTGGGCTCCGGGCATCGACGCGATGATCGGCGTCTTTGACCGCGACAAGATCGTCGAAGCCGTGACGGGCGCGACCCCGCAGCGGCAGACGCTGGAGCAGACCTCCGACGGGCCAAAGTACTGGATCGCGGGCAACGCCCTCCAGGCCGCCAAGGCCCGCGGCATGCAGACCACCGGCCTCACCGTCAACGGCAAGGACGGCAAGGGCCTGGGCTACTTCGAGGACGACTCCGCGCGCCTGCGCCTCACCCCGCGCCACTACGCCTATCTCCGCGTCAGTGAAGGCTGCAATCAGAACTGCGCCTTCTGCACCATTCCCTCCATCCGCGGCAAGATGCGCAGCAAGCCGCTCGACCGCATCCTCGCCGAGGCACGAGAGCTGCTCACCGACGGCGCGTTCGAGCTGCTGCTCATCGGCCAGGACACCACCAGCTACGGCGACGACATCGGCATCGGCATGCAGCAGACGGGCTCTCAGCCCGGCGGCCTGCCTCTGCTCCTTCGCCGACTCTCCGAGACCGTCGCGCAGACCAGCGGCCAGGGGTGGCTGCGGCTGATGTACGCCTATCCGACAAACTTCGGCGAGCCGGTGATCGAGGCCTTCGCGGACCTCACGAAGAACGGCCACCTGCTGCCCTACCTCGACATTCCTCTGCAGCACGCCAGCACGCGCGTGCTCACTGCCATGCGCCGCAACGTGACGTGCGAGCAGCAGGAGCGGCTGATCAACACCCTGCGCGAGCGCGTGCCGGGCATGGCGATCCGCACCACCTTCATCTCCGGCTTTCCGGGCGAGACGGAGGAGGACCACGAGGAGCTTCTGCGCTTCGTGGAGCGGATGCAGTTCGAGGCCGTGGGCGTGTTCGAGTACAGCCGCGAGCCGGGCACCGTCGCGGGCACGATGGAGGAAAACCCGAAGCTCGCCGTGCCGCCCGAGGTCAAGAAGCGTCGGCGCGACGAGGTGATGGCCCTGCAGCAGCAGATCGCCTTCAGGAAAGCCGCGGCCATCGCGTCCAGCTATGACGAAAAGACCCGCAAGGGCACGCAGCTCGACGTCATCATCGACACGCCCCTGCGCACCCGCGGCGAGAAGACCTCCGGCGTGGGCGGCGGCGGAAGGCTGTACGAGGGCCGCACCTACTTCCAGGCCCCGCAGATCGACGCCGTGACCTATGTCCAGAGCCGCGAGAAGCTGGCCCCCGGCGAGGTCATCCGCTGCACCATCGTGGGCAGCGACGGCTACGACCTGATCGCCAAGCCAACGGGGGAGCTGGAAGGCGGCGTGAAGCTCCGCGTGCTGAAGTAACACAAGCCCACGCGCCGCGGGCGGCGCGACGACCAATGAAAAAGGCCCGGAGCGTTCAGCCCCGGGCCTTTGGCATGCACGAGGTTCGCTCCCGCGATCAGCTCTCGAGCTTCCGCAGGCTCAGGCCGTACTCCGCCAGCTTGTCCTTCACTTCCTTGAGGCTGGTGGCGCCGAAGTTCTTGATGCCCATCAGCTCGGCCTCGGTGTGGCTGGCGAGGTCGCCGAGCGTCTGGATGCTCAGCAGCTGCAGCGCCTTGCGGGCGCGGACGGAGAGCTGAAGCTCCGAGACGGGCTTCGCCAGCACCGTCTCCTTGCCGGTGCCCTTGTACTGCTCGATGAGGGCGCGGCGCGCCTGGCGGTGCGCGTCCTCCAGGCCCTGGCCCAGACGCAGGCCCTTGGCCGTAAGCATCTTCTTGATCTCGACCAGGCTGCTCTCGCCGAAGTTCTTGTAGCTCAGCAGCTCCGCCTCGGTGATGCGGAGCAGGTCGCCCAGCGTGCGGATGTTCATCTTCTTCAGGCACGTGCGGGCGCGGACGGAAAGCTCGAAGTCCGTCACCGGCGTGTCCAGCAGCGCCTTGCGCTTGAAGATGTCGCGGTCGTGCTCCTCAACCACCACCATCTCGCGGCTGGCCTGCACGTCCTTCATGAACAGGCGGGCGCGGATGTGGTTCGGGCGGGTGTCCAGAATCTGCCGCAGGCAGCGCTCGGCGCTGGCGTACTCGCCCCGGTCTTCGTACAGCACCGCGAGGTTCAGCAGCGCGTTGACCATCGCCGGGGGCGTCGCGACACAGCGCTCGTAGAGCATCAGCGCCTCGTCCTCCTCGCCCAGCAGGTCGAGCTGGTACGCCAGCTTGAACAGCGCCTCGTGGCTCTCCGGGTCCAGCGTCACCGCCTTGCGCAGCTCCGCCACCGCGCCCAGCCGGTCGCCCTCCTTCTCCAGCTTCTCAGCCGCGGCGATGTGCTTGGCCGCGGCCTGGGGGTCGCGACGGACCGAATCGGAAACGCCAATCACCGTGTCGAGGGGATCGTGGGCCACGCTCATAGCTCCTGCCTGGGAAAAAGCGGCACGGCCGTGCCGGTGTGTGCAATGTGAAACAGGCCCCAACTTTAGGACAGGCCCCCCGCCCTAAACCACCCCCGCCTCACCCCGTCCGAACCCCGCTCAAGGCCCGTCCGGGCCGTTTTTTACAGCTTCGGGGCGGTCAGACGATCCCGTCCACCGTTCCCGCGGCGACTTCCTCCCCCGGCGCCCCCTCCTTCAACAGCCGGATCTTCTTCCACCGCCCGCTCAGGAACCGGGCCAGCAGGATCAGGCACAGCAGGATGATGTACCCCGCCGCGGCGATCCACGCCCCGATCGACTCCAGGTTCGGGAAGAGGGCGACCATCGCCGTGCCTCCCCCCACGATCACGAGCCAGGAGGTCAGCACCGTGGCGACGCCGGGCACCACCGTGTCCCCCGCCCCGCGCAGCGATCCGGAGAGCACCATCGCCCCCGCGTCGAAGAGCTGGAAGCACGCGGTGGCGATGAGCATCATCGAGCCGAGCCGGACCAGCTCCGCCGCGCGCTCCGGCGGGGTGCCGTCCTCGATGAAGAACTCGATCAGGTTCCGCCGGAAGAGGACGAAGCACAGCCCGCACAGGCCCATGTACACCCCGGCCAGCGAGACCGCCAGCCACGCACGTTTCTCGGCGATGTCCGGCCGGCGCGCGCCCATGTACTTGCCCACGATCGCCGTCGCGGCCACGCTCAGCCCCACCGCCGGCATGAACGAGAGCGACATGTACTGGTGCGCCATCCATCCCGCGGAGGCGTGCGCCTCACCGAAGCGGCTCACCAGGTGCACCATGAAGTACCCCCAGCAGATCATCTCGTTGCCGAACATCAGCCCGGCGGGCCACCCCGTCTTCACGATGTCGCGCATGTGACTCAGCGAGGGCCGCCACGCCCGGCGCGTTCCGTACAGCGCGTTCATCCGCGGCCCGAGGAACACCGCCAGCGGGATCAACAGCTCCACACTCGTCGCGATCACCGTCCCGTACGCCGAGCCCCGAATGCCCAGCGGCTCCACGCCCAGCGCTGAAGCCGCCGCCCCCACCGCTCGCCCGAACAGACCGAACTCCTCCGGCATCGGGCCGTTGCCGAAGACCAGCAGCGCGGAGATGAAGATGTTGATGATGTTCGCCGTCACCCCCGCGACCATCACCACCCCGGCGCGGTGCATGCCGTAGAAGAACTGCGAGATCGCCCGCGTGCTCATGTTCAGCACCGCGCCGTAGAGCAGGATGGAGCCGTAGGACGTGGCGAGCGCCGCCTGGTTGGGATCCACCTCCGCGGCGCGGAAGATCGCCGGGAGCCAGCCCGGCAGCATCAGCAGCACCAGGCTCCACAGGATCGCCAGGTAAATCCCGTTCCAGGCGTAGGCGGGGCCTCGCTCGGGGCGTCCCGCGCCCATGTTCTGCGAGACGTAGGTGTTCACCACCGTCAGCGTGCCCATCGCGAGCGACTGCGGCACCCACGCCGCGAGCCCGCCGTTGCCCTGGGCGCCCACGAACTCCGGCCCCAGGCGCGACACCAGCCACTTATCCGTGAACTGCATCACGGTGTAGGAGGTCATCGTCGCCACCGTGGGCCCGGCGACCCGCAGCAGCTCGACGATCGGCGACACGGGCTTGGCGTTCTGGTCCGACACAGGCACGGGCAGAGGGTAGACCCCTCCGGCTTGCGGCCCAGCCTGAGAGCTATTCCGACTGCCCGGCCATCTTCACCGCCATCTCAATGGCCGCGGCCATGCTCCCGGCGTCCGCCTTGCCCTTGCCCGCGATGTCGAAGGCGGTGCCGTGGTCGGGGCTGGTCCGCACCACCGGCAGGCCGACGGTCATGTTCACGGTGCGGTCGCGTGCGATCAGCTTCACCGGGGCCAGCCCCTGGTCGTGGTACATCGCCGCGACGAGGTCGTAATCCGGCTGAAGCCCCGGGCCGTGCAGCGCGCGGGCAAAGACCGTGTCGCCCGGCAGCGGACCATCCACCACAAACCCTTCTCGACGCAGCTCGGCCACCGCGGGCGCGATCACGTCGCGGTCCTCGGTTCCCAGCAGACCGTTCTCGCCCGCGTGCGGGTTGAGGCCGCACACCGCCACGCGCGGGCGCGCGCACCCGAGCCGCCGCAGCGCCTCGGCCCCCAGCCGCACCGCCCGCTGCACGCTCTCGCGCGTGACCGCCGCGGGAACCGAGGCGAGCGGCAGGTGTGTCGTGACCAGGACCACGTTGAGCGACGGTTCCGACGCCGACGGGGGCGCGTAGAACATCATCGCGTAATCGCCGACGCCGAAGCGCTCCGCGAACAGCTCCGTGTGGCCGGGGTAGCGATGCCCCGCCAGCGCCCACGCTTCCTTGGAAATCGGCCCCGTCACCACACCGTCCACGCGGCGGGAATCCTCTTTGGGCAGCTTCGCCGCCTCGATCGCCCGCTCCACGAGTCGGAATGACTGCTCGCCGTTGCGTGCATCGTGCGTGCGGACCGGCGGCCACCCCGCGCCGGGCACTTCCTCCAGAGCCACGCCCGGCAGGGGCCACGCGACCCCGCACACCCGCGCCGCCCCCGCGAGCACCGCCTCTTCACCAATGACCGTGAATCGCGCTGCCCCGCGCAGGCGCTCATCCGCCAGCGCCCGCACCACCACCTCCGGACCGATCCCGCCGGGGTCGCCCATCGTGATGCCTATGTGGGGCCGCGCCACGCCCGATCGTATGGGTTCAGTACCATCCGCCGTGCTCGTTCACGTCTCCGATCCCAGCGACCCTCGCCTCGACGACTACCGCAACCTCACCGATGCGCAGCTGCGCGCCCGTGCCGGGGCCTTCATCGCCGAAAGCGAGCTGGTCGTCCGCCGCCTGCTGCAATCCCGCTTCCCCACCCGCTCGCTGCTCATCGCCGAATCAGCGCGGCATCGCCTCGACAAGCTCCCCGTCCCCGACTCCACCCCCGTCTACATCGCCCCCGACGACATGCTCCGGCAGGTCGTGGGCTTTCACTTCCACCGCGGCGTGCTCGCGGCGGGCGAGCGCCTGCCCCCTCCCCCGCTGCCGGATGTCCTCTCCTCCGCCCGCCTGCTCGTGGTCCTCGAGAACACGGCGAACACGGACAACATGGGCGCGGTCTTTCGCAACACCGCGTGCCTGGTGGGGCGGGGCGCGGCGGTCCTGCTCTCCCCCGGCTGCTGCGATCCGCTCTACCGCAAAGCCCTCCGCGTCTCCATCGGGTACGCCCTGACCGTGCCCTTCACTCACGCGGAACCCTGGCCCCAGGCGCTCTCCCAGGTCGCCCAGGCGGGGTTCACCGTGCTTGCCCTGACCCCCGATCCTCACGCCGAGCCTGTGGAGGCCCTGCCCCGCGGCGGGCGGTACGCCCTGCTGCTGGGGGCCGAGGGGCCGGGGCTCTCCCCCGGCGCGTTCGCCCATGCTGCCCGGCGCGTCCGCATCCCGATGGCGGAGGGTGCGGACTCGCTGAACGTTGCGACGGCCGCGGCGATCGCCCTTTCCAGATTCGCAGAACCGCAATAGGCGCGAACCAGGCGGGCTGCCGGGCGTCCAAAAGTGGGTACGGATAACGATCTTGTGACAAACCGTGCCGGTTCCGGCACGCTAACCTGTGTACCTGACACGCGATATCTGGAGTTGCGCATGACCAACTGGCTCAAGCGTTCGTTCGCCGCCGCCCTGCTCGCCGCGGCCATCGCCGTCCCTGCCGCGGGACAGAACGTGATTCGTGAGGGGGAAGGCGCTCGCCGGCGGGCGCTCGATCAGCTTGAGCTGAAGCCCTTCCCGATGCACCTCTTCGCGGACCTGAAGGACTGGACCAATGGCCCGGCCCCCACGGCCGGCTCGCTGGACGGGCGCGTGGTGCTGATCTGCTGCTGGAGCGACTGGTACCCCGCCGCGAGCCGCGCGATGGCGGTTTCCAAGCGCCTCGCGGAGAAGTACGGGAAGGACGGCCTGGTGGTGATCGGCGTCCACGGCCCGCAGGGGTGGAAGGACGCGAAGAAGCTGACGACCAACGTCGAGGGCGCAACCCTGCTCCTCGCCCACGACGAGAGCGGCGAGTTCCGCAAGGCCCTGCTCGAGGACCAGGACCCCGACTTCTACCTCATCGACCGCGCCGGGCAGCTCCGCTTCGCGGATATCACCACCGAGTCCGTCGAGGCGGGCGTGGAGTTCCTGTTGAAGGAATCCAAGGAAGAGGCTGCGAACATCAACTCAACCCTCACGGCGAAGGCGAAGGCCGAGGAGGCCGAGCGTCGGCGTGCGGAGGCCATCCGGGCGCAGGTGGACATGACCGCCATCCCGGAGGTTCCCTTCAACATGCCTCCGCCGGAGGCGTACTCCAAGGACAAGGTGAAGTGGCCCTACATGCCCCGGCCGGAGGGCAGCATGCCGGAGGATCCCAACAACCCCGATCCGCTGGTGAGCGTCACTCTGCCCGACACCGGCTACTTCCCCGAGAAGCCCAACCTGAAGGGCAAGGCGGTGCTGCTCTACTTCTGGCACCCCAACCTGCCACAGACCTTCCAGCTCTTCGAGCCGATGGACAACCTCCAGCGGCGCTATCGGCGCGACCTGGTGGTGATCGGCGTCATGTCGCCCCTCAAGGTGAGGGACGCCAACAACCAGGAGTACAAGCTGGACGAAGACCCGGCCAAGCTGAAGCAGAAGATCGAAGAGGTGATCGCCCGCCAGCGCATCAGCCACTACATGACGCTGGACATGGACGGCTCGCTGATCAACACCGTCTCGAACAGGAACAACGAGATCATCCTCCCCTGGGTAGCGGTGATCAGCTCTGACGGCGTGATGCGCTTCGGCGGGTTCATGGGACAGTCCTACTTCCGCGGCGCCCTTGACAAGGTGCTGGAGGTTGACCCCGGCATCCGCGCCCGCCGCGCGGCTGAAGACGAGTTCCTCCGCTCCAAGTAAGCCCGTGCCGCTGTTCAACGTGGTCCTGGTCGCGCCGCAGATCCCCAACAACACGGGGAACATCGGGCGCACCTGCGTCGCCACCGGCTCAAGCCTGCACCTGGTCCACCCGCTCGCCTTTGACACGAGCGAGAAGGCGTGCCGGCGCGCCGGCCTGGATTACTGGCCGCGTCTTTCCGTTACCGAGCATCCATCCTGGGAAGCGTTCCTCGCCCGCGGCCCAGCACCCCTGTGGCTCTTTTCCACCAAGGCCACGCGGCCTGTCTACGACGCCCACTTCCAGCCCGGCGACTGGCTGGTCTTCGGGAACGAGACACAGGGGCTTCCCTCTGACATCCTTGAAGCCTTCCCCGACCGGCTGCTCACGCTGCCGATGGTCCCGGAGGAGCGGTCGCTGAACCTCGCCACGGCGGTGTGCGCGGTGGTGTACGAGGGAGTCCGCCAGGTGCTCGCGTCGGGCCAGGCGAGGCTGGACGGACAAGGCCGACTCCGGCTCGGATGATTTCCCACTATTTTGTCCGTTGTTTTCGTGAACTTTATGGGGGGGCAGTCAGTATCACACTGTGGCTCGCCGTAGGACCCCTCCTTGAACCCCCAAGGGAATCGGCGGGCTGTACTGCAATCTCTTCTCTCTCTCCTCCAGTGTGCCGTCCGGATCGACCGGGCGGTACACTGCGTTTTTGAGAGACCCTATGGCCAAAATCCTGTTTCTGATCGGTGCGTTGACGCTGCTGGGGGGCTGCCAGAGGCAGCTCTTTCCGAAGGATCAGCCGCGTTCGCAGTACGACCGCTTTGATGCGGTGCGCGACCGTCGGCCCCCGGATCGGATCGAGGACGAGTTCGGGGATCGGAAGATCAACCTCCGCGGGCGGCTGCTCAACACGGAATAAACCCTCCAGTCCACACAGAAGTGACAGGAAGGTCAGATAACCGTCGTTACAACTCACGCGGACCGCGCCGCACCACTTTTCGCTTCCGGATACACTCGGATATCCCCCCGGATTTGAATGTCGCGGGGTGATTCGGTCGATCCTCCCGCCAGCAAGGGCCCTCTGGCGGGCCCGCAAGCATTCCTTCTCGCACGGACGCGCGACATGGCCAGGTCCTATAAGAAGTCCTCTCGCAAGTCCCCCCGCTCCGGGGTTTCCCGGCGCGCACAGGTGGTCTGGGCTTCGCTCGTCCTTTCGATGACGGTGGTCGGCGGCGGGCTGTTCCTGATTGATCGGGGGCCGGTCGCCGCGGCTGAGGGCCTGAGCCTGACGCCCCTGATGGCCACCTCCGGGGTGAGCACCGTGGAGGGTGTGCTGAACACCCGAGTTCCCCTGGATTACGACCGCTGGCAGGCCATCGTGGTGCATGACAGCGGGTCGCCCTACGGCACCGAGGCGAGCCTGGACGCCCAGGCGCGTGCCAACAACCTGAAGGGCCTCGGCTACCACTTCGTGATCGGCAATGGCAACGGTTTGGACGACGGCGAAATCCTCGTGGGAGGGCGCTGGCGCAACCAGGTTCCCGGGGCGCACGCCGCGGGCAACCGGGCGGATTGGTTCAACCGGCATTCCATCGGCATCTGTCTGGTGGGCGACGGGAACCGCAGCCGCCCGACGCAGAAGCAGATGCAGAGCCTGGCTTTGCTGGCGGACACCCTCTGCCGCGAGTTCAAGATCACCAATGACCGGGTGTACCTGCACAGCCAGATCGCCCCGACGGACGACCCGGGCCGGTTGTTCCCCGAGGCGGCATTCCGGGCTCGCCTGCCCCGGTTCTGAGGTCGAACGCCACGTTTTCCAGAATTCGTCATCCCTTCCAAGCCGGAAGGCTTTGGTTCACGTATCCTCTCCGTTCCACCGGGCGGCCCGGTCCCCCCTGGGGCCGGGTGGTCGCCCCATTCACGGGCGTTTCGTTGAAGTGACAGGCTCCGGCGGTCATAATTCGGATTAGACCGCCCAAGAGCCGGGCACAAGTGTTCGCGGGGGGAGTCGTGTCGGCCCCTCATCGGGCCGATGGAGAATGGGCATACCAAGCCGCAAGGCTTGTGCCCGGGCGCCGATGGAGGCGCCGACTTTCAGGAGGCGGCCGAGGACCGGCCGGGACCGCGCGTCGATGGCCGACCTGGCACCAGCTTTCAAGGCAGGCGATGAGGTAGAGGGATTCCGCGTCCTGAACGAAATCGGTCAGGGCGCCGCCTCGGTCGTGTACCTCGTCCAGGACCCCAAGACCAAGCAGATCTGGTGTCTCAAGCACGTTCAGCGCGGAGACGCCAAGGACGACCGTTTCCTCCAGCAGACGATCCAGGAGTACCAGGTCGCTTCGAAGCTGGATCACCCGAATATCCGTAAGGTGGTCAAGCTCGCGAAGAAGTCGAAGATGCTCGTCCACCTGACGGACGTGCTCCTCTTCATGGAGTATGTGGACGGCAAGAGCATGGACCTCAAGCCGCCCAAGAGCTTCGACGACGCGATCCGCATCTTCCAGCAGACGGCCGGGGCGCTCCACCACATGCACGAGCGGGGCTTCGTCCACGCGGACATGAAGCCCAACAACATCCTCGTGACGCCGGGGAAGGACTCGACCCCGTTCGTGAAGGTGATCGACCTGGGGCAGTCGTGCAAGACGGGCACGATCAAGCCGCGCATCCAGGGGACGCCGGACTACATCGCCCCGGAGCAGGTCCACCGGCGGCCCATCACGCCCAAGACGGACATCTACAACCTGGGCGCGACGATGTACTGGACGCTGACGCGGACGACGATCCCCACGGCGCTGTCCAAGGGCGATTCGCTGGTGAGCCGCCTGGACGATGCGCTGATCCCGCGGCCCAAGCCGGTGTCGGAACTGAACCCGCGCGTGCCCGCCAAGCTGAACGAGCTGGTGATGCAGTGCGTGGAGGTGGACCCGGCGGACCGCCCGGCGAGCATGGCGTACATCGTGGACCGCCTGGAGCTGATCCTGGGCATGGTCCGCGCCCGCAACGAGGGCTCCGGCCAGCAGGTGAAGGATCCCAACGCCTCCACCGCGGGCATGATCTTCAACGCCGGTTCCGGCATGGGGCTGAAGGTCGGCGACGCGCCGGGTCGCCCGTAACAACAGCAGGCACGGGGGAGGTGAACGCTGCCAGGTGAAGCGGTCATCAACCTCACCGACGCCGAGCAGGTGATCGCCACCCTGGAGGCGGGCGCCCGCGCGAACCGTTCCGCCGCGTGCCGGCGCGGGTCGATTGACTCCATCGAGCCGCCGGGCAGGCTCGTCGCGACGGGCGATCTGCACGACAACCCGGTGCACCTGGCGAGGCTCATCGAGGCCGCTGGGCTGGAAGGCTCGGACCCGGCCCATCTGACGCTGCACGAAGTGATCCACGGCGACCGGCTGGTGAGCGGGCTGGACATGAGCTACCGCGTTCTGACGCGGGTCGCCGACCTCAAGGCCCGGCACCCCGAGCACGTCCATACGCTGCTGGGAAATCACGAGCTGGCGCAGATGATGGGGCATCTGATCGCCAAGGACGGCGTGCGGTGCGTGGACGCCTTCAACGCGGGCGTGGAGTACGTCTTCGGCGACGCGGCGGAGGCGGTCTCGCGGGCCGTCAACGAGTTCATCCGCTCGATGCCGATTGCGCTGCGCGTGCATACGCCGCGGGGCGACATTCTTTGTGCGCACAGCCTGCCCCCCGCCGCGGCGATGGCCCGCTTCGATACCTCGATTCTCTATCGCGATCTGCGCGAGGAGGACCTGATCATTCGGGGCACGGTCCACGCGATGACGTGGGGCCGCGGCTATGACGCGGGGGGGCTCGAAGACCTGACCGAGCGATGGGGGATCTGGTACTTCATCCTGGGGCACGAGCACACGGCGAACGGGTGGAAGTTCGTGCAGCCCAACGCCGTGGTCCTCAACAGCGACCACGAGAACGGCGTGTACCTGCCGATCGACTTGAACAACCCGCCGCGGCCGGAAGAGGCGGGGTTGCGGACCGTGCGCCTGGCGGGCGCGTGACGCGCCTTTACTGCCGCACGAAGCTCATCACCACCTCAAAGGCGATGAGGAGGATGATGATCCACTCGAGCACTTCCATGCGGCGGTTGGCCTGGCGGTCGTTGACCTTCTGGTAAATGCTCTCGAGGGTGGCGAGCTTGCGGATGATGCTGGCGTCCCAATCGGGCAGGTGCATGCGCACCGCGGCGAGGCGGTAGACGCGCGAGAGGTAGACATCGCCCAGCAGCTTCAGTGCGTTGTTGACACCCTCGAAGAGCATCGCGCTGTCGATCTGCAGGCGGGCGATGCGCCGCAGCCCGCCGCCGCGACCGCCGAAGCCCAGCCAGTCGCGCTTCTGCGAGGCCTCGTATGCGTTGGAAAGGGAGCGGTCGAGCTGATCGTCGAGGAAACGCATCTCCAGCAGCTCGACGTTGGCGAACTCGAGCACGGCGCTGACGTCCTGCATATCGGTGCCGAAGAGCAGGGCGGCGTTCCAGTCGATGAGGGCCGCGTCGTTGTCGGCGTAGGAGATGCGGCAGGAGGTGGCGTCCTCCACTTCCTGACGGCTGAGGGGCTGGTTGTCCGCGCGCAGCACGCGGGCGACGAGCCCGAGGTTGGCGTTGATCCACGCCTCCAGCGCCCCGCCGCCCTCCACGGTCCATTCGTCCACGTCGAAGACCATGTAGTCCTCGACGAAGGGGGCCAGCTCGGGCTTGTTGATCGCGGGTCGCAGCAGTCGGATCAGTTCCTGCACCGTGCGCTGCGCTTCGGCCAGCAGCTCGGCGTTTTCGTAGAGCCCGTCGCTGAGGGCGAGCAGGTCCGTGGCGGGGCCTTCGATGGGGATGGTGAAGGAGATCGAGACCGCGCCGAAGTCGAAGAGCAGCGCGTCCACCACCGGCGCGGTGGTGAACCGCCCCACCGTGATCTGGCGGGCATTGCGCGCGAGTCGCACCGGGGCGGGCTGGTATTCGAAGTACTTGGGCGCCCGGCGCGTGTGGCGGAGCGTTTCGCGCTGCGGGGCTTCCTGCGAGAGCAGGCGCTGGGCCTCGTTGAGGTCCACGGCGAAGCCCACGTCAAAGGCGAAGAAGGCGGTGCACACGCCCCGCGTGATGGTCAGCTCCCCCGGCCGTGGCCGGGAGGCCGCGACTGTCTGGGCGCCGTCCGCGCGGGGGTCAGCGCCGGTCGTGGGGGTTCGCTCGGGATTCATCGGCAATCGTAGGGATCGGAGGGGCGGGGGCCGGATGGAGCCTCGGCACGCTTCCTAACCTCTGCCCATGACCAGAGTTTGCCGCGTCGGCTCTGTTGAGATCGGTCCCGGCCGTCCGTTGGCCGTCATCGCTGGCCCGTGCGTTTTGGAATCGCTGGAGCTTGGCCTGACGGTGGGTCGGCGCTTGCGCGAGGCCTGCCGCGAGCTTGGGCTGACGTACATCTTCAAGGCCTCGTTCGACAAGGCCAACCGCTCGTCGATCCGCTCGCCGCGTGGGCCGGGGCTGGAGCAGGGCGTGGCGTGGCTGGCGCAGATCCGCGCGGAGCTTGATTGCCCCATCACCACCGACGTTCACGAGCCGTCGCAGTGCGAGCCGGTGGCGCAGAAGGTGGACCTGCTGCAGATTCCGGCGTTTCTGTGCCGGCAGACGGACCTGCTGTGTGCCGCGGGGCAGGCGGCCGCGAAGCACGGGCGGGCGGTCAACGTGAAGAAGGGGCAGTTCCTATCGCCGGGGGAGATGAAGGGCCCTCTCAAGAAGCTCGCCGAGGCGGGGTGCACGAACGCGATGGCGACGGAGCGAGGCACGTTCTTCGGCTATGGCCGGCTCGTGAATGACTTCCTGGGCATGGGCGACCTGATGGAGCTGGACGCGGGGGGCGGGCCGGTGCCGGTGTGCTTCGACGCGACGCACTCGACGCAGGTCCCCGGCGCGGGCGAGACCACGGGCGGCAGGCCGGAGCGGGCGCCGATGCTGGCGCGTGCGGCGGTGGCGGCGGGCGTGCACGCGGTGTTCATGGAGTGCCACCCCGAGCCGCGGAAGGCGCTGAGCGACGCGAGCACGATGCTGGAGCTGGAGCAGGTTCCGAAGCTGCTGACGGAGCTGGCGGCGATACGCGCGGCGGTGAAGTAAGACCGCCTTATTGGGCGGCCTTGCGGGGCTTGCATCCACGGGCGGGGCGTGGTCAGATGCCCGGCCTATGACCACATCCGCCCAGCGCCCCGGCTTTCCGCGCTCCTTCTGGATGCTCAACGTCATCGAGATGTGGGAGCGGCTCGCGTATTACAACCTGCGGGTCATGGCCCCCATTTACATCATGCAGGCGGATGATCCGGGGGGCCTGCACCTGACCGCGGCGGACAAGGGCACGATCTACGCCTGGTGGGCGATCTTTCAAAGCCTGCTGCCGATCCTGACGGGAGGCATCGCGGATCGGTACGGGTACAAGAAGACGATGGGTTTCTCGATCTTCACGATCATGATCGGGTACCTCATGATCGCGTTTCTGCGCAAGCCGATGCCGGAGGGCGCGGACGCGGAGACGATCGCCGCGGTGAACAGCTTCAACTTCTGGGCGCTGTTCATTTCGATCATGGTGCAGGCGACCGGGACGGCGTTCTTCAAGCCCAGCATCCAGGGCTCGCTGGCGCAGAACCTGACGAAGGAAACTTCGTCGATGGGGTGGGGGATCTTCTACTGGGTGGTGAACGTCGGCGCGTTCATCGGGCACTATCTGCCGGGCATGTTCCTGGGGACGGAGCACACCGTCGAGAGCTGGCGGAACCTGTTCCTTTCCTCCGCGGCGTTCACGGCCCTGAACCTGTGCATGCTCTTCACGTTCAAGGACGTGCCGAGCGGGGCGGACAAGTCGCAGTCGATCCTGGGCGTGGCGTGGAAGACGATCACCAACATTTTCGAGCCGCGGCTGATCGCGTGGCTGGTCATCATGTCGGGCTTCTGGCTGATGATGTACCAGCTGTGGGACCTGCAGCCGAACTTCATCCGCGACTGGATCGACAGCACGCCGCTGGCGGAGGTTGCCGCGAAAGCGCCGCCGTTCATACGCAACGCGCTGCTGGAGCAGACGGACCGGGGGATGCAGGTGCCGCAGCAGGTGCTGCTCAGCGTCAACTCCTTCTGCATCATTCTGGGCGTGGTGGGGATGGCGTGGCTGACGCGCCGGATGCGCACGCTGACGGCGATGCTGCTGGGCATGTTCTTCGCCGTGGGCGGGCTGCTGGTGGCGGGCTGGACGATGAGCGTGTGGTGGCTGATCCTGGGCATCGTGCTCTTCTCTCTGGGCGAGATGACCACGGGCCCCAAGAAGAACGAGTACCTGGCGCTGATCGCGCCGCCGGGCAAGAAGGGGCTGTACCTGGGGTATGTCAATATCCCGGTGGGCGTGGGCGTCTTTGCGGGCTCAAAGACCGCGGGGTATCTCTACGGCCACTACGGCGAGAAGGCGGTGCTGGCGCTGCGCTATATCGCCGAGCACACGCCCTTCGGCCAGGCCAGGAACTGGAACGGCAAGATCACAGACCTTGAGGACGCGCTGGGCATCACCCGGCCCGAGGCTTTCGCGCGGCTTCAGGAGCTCACGGGGCTGGATTCCCACGCGGCGACGCAGCTTCTGTGGGACACCTACGACCCGCACGTCCATGTCTGGACGCCCTTCGCGGCGATCGGGGTGGCCTCCGCCGCGGCGTTGTGGGTGTTCGGCCGCATGGCGCGGAAGTGGAAGGACATGGACGCGTAGGCGAGAACGCGGACCGGTATCGTCCGCTGAGCGTCAGCCCAGCGTGCGCCTGCCGAAGTCCAGCTTCATCGCCTGCTTGGCCATGTACAGCGTCTCTTCGGCCACGGCGTTGGCGCGCCTGGTGCCGTCGCGGATGATGTCCACGATCAGGTCGTCGCCGCCGGGCTTCTCGTATTCCGCGCGGCGGGCGCGCATCGGCTCCAGCAGCGCGTTGATCGCCTCCGCCAGCTCCTGCTTGATGTGGCCGTCGCCGATGTTGTCGCCCGCGGCGTAGCGGCGCTTCAGCTCCGCGACGCGGTCGGGGTCGGTGATGAAGGCCTCGACGAACTTGAAGAGCACGTTGTTGGGGTCGCCCGGCTCCGTGGGGCTCTGGCGGCCCGTGGTGATGCGGTTGACCTTCTTCTGCACTTCCTTGGGGCTGTCGCTGAGGAAGATGGCGTTGCCCAGGCTCTTGCTCATCTTCTGCGTGCCGTCGCCCACGCCGGGCAGACGCCCGATGCGGCCGATCAGGGCCTTGGGCACGGGGAAGACGCCGCCCTTGAGGTGGTGCTCGTCGTCGGGCACGCGGTCGCCCACGCCGCAGTAGGCCTGATTGAACTTACGGGCCGCCTTGCGGGCCAGCTCGATGTGCGGCTCCTGATCCTCGCCCACGGGGATCAGCGTCGGGCGGAAGGCAAGGATGTCGGCGCACTGACCCACGGTGTACATGGGGAAGCCGAAGGAGTAGGAATCGGCGAGGCCCTTGGTCTCCAGCTCGTGCTTGAGCGTGGGGTTGCCCATCACGTCGTTGAACTTCAGCAGCATCGCGAAGAACCACGTCAGCTCCGCGATGGCGGGAACCTCGGTCTGCAGGACGATCGTGGAGCGCTTGGGATCAATCCCCGCGGCGAGCCAGTCCTTGACGATCTCGATGGTGTCCTGGCGGATCTCCGCGGGCTTGTCCCAGCGGGTCGTGAAGGCGTGCATGTTGGCGAGCAGGAAGTAGCAGTCGTAGCTGTCCTGCAGGGCGACGCGGCGCTCGACCGAGCCCACCCAGTGCCCCAGGTGCAGGCGGCCGGTCGGCGTGTCGCCGGTCAGGATGCGTGGCTTGGGCGTCGTCATAGGGTGGGAGTTTAGGAACTGGGAACAGTGGGCAGTGGACATGAAGGCGGACGGCTATTTATGCCCACTGTCCACTTTCCACTGTCCACTGCCCGCAATCACCCCCCTACGCTGGCGCGTGAGGATCACGGTCACGGCGATCATCGTGGTTGCGCTGGGGCTGGGCATTGCCATGGCCCGATCGGGTCATGCCGGGTGGGCGGACATGGCGATTCTGGGCGTGGCGATCATCTCGGTGTGCATCTTCGGGGCGTTGCCGGTGGTGCTGGGCAACCGCCGCAAGCCGCCGCCGACCAGGATCCAACTGCCGAGGCGTCCGGACGAGGCGCGGAAGGAAGAGCCCCCGACCTGAGGTTTACATCGCCTGCAATCTGCGGCGCACGACTTCCTCCGCGCCGCCCGCGACCACCAGCTCCTGAGCCACGGGCGAGAGGGGCGGGAAGGGGAACTCGCGGCCGTCGAAGCGCACGCGGGAGGTCGCGTAATCGACCTCGATCTCTCCGGCGAGCACCGTCTTGCCCTGGCCCTTGTGCTTCTCGCGCAGGTGGGCGACCAGCGCGGGGCACTCGAAGCAGACGAAGCCGTTGTTGAAGGCGTTGCGCTTGTATGTCTCGCTGAAGCTCGCAGCGATGACGCAGGGGACACCGAAGAACTTGAGCGCGGTGGCGGCCTGCTCGCGGCTGGAGCCGGTGCCGAAGTTCAGCCCGCTCACGACGACATCGCCGGGCTTCGCCGTCGAGCGCAGGCTGGGGTCGTAGTTCTCGAAGATCACCCCCGCCATCTGCTCGGGGGTCATCGCGTCGTTGTAGGTGTGCTTGCCCGCGTAGATACCGTCGGTGTTGAGGTTGTCCTTGTCCAGCCACAGCAGCCGACCGCGGACGGTCGCGGGGAAGCCGTCGATGATGCGGACCGTCGCCTCACCCCGCGGGGCGCTTGTCTGCGTCGGGCCGGAGTCTTTCCTGCCCGCGCGGATGGGCGCGGCCTCGTAGCGCACGGGGGCGCAGATGTAGCCCGCCACGGCGCTGGCGGCGACGACCGCGGGCGAACCCAGGTAGACCTGCCCCTCGCGGTCGCCCATGCGACCCTCGAAGTTGCGGTTGGTCGCGGAGATGCCCACCTCGCCCTTCTTGATCGTGCCCGCGCCCAGACCGATGCACGTCCCGCAGCCGGGAGGGAGCGGGATCGCACCGGCATCCAGCAGCGCGCCCCAGTCGCCGGAGGCTTCGGCGCGGGCCTGCGTCTCGGCGCTGGCCGCGGCGAGATAGAACTCCACGCCGGGGGCAACCTTGCGGCCCCGGACCACCTCCGCCGCGGCGTGGAGGTCTTCGTACCGCGCGTTGACGCAGGACATCAGCCACGCCTTGTTGATCTTCACGCGCCGGGCCTCGATCTCGGGCAGCGCGTGCATCGTCTTTACGTCGTTTGGACCGGAGACGTGGGGCACGATGGAGTCCAGGTCGATGTACAGCTCCACCGCGTACACAGCGTCCTTGTCGGGCGCGAGGGCGTCGCGCTGCGCCCACCAGCGCTCCACGTCTTCCTTGGTGTACCCGCCGAGGGAGCCTTCGCGCCGCACGCCGGGGCGGCGGCCCTGGGCGAAGTACGCCGCGCGTTCGAGCAGATAGTCGCGCAGCACTTCATCGAAGGGGAAGACGCCGGCGAGCGCGCCCCACTCGGTGGTCATGTTGGCGATGGACATGCGCTGGTCCATCGTGAGGCACTTGACGCCCTCGCCGGTGAACTCCACGGCGTGGTTGAGCACTTCGTCCCTGTTGAACACGCCGCAGAGGGCGACGATCACGTCCTTGCCGACGACGCCGGGGCGGAGCGAGCCGCGGAGCTCGACGCGGGCCACCGGAGGCACCTGCCACCAGGTGACGCCCGTGGCCCACAGGCTCGCGGCGTCGGTGCGCACGACGGGGGTGCCGAGGCAGCACGCCGCGCCGTAGAGGTTGCTGTGCGAATCGCTGCCCACCACCATCGTGCCGGGGACGACGTAGCCCTGCTCCACCATCACCTGGTGGCTGATGCCGGTGCCCGCGGGGTAGAAGTCCACGCCCATGTCGGAGGCGAACTTCTCGATCTTCGCGTACTTGCCCAGGTTCTCGGGGGTGGTGTTCTGGATGTCATGGTCGATGGCGAAGACGGGCTGGCGCGGGTCGAAGATCTTCGTTGCGCCGATCTGGCGGAACTTGGGGATGACCGCCCCCGTGTTGTCGTGGGTCATGACGTGCTTGGGGCGGATCATGACGAAGTCGCCGCTCCGCACCGCCTGCCCCGGCGCGAGCCCCTCGGTGTAGCGCTGCGCCAGTTTTTCGACCAGGGTCTGACCGTGTGTCTGGGCCATGGCGGCAGTGTACCCCCCTTCCCCCTCACCCCGACTGTCCCTAAGCTGCCCAATCTCAGCACAGGAGCAACGCCCGATGGCCAAGTACTCAATCGCGTGGATGCCCGGAGACGGCATCGGCAACGACGTGATGGAAGCCGCCCGGATCGTCCTGGACGCCATGAAGCTGGACGCCGAGTACATCCCCACGGACATCGGGTGGGAGTTCTGGTGCAAGGAGGGCAATCCGTTGCCCGACCGCTCCATCAAGACTCTGCAGTCCACGACCTGCGCGCTGTTCGGGGCCATCACGAGCAAGCCGCAGGACGAGGCCAAGGAGGAGCTCGCCCCCGAGCTGAAGGGCAAGGGGCTGCAGTACTTCTCCCCCATCGTCAAGCTCCGCCAGCTCTTCAATCTGCACACCAACATGCGGCCGTGCAAGAGCTATCCGGGCAACCCGCTCAACTACCGCGGCACGGCCATCGCGAACCCCTCCGGCGGCGACGTGCTCATCGATCAGGTGGTCTTCCGTGAGAACACCGAGGGCTCCTACGGCGGGGTCGAGTTCTTCCCCCTGCCCGAGAGCGTGTACACGGCTCTGTGCGCCAACCCGAAGATGAAGCCGTGGAAGGACAAGGGGTTGGAGAACGTGGCCCTGTCCACGCGCATCGTCTCCGTGCAGGGGTGCACGAACATCTGCCGGCAGGCCTTTGAATATGCGAAGAAGAACGGCCGCAAGCGCGTGACGCTGGTGGAGAAGCCCAACGTGCTCCGCGAGACGGGCGGCCTGATGACGCGCATCTTCCGCAAGATGGCGGCGGAGTATCCGGGCATCCGCGCCGACGAGGCGAACATCGACGCCATCTGCATGTGGATGTTCAAGAACCCGCAGGACTACGACGTGATCGTCGCGGAGAACATGTTCGGCGACATCGTCTCCGACCTCTGCGCCGGGCTGGTGGGCGGGCTGGGCTTCGCGCCCAGCGCCAACATCGGCGATTCCTACGCGGTGTTCGAGCCGACCCACGGCAGCGCGCCCAAGTACGCCGGGCAGTACAAGGTCAACCCCATCGCGATGCTCCTGACCGCCCGCCTCATGCTCGACTGGCTGGGCGAGAAGGACCGGGCAGCGGCACTGGAGTCGGCCATCGCCCGCGTCATCAAGGAGGGCAAGGTGCGCACGTACGACATGGGCGGCTCGAGCTCGACCCTGGATGTGGCGCGGGAAGTCGCCCGCTACGCCGCGGAGTGATGCGGGTTTGTAAACCGCAGTGAATCAAAAAGGCCCCCGCACCGGGCGGGGGCCTTTTCTCATTCTGTGTGTGTCCGATCACCAGTTCGCGGTGCTGACCTCGGAGTTGGGCATGACGCCGATGTCCACACCCTGGAGACCCGCCCGCGTCCAGCGGCACTTGCCGCCTCAAGCAAGCCTCCGGCAGGCGGCCCGAGTCACATAATTCACATCCCGCCGTCCGCTGCCCGCTCCGGAACCTCTTTCCGAAGCCGCCCGGGTCGCAAAAATGCCAGCCCGGCCGTTCCGCAGACCATGTTGACGAGCATCTCTGATGCCGTAACCGTCAGGGCCACAACCGTCAACGAATCCATCGACATCCCGAACAGGGCCAGGCGTGAGGAGGCCCATTCCCGCACCCCCAGGCTCCCGGCGGGGCTGACGACCGAGACCAGGAAGTAGGCCCCGGAGACGATCAGCGCCCCTTCGAAGGTCAGCTCCATCCCTGCCAAGCGCGCCGCCACCATAAACCGCGCGGCCTGCACCAGAAGGTCCAGCACCCGCAGCGCCACGCCCAGGCCGAAGGACCAGGGGTGCGCGAGCATCGCGAACCCGGCGTGCAGATGGTGGAACACGCGCGTGTGCATCAGGCGCAGCAGCCACCGCAGGCCGGGACGGTCGCTCATCCGGTGAAGGCGGGTGAGGCCCTCCGCGTGCGCCAATACGCGCGCTATGGCGAGCGCGACGGCGTACGTCGCGGCGGCACCCACAAGCAGCGCCACCCAGAAGAGCGCGTCGGCCTCTCTCCGCCAGACGCCCGCGGCGATCAAAGGTCCCAGCGCCACGAGCATCGTCACGGTGACGGCCGCGATCCATGCCGCGATCGTCATCAGCGGCACGCCGTGCCTGCGGCTGTGAACGACGAAGCGCAGCACCGCGCCGAGCTTGAAGGGGGCGTAGTTGCACAGGGCCGCGCCGGCGTTGGTCGCCTGAATTTCCCAGAAGGGCACGCGCTTCACCGGGAAAATCGCGGTCCAGAAGGTCGTGCCGTTCAGGAAGAGCGTCGTCAGCGAGAGGCCCACCAGGGCGGCGACCAGGTCCGCCGGCGCGTGGCTGAGGCTTTCCAGTGCTCCGCGGTTCTCAGGGCGCAGGGCCACGCGCACGCACCAGGCCAGCAGCGCCAGCCCCAGCGCGAAGCCTCCGAGCTGCACCAATACTCGGCGGCGGTCCTGCCCCACGCTCACGCGTCGCCCCCGTTCTTCATCACAGGGCGCACAAGGAACACGCCGAACTCCTCCCACTGCGACGGGGGCGCGAGGGGCGCTGTGTGTTGCCGCATCCACTCAAGCACCCGGTCCGCGGTCAGGCCAGGGGCGTTCCAGCCCGACTTTTCCAGGCGCGAAAGCTCGGAGAGATTCACGAGCACGGCGTCGATGCCGAGTCGCGCCAGCACCTTGTTCCAATCCTCGGGCTCCACGCCGGTCAGGGGCGAGGCGTCGTAGGTCGTGCGGTAGACCACCACGCGCCTGTAGAAGAGCGGCGTGGCGTCTCCCAGCAGCATCACCTTCATTTCGGTCGGCAGCGCGAGGTTGATGAAGAGCTCCGGACCGCCGCGGGCGATTGCTTCCATCACCTGGGCGCGCGGGGCGTCGCGGAAGAACTCGCCGGTGCGCATCGTCGGGCCCGTGACGAGCATGTGGTTGGGGTTGCCGGGCATCGCCGCGGGCTCGCCCATGAAGACCGTGACGGCGTAAGCGCCCTGAACGAAGAGCGGCAGCGCGCCGACGAGGGCAGCGACTGGGCGGAAGCGCTCGCCGAGCGCGGTCATCGCGGCGGCCGTCAGCACCGCCGCGGGAATCAGCAGCGGAAGCAGGAAGCGCGACTGCAAGTGCGTGACCGCGAGCCACAGCACCGCCTGCACCACGAGCCCGAAGCCGATGAGCAGCAGCGGAAAGGGCAGCGCGTCCCGCCCGCGTCGCACCAGGAGCACGCCCGCGCCGAGCAGCGCGAAAGGGAACAAGAGCCCCCACTGCGGGTGCATCATGCCGCGGTGCGCCATCCAGCCGGTGGCGCCCGGTTCGGGCATGACCAGCAGCCGGAAGCGATCCAGCAGGCTTCCATCAAAGGTGTGCGCGGCGGTGAAGCGAGCCACCTGCTCGGCCGTCCAGTGGCCCGTGCCGCCATCCGAGTTCGCGAAGAGGCTTGCCACGAAGGGGAAGACGGGGTTTCCGCTCGCGTCGAAGTTGCGCCACAGCCAGGGGAGCATGACGGCCACGCCCGCGGCGGCGCCCGCACCGATGAGCGCGGGCCAGTCGCGCACGCGGCCCAGCCCAAGCAGCAGAATGCCCAGGGGCACACCAACGAGGAACAACGCCGTGGGCTTGACGGACGCGGCCAGCCCCGCGAGCAATCCCACGATCAATCCGCGCCGCCACTCGGCGATTCCCGTTTCGCACGCCGCGATCAGGCCGCAGGCCAGCAGCGCGCAGACGGCCATCTCGTTGTACGCCATCGAGCCGGTCACTACCCCCCAGGGCGTGAGCACCACGAGCCCGAAGGCGATCGGCCCCGCGGCGTTGCCGGTGACGCGCTTCGCCAATCGCGCCGCCAGCCACGCCGCGAGCAGGGCGTACCCGGCGTGCAGCAGCTGGCAGGAGATGAGCCGGTCGCCCTCGCCGACGATCAGCCCGTCCGGACCCGGCGGAGCGAAGCTGATCGCGCCGATGTGCATGAAGCCCGCTTCGAGGTAGCCGGGCAGGAAGGAATAGACGTTGTGCGTCAGCGGTTCGAGCCGCCCCATGGCGAGCCATTCCCGCGGCAGTTGCAGGTGGTATTCCAGCACGTCGTACGCGCCGAACTCGCTGCGCCACAGCGCCCCCGGCGGGTTGCACGCGGCGACCAGCAGCAGGGCAACACCCGCGCCGCTGAGGATGCCCAGCAGCGAGACCCGCGCCTCAACTCCCCCGCCGCGGAGTGCGCCGAGAGCCTGATGCCCCGCAACCCCGGCCAGAAGGACCGCCACCCCCAGCCCGACGTAGTGCCCCGTCACGCCGCCCAGCAGCCCCAGCAATCCCAAGGCGTGGCTCACGAAGAGCATCAGCCCGCAGCCGACGCCCACCTGGATCGCCAGAGCCTCCACCGCGCCGCGCCACAGCGGGCGGAGGAGCCTGCCCAGGCCCACTCCCGCGGCGAGGTAGAGCACGACCGCCGGAGCGGCGAAGAGGAGCCGTTCCAGCACCACCAGCGGGGCCAACGCGCCCATTCCGCTGCCGGGGATGCTCAGGGCCGCGAGGGCGCAGACGAACGCCGCGGTCGCCGCCGCCAGCAGCCCGCGTCTCGATTTTGCCTGTCGCACAACTTCTTCCACGCACGGCCTTTCAAGCGCTCCCCGCGCCGGTGCGTAGGATATCGCCGATGCCCGGCGACGCCGAAAATCACGCCGAAGAGCCCCGCATCATCGAGCCACTCTGCGCCGTCTTCCGTCGCAAGCTCAAGGCCGAAGGGCTCAAGTACACCCCCGAGCGGGCCCAGGTCCTCGACACCGTCCTTTCCTTTGACGGGCTGTTCGAGGCCGAGCGCGTCCTGGACGCCGTGCGCAAGTCTGGCCTGCGGGTGAGCAAGGCCACCGTCTACCGCACGATCAAGCTTTTGCAGGAGTCGGGCATCATCCAGCGGGCGCTGTTCGACCAGGAGCAGACGCACTACCAGGTCGTGTACGGCAAGACGCCGCGGGACACCATCGTCCGCGTGGACACCGGCGAAACGCTGGAGGTGGACATCCCCGAGCTGCAGGCGCTGCGCGACGCCGTCTGTCGCGCCCACGGCCTGACGGCCAAGGGGCACCGCCTGACCATCTTCGCGGTGGGCCCGACCGAGGGCCAGTAGGTCACTTCAGCCCGACTTTGGCGATACCGAGTTTGCGGCAGACCTCGTGCACGCGCACGACGTCCTCGTATGCGACATCCGCCCCGGCCTCGATGGGGACGATGATGCCCGCCGCGGGCGTGCGGGTGAGTTCATCCGCCAGGCGCGCCTCCAGCCCGGCGATGGAAAGGCCGGATTCGCCGTTGAGCGTGACGACGGCGCCGTTTGCCCCCGGCGCGAGGACCACTTCCATCCGCTTCGTCGTCGTGGCCGAGGCGGCGGCGCTGCGCGTGGGCAGGTAGGTCTTCAGGAACCACTCCGGCCCCAGGAAGGCGGTGCTGGCCATGAAGAAGATCAGGATCACCATCACGACGTCCACCATGGGCGTCATGTTGGGGCCGTAGTGCATGTCGTACAGCGCCTGCGCGTTTCGCCGTCTGAAAGCGCTCATCGGCTCTTCTCCGTCACCAGTTGCACCGCCGTGAGCCCCGCGCCGCGGCAGGCCCGCACCACCGGCTCCACAGCGCCGTAGGCCAGCCGCCGATCCGCACGCACCTGCACCACCGTTCCGGCGGGGTCGCCCCCCACTCTCGCCCGCAGCAGGCCTTCGAGCGATTCCACGGGAGTTTCCACGCCGTCGATCAGGACGCGCGAGCCGCCGCTTTCGGTCCCCGCGACGGTGATGACCACGGGGGACTTCTCCTCCGCGACCGTTCCCACGCCGGTGCTGGGGAGTTCAACCACCGCACGCCGGTCCGCCGCGAGCTTGCCGACGATGAGGTAGAAGACGATGAGCACCATCACCACGTCGATGAGCGGGGTGACGTTGATCTTCGCCGCGGGCTGGTGTTGATGGAACTGCCGCAGTCGCATGGGCGGGCGGGACCCGATCTCCTATTACACGTGCGCGCCCTTCATGACGCCCGCGATGGGATTGCTGGATGCCGTCACCGAGTCGAGCTCTTCGCGCGAGGGCAGCATCTCGACGACTTCGCTGGCCTCGACGATGCCGCGGGTGCAGAGCCGGTCCACGATGCCGCGGTAAATGCCGTAGGCGAGCAGGCAGGGAATCGCCAAACACAGGCCCAGGAGCGTGTGGAACAGGGCCTTGCTGATGCCAAGCGAGAGGTCGCCGGGGCCGGCCTGCCCCCCCGCCACGCCGAGGCTCGTGAAGGCGAGGATCATGCCGTAGACCGTTCCCGCCAGGCCCACCAGCGGGCCGAGGTTGCCGATCACGTTGAGGATGTCGATCTTGCGGAACCAGCGAGCGGACTCCTCGCTTGCGGCCAGCTCCGCGGCCTCTCGTACCGCTTCCTTGTCGCCGTTGGCGGTCATCGCCGCGCGCACGACGCACGACACGAAACTCTCATCCTCGCGCACGGTCCGCGCAAGGTCCTCCCACCGCTTCGACTTCGCCAGGTCCTTCAGGCGCGCGACCAGCGCCCGCGGCACGATGTTCTTCTCGCGCACTTCGATCACGCACACGAACACCGCCGCCACGCCCGCGATCGAGCCCAGCAGCAGCAGCACCGTGAAGAAGTCGAACGATTGCACGAACAGCGGCCACAGCCCGCCCTCCATCGGAGGAGCCGACGTGTCCTGCGCCAGCACCGGTTGCATGTAAGTCATCCGCAAACTCTAGGGACGTACCGTCATCCGCCCCGGTGTTCCTTTGGGTCAGGCTTCCCCCTCCCCTTGCCGCAGCTCGCGCGAGGTCTTGTACCCGCCTGTGAACCACTGGTACATGTCCGCGTCACGCGCTTTTTCGTCGATGAAGGGGTACGTCGGCGCGGTGGGTGAGACCCACCGGCCCGTCACGCGGCAGGTGATCGGCTCCCGCTCGCAGAGCCATTCCAGCCGGGCACGCCCGGCCCAGCTCTCCGGCAGGCTCACCTCGATGCGGCGGTGTGAAGAGCCTTCGGACGTGATGCTCACCCGGGCGCAGTCCCGCGGCAGGGCGGGCTCGATCCTCTTGGGCCACTCGATCACCGCCGCGGATAGGCCCGCCGCGCGCCCCGCCTCGTCGAAGAGCCGGTCCCACCCCAAGGGCTCAAGGTCTTCCTCGCTGATCAGCCGGTAGGCGTCCACGTGGGTGAGGTGTCCGCCCGCCAATGCGCCCTTGGTCGCGGGGTACTGGTTGATGAACACGAAGGTGGGACTGGAGACCATCGCCTGGTCCACACCCAGCCCTTCGGCGAGCCCGCGAACAAAGGTCGTCTTGCCCGCGCCCAGCTCGCCTTCGAGAGCGATCACGTCACCGGGGGCGAGGACGGAGGCCAGCCCCGCCGCGAGCGCTCGCGTGTATCCCTCTTCCGTGCTGTGGCGGACAAACTCGATCACCCGTGCTCCCATCCGCGTTTGCTCACGTCGAGGCGCTGCCCTTCAACTCGAAGGTACGCGCCCGCTCCCTCGCGGCACACCCCCACCTTCGTGAAGGGCGTGCCGGTCTGCGGGCAGGCGGCGGGAACCAGCGTTCCAGGCGAGACGACGAAGAGCAGCTCGTAATCCTCCCCGTCCGCCACCGCCTCGGCCAGGGTGCGGCCCGCGTTCAGCGGCACCCCTTCGCTTTCCAGCTCGACCTCCACCCCCGACGCCGCGGCGAGCCGGCCCGCGTCGATGCCCAGCCCGTCGGAAATGTCCATCATCGCGCGGAGGTCCGGCCCCAGCGATTCCGCGAGCCACCAGCCTTCATTGACCCGCGGCTCGAAGGTCAGGTGCCTGCCCGCTCCCGTCGCCGCGTCGAAAGACCCGCCGATGGTTCCGGTGACGTAGACCTCATCCCCCGGCCGCGCGCCGCTCCGCAGCACCGGGCCGCGATTCGGGTGGGGCTCGCCGATGACGGTGATCGTGAGGGTGAGCGTGCCACCAGCCGCGTAGGTGGCGATGTCTCCGCCCACGAGCGGCGCGCCGAAGGCTTCGGCCCAGCGATAGCAGGCGTCGAAGAGGGCATCTGCCCCGGTGAAGCCCGGGGGCATGGCGCAGGCCGCGAGGGCCGCGGTGGGACGTCCGCCCATCGCGGCGATGTCCGAGATCGTCCGGGCCATCGCCTTACGCCCCACGAGATCGAGCGCGGTGCCGGGCACGAAGTGCCGCCCCTCGATCACCTGGTCGGTCTTGAGCAGCAGCGAAGCGTCACCGACGCGGAGCACCGCGCAGTCATCCCCCGGCCCCACGACCACCCGTGGGAACGCCCCGGTCAGCCCTGCCGACCGGCCATAGATTCGCGTCAGCAGTTCGCCCTCGCGCATGGCCAACAATACGGCCCCACCCGTACTTTCCCGTGAGCCCTATGAACAACGACCTTTACCACTTCATCGCGCACCGCAACCTGCCCTTTGCCAACCCCCTCGGCGAGGCGTCCATCGCACGCCTGATCGAGCTGCTGGACCTGCCCAAGTCCGCGATGGTCGCGGACTTCGGCGCGGGGGCGTGCGAGCTGCCCATCCGGCTGGTGGAGCGGTACGCGGCACGGGTCGCCGCGGTGGAGCTTTCGCCGCGGATGGCGGCCCTGGCACGAGAGCGGATCCATACGCGCCTGGTGAGAAGCAACCTGCCGGGCGGAGTCACGGTGCACGAGGGAGACGCGGGCGCATTCCGCGTCACGATGGAGCCCGCGAGCTTTGACCTGACCATCTGCATCGGCTCCGCGCCGTCGCTGGGCGGGTATGACAACGCGCTGGCGGTGCTCAAGCGCCTCACGCGGCCCGGCGGGCGCGTCCTCATCGGCGAGCTGTTCTGGGAGAAGCCCCCGAAACCGGATTACCTGCTCGCCACGGGCTACTCGTCCAGCGACTTCAACACACACAGCCACAACGTCTCGCTGGGCGTTGATATCGGGCTGATTCCGCTGTGGACGATCACCGCGACGCAACGCGAGTGGGACGAGTACGAGTGCGCGCAGCATCGCGCCATCGAAGACTCGGCGCAGTCCAACCCGGACTTCCCCAAGGAGATGCTGGAACACTCGCGTCAATGGCGGAACGCCTATTGGCGCTGGGGGCGCGACACGCTGGGGTTCGGCCTGTACCTCTTCGGCGTGCAATAAAAAAAGGCCGGCCACGGGGGGCCGGCCCTGGTGTGCGTGTCGCTCACGAGTTACTTGGGCTGTTCCTGCGGCTGGCTCTGGGGCTGATTCTGCGGCTGAGGCTGAGGAGCCGCGGGGCGGGGCCGCAGGTTGCGCACCTGCACCAGCTCAAGCTCGATGTCGCAGGCGACGTTGGTCGGGCGGCCGGTGACCATCGGGTTGACCCGGTTCATTTCCTTGGGCACGTGGATGATGCGCTTGCCGCCGACCTTCATCCCTTCGATGGCGTTCTGCACGGCGTCGTCGTTGGGGCTGAACTGCAGCTCGCCGGGGATCCAGATGTAGCCGTCGTGGTTCACCTTCTTGCCGTCGGCCGTGGTGATGGTCTGCTTCGCGACCGCGACGCAGGGAACCGTGGCCTCCTCGCCCGTGCCCTCGGTCACTTCCTTCCAGTGCAGCGCGTCGGTGAGCTCGATGACGAACACAAGATCGGAGTTCGGCGGGATGGAGGGACGGCCGCTCTCGCCGTAGGCCAGCGCGGCAGGGATGGTGAGCCTGCGGATGCCGCCGACCTTCATGCCGGGGACGCCGAGCTGCCAGCCCTGGATCACGCCTTCGAGGGAGAAGGGGGTTGGCTCGCCGCGGCGGTAGGCGGAATCGAACTCGGCGCCGTTGCTTCGGAGCGTGCCGTGGTAGAAGGCCACGACGGCGTCGCCGGGCTTGATCTCGTACCCGTCGCCGATCTTCATGTCCTCGATGACGAGCCCGTTTTCCAGCTCCTTCTTCTCGATCACGGGCAGGTCGGGAACGGGGACGCCCTGCGGGGCGGGCTGGGCCTGCACCGGCTGAGCAGCCGGGGGCTGCTCCTGCTGGGCATGGGTGGTCATCGCAAGGCCGGACATCAACGCCAGAAGGAGCAGGCTACGCATGGACTTCCTTTCAATACGAGGCGGAAATGCTAGCACGCCGCGGGAATCGGAACGCTGCGTGCCTGAGGGTCGGGGCGAAACATGGGTGAATAAGCGGACTCGCGCGGTCAGTGCAGCACTCTGTAAATTTCGCTCTCGTCGGTGAGGCCGAGCCGGACCTTTTCGAGTGCGTCCTCGCGCATGGGGGCAAAGCCGTTGCGGCGCGCGGCTTCGTACAAGGTCACGGCGTCCACGCGGGCCGCGGTGAGCCGGCGCAGCTCGTCGTTCATCGTCATAATCTCATACACCGCCAGACGGCCCTTGTACCCGACGCCGTAGCACACCTCGCAGCGCAGGCCGTCGGGGCCGACGGCCGCGCCGTGGCACGCCTGGCAGGTCCGCCGCAGGAGGCGCTGCGCGAGCACCGCGAGCAGCGAGCTGGTGACGAGGTAAGGCTCGATGCCGATGTCCACAAGGCGCGGGATGGCGCTGGGGGCGTCGTTGGTGTGCAGCGTGGCGAGCACCAGGTGGCCGGTGAGCGAGGCCTGGATGGCGAGCTGCGCCGTCTCGGCGTCGCGGATTTCGCCGACGAGGATCACGTCCGGGTCCTGGCGCAGCAGGCTGCGCAGGCCCACGGCGAAGGTCACGCCGCGCTTCACGTTCACCTGCATCTGGCTGATGCCGTCGAGGTGGTATTCCACCGGGTCCTCGATGGTCATCACGTTGCGGCTGCTGCGGTCCACGCGTGAGAGTGCGGCGTAGAGCGTGGTGGTCTTGCCGCTGCCGGTGGGGCCGGTGACCAGCACGATGCCCGTTGGCCGCTCGATGAGGTCCAGCAGCTGGGCCTGCATCGGCTTGGTCATGCCGATCTCGTCGAGGGAGAGCTGCGTGGCCGTCTGGTCGAGCAGACGCAGCACCAGCCGCTCGCCGTAGACCGTCGGAATGCAGGAGAAGCGGATGTCCACCTTGCGCGAGCCGACGCGGACCGAGGTGTGACCGTCCTGCGGCGTGTGACGGTTGGCGATGTCCAGCTCCGTCATCACCTTGAGGCGCGAGGAGATCGCCGCGGCGAGAGAAAGCGGCGGCGAGAAAGCATCCACCAGCATGCCGTCGATGCGGAACCGGATCACCAGCCGGTTTTCCTGCGGGTGAATGTGGATGTCGCTCGCGCGGCGGCGCAGCGCCTCGAAGAGGATCATGTTCACAAGCCGGATGACCGGCGTCTGGCGCGCGAGCTGGAGCAGGTCCGTGCTCTGGCCCACGCTGCCCGCGGCGGAGGCGATGGCCCGCTCGTCGAGCGGCATCTCCTCGATGATCTCCGTCACCAGGTCCTGCCGCTGCTCGTACCCGCGGTTGATGAGGTTCGCCACCGCGGCGCGGGGAGCGAGCACCACCCGCACGGGCATGCCGAGCATGTCCTCCAGCATCGTGAAGGTGGCGGGCTGCATCGGCTGAGCCGTGGCGACGGTCATCGTCATGCCGTCGCTCTCGAGGCCCGCGACATGGCGCGTCCGCGCCACTTCCGGCGGCACCAGCTCATAGAACCGGCTCGCCGATTCCTGGTGGCGCGGCTCGGCCATGAAGGGCAGCCCCGTGCGCCGGGCCAGCAGCTCCAGCGCCTGGTGCTCGTCCATCGCGAGCATGGAGAGCAGCGCGTCCCACGGCTCTTCGTCGCTGCCCTCCATGAGCGGGAACTGGCGGAGCTGCTCGGCGCTGAGGGGCAGCGGGCCGAAGAGCTGCGCGACGCGCGACAGGTCCGCACCGCTCGCCGTCGGCGCGGGCCTCGCGTCCCCGTTCCCCCGCTTGAGCAGCGACCTGAGTCCTTCCCTGGCCATGTTCACTCTTCTTCCGTGCCCTTCGTCTCGCGCAGCGGGATCAGCTCAAGCTCCGGCTCGGGCTCGTCCGGGGCGGGCAGGGGCGGAGGCCGATCCGTCACGCTGGGGCGACCGTAAGGCCGGTAGCTGTCGATGTCGATCACCGCGGAGCGCAGCGGCGGCAGTTCGCTGCCCAGCATCGATTCGCGCTGCGGGCCGGCCGTCAGGATGCGCAGGTCGGCGAAGGTGGGGTCGCGCAGAATCCGCGGCGTGAGGAAGACGTAAAGCGTCGTCTTGCGGTCGTTGTCGCGACGGTCCTGGAAGAGCAGCCCCAGCAGCGGAATATCGCCCAGCAGCGGCACCTGCGCCCGCGTGAGCGTGTTGGACTGGAAGTTCAGGCCGCCGACGATCACCGTCGTGTCCGCGGGGATGGTGATGCTGTTGGACTGGAGGTTGTTCTTGGTCTTGGGCGGCGGCAGCGTCGCCGTGCCCGAGCCGGTGAAGTTGGACAGCTCCACCTCGTACTTCAGGCCCAGGTAGCCCGCGTCGCTGATGTGCGGCGTCACCTTGAGCGTGGTGCCGGCGTCCTCGTACCCGGCGAAGCCGGTCTCGGTGGTAGCGTTGCCCTGCGTGATCGCGGCGGTGGGCTGGCTGTCCACGCTCACGATCGTCGCTTCCTCGTTGTCGTCCACAAGCAGCTGCGGCGTGGAGAGGATGCGCGAGTCGGTCTTGGTCTGCAGGGCGTTGATGATGATCGGGACCTGGTCGTTCTTGATGATCGCCGCGGTGAGCCCGGCCAGGCCGGTGGCGACGGTCTTGGGAGTATTGATGGCCGCGCCGGTGGCGAAGCTCGAGAGCCCGAAGTTGGTGTTCAGCACGCCGCCCTGACCGTTGGCGTTGATGAGCTGCGTCTCGAAGGCGAGGCGCATCTCATCGCTCCAGGTCACGGCGATGATCTTGGCCTCGATGTACACCTGCGGGCGGCGGAGGTCGAGCTTCTCGATCAGGCGCGCGAACTCCTGCTGCTGGCCCGCCGGAGCCTTGACCAGAATCTGGTTGTTCGCCTTGTCGGCGACGACGTAGCCCTCGCCGGAGAGGCTGAGGTCGTCCTGACCGCTCTGGCCGCCCTGCGGGTTGAGGGGGTTGGTCCGGCGGTTGCTGAACTCCTGCTGCGCCCGGCGCGAGCTGCTGCGCCCGATGCCGCCGAAGGGCTGCCCGCCGTCGGGCAGCAGGTCGCCGGTGCCGTAGGGACGCTGGTTGTGGATGATCCCGTCGATGACCGCGGCGACTTCCTCGGCGTCGCTGTTCTTGAGCTTGTACACGCCGATGATGACGCGCTCGCTCTGCGGGTCGATCTCGCGGATCAGCGCGTCCATCTGCTTGTGCTGGGCGTCGGTGGCGTAGTAGATGATCGAGCCGCGGGTGCTGTCCACCACCATCACCGGCCCGCCCATCATCTGCTGCTGCCCGGCACCGCCAGCGGCACGCTGGATCGCCGCGGAGTTCTGGGCGAAGCCCCCGTCCATCGGCATTTCCTCGATGGTCGTCACCTCGCCGAGCCCGCGGCTGCGGGCGATGTTCGCGATCGAGCTCGCCCACGAGCCCACCGCGTAGTTCTTCGGGGTGAGGTTGTTGGGCACGTCGATCACCGCCAGCACCGCCTGCACCTGTTCCACTTCCTCCGGCCTGCCGCGGAAGATCAGGGCGTTGCCCTGCGGGTCCACGGTCAGCCGCTCGGCGAGGTTGTCGAGTGAACCGGGGCGGACGGCCGCTGCCCCGGCGGCGGGGGCAACGCCGGGCACGGTCTCCGGGCGTCCGGGCGTCGTCTGCTGAGCGGAGCCGACCAGCTCCAGGGCCCGCTGGCGTGCAACGGATGCCGCGAGGTACTTCAGCTCGATACGGGTGAATCGCGTGTTGGACGCCTCGCTGAGCAGCCCGGCAACCAGCCGCTCGATCGCGGCGAGGCGGCGCGGCGAGTCCGTCGCCAGGATCACGCCCAGGTCGTCGATGTAGGCGTAAGCACGTCCCTGCACGCCCCCCGGGGGCGGCGGGCCGATCTGCGACTCGATCGCGGACTTCAGGCTGCTGGGCCGCACGTTGGGCGTGCGGATGATGCGGGTCGTGGACTGTTCCGCCCCCACGAGCGATGGCAGCATCGTCAGAGGGTGTACCGTGTACAGGCCGAACTCGTCCTGCGTGATCGTGTACCCCTGCTGCTCCAGGAGCCGGTCGAGCAGGCCGATCAGGTCCGACCGCTTCACGGGGATGGGGGCGTTGAAGACCACCGTCCCGGGCACGTCGCCCTGGACCGCCACGTTGATCTGCAGCGTCCGCGCGACCAGCTCCACCAGCGACGAGAGCTGCACGGGCTCGGCGAAGGCGGGCAGGTACACCATGTCCGAATCCGGCTGCGCGGCGGACTCGCCTTGCTCCGGCGCGGGGGCGAGCTTATCGCCCGGCTGGGTCGTGGGGCCTTGCTCCTTCGCCCGCGCCGCCTGCTGAGGTGTTGTCTGGGTGCGCGAGGTTGGACGGGCGACCGCGGGGTTGGGACGCGGGGGCGTCGTCCGCGGCGTCGTATCCTGCGCCCACGCCCCTCCCGCCGCCAACATCAGGGTCAGGACGCTGCTCTTCACGAATCGCCGGCCATGATCCACGCGTAGCTCTCCGATCCCACCCGGCATGGGGGTGGGAAGTATGGGTTATCCTTCACCCGCCGTCACCTGTCAACCGACGCGGGTCCGACTCTTCCATCGGGCCTACGCGCCCTCAACCACCTCAATATGCACCGCAATGCCCTGCGCTCGGCCAACAACAGCGAAAGTACCCCGCCCGGGTGGGCTTCACCCCGCATGAAACCCCGCATTGTCAGCCTTCTACCCTCCGCCACCGAAGTCCTGTGCCTCCTCGGGGGCGAACACCTGCTGGTCGGCCGCTCTCATGAGTGCGACTACCCGCCCTCGGTGGCGGTGGTCCCCGTCCTCACCGCCCCCCGCATCCCCCCCGAGGCCAGCCCGGCGGAGACCGACCGCGCCGTCTCCGAAGCCCTCGGCGCGGGGCAGTCGCTCTACACCCTCGATGAGCAGGCACTGGCCGATCTGCGGCCGGACCTGATTCTGACTCAGGATCTCTGCGCGGTGTGTTCCATCGACCTCGCGGCGGTGCAGCGTGCCGCGGCGGCGATCCCCTCCCGGCCCAGGGTGCTCTCCCTGAACCCGCGGACGATCGACGCCGTGCTCGACGACCTGCTCGCAGTTGGCGAGGCGGCGGGCCTGGACCCCGCCCCTGCCGTCGCCCGCCTGCGCGAGCGGTTCTTCGCGGCGGAGGAGTACATCAATCCCTACGCCGACCCCCCCAGCGTCGCGTTCCTGGAGTGGACCGATCCGCTGTTCTGCGCGGGGCATTGGACGGTGCAGCTCATCGAGCGGGCCGGGGCGGCGCACCCGCTCAGCCCGACCGTGCCAGACCCCTGCGCGGGGGCAGCCGCGGGCCCGCAACGGTCGCAGCGCTCCGCCCCTCCCTCTCGGCGCATCACGCCGGAGGAGCTGGTCGCGTCCGCGCCGGAGTGGCTCGTCATCGCGCCGTGCGGCCTGGACCTGATGAGAACGCGCGAGACGGCGCGGGTGCTGGCGCGCGAGCCGTGGTGGAAGGCGCTGCCCGCCGTGCAGCGCGGGCGCGTGGCGCTGGTGGACGGAAACCAGATGTTCAACCGGCCCGGCCCGCGCCTGGCCGAGGCCTTCGAATGGCTGGTGGGCTGGCTCAACGACCGCCCGGAGCTGATTCCGGAGGGCTTCCAGTGGGAGCCGTTCTCCTGAAATAAAAACGCCCCGCGGGAGACGCGGGGCGCTTTGAAGCGAGATAGGCGCGGACGTTACGGATTAAACTCCGGCGGCTCGCACGGGGCCCCAGGGGCCACGACGCGCATGGCGCGGATGTACACATTGTCAACGCCGCTGCCGGTGCAGGGGTTGCAGTTCTTGTCCTTGCCGCTGCGCCACCAGCGCTGGGTGGCGGGGTAGTCGTAGTAGCAGAGCTTCTGCCCGGTGATGGGGTGGACGCCGTGGTAGCGGTAGATCCAGCCGCTGTTGGGCTTCTTCTCCGGCGGGGCGTAGTGCGTGACGCAGCCGGTGCATTCCGTCTGGTAGCAGTCCACGTCGGTGAGGACCTCACCGAAGATGGCGAACTCCATCGTGTTGAGCATCTGGTCGAGCAGGAGGTCCACGGCCTTCGCGTCGGTGGCGGGGGCGTCTTCACACTCGGGCACGTCGGAGTCCACCGCGAGCACGGAGAGCTCCGGCGCGGCCTTCCAGCCGATGTGGACGAGCGTCACCATCACCGACTCAGGATCCTCGGCGGTTTCCAGGAGGTAGTGAGCGGGGTCGTCCTCGAACAGACCGTTCACGAGCTCCTTGGGCTGGTTGTACGGCGTGTTTTCGGTGATCGCGATGCTGAGCGTGGGGTCGATCTCGAAGATGGTGTCGTCGTCGTACGCCTCGCGGATGTACTTCACGGCGACGCCCAGGTCGTAGTCGGCCCAGCCCGCGGTGGCCCACTGGCCGTAGGGGTCACGGTGATACCAGATGATGGGGATGTTGTCCCCGGTCAGGGCCATCGGATCGGCCCAGCAGAGGAACCCGCGGATCGCACCGCCCGAAACGATCGGCGCGAACGTCCAAGGCTCAAACTCAGAAGTTGCGTAGTTCGTCGTCGTGATCTGCGCCTGTGACGTAGACGCAGCCCACAGCCCCACTGATGCTGCCACCACCGCCATCCACTTTCTCATAGTGGTACTCCCTCAATCCCCCCCTTCTATGAATGAATTCTCAGTGAACACCCGTTCACCGACCTCTCATGTAAACTAAGGGTTCCCGCTGGTGTGTCAAGACGTCGTCCCCCGCGCAGGGGCTTTAAATCACAGGAAATTCTCACCGCGTCGGGAGCGCGGCGACAGTCGGTTTTCCCCACTCAACGCAGCTTGCCCAGCCCGCCAGCTACCGGTCGCGACGGTGGTTTTTTTTGCGGCGGTCCCGGTCCTTGCTGCGCTTGGAGCGCCGCTGGCTTCCGGTCATTTCCTTGAAGCCCGCGCCCTGGCCGCGGCCCATGCCGCCCGCCGGCCCCCCGCCGTCCAGGCGCGAGAGCAGCGGCTTCTTCGCCTTGCCCACCGCGCGGCGCTCGGCGTCGTCCACCACCAGCTCCATCTGCCGGCGCGCCAGGTCCACACGCGCGATCTTCACGCTCACCACGTCGCCGAAGTTGAAGCTGCGACCCGAACGGATGTCCGTCAGCGCGCCGGTCCGCTGGTCCACGCGCCACACGGGCGTCAGGTTCTCGCGCGTCACGTCTCCAGGAAGGTCTTCACTCTTCACGAACCCGTCCGCGAGGTACTTCTCGATCTGCACAAAGATGCCCCGCGGCGTGATCCCCGTCACCACGCCGGTGAAGGACTCGCCGATGTGCTTCTCCAGAAGCTGGAGCACCAGGAAGTTCCGCAGTTCGCGCTCCGCCATCTCGGCGTTCACCTCGCGCTGCGTGGCGTGGCGACCGATCTCGACCAGTTCCTCCTCGCTGGGGCACTGGTCGCTGTCGCGCATGAGGCGGCCGATTTCGCGTGCTTCCTTCTCGCTCCGCGGGCGCTTCTTGCCGTTGTCGGTGAGGCGCAGGTACTCCGCCAGCGCGCGGTGCACCGTCAGGTCCGCGTAGCGGCGGATGGGGCTGGTGAAGTGCGCGTACGCATCGCTGGCGAGGGCGAAGTGGCCGATGAGGGCGGGGCTGTACTCCGCCTTGGAGAGCGTGCGCAGCACGGCGATGTGCACCGCCCGAGCCGCGGGCGTGCCCGCCGTGGCCTTCAGCAGCCCCTGCAGCTCCTCGCGCGTGGGGTTCTTGGGGATGCGGAAGCCGGCGACCATCGCCACCTTGCGCATGCTCTCCACGTCGCCGGGGACGGGGTCGGGGTGGATGCGCCGCAGCAGGGGCACTTCCAGATTCTCGAAGAGGCGCGCGAGCACCTCGTTCGCCTCCACCATGAACATTTCGATCAGCTTGTGCGTGAAGGCGTCGTCCTCGCGCTCGGCGTCCACCACGTGCCCGTTCTCGTCGAAGATGAGGTTCACTTCGGGCAGGTCGAGCACGATCATCCCCTGCCGGTCGCGGCGGGCCTGGATCGTCTTCGCCAGCGTGTTCATCTCCTTCAGCGCTTCGAGGAGCTGGTCGGTGTACTTCGGCGGCGTGCGGGCGTGACGCCGCGCTTCGCTGAGGTCGCCGTCGATCAGCGCCTGCGCTTCGAGGTACGTCAGCCGCTTGCTGCTGCGGATGAGCGTGTTCGCGACGCGCTCGCCCCGGACGTTGCCGCGGGAGTCGTACTTGATCCACGCCGTCTTGCAGAACCGCGGCACGCCCTCCTGCAGGCTGTGAATCCCGTTGCTGAGGATTTCCGGGAGCATCGGGATCACCAGGCGCGGCAGGTAGCAGGAGTTGCCCCGGTCCTTAGCCTCTTCATCCAGCGGGCTGCCGCGGGGGATGAAGTGCGCCACATCGGCGATGTGGACGCCCAGCTCCCACCCGCCGCCCTCGAACTCGTCGATGCGGCGGATGGAGATGGCGTCGTCGTAGTCCTTGGCGTCGGGCGGGTCGATGGTCAGGATGAACTCGTCGGTGATGTCCTCACGGTTGTGCAGCGCCGCGGGGCCCTTCTCCTTCCACTCGTGGATCTGACGCTCGAACTCCGCCGCGGCATCGCGAGCCTGCTGGATGCAGCTCTCGGGGAACTCGCCGGGCAGGTCGTAGGCGGCGATGACGGCCTGGGTCTCGACGTCGGGCCGTCCCGCATCGCCGAGCACGCGGACGATCACGCCCTCGCCGAGCATGTCCCCTTCGGGGTAGGCCGTCAGCTCGAGCACGACCTTGTCCCCCTCACGGGCGTTCTTGCTCTCGGCGTCGCGGACGACGATGGGCTGGCTGAGCTGGCGACCGTCGGGCAGAACGAGCCATTGCCCGCCGCGTTTGGTGAGCGTGCCGGTGTAGCTGGTGTGCTTGCGGCTGATGACCTCGACGATCACGCCGCTGTAGCCGGAGCCTGGGCCGCCCGCACGGTCGCGCGTCACCGAGATCCGCACGGTGTCACCGGTCAGCGCATCCCCCACCGCGTCGGCGGGGATGAACACCGCGCCCTCACGCACGCTCTCGGTGGGCTCGACGAACCCGAAACCCCGTGCGTTCTTGCGGAACACCCCGGTGATGAACCCGCCCCCCTGCTTCGACCGCGTCGCCAGCGAGGGCAGCGCCACCAGCCCGCCGGGGCCGATCTCCACCTGCTTCTGCTCCGCCATTTCCTTCACCGTCGCGGCGAAGGCCTCCAGGTCCTGCGGGGGAATGTTGAGGTCCGCGGCGAGGTCGCCGATCCGCCGCGGCGTGTAGCCCTCGTGCCTGAGATGGTCCAAAACCCGACGCTGGTAGCGGAGTAAAGACAAAGCCAAGTCCTTTCGCGCCCCGGCTCGGGGCTGCACAAGGGTAGTGAAACCGCGGGAAGCGGGCCGGGGAGCGGTTTTAGCCAACCTTGTTCCGGACCAAACAAAGAAGGGCGGGCTCGAAAGCCCGCCCTTCGGTCTGAATGCTTCCGGAACCTGCTCTGAGAGCGAGGGTTTACTTCTTCTTCTCTTCCTTCTCCTCCATCAGCGCGGCCTGAGCCGCGGCGAGGCGGGCAATGGGAACGCGGAAGGGAGAGCAGCTCACGTAGTCCATGCCGATCTTGTGGCAGAAGTAGATGCTGTTGGGGTCGCCGCCGTGCTCGCCGCAGATGCCCACCTTCAGGTCGGGCTTCTTGCTGCGGCCCTTCTTCACGCCCATCTCGACGAGCTGGCCGACACCGGAGATGTCCAGCGTCTGGAAGGGGTCGGCGGGGAGCAGTTCGCGCGACAGGTAGTCGGGCAGGAAGCTGCCGATGTCGTCGCGCGAGTAGCCGAAGGTCATCTGCGTCAGGTCGTTGGTGCCGAAGCTGAAGAAGTCGGCCTTCTCGGCGATCTCGTCGGCCGTGACCGCGGCGCGGGGCACCTCGATCATCGTGCCGATCTTGATGTCCAGGCGCGGCTTGAAGTCCTGCTCTTCCTTCACCTTGGCGATGGTGGCCTCGACCTCGGCCCGCAGGGCGGCCAGCTCCTTGCGCGTGCCCACCAGCGGGATCATGATCTCCGGCACCGCCTTGATGTTGCTGCGGAGGCAGTCGATCATCGCCTCGACGATCGCACGCACCTGCATCGAGAGGATCTCGGGGTAGGTGATGCAGAGGCGGCAGCCGCGGTGGCCCAGCATCGGGTTGGCCTCGTGCAGCGCGGCGACGCGGGCCTTGACCTTCTCGAGGCTGACGCCCAGGCTCTTGGCAAGCTCGGCCTGCTGCTTCTCCTCGTGCGGCACGAACTCGTGCAGCGGCGGGTCGATGAGGCGGATGGTCACGGGCAGGCCCTTCATGGCCTTGAAGATGCCCATGAAGTCGTCGCGCTGATAGGGCAGCAGCTTCTCCAGGGCCTTCTCACGCTCTTCCCGGGTCTCGGCGAGGATCATCTCGCGCATCGCCTTGATGCGGTCGCCCTCGAAGAACATGTGCTCGGTGCGGGTGAGGCCGATGCCCTCGGCGCCGAACTCACGCGCCCGTCGGGCGTCCTCGGGCGTGTCGGCGTTGGTGCGCACGCCCAGCTTGCGGTACTTGTCCGCCCACTTCATCACCTGGGCGAAGTCGCCGCTCATCTTGGGCTCCACGGTGGGGACCTGGCCCGCCATCACCTCACCCGTCGAGCCGTCGATGGAGAGCACGTCCTCGCGCCCGAAGGTGCGGCCGTTGACCGTCAGCACGCCCTTCTCGGCGTCGATCTCGAGCTCGCCCGCGCCCACCACGCAGCACTTGCCCCAGCCGCACGCCACCACAGCGGCGTGGCTCGTCCGGCCGCCGGTGCTGGTCAGGATGCCCGCCGCGGAGTGCATGCCCTCCACGTCCTCGGGGCTGGTCTCCTTGCGGACCAGGAGCACCTTCTCGCCGCGCCCGGCCCGCTCCACCGCCTCCGCGGCGGTGAAGGCCAGCTTGCCGAAGGTCGCGCCGGGGGAGGCGGGGATGCCGCGGGTCAGCACGTCGGCGCGCTTCTTCGCGGCGGGGTCGAAGCTGGGCAGCAGGAGCTGGGTGAGGTCCTGCGCGGGGATGCGCAGCAGCGCGGTCTTCTCGTCGATGAGCTTCTCGCGCACCATGTCGCAGGCGATGCGCACCGCGGCGAAGCCGTTGCGCTTGCCCGTGCGCGTCTGCAGCATGTAGAGCGTGCCGCGCTCGATGGTGAACTCGATGTCCTGCATGTCCTTGTAGTGCTTCTCGAGCTTGGTCTTGATGTCGAGAAGCTGCTGGTAGACCTTCTTGTTCCACTTCGCCATCTGCTCGACGGGCAGGGGCGTGCGGATGCCGGCGACCACGTCCTCGCCCTGGGCGTTGACGAGGTACTCGCCGTAGAAGGTGTTCTCGCCGGTGGCGTTGTTGCGGGTGAAGGCGACGCCCGTGCCGCTGTCCTCGCCCATGTTGCCGTAAACCATGGACTGAACGTTCACCGCCGTGCCGTTGAGGCCGGTGATGTTCGCGATGCGGCGGTAGGCGACGGCGCGTTCGCCGTTCCAGCTCTTGAACACGGCCTCGATGGCGAGCTCAAGCTGCTTGAAGGGGTTCTGCGGGAAGACCTCGCCCACGCTGCGCTGGTACACCTGCTTGTACGCCTCGCACAGCTCCACCATGCCCGCCTCGGGCACCTCGGTGTCGAGCTTGGCCCCGTACTTCACCTTGATCTTGTTGAAGGCCTCCTCGAACTTGTGGTGGTCCACGCCCATCACCACGTCGCCGAACATGTTGATGAGCCGGCGGTAGGCGTCGTAGGCGAAGCGGGTGTTGCCGGTGCTGTTGGCAAGGCCCACCACGGAGGCGTCCGTCAGGCCCAGGTTGAGGATCGTGTCCATCATCCCCGGCATGGAGACCGCCGCGCCGCTGCGGACCGACACCAGCAGCGGGTTGCTGTTGTCGCCGAACTTCTTGCCGGTCTCCTTCTCCAGCATCGCGATGTTGCGATGCACCTCGTTCATCAACCCGTGGGGCAGGCGCTGGCCGTTGCGGTAGTAGGCGGCGCAGGTGTCGGTGGTGATGGTGAACCCGGGGGGCACCGGCAGACCGATGGAGGTCATGTCGGCGAGATTGGCCCCCTTGCCGCCCAGGAGCTGCTTCATGTCCGCGGTGCCTTCGGTGCGGGTGGCGCCGAAGTAGTACACCATCTTCCCCGGCTTGTTCCGCATGTTCGGGATGGGCGCCACGTCGGGCTTGCGGGCGACCTTCTTCAACACCTTCTTGCTCTTGCTGGCGGGACCATGCTGGACCGGGGCCATCGCGGGAGTGCGGACCTTCGGGGACGACTTGGGCATCGGCGACCTTTCTGGAACGGGCTCGGGGGCCCTGTGGGGTTTCTCTGTTCTCGCGCCCGGGCCGGGCACTCCCCCACGTTCGAGCTATGGAAGGCCCGCGGGCTCGCGTCGAAACAGGCCCAAAGTCTAGGTTCGCGCTGTGTCCCTTTCGAGCAACCGCCCGCAACGCCTTGCGCCGTAGTACCCTCCAGGGCCCACGCCGAGCCCCCTGCCGTGCCCAACTCCACCCTCCACTCCCGCCGTCCACCCGGCCCCCGCTCCCAAGCGCCCAAGTCCATTCGCTCGCTGGACCTGCGCCTCTCCCCCGAGCAGGCGCTGGCCGCCTGGCCGCACGACCAGCCCCTTGCGGCGCTCTCCTCCTCCGGCGAATCCCCCCACGCCCGCTGGTCGATCCTGGCCCGGCCCCGATCATCCTCCGCCTTCAACCCCGTCACGCCGCGCCACGCCAGCGACATCCTCCACGAGCTGCTCGACACCGGCACGCCGCCCGACGACGACGGCCCGCCTTTCCGCGGCGGGCGCATCCTCGCCCTTTCCTACGACCTCGGGCGCGTGCTCGAGCCCGCGTCCGGGTCCGCCCCCTTCCCGCTCGACACCTTCCACATCCACGCCTTCGAGTGCGACGACGCCCTCATCTACGACCACGCGGAAGCGAAGTGGTGGGCCTTGGGCGAGCCGCCCGCGCTCGACGCGGACCAGGGCGTGGGGGCCTTCACACTCTCTCCCTTCATTCCGGAGCAATCCGCCGAGCAGTACAAGGACGCCGTCGCACGCATCATCGAGTACATCCGCGCGGGCGACGTGTACCAGGTGAACCTGGCGCATCGCCTCACGGCGGGGTTCTCCGGCTCTCCCCGCGCGTTTTACCAGTCGCTCCTGCGGGCCGCGGGGCCTTGGTACGGGGCGTATCTCGAAACCGCCGACGGCATCGTCGCCTCCGCCTCGCCCGAGCTTTTTCTCGCGTATGACCCGGCGACGCGCACGCTGACGACGCGCCCGATGAAGGGCACCCGCCCCTACGCCCACGCCGCGGACTTGGAACGCAGCGACAAGGACGCGGCGGAGCTGAACATGATCACCGACCTGATGCGCAACGACCTGGGGCGGGTCAGCGAGCTTGGATCGGTCCGCGTGCAGACGGCCCGCGCGATGGAGCGGCACAACACGCTCGCCCAGACCACCTCCACCGTCACCGGCACGCTCCGGCGCGGCATGACGCTCGCCGACGCCCTCGGCGCGGCGTTCCCCGGCGGCTCCATCACCGGCTGCCCCAAGATCCGCGCGATGCAGATCATCGACGAGCTGGAAAGCGCTCCCCGCGCGTTTTACTGCGGCGCGATCGGCTACGTCAGCCGCTCCGGCCACGCCGCGTTCAACATCGCCATCCGCACCGCCGTGATCCGAGGCAGGACGCTCCGCTACGCCGTGGGAGCCGGCATCACCATCGACTCCGACCCTGAGGCCGAATACCAGGAAACCCTCGACAAGGCAGGAATCCTCCACCGGCTGGAGCCGCCGCATCCGGCTCGGCTCCGTTCATAAACTCCGCCATGCGCAAAGGCCTGACACCTTCGCTGATCCTCTGGGTCGCCGTGATCGGCTCGCTCGTCGTCCTCTTCAACTCCAACATCCCTTCCCAGCATCGGAAGATTTACACCATCGCCATCGCGATCTCTGCGGTCGTGGTCCAGACCGGCATCTCCATGTGGGCCGACAGGAAGCGACTGCGCGAGCTGACCGCCTCGCTTTCCGCCCGCGGCTTCGTCACGAACTTCGACGACAACGCCGAGCCCCAGGTCCTTCACTACATACCGGAGAATCACCACCGCTCTTTCAAACCCGTCCTGTCAGCGTTGGGCGTGGTCAACGACCGGCCGGCGCATGTCGCCGAGTACCGCTACCTCGTCGGCCACGGCAAGCACACTCAGGTCGTCCGACTCACCGAGGTCGCGATCGACATGGCCCCCACGATTCCGCCCCTCACCTTGACACGGCGCGTGAGCATCTTCCGGCGGCCGCTCAAGAAGCTCCTTTCCCGCGAAGAGGATCCGTTCATCGCGCACGAAGCCTTCAAGGCGCGTTGGGACTACGGAACACTCACCTACAACTCCGCGATGCTTCTATCACCTCAACTGCTCAACTGGCTTGGCGAAGCTCCGGGCGAGGAAGAGCAGTGGAGCATCGCAGACGGCTGGCTCTCCTGCACGTGGCGAAAAACCTTCTCCTCCGCCGACGAGCTCGATGCAGTTTTTCAGCGCGTTCTCACGATGGCTCAGCTTGTGGAATCCGGCGTGCTGAACATGCCGGTGGAGGGCTGACTACGCCGCGGCTCGCGCCTTCTCCGGGCCGCCCACGAGCCAGGGCAGCAGCACCCTTCTTCGCGCGTGGACGCTCATGCGCCGGCGCGCCGCGTCGAGCATCGGCCCGGGGGACATGGTTCCGATGACGCACACCTCGGCGTCCTCGCCCTCGCCGGTCGCACGCACGCCCAGCTCTTCCAGCGCCCGCGCGACGACCCACGCGTTCTTGCCCGCATCCACGATCGCAGCGGAGCGGAAAGGCGCCTGCTGATAGGCCCATTGCAGCGCCTCACACGCCGCGGCGAGCCCGGTGAAGCGGTCCCAGAGAGCATCGCTCATCGGCCTGCGATGCTGCGAGCGCAGCGTGCGCCGCAGTTCCACAAGCCCCGCCCCGTAGCCGCGGATAGCCCGCTCCTTTTCCGCGATTCGCCGGTAGCGGGAGCGGATCTCCCGCAGCTCGGTCAGGCGGGCGTGCTCCGGCGCGTAGCGCTGCGCGACCCACCCGTTGTTCCGCACGAGGCGCGACAAAATCAGGTTCATATCGCGCCCGCCCGCCACCTTCGCGTGCGTCACGCTGAAGAGCGGGTCAAAGGTGACGCGATATCCGGCGAGCAGCATCCGTGCCGCGAGGTCGTATTCCTCGACGTAATACCCGAATGAGGCGTCGTAGCCGCCGAGCTCCAGGAACACGCGGCGACGGATCGCCACGCCGCACCCGATGAAGACTTCGGGCAGCCCGCCGCTCTCGCGCACGCCGCGGGCCTCGAGCCAGATATCCGCGGAGACCGCCGCGACATCCTCGGGCTGGCGCTGCAGATTCGCGAGAAACTCCATGTCGTCGGGGTAGGAGTCGTCGTCGAGCATCACGACCCATTCGCTGTTGGGATCGCTCGCCTCGACGCCGATGTTCCGTGCCGCGGCTCCCTCGTTGCGAGAAAGCTCGATGGAACGGACGGCGATCCCCCCCGCCAGCTCCCGCGGCATGACCAGCCGCTCCGTGGAGGCGTTGTCCACGACCACGACCTCCGCCCCGCCGCAGACGCGGTGATCCCCCAGCGATTCGATCGCGCGCAGCGTCTGCTTCAATCGCTCGGGACGGTTACGGGTGGGGAGGACGTAGGAGATCACGCGGAAACCTCAAAGCTCAATGCTCAAATACAATCGGATCGTTCGACCTTCGACTTTTTGACCGGGCGAAGGAGCCTTTCTGCGCAGCGCAACCCCGGCATCGACCACCCGCCCGCAGAACGCCTCGATTCGTTCCAGGAACTCCGGCTTGAGCCTGCCCATCGCGTTTCATCCTGCAAACGCAATGCCGACCGTCTCCCGCAGATTTGAGCTTTGAGGTTTGAGGTTTGAGCTTTCGCCACCAGTAAACATCAGCCTCGCGCTCCCCACCCGCGCGATCAGGTTGCGCAGTTCCGCGGGCGTGACGGGGACGTTGCCCAATCGCTGCACCTGCACCGCCGCGGCGCACGCGCCGAGGAACGCCGCCTGCACCATGCTGCCGCCGCACGTGAGCGTCAGCAGCGCCGTGCTCAGCAGCGCATCGCCGCAGCCGAGCGGGTCCAGCGCGACGGGGCACAGCGCCGGGACGTGCTCGCTGCGCAGGCGCGTCGTCCACTCCGGTGTCTCGCTCGCCGGCGCTTCCATCCCGCTGAACGCGATCAGGCCTTCGCCGCCGAGCGTCACCATCGCCCCGCGGCTTTGCGTCGCCTCCAGCAGCCGGTACGCCACCAGCGGCAGCCCCTCGCTGTGCAGGCGCATCGCCGCGCGCAGCTCTTCCTCGCTCGGGCAGAGCAGGTCCATGCCGCGCATCGCGCGCAGGTTGCTGAGCTTGCCGCTCACATCGCCCGCGAGCACGCGCGCCACGGGCCGCAGCCCGGCGCAGAGGCGCGCCATCATCTTCGGCGCAAACAGCCCCAGGCCGAAGTCCGTCACCGCCGCGCCGTCCACACCGCCGCGGCAGGCGTCCACCGCCAGGTCCACGAAGCGATCCTGCTGAGCCGCGTCGAGGATCAGCGGCTCCACCAGGTCCACCTTCATGACCTTCTGAGCGCCGACGAGGAAGCGCTGCTTCTCGGGCACGGGGCTGCGCACCGCCATCGCGCGCACTTCAACGCCCTCGGCCTCCAAGCGCTCGCGCAGGCCCGTGCCGTCGCGCGTGGCGGGCAGCACCGTCACGAGCACGGGGCGCGCCCCCAGCGAGGCCAGGTGGCGGGCGACAACAGCGGCGCCACCGTCGTAGTGCCGCGCCTCCACCGGGCGCAGCGTCAGCACCGGGCTCTCGCTGGCGACCTCCGGGCGGTCGCACAGGATGTAGGTATCGAGAATCGCCTCGCCCACCACGACCACGCGCCGACCCTTGAAGGCGCTGATCAGGCCGTAGAGCGCGCCGCCCTCAAGCTCCGGGCGCGAGGTCAGCTCCACCAGCCGCTGGTGGTACGGGTCCGCCGACTGCTCCAGCGCCGCGATCAACGCCGTGGAGCTGAAGACCACGTCACCGCTGGTAAAGACCACGCGCCCGCCCGCTCGCTCCACCGCCGCACGCTCCGCGGCAAAGCGCGGGTCGTTGTTGAACTCGTACTCCTTGCCCTTCACGTAAACGTCCGGCCGCACGGCTTCCAGCAGGGGAAGGGCCGTGGGCTGGTCGTCGATGTACACCAAGTCCACGCAGTCCAACGCGGCGAGGTTCTCCGCCCGCAGTTCCTCGGGTATCAGCGGGCGCGCCGGCCCCTTGCGGATCGCCGGGTCGCCCGTGATCGAGACCAGCAGGATGTCCCCCAGGCTCTTGGCCTGCCGCAGGTGGCGGATGTGCCCTGGGTGAACGATGTCGAAGCACCCGTGGCATTGGACCAGCGTCCGCCCCTGGGCCCGTGCCCGTTCCCGGGCCGCCAGCAGCTCGGCCCGAGACACGATCTTCGCCCTAACCGCCGCGGGAAGCCCCGCGCGCGCACTCTGACCCTCTGACATGCCCGCCACTATCGGCCAGCCCCCGCGTTGCCCGATACAACCCACGTGCCGACCACCGCCGCCCAGCCTCCGACGCGCTTTTCTCTCGCCGACCTGGTCCGTCTCGGCCAGGCCGGGCGGCCGTGGGAGTTCCTCCCCCTCGTCGCCCAGGCCCTGGACCAGACTCCCAACGCCGACGCCCTGCGCTTCCTCGCCGCGGCGAACCTCGCCCGCTTGGGGCTCCGCACGCTCGCCCTCGAACAACTCGCCCTGCTGGACCCGGCCAACCAGGACGTAAAAGCTCTCACCACAGCCACTTCGCAGCTACCCGAAGACAGTGTCATCCCTCCGACCACCCTGCACGCCGCGACGCTGGTGCTCGAGGATGTCCGGCCGGTGTCCGACTGCTTCAAGACCCTGGACGGGAACCTTGTGACCCGTCCCAAGGGGGAAACCCGCCTTTCGGCCATTCGACTGAGCAATGGGGTGGCGACGGCGCGGGCCATCTTCGAATCCATCCCCGCCGAGGACCTGTCCCGCACGCTCCTGGATGGCTTCTGCCCGCACCTGTTCAAGCTCATCTACGAGGCCACTCGGCCGACGACCACCGGCTATGCGCCGCGCATCATCATCCTGCAGCGCGACCCGACGGAACTGCTTGAGCAGCTTGCCCTTACAGACCTATCCCGCCAGCTCGCCGACCCTCGCGTGGAGTTCTTCGTTGGGGAGGATGCCGCCGAGCGCCTCGCCGCGGCATTCCGCGCCAGGGTCGAAACCGCCCTGCCCACGATGGTGCTCACCAACCCCGCGATGCGCACGCCCTGCAGCCCCGCGGCAAGGGAGATCGTGTCCGGGGCGTTCGAGCATCAGGCCGAGCTGGTTCAAACCTTGCGGACGCAGGTCTTTGCGCGCTACGCCCAGCGCGACGAAGCCTATTGGCGGGAACGCTTCTCAAGCCGACGTGCCGGTCCGCTGCGCGTTCTGATTCCCACGTCGCGCTACTCGACATACATCCAGCACGCCGCTCAGGACCTCGCGGCGACCCTCGAGCGCCAGGGGCACACCGCCAGAGTGCTCATCGAGCCGGACCAGCACTCCCACCCTTCCGCGCTCGCGTACCTGCGCGTGCTGGATGAACTGGATCCGGACCTGGTCATTCTCATCAACTACCCGCGCTCGGCCTTTGCGCACGTCTACCCGCCCACGCTGCCGTATGTCTGCTGGATCCAGGATGCGATGCCGCACCTGTTCGATCCCAACATCGGCAAGGCGCAGACGCGCTACGACTTCCTCGCGGGGCACGTCTTCCTCGATCTCATCCTGAAGTACAACTACCCCTCCGAGCGCATCCTGCCCATTTCCGTCGTCGCCGACGATGCCAAGTTCCACAGCGAGCCCGTGGGCGGTGAGCTGGCGAGGCAGTTCGAGTGTGACATCGTCTTCATCAGCCATCACTCCGAGACGCCGCGGGCGATGCTGGAGCGGCTGATCGGCGAGCACGATGGGGTGCCGAGCATCCGCCAAACAATTTCGCTGCTGTGGCCGGACATTCAGGAGGCCGCCGAAGCGGCCCACGTCGAGTGCCACCACGCTCGCCTTCGTGCTGCCGTGGTGCAACGCCTGCGCGAAGCCATCGGGAAGGAGCCCGACGCGCGGACTGTTGACCTGCTCCTCACCTCAGCGGCTATCCCCCTGCTCGACCGCATCCTGCGCCACCAGACGCTGGAATGGGCCGCGGACATCTGCCGCCGCCACAACCTGCGCCTGCACATCCACGGGAACCAGTGGCACACGCACCCGACGCTCTCGGCCTTTGCCAAGGGCCCGCTCCCGCACGCGGAGCACCTCCGCGCCGCGTACCAGTGCGCCAAGGTCACGCTCCACGTCTCCGGCACGGCGATCATGCACCAGCGCGTCTCCGAGTGCTTCCTGTCCGGCGGGCTGTGCCTGACGCGCCTCCACCGCGACGCGATCGCCGGCCTCAACACCACCGCGGAGCTGGCTTTGGCGCAGACGCCGCCGGATCACCACGCGGACGGGCGCATCGGCTTCACCATCGCTTCGCACGCGCCGTTGCGCACGCTCGCGGAGCAACGCGCGCGGCTGGGCTACCCGATCGATGGGCCGGTTTACTGGATCACCGAGCGGCGACGCGCCAACCAGGCCGCGGCTCGCAACGCCATCGCGCCGGATTGCGATCCGTCGCATCTGCTGGGCGACCTCACGCAGACCACCTTCAAGACGCGCGAACAGCTCGAAGCGCTGGTGCTGCGGGCGGTGCGCGACACGCAGTGGCGGCGTGCGACCTCCGAGCGCATCGCCGCGACGGCGCGCCAGCGCCTGACAACCTCCGCCTTTGCGACCCGTCTGCTCAACCTCGTTGCAACCTCGTTCGCATGAACGTCGTCGCGCTCCATCGCCCCGCCCGCGTGAGCGGTGTCAGCACCGCGGGCCTTCACGCCGCGTTTCTGGATCCGCCCTGGCGGCCGCTCGTGATCGGGCCTGACCTCACCGAGGCGGACCTGGCACAGACCCCGCTCGCCGCGGCGCCGAACGCGATGATCTGCCCCTGGCCCGCGGAGGCCGATCCTGTAGAGCAGGTGCTCCGTGTGCGCGACGCCTTGCGCGCATTGCACGCCGATGTCGTCGTGCCCAATGATCTGCCCCACGGCTTCGCGGCGGCGGCGCTGGACCACCACCGGGGCCTGCGCTGTGCCGCGTGGCTCCATTCCGCGAGCCACGACGGAGAGGCGCTGGTCACCTCCTGCTTCGAGCTTGCCGACGCGTGGCGGGCCGTTTCGCACGAGGGGCGCAGACGTGCGCAGGAGACGGCTGAGGCGCTTGGCCTTTCCCTGCCACCGGCGCGGGCAATTGCGCCGGGGTTCCTTTCCGTGCCTGATGCCGCGCCGCCGCTGCCGCCGCTTTCTCCCCTGCGGATGCTCTATGCGGGCAAGCTGGAAAAGCACCACAAGCGCGTTCTCGATCTCGCGGCGCTTTGCGCACAGATGCGCGTGCCCTTTCACCTCACCCTCGCGGGCGACGGCCCTGCCGAGGCGGAGCTTCGCGCAGCGATCGCCCCGCACGCGGGCAACGTGACGCTGCTCGGCCCCACCTCGCCAAAGGACATGCCCGCGCTCTTTGCCTCGCACCACGTCCTGCTGCTCGTCTCCGCCTCCGAAGCCGCGCCGCTGTGCGTGATGGAGGCGATGGCCCATGCCCGGCCCGCGGCGATCACCGCCTCCTGCGGCGAAGCCTCCCGCTGGGTGCGGGACGGCGTCGACGGCGTGATCGTTCCCACAGGGGACATGGCCGCGCTGGGCGAGCGGCTTTCGTCCCTTTCGTTCGAGGCGCTGGACGCGATGTCCCGCGCTGCGCATCAACGCGCGGGCGAGCTGTTTTCCGCCCGCTCCCGCGGCCCGGCGCTCCAGGCTCTGATCGAGGAAGCCGCGGCAGCGCCGCAAGACCACAACCACCAGCGCCGCTGGACGCGCCTGCTGCACGCGCTTGCCGCGATCGGTCCTGTATCGCCCGACCGCGTGCAGGCGCTCGCCGATGCCTGGCGGGCAGAGCTTGGTGAAGACCTGGACCTGCCGCTTTCCGTCACGCCCCGGCCCACGCCCGCCGAACGCCGCCTCACCCGCGCGGTTCAGACGCTCGCCGAGGAAGGTCGCACGCGCCTGGCTCTTTACGGCGCGGGCCTGCACACCCGGCGCGTGGCGCGAACCATCGCCTCCATTCCTTCCATCCTCGCGATCATCGACGACAACGCGGGCAAGCCTCACGGCCCGCCCGCAACCCTCGCGGGCAAGCCCGTCCTTCCCCCCAGCGCCTACCCGTCGCTCAACGCCGACGCACTCATCCTCTCCAGCGATGAGCATGAGCGGGAAATGCTCGCCCGCGCGCGGCCCTTCGCCGATCGCGTCGTCCCGCTTTACCAAACGGCCTGAGTTACCCGTAAAGCCGCCAGACCTTCACGCCGCGCTCCCGGGCGCCGGCGCTCGCGGCCCACAGCGCGTTCTCGTGCGCATCGCTCGCCAACAGCACGTGCGATCCGGCTTGCAATGTTGCAGGCTCCTGCACCACGTACCCCCACCGAGATTCCCCCACGCAACCGTCGTCCACGAACCCCGCGACGTTCATCCCCGCGCCACGCACGAGGTCCAGCACCACCCCGCCGTGGGCTCCGGCTCCCCACAGCCACACTTCTTCCCCACCCGCGGCACGCACCTGCGCCACCACCTCCCGCACCCGCGCCCCACGGCAGGCCTCCATCACGTTGCGCTCCCATCCCGGGGCCTTGTCGCGCAGCCAGAGCCAGCCCAACAGCCACTCGCGGCTTGGGGACGCGCGCAGGCGTGTTTCGATCTCCTCCAACGCGCCGGCCGCGTCCCCCGCCATCGCTCGCGCCAGGGGGCGCTCCACGCCCTCTCCAGGAGGCAACATGCGCCATGCTTCGACCATGGCGCGTGCCGCGTGTTCCGCCTGCGCCGACGAGCGGCTGAACGAGGCCGTTTCCTCGACGCGGTGGCGGTACAGCACTTCGGGCAGGGCGCACAACCCCCAGCGGCGCGACATCCGCAGCCACAGGTCGTAATCCTGGGAGCGCGGGCAGGATTCGTCGTACCCGCCCGTCTCCAGCAGGGCGTCCTTCCGCAGCATCATCGACCCGTGCGCAAAGACATTGCCCGTCAGCAGCCGCCAGCGCGCCTCGGCGGGGTCCGTCGGAGGGCGCACGATCACGCGGCGATGGGCCGACTCTTCCTCGTACCAGCACCCCACGCCGCCCAGCTCCGGGCGCGATTCCAGAAACGCCGCCTGACGCTCCAGCCGCTGGGGCGGGCACCAGTCGTCCGCGTCCATCCGTGCCACCAGGTCCGACCTAGCCTCTGAAATCCCCACGTTGAGAGCCGCGGCGAGCCCGGCCTTCGCCAGCCGGATGACCTTGACCCGCCGGTCGCTCATGGCGACCTGCTGGGCGGTGGAAATGGTCGCCTCGTCGGAGCCATTGCAGACGATGAGCAGTTCCAGTTGACGCAGGGTCTGCGAGAGGACGCACCCTGCCGCGTCCTCCAGCAGCTCCGCCTCGCGCACCACCGGCAGCACCACGCTCACCCGCATGCCTTCTGCATCGGCTCGCGGCGGCGGCGGGCCAAAAACTCGCCCCATCCTTCCCGCCCCGCCGATCCTCCCCGCGATGACCACCCTT
>Ga0065721_10048741_pt1 | contig 102579 bp, 87 predicted proteins | sample Mesricmetagenome_FD_59108 | JGI IMG/M metagenome (GOLD analysis project Ga0065721, IMG submission 59108) | Mesophilic microbial community from rice straw/compost enrichment Sample: eDNA_1 v2 (version 2) | ecosystem: Engineered > Solid waste > Grass > Composting > Bioreactor | place: USA... | reverse complement strand
GCTCTTTGGAATCCGGAAGTCCGACAAAAACCTTAAACCAGCGTTGTCCTCTCCGATCACCCAACTCCACTCATCAACTACTTAAAAACTAAAAACCGCCTCATAATTGACTTATGAGACGGCCTCTTCGTGTTTTGTCCTGTCAGATTTTCAGCCTGTCCGGTAGTTTTCCCGGTTGGCATGATGTTCGCAACGGCCTTTACGTAGACGGGAAGCTGATTTTTTGTCAGTACGGAAACAATCCACCAAACAATATCGGCTCTTTTTTGCTTTATCTTAGGATTCATCCGGCTGACACCGTTGTTGATTGATGAAGTATTGATTGACAATTTACAGGAGAGTATCATGAAGATTGCGCTAATCGGCACCTACAAACCCCGCCAATGCGGCATTGGTTCTTTTTCAAAAGATTTATTCGATTCCTTAACATTACTGGACGCTGCACCCGCACCTGAAAGCTATGTAGTGGCCATCACTGATCCAGGCAACGATTATGCTTATCCCCCGGAAGTTAGACAGATCATTCATCAGGACGACCATGACACTTACCTGAAGGCTGCTGAGTTTATTAACCAAAGTGGCGTGGACGTTTGTGTCATACAGCATGAATACGGAATATTCGGTGGCCAGAACGGCGTTTATATCCTGTCGCTGCTGCACAGCCTGGAGGTGCCGGTTATTGCGACCTTTCATACCGTGCTTAAAAAACCGTCGCATAATGAGCTGTACATCTTAAAGGAAATTTCGAAAATTGCCCAACGGGTGGTGGTCATGGCAGATAAAGCGGTAGAACTGCTCCAACAGGTCTATGATGTAGCATCCGATAAAATTGAGATGATTCCACATGGTGTTCCGGACATCCGCTACGAGCGCGTCGCGGTGCGCAGGGAACTGGGGCTGGAAGACAAAAAGGTATTGCTTACTTTCGGATTCATTGGCCGTAACAAAGGCATTGAAACGGTATTGACTGCTTTGCCCGGGGTGGTTAGCAGGCATCCGGATGTTGTGTATGTCGTCTTGGGTAAAACACACCCGAACGTCATTAAACATGCCGGCGAAGAATACCGGCTTTTTCTTCATCGGCTGGCCAAAAAGCTGAATATAGAACGTAATATACTGTTTCTCAATCGTTATACGTCTCAAAAGGAGCTTTTTAAGTACCTAACAGCATCAGACATTTACTTGACACCTTATCCCAATGAGGCGCAGATTACCAGCGGCACGTTGTCTTATGCTGTTGGTGTGGGGGCAGCTGTCGTCTCCACGCCTTACTGGCACGCCGCCGAGCTGCTTAGCGGCGGCCGGGGTGTACTTTTCGACTTCAATAACAGCGAGCAATTGTCAGCGGTATTGTTGAACCTTTTCAATCACCCCGAAAAGATAGATGCAATGCGGACCAAGGCGCTCAGCTACGGAGAGACCGTTACGTGGCCGAAAATCGGAGAGCGTTATGGTTCACTGCTGGAACGGGTGATGAAGACCGCCTCATTGAATCCGCTCAGGCAGGATCCGGCTTTTGACCGCAGCATACTGCCTCCGTTGAAACTCGACCATGTGATCCGGCTTACGGACAGCACGGGCATCTTCCAACACGCGACGTACGGTATACCAAATTACCACGAGGGCTACTGCCTTGATGATAATGCCCGCGCACTGCTTATGGCGTTAATGGCTTACCGCCGGACAAAAAACGAAGCTGCACTGCGATATATCCCGACGTATCTGGCCTACATTTACTACGCCCAGAACGATGATGGGACATTCCGCAACTTTATGAGCTTCCACCGCACTTTTTTGGATCAGGTCGGTTCGGAAGACGCTTTTGGACGAGCTGTTTGGGCGATCGGATACGCAATGGCTCACGCGCCGAAGGATGCCTATTTTCAGGTAGCCCGCACGATTTTCTTTAAATCCATTCAGCAATTCGGAAACCTGCGGTCTATCCGCAGTATAGCCAATACAATCCTTGGAACGTACCATTACCTGAAAAGCCACCCGACCGACGACGGCATGATGGAGCTGATGCGCAAGCTGGCGGTGCGGTTGTATGATGAATACCAGGCTTACAGCAATGGAGATTGGCATTGGTTCGAATCGTTGCTTGCTTATGATAACGCGCTGCTGCCGCTTGCGATGCTACGTGCCGGCGAACTGCTCAACGACAACGCTTTCCGCGAAGTCGGTTTTAAGAGCATGGAGTTTCTGGAAAAGCACACCATGCAAAAAGGATATCTTAGCCTTATTGGAAACGAGGGATGGTTCAAACAGAATGGCGTGCAGGCCCGGTTTGATCAACAACCGGTGGATGCCATGGCCACTGTCCTACTGTTCCTGCAGGCTTATCATATGACCGGCGATGCTCACTATCTTCAATCGGTCTACACGGCATTCATGTGGTTCCTCGGAGAGAATGATCTGCGTATGAGCCTTTATGACTTCGAGACCGGGGGATGCTGTGATGGATTGGAAAAGGATGGAGTAAACCGGAACCAGGGAGCAGAAAGCACGCTGGCTTATCTTATTTCATACCTCGCCGTACAGCAGACTTTCGAAAGACCATTGGAACAACACCTATTGACGAAAACCATAGCCGATGAAGATAGCGCTGTTAGCGCCGATAGCATGGCGAACACCGCCTCGTAAATATGGTCCCTGGGAACAGGTGGCCGCGACGCTCACTGAGGGCCTGGTCAGGCAGGGCGCGGATGTCACGCTGTTCGCAACAGCTGATTCCCTGACCGCTGCGAAACTGCGGTCTTCGGCACCGTCCGGTTATGCGGAAACCCCTGGCCTGGACCCCAAAGTGGAAGAGTGCCTACACATCAGTCAACTGATGGAAACGGCGGGAGAATTCGATCTCATTCACAACCATTTCGATTTTCTCCCCCTTACCTACTCGCGGCTGATCCCCACGCCAATGGTCACCACCATTCACGGATTCTCTTCGCCGAAGATCATTCCGGTATATAAGAAATACAACGGTCATGTGGCCTATGTGTCCATCAGCAATTCGGACAGGTCGCCCGAATTGGATTATGTGGCAACGGTTTACAACGGCATTGACACCGCCTTGTTCCCGTTCATGCCTGAACCGGAAGACTATTTACTCTATTTTGGGCGGATACATCCTGAAAAAGGGGCCCACCTGGCCATAGAAGTGGCCAGACGGACAGGCAGGCGTCTGATCATAGCGGGTCTGATTCAGGATGAACAGTATTTTACTGATCGTGTTCGGCCGCATATAGATGGAAGCCAGGTGGAATATGTGGGCAATGTTGGTCCGGACGAGCGCGCTTGCCTGTTGGGCGGGGCTGAAGCGTTGCTCCACCTGATCGGCTTTGATGAACCCTTCGGTCTCAGCGTTGCGGAAGCGATGCTATGCGGAACCCCGGTAATTGCCATCAAGCGCGGATCAATGCCTGAATTGATCGTCCAAGGCAAAACCGGTTTTCTGGTCGCCGATGTGGAAGGGGCCGTCAGGGCTATTGCAGGCCTGACAGGGATCGACCGCGCAGACTGTGCCAAGTGGGCGCGGGACATGTTCTCACAGGAGAAAATGGTTAGCGGGTATCTTGACGTTTACCGGCAAATCCTATCCCGCTGAAACGGGTTTACTGCTGAGCAGTTCCGTAAGCAGTTCTTCCAGATTGACCACCGCATATGTGGATGCGTAATCGGACATCGCATACGGTATGATGAGATGCCCGTTATGGATATAAGGCCCACAAGAGTATACGACGTTAGGCACGTAACCCTCCCTTTCTTTCCTATTGGGTGTGAGCAGCGGCTGTTTCAGCCGGCCGAGCTCAATCTCGGGATTTTCAAGATCCAACAGCGTCGCCCCCAGCGTGTATTCCCGCATAGGCCCTACTGCATGGGTAACCACCAGCCATCCTGCTTCCGTCTCAAGGGGCGACCCACAGTTTCCCATCTGAACCAGCTCCCAAGGCTCATTGGGCGTTTGGATCAGTTTCGCTTCACGCCACACGTTTACACTGTCGGAATAAGCGATGTAATTATTCACTCCGTCAATGCGGCATAACATGGCGTATTGACCGTTGATCTTCCGCGGAAATAGCGCCATCCCTTTGTTCTGGGCAATATAACCGTGCATGGGCAGCACCTGAAAATGCCGGAAATCCTTGGTGACCAATAGCTTTGGCAGGATGGATATCCCATCATAGGCCGTGTAGGTAGCGTAGTAGGTAACCGCACCCTTTTCCCCGACAAACCGGACAAACCGGGCGTCCTCGATCCCATTCTTTTCCGTATCGGCAATCGGGAAAATGACGCGCTCGCACACCGATGTATCGGCTGAAAAGGTCATCTCATAATGCGAAGACGCCAGCCATCTCACTTCCTGCAGAAACGCAAGATTCTCCTGGCGCGGTTCCAGCTTGACCTGAACCTCTTTCAGGGCATGTTTCAACTCTTCATAGGTAAACGTGTCGTGGAGTTGATCGCTGATGATCTCGTAAGCCTCATCGTTCCGGTATCCGCTGTCACTCCACATTTCCCGCAATTTGCGGAGAAAACTTTTCTTTTGGTAAATATGGTTTTTTACGTGTTCGGGAACCTCCAGCATTTTTCCAGGAGGCTCTATATCGATATCCAGGTTGGCGTCGAGCACCCCTTGGCGGAAAACAATGGAGGATATATGTCCCTCGCCTGTTGCCCGGAAGCTGATTATCAATCGCTTCTGTCCTGGGGCCAAGGATGTCTGATCCGGGTGTTCAATGATTGACGGGTTGAAAATCGCCGCTGCCTCGATGGAGTACTCCATCGTGAAGTAGGCCCCGATAAGCAGCTTGACATGTCCCGGAAGCTCTTCTTCCTCAATTTCCATCTGCTCCATCACTGGTGCAAGCCGCTTAAAATGATTCGCAAATATTCTCTGGATGCTGCGGTGCCGTTTCGAATACTTACGCAGCACCTGATTCAGTACCTCATGTTGCTTTTTATCGGGAATGGCCAATACGGCCATGATCAAACGTTTTGCCCGCTCATCGCCGGCGTAAAGAAACCTGGCGATCACCCGGCTTGAATCTGGCTGAAAGATTTTTTCTTTCCTGATTACTCTTACTGGCATGCTTCAATAACGTAAATGATCCGAACTTGTGTAGCAAAAAAAGTATTTTTATCATAAAAAATAGCACAAAAGCCAAGTTTTTTTTAGACATTCGGATATGGCTCAGATGTTGGCGACAAAAGCGTCGAACGGATTCGATTGGATTGACCTTGCCATGCCGACCGACGAAGAGATCAAGCAGGTGGCGCGGCAGTACACGCTGCATGAAGCATCTATCAAGGACAGCATGCAACCGGACCACTTACCCAAGTATGAGCTGTTTGATAACTATACTTTTGTTATCTTCAGGTTGCTTGCAGCAGACGCCGTTCCGGATGCCGACACAATCCAGGAGTTAACCAACAAGATCTCAATTTTCTTTAACGACGATTATCTGATTACCGTACATCGTTCAGAACAATGGCTTATCGACCAGACCAAGACCAAGCGGATCGACACCGGAAAATGCGATTCTACCCTAAACCTGCTTAACGCTCTTGTGCGGGAGTCGCTACTTACTTTTGAACGGCCGGGCATGAAGCTGTCAGAACAGCTGGATTACTATGAGGAACGCGTCTTCCTGAGGCAGCAGAACTCCCCTATTCTCCGGGGGCTGTATTTTGTGAAACGCAAGATTGACGTGATAAGGAAACTGATGTTGCTGTCTTACGAAATCGTAGACAACATTGACTCACCCGAGCAGAGTAATGTATATACCCGTGATCTGCGTGATCTGTACGTCCGCACTCAGACCTTGTTTGACAACCTGTCCGAGAATACCGCCCAACTCCTGTCCGTCTATTTCTCCCTCGCTTCTCAGCGCACCAATGAAACGATGCGGATACTGACCATTTTCTCGGTATTCTTTATGCCGATAACCTTTATTGCAGGCGTTTACGGAATGAACTTCAGGTTTATGCCTGAGTTGGACTGGTGGTTTGGCTACCCGTCAGCACTGATGCTGATGGTCGCCATTTCCGTCGCTATTTACCTTTGGTTCAAGCGAAAGGGTTGGTTATAGGCTTGGGGGTAGTCGGTATGAAATCTTTGAGATAATAAGGTTCGAAATAGGCCACATCCGCAAACTCGCCCCTCGTCAATGCCTCGAACGCCAATTGGCTCAGGAAGCGCGCAGAATTCTTAAACCCGGTTATCACCTTAACGCGGCTGTGACCCGCGAAGATCTGCGCGAATTTATCCGCGCCGCTTCCGAACAGGACTATTTGCCGGTCTGCTGCAAGGTCTTGAAATGTTTCCACATTGATAATGTTTGCGGCAGGCGCTGACACGGGCTGGCGCCTCGAGTCATAGATAGCAGAATATACCTCCATCCGCCGGGCATCGACCATTGGACACAACAGCGTATTTTCCGTTAAGAGTCCCGGATGCCGCATTTCAAAACCGGCGGCCATTGCCGTGAGGGTATTTATGCCGATAAGCGGGAGGCCCGTGGCGTAACAAAATCCTTTGGCGGTAGACACACCGATCCGTAGTCCTGTATATGATCCCGGCCCCATGCTTACGGCGATAGCGGCCAACTCCCCAAACGAAAGGCCTTGCTTAAGCAGCATTTCTTCAACCAGCAAAGTCAACCGCGAAGCGTGTACGTTAGGTTCATCGACCTCCAGCGAGGCGATGGTGACACCATTTATCGACAGCGCCACAGCACAAACCTGCGTAGCTGTTTCGATCTGAAGGATAATTTGATCCGGCATACAGGCACAAATGTACATGAAGTTTTTGGAACTCGATAAAGAAAGCGTTATTGTTAGGGCACTGGATCATGACCGTGACCGCCCCATGGATGGCATCGGGAAATCCTTTTAACTGCCATCAGACCACCTTTGAACGGGCCATACCGGCGGATCGCCTCCACGGCGTATTGTGAACAGGTGGGAGTGTAACGGCAGGAGGCCCCCAGCATGGGCGACAACAAAAGCTGATATGCCCGGATAAGCACTAGAAAAACTGTGCTTATTAAGCCCTTAATAACCCTTTCCCAAACGAACTGAAGCAGTTTCATGTATTATATGCTTCCAGGAGTTTTTTCAGCACCTCAGCCATCCGCTCATGCATGACGTGGTAGTCACAATCAGCATTGCCCACGTATTGAACGGCTACCGCCAAGCCGCTTCCGCTGGTCTGGGTCATCTGTTGAATGAATTCATATTTCTGGAGCCGATAAGCTTCCCGCATGCGGCGTTTGATGCGGTTCCGTTGAACGGATAGGCGGAAACGCCGCTTGGGCACCGAAAACAATACCTGCACTTTAGTCGCCGGCTCTTCAACATGCAGATAAGTGACCCGGTAAGGGTAGATAAAAAAAGAAGAACCATTGCGGAAGAGGTTGTCGATCAACCGCTTACTGCACAATCGCTCTTCTTTTGAAAATGTATGCTTTCTCATTATCGATGACTTATCCGAAACCGGCTGAAGGCTCCGGACGCAAGCAGTCACCGGCAATGCGGGAATTAGGCTTTGTGACGGCCTTCGTCCGAAACGGTCAGGCGTTTCCTACCTTTTGCACGCCTTGCAGCCAGCACACGGCGGCCGTTGGCAGTACTCATGCGCTCCCTGAACCCATGCTTATTCCTTCTTTTCCGTAACGACGGCTGAAATGTTCTCTTCATGACGCGTAGTATCTATTTTTAATGACCCCAAAATGAAAGCGCAAATGTAGAGGTTTTTAGTATAAAAATCAAATTTATTGTCTATGATTTTTAATTTCCCTGAAAGCCTTATATTAGGCTCATGATGAAATGGATCCTATACTGCGTGGTCGGCGCGCTTCCCGCGCTTGCATCCGCTCAACCGGCAGAGCATAACGGTTACCGTATATACGACACCAGGTCGCAGCAGGAGATCAGCCTGCCCCGGCTGGCAGCCGTACTGCAGGAGGCCGCTGTTATTTTCTTTGGCGAAGAACACAACGACTCAGTAGCCCACGCACTTCAATATGAACTTCTGAAAGCGCTGGATGAGCAATACGAAGGGGTGGCGCTATCCATGGAAATGCTGGTCAGTGAAGATCAATTGGTTCTTGATGAGTATTTATCCGGCCTGGTAACCGAACATAACCTGATGAAAGACGCCGCGTTATGGGCCAATTACCAGGATTACCGCCCCATGATCACATACGCTAAGGAGAACCATATCAGGGTATTAGCGGCAAATGCGCCAGCCCGGTACACAAATCGCGTGACCAGGGAAGGGCTGGAAAGCCTCAGGCCATTGGACAAGACGGCCAAAGCATTGCTTGCGCCGCTACCCATTGACACGTTGGAGGGTCGCTACTACGAAAAATTCGCGGAGCTGCTGGGTGGTCATGGGGCAATGGGGCGCATGAAGATCTACCAAAGCCAGAACCTTTGGGATGCGACCATGGCGTATCGGATCAGTAAGTTTTCAAAAGAACGGTTTATAAAAAAAATATTGCATCTTACCGGGCGGTTCCACAGCGACGAAAAACTGGGTACCGTTGCACACCTCCGTAACTACGCGCCCAGGCTCCGGCTCGCCACCATCTCCTGCTTTCCTGCCGAAATATCCGGAAGACCGGCCTGGCACAACTACGAACACCTGGCGGACTTTATAATATTGACGGATCCTGCAGCCGACAGAACGTTCTAACCTTTTCACAAAACGCAAAAAAAAGGGCGCCGTAAGGTGCCCTTGTGCTGTATTATTCGTTGCCTTTATTGCTTGTTACGCAACAAGTCGCGGATTTCCGCCAGCAGTACTTCCTCATTTGACGGTGCTGGCGGTGCTGCGGGTGCTTCTTCCTCTTTCCGTTTAAGGGAATTAATGCCTTTGACCACCATGAATATACAGAATGCCACAATAAGAAACTGGATCACCACGTTGATAAAGTTTCCGTACTTGATAGCCACCTCGGCAACGCCTGCCGCTTCGTTACCCGGCTCGATCACATACCTCATCTGTGTAAAATCGATGCCTCCTGTTAAATAACCGACCGGCGGCATGATAATGTCATCGACCAGCGAGGTCACAATTTTGCCGAAAGCCGCGCCGATGACCACACCTACTGCGAGGTCAATTACGTTACCGCGCATGGCAAATTCCTTGAATTCTTTAAAAAATCCCATAGAAAAAAGGTTAATCCATTAGTAAACTGTTTTTCCCGCTCTAAGTTGAGGTTTTTTAGCATTTAAACAAATTTTTTTTAACATTTGATCCGGAAAACAGAACGGGTGCCCGCTCGATAATAATTTTAAACTATATTTGTAAGGTTTGCGATGCAGCGGCCAGTGACTTATGAAATAACCGCACGCCCCCGGGGCGTGTTCAACAAAAACATTAATTGCACATGGCAGAAATATTGATAGCAGATGATCACGGGATCGTGAGGCTCGGCACATCAATTGTAGTAAAGGAAGCAGTACCTTTAGCTAAAGTCACCCAAGCAGAAAATTTTGATGAGATGATTACGCTCCTGTCAGAGAAGCAATACGACTTGCTGCTTCTCGACATCAATATGCCAGGTGGAAACAATATCAAGATGGTCGAACGGGTGCTGATGGTCCAGCCGAACATCAAAATACTGGTATTTTCCTCCTATGACGAGACGCTATATGCGCTCCGTTATCTACAAGCCGGTGCCGCCGGCTATCTTAACAAAAACACGTCAAAGGCAGACCTGAAAGAGGCGATCCTGGCTGTGCTGCAGCGAGGGAAATACATGAGTCCGGAGGTCAGGGACATGTATTACAATACACTGACAATGGGTAAGTCGGTCATCAAGGCCAATAATCCGTTGAATAGGCTATCTAACCGGGAAGTAGACGTTGCTAAATACCTGGTACAGGGCCTCGGTATAATGGAGGTTTCTAAAGCCCTGAACCTTAGCACATCCACGGTAAGCACTTATAAAACCCGCATCTTCGAAAAGCTGGAAGTCGAAAACATTGCCGAATTAATAGAAAAGTTCCGGTTATATTCCGGAGCCTGATCACAGTAACCGGTCAATTGTAACGACAGGCACGTCACGTACGGGCTGCTCGGACAAGGGCTTTATGTCCCGGAAAGCATAGCCGGCGCTCTCTTCCAGCTCCCATAACATAGGTGACAGAAAGCTTACAGCTGCCTTATACCCCTGCAACGTCGCGCCGGGGTTGCCGGTATCCTTGGAATTTCTGGCTTCATTTTCGATCTCATATGGACCTTCAAAACCTTTTTGGTTCAGCACATCCACAAACGCGCGCCAATCCATGCTGTCAGAACCACCGAAACCGGGTAGCATGGCTTCATAATGATGGCGGTCCCAGTCGTTGGCAGGGGTGTCCACACCAGCTCTTTCGGCCAGGTTTTTGTCCACCGCTTGCATGGGATACATCCCGCCCCAATCCACCCTGGCCCTGGTATGTAACTTGCGCGTCGCCTTTACGTGGATGCGGTGGATCCGCGAAATATCACTTTGTGCGATAACGTCAACCGGATCCGTATGCTGCCAGACATCATGGGATGGATCGTAGATCTCACCGTGCGCTTTGCTGGGGATAAGGGCATACATCAGTTTACGGGCAGCCAATACCCCCGGCAGGTTGTTGTACGTGGTGGTATAAGTGGCCGGCCGCCACCCTTCCATGGGGCAATTCTCATATAAGATAGTTACGCCGAGGTCTTCGGCATACCGTATAATGGGTGCAAAAATCCGCTGGTATTCGTCAAGGTTTCTTTGGAATCCGTTTTCCTGCACGCCAAGTTCATGATTGTACCCCACGAACGTCCCAACCTTTACATCATTTGCGTCGCCCCCGAGCAGATAAGCCATGCGGATCAGCTTCAGCAAATGATTCTGATTCTTGATCCGTTCAGCGGCGTCTCCGCCGATCATGTTCTCGAAGGCGCCTAAGGAAAGCCGGAGTCCTGCAGTGTTGAAATCCTCCAGCAAACGTTTGGCGTTATCCGGTGTGAACTGCTCGTAGTCAAGGTGAGTAGCGGTATGGTCTTTCCGGCTCCCATCTCTGCGAAAGACACATAAATCAATGCCTTGGGCGCCTATTTCCTGTGTAGCAGCGATAAGCGCGTCCAACGACAGCTTATCGAACGCGGAGCTCATCACCCAAATCGGATTGTTTCGTTTGACGGTCATACTATATGATTTAGTTCGTACAGTTGAAGATATGGAAATATGAAGACATAAAAAAAGCCCCGCATATTTCAGGGCTTTTAAACGTCTATACACAACGCTTATGTCTATTTTGCATTCTTTGCCTCCTGTATCTCCAGTCGGATAGCCTGAGCCAGATTCTTCACGTCCTGCAGCCCTTTCCGTACGCGCGTACCGGCAGCATTATTCCCTTTATTGAAAAACTTGTCAGCATCTGCGTCCAGTCCTTCGATCAAGCTCTTAAGCTCATTGAATTTTTGAATACTTGCCATAATAATACTCCTTTTAGTTTTGATTTAATTAAGTTAATAATCTACAGTGGGTTAAAAGTAGAATCTTTTTTCGGAAAAAAAAACTTTGAAATGGCCAAAACGGGCTGTAAAAGCACTTTTTTTTCCACATTCGATTGCGTGCGGCTACGGCAGTCGCAATCAAAAAAAATATAGGCCGCTGTTAGTCAGTTGGTTACAACCAAAGGCTTTTAGCACGGAAAAATGCGCTTAAAAAGGCCTTCCGGCTTTTCTAAGCGCATTTTACATGTCCGTCAGGTTATGCTTACTCGGATTGGAGCGACACAGCCTGCTTATAGTAGCCGGCTTTGAGCTTCTCACTTATCGCAGTAAATGCCTCCAAGGTATACTCAACGTCCTCCCGGGTATGAACGGCGGTGGGAATCAACCTCAGCTCAATAAGCCCTTTAGGTATTACCGGATACACAACAATAGAACAGAATATACCATGCGTTTCACGAAGGTCCCGGGTCAGTGCAGTTGCTTCCTGAAGATCTCCCTTCAAAAATACGGGCGTTACCATGGTGTTGGTAGATCCTATATCAAAACCGCGATCCCGCAAGCCGCCCTGCAGGGTACGTGCAATGGTCCAAAGCTGGTCGCGGAGTTCGGGACTGTTCTTCAGCAGGTCAAATCGCTTCATCAGCCCCAGTACCATAGGCATAGGCAAGGACTTGGCGAAGGTTTGGGACCGCATATTATACCGCAGATAGGTAATGACCGGCTTGGTAGACGCTACAAAAGCGCCGATGCCCGCCATGGACTTCGCAAACGTTCCGAAGTAGATATCTATTTCATCGATACAGTCTTGCGCTTCATGCGTACCGGCACCAGTCGGCCCCATGGTTCCGAAACCGTGTGCATCATCGACAAGCATGCGGAAACCGTACTTCTTCTTCAATGCTGCAATTTCCTTGAGCTGTCCCTGAACCCCGGACATCCCGAAAACGCCCTCTGTGATCAGCAGAACGGAACCTCCATTTGCGCGGGCTAACTTGGTAGCCCGCATCAATTGCTTTTCACAGCTTTCAATATCATTATGGCGGTAAACAAACCGCTTGCCCATATGTAACCGCACGCCGTCCACGATACAGGCGTGGGATTCCGCATCGTATACAACAACATCATTCCGGTCAAGCAGCGCATCGATGATGGAAACCATTCCCTGATAACCGTAATTCAGCAAAAAGGCATCTTCCTTGCCCACAAATGCAGCTAATTGCTGCTCAAGCTCTTCATGGTATACGCTGTTCCCTGACATCATCCGGGCGCCCATAGGATACGCCATACCAAAATCGGCAGCAGCTTTAGCATCCACTTCTCTCACCTCTGGATGATTGGCAAGACCGAGGTAATTGTTAAGGCTCCACACCAAGTGCACCTTCCCATTGAACAACATCCGCGGAGCGATCTCTCCTTCTAATTTCGGGAATGAAAAGTAACCATGAGACCACTCGTAGTGTTGACCTATGGGCCCAAGGTTTTTCGCGATTTTATCAAATAAGTCCAATACCGTCTTTCAATATTAATTGTACAAAAACCGTTGCAAAGATAAACTTTAAATTAAAAGCAACCAACACGGTTACCCATTAGTAGAAAGCTTTATATAAAATAACTGTTTGGCGAGCGACCCGGCGGATCGCTCGCCAAACAGTTATTTTATTCAACGATGAATCGAAATGCACCGCCTTCTCAGTCTACATTATCGTGCAAAAACGAGTTGTTGGGCCTGATCTCCGTAATCCCGTCCTCAGTTGAAAGTGTAAACCGGGACACTTGTGACTCAGAGGAATGCGGAACGTCCTCAAGGGCCATTTGCTTACGTCTATAGGCGGGTTCGGACTCCAGTTCCTGTAACCCATTAGCGGATTTCAGTTTCATACTTAATTCCTTTAATCTGAGAATACGCTCCTTGGTCTTCAGCAACTGTTCTTCCACGTACTCAGGGGTTTTATGAGAATCGGTATTGCGGGTGTTTTCCACAATATTCTGCGATGTCTCATTACGGGGTTCGCTCTTTTCCGGAGCAGGCTCTGCCGCTGCCCATTCAGTAACTGACGGAATCTCGAAATGGAACGCCGATGGGGTAACCTTCACCTGGTACCCATCATCCTGTGGTTGCTCTTCCTCGGTATGATCATTCTTTGGCGCTAACGTGTGCCGGATAATCCCGTCATTATCAGGTGTACTGTTCCGAAGTTGCGGTTTAGCCGTAGGTTCGCTGAACAGATCAGCCTGCTGGGCTGCCGGGCGCATCACATCACGCTCTGAAACAGGTGCCACAACCGGCTCCTTCTCTGCAGTCGACTGCTCCTTTTGTACGAACTGGTTAATTGGTTTAATATAAGGCGTTTTGGGCTCTTCCGGAGTCAGCGGAATTTCAATACGTTCATTTTCTTTCTCTTTTTTCCGCTCCTCTGAAGTCTGGAAGCCTGTGGCAATTATGGTTACAGACAACTCATTTTCAAACGACTCGTTGATACAATTACCCCAGATCAGGTCTGCTGACAAGCCGGCTTTTTCCTGGATGTAATCGGTAATAACGGTCACCTCATCCATGGTCACTTCCTGTTTACCGGAAGTGATATTCAAAAGAATGTATCGCGCCCCCTGAATCTCATTGTCTTTCAACAACGGAGAAGCAAGTGCTCCCTCCACAGCGCGTAATGCGCGTTGCTCACCTTCTGCAACCGCATTGCCCATAATGGCTACACCACTGTCGTTCATTACCGTCCGGACATCCTTAAAGTCCACGTTGACATAGCCTGGAATGGTGATGATTTCTGCTATACCTTTTGCCGCTGTAGTTAAAATGTCATCGGCTTTTGCAAACGCGGCGGTCATGGTGAGATTACCAAAGATGTCACGTAACCGGTCGTTTGAAATCACCAGATAGGAGTCAACATATTTCTTCAACTCACCCAAACCCTCCTCAGCCTGCATCCGGCGTCTTTTACCTTCAAAGGCAAAAGGCGTAGTTACGATGGCCACCGTAAGGATTCCCATCTCCTTTGCCGCCTTGGCCAACACCGGGCTCGCGCCGGTACCGGTACCACCGCCCATTCCAGCTGTAATGAACAGCATCTTGGTGTTGGACCCCAGCATCCGTTTGATGTCTTCAATGCTTTCAATTGCGGAATTCTCGCCCACCGAAGGATCCGCCCCGGCGCCCATGCCTTCTGTAAGACTGGCTCCAAGCTGGACTTTGTTCGGGATCGGACTTAGTTCAAGGGCCTGCGCATCCGTATTGCAAACGATGAAATCCACACCGCTGATCCCTTGCTTATACATGTGGTTGACCGCATTTCCGCCCCCACCACCAACGCCAATTACCTTGATAATTGCCGATTGCTCCTTTAGCATTTCAAATTTAAAAGACATATCTCAACCGTATTTTGCTCCAACTGAGCGTGATACAAACTTAATTTTGACCCTATATTCGTAGTGTAATAATAGCAACTTTTGCACAATAGTTTTCCACAAGTGTTAACAATGTGGAAAAAACGATTGTTGTTGAAAACTATTTCTTCCCCAGATAAGTTTCGTCATCAATCTCATTCCCGTCCTTGATAATGTCACGGAACCATTTGAAGAATCCTTTTTCCTTATTACCCTTCTCCGTGATTTCTTTAACCGACATGGGCGCGCTCCGGTTAGTATTCATTTCCTCCTGCTCCTCCTCGGCTTGAATCCCCTTGATAAGCAAACCGATGCCTGTGGCATACAACGGACTTTTAAGCTCATCATAGATATTCTTTGGAAGCACCTCGTTTTTGGCCAGGTGCTCGTTGGGGAATCCGACACGGCAGTCAATACCGGTAATGTACTCAACCAACTGCACAAGGTGTTTCAACTGCGCACCGCCCCCGGTAATGACAATTCCCCCGATAAGCTTGTTTTCGTAACCGGAAGATTTGATTTCGTAGTAAACGTGCTCAATGATTTCTTCCATGCGCGCCTGAATAATATACGCCAGATTCTTAACGGAGATCTCCTTGGGTTCGCGACCCCGGAGCCCCGGTACACAGATAACTTCATTATCCTTATTTTCATCAGCAAGCGCTGACCCAAAACGTATTTTAAGGAGCTCCGCCTGATTGCGCAGGACAGAACAACCCTGCTTGATGTCCTCTGTGACGATGTTGCCTCCCAGCGGAATTACCGCAGTATGTCTGATAATACCTTCATGGAAGATGGCCACATCAGTCGTGCCTCCCCCGATATCTACCAAGACTACACCCGCATCCTTATCTGCCTCGTCAAGCACAGCTTCTGATGAAGCCAACGGCTCGAGGATAAGGTCTTGCACCTCCAAAGATGCGTTATCTATACATTTTTTGATGTTTTTGATGGCGCTTACATGTCCGGAGATAATATGGAAGTTGGCTTCCATCCTGCGGCCGGCCATGCCTATGGGATCCTTGATCCCCGGCTCATTGTCCACTGTGAATTCCTGTGGCAGCACATGGATGATCTCTTCACCTGGAGGCAGTACCAACTTATACATGTCTTCAATCAACCGTTCAATATCCAGCCGGCTGATCTCATTATCGTCCCGTCGGGTAAGGATTCCGCGGTGCTGAATGCTTTTGATATGTTGGCCGGCAATACCAACATTGACCACTTTAATGTCTACGTTTGACTGTGAGCTGGCTTCGTCCACGGCCTGTGCAATACTATTGACTGTTTTCTGGATATTGGCGACCACTCCCCTGCTGACGCCGGACGATTCGGCTTTACCGACGCCGAGTATTTCGATTTTGTTGTTAGACGCACGCCTTCCAACGGTGACACAAATTTTGGTGGTACCAATATCAAGGCCCACTACGATAGGCGAGTCTTTTTCGGTTGTCACTTTTGTTCTCATAACTATTGTGTATTGATGCTATTACTAGTACTATGTTGAATTGAATCCTGTATCTGTTTGATGTCCTCCGGATTGTACCGCTTATCCCGTTCACAGACAATCTGTCCTGCATATTTCAGATTAACGGTTTTATAAGCCGTTATGCCGGTCTTAGGGACAATCTTCTTATAAAAGAGCAACAGCTTCTCAAACTTCTGGTCCAGTGAGTCAGCATTGCCCAAAATAATCTGTTGTTTCCCTACCCGGGGCACTAATTCGATGTCCTGTTGTTCATTTACGTAAAGCTGGACCACCTGACTGCTCCATAAGCTATCGGTTCTGATGAATTGGGCGGTTCTGAATACGTCTTTTATCAATATGCTCTGCATACTGTCAAGGGCTCCGTTATAGGGCTCGCTGATAAATCCGTTGACCACAGGCACGCGCGGTACATATTTGAGTGACACCGGCATTTTACGCCCTTCCCTGTCGATATAGAAGTCCCGGCCTTGATTAGTCATAACCCGCACCACCGCTTCCCGCTGCCTGACCCGCACGGTAAGTAGTCCGTCCATATCCGTCGTTACAATGGCAGAGAGCACATAGGGAATCTGCCGCAGATCCTTTTCCATTTCATGAATAGGCAGCGCACCCAACGTTCGGCCCTGCAGCTGACCATGCTTTTCTTCTAGCATAGCGAGAATATCCCGCTGCTCAATGAATGCTTCCTCGCCCAGTACAATGACGTCTACCCGCGTACATGCCTGTTCACTGCTTTTCCGGCCGATGAATCCCATAAGCACGGTAAGTGCAGCCAGTACGCCGAGCGCGACTGCGCTGTAAAGTATACCGCGCCATTTGAACCGAAGCAGGAATTCCTTAAACATACGTTAAACTTTCTTTCAAAGGGTTCACCAATAAATCAATATCGCCCGCACCGACCGTCACCACCAATTCCGGGCGCCTTTCGCGCACGTATCTTTTGACCTCTTCTGACGTAACCACCTGTTTGTCTCCAATGGCTACCTTTTCAAGCAGCATACTCGAATTTACTCCCGGAATGGGCAATTCCCGCGCCGGATAGATCTCCATCAACAACAGCGTATCAGCCATAGCGAGAACCTCACTGAAACCTTCCGCAAAATCCCTGGTTCGTGTGTAGAGATGCGGCTGAAAAATCACAGTCAATTTCCGTTCGGGGTAGAGCGCTTTCACTGCTGACAGAAATGCCCTTAACTCTTCCGGATGGTGTGCATAATCATCGATATATACGACTTTATCTGATTTTACGACGTATTCAAAACGGCGCTTCACACCTGCAAACGAAGATAGCGCAGCAGCGATCTTATCCGGATCAATTCCAAGTTGTCGTGCAACGGTGATAGCCGCCACCGCATTTTCCACGTTGTGACTTCCAGGTATGCCCAGCTCTAATGAAGGCATTCGTCCCTCCGACCATACGTAATCAAAATAGAAGGCTCCGTCAACAATCCGGATATTCTCCGCATAGGCGTCAGCCGCCGCATCCAGGGAATATCTGATCACGGCATCAAATGGCAACCCCCCTTTCACAATACTGATTCCATCGGTATGCAACTGATCGAGAAACAACCGGAAAGACTCGTGAAGGTGGTCTTTGTCTCCATAGATATCCAGGTGATCTGCATCTGCCGACGTAACCACGGCAATATCCGGGTACAGGGTCAGAAACGACCGGTCGTATTCATCGGCCTCAACAACGATTACATTATTGTCGGAAAAAAGCACATTGCTATGGTAATTGGTGCTGATGCCGCCTAAAAACGCCGAACAGTCATAACCGCTGTCCTTCAAGATATGCGCGATCAATGTAGAGGTAGTCGTTTTACCGTGAGTGCCCGCAACCGCGATGGTAAACCTGTTCTGGCTGATCAACCCAAGCACCTGAGACCGCTTGAATAAGGTATGCCCCAATCGCTGGAAGCGGTTGAGTATTTCCAGTTCCGTCGGCACAGCCGGGGTATAGATGATCAACGTCCGCTCATCGACAGCTTTGAAATCATCATTTATCACATCAAAATTATCAGAATAGGTGACAGAGATGCCTTCTGTCATTAACTGCCTGGTCAGGTCCGTCTCGGTTTTATCATAACCCGCCACTGTACATCCCAGCTGCCGGAAATACCGCGCCAGCGCGCTCATTCCAATACCGCCTATGCCAATTAAATAAACGTATCTGACGTGATCTATATTCATGTCTAAGAATTGTTTTTGTCTTGTCCTTCTGCGGCCAGCCGCAGCACTTCATGGGCAATGGCCTCATCAGCATCGAGAATGGCAAGCTTTCGGATATTTACTCCCAGCTCCGCACAACGCGCCTCATCCATTAATAAATCAAGCGCGGCCTTCATCAGGCGGTCGGGCGCTTCTGCGTCACTGATCATCACGGCCGCATCCTTATCTGTAAGCGCCATCGCGTTCTTCGTTTGATGGTCTTCGGCGACATTGGGGGAAGGCACTAATATGGACGGTTTACCCACGGCGCACAGCTCAGCGATTGTACCTGCTCCGGCACGGCCGATAATAATATCGGCAGCTGCATATGCCAAGTCCATACGCTGCAGAAAAGCCGTCAGTTTCACTCCCGTCCCACGTCCGGCGACTATCGGCTTAAGCCCCTCATAGTAGTACTGGCCACATTGCCATATCAACTGTACATCGGCAGCTGCCAAGCGGGTCAGCCCATCGGCCATGCACTCGTTCAACGTTCGCGAACCCAGACTGCCACCGGTTACCAGGATTGTTTTCTTCTCAGCAGAAAATCCAAGCCATTCCAGAGCCTCCTCTCGCTTGCCCTGAATGTTTACTGATTCACGCCGGATCGGATTGCCCGTAAACAAAAGTTTCGCTCTGGGAAAAAACCGTTCCATACCATCAAAGGCCACACAGATTTTGGCTACACGCGGGGCCAGGCGTTTATTTGTAATACCCGCATAGGAGTTCTGCTCCTGGATAAGGCAGGGAATCCCCAACCGTGATGCCACATGCAATAAGGGGCCGGAAGCATATCCACCGACGCCGACGGCTACGTCCGGCTTAAAATCCTGGATCACGCGCCGTGCCTTGCGCATGCTTTTGTACAGCTTAAATGGCAATGCCAGATTCTTCCAAACCGATTGCCGGTTTATCCCTTGGATATCCAATCCCACAATTTCAAAACCAGCGGCCGGAACCCGCTCCATTTCCATCCTGCCATTAGCCCCCACAAACAGGATTTCGGTATCGGGCGCCAAACGCTTAAGCGCATTGGCAATGGCTACCGCCGGGAAAATATGCCCGCCGGTACCTCCTCCACTGATTATGATTCGTTTCGCCATTTCCTCAATATACTTGGTTAACCCATCGCCGGAATTTCACCGATAACCACTTTTTTATTACGTTCGGATACTGTCCTGTCCTTCAGTTCATCAATGTTGCGGCTTACGCTCAAAATAATGCCAAGTGCGACGCTGGTGAACAGGATCGACGTGCCCCCCATGCTGACCAAAGGGAGCGGGATTCCGGTAACCGGTCCCAGCCCCACTGCGACAGCCATATTACCAAGTGCCTGCAACGTGAGACTGAAACCTAATCCGGCTGCCAACAGTGCGCCAAAGGCTTTGGGACTGAGCGTCACGATCCGTATGCAACGGAACATCAACGCAACGTACAGTGACAGCAGGATGACACCGCCCACGGTACCATACTCTTCCACAATGATTGCAAAGATGAAATCGGAATACGGGTGGGGCAATACATTTCGTTGGGTGCTATTACCCGGCCCTTTCCCGAAGAGCCCGCCTGTGGCAATCGCGATCTTGGCATGATCGGATTGGAAAGACTTGTCGTCGTCCGCCTTTTCTCCGCTCAAATAAGTTTCCACGCGAGACATGTACGTCTGCCGGCGTGGCCCCAATGCCACAACCAGGATGAGTAGCACAAATACCCCTGCGCAAACGTAAAAGATCTGCTTGATGCTGATACGGCCGATGATAAGCAGTAGCACACTGACACCGAACAGCATCAACGCCGTTGACAGATTCGCCGGTGCGATCAGGACGAAAATGAGGCATACGGACCCCATGATCGGTATAAATGCTTTTTTTACGTCCTTTATATTCTCCTGCTTCCGGGTCAGTGTACGGGCCAGAAATGTAATTAAAGCCAGTTTTGCCAGGTCAGAGGTCTGGAAGGTCTGATTAATGACCGGAATCGTTACCCACCGGTTCGCCTGGTTGATAGTCTCTCCGAAGACCAATGTGTATAGTAGCAGCGGGATGGTGATCACCATCAGAATCTTGGATATACCGGCGTACCAGCGGTAGTCGAGCAAATGCGACACGTACATCAGGGCAAAACCGCCAAAGATCAGCAACGTGTGTTTGATCAGGTAAACCTCGGTCCCCTTTCCCTCTTTATAAGCCAAGGTACCCACAGAACTATATACAGCCAGTAAAGACCATACGCTGAGCACGATAATAATGATCCACAACCACTTGTCGCCTTTTAGCTTTGAAAACGCCTGTTCCATTTTTGTCCTTTTAATTAATTATCCGTTGCCCATGATCACCGACTACCAGCCTGATCACAGATCCATTACTGCTTCCTTGAATTGATCGCCCCGGTCCTCGAAATTCCTGAACCAATCAAAGCTCGCGCATGCAGGAGAAAGCAGCACCGTATCGCCTTTCTGCGCCAAATGAGACGCTATCTCCACGGCATCCCGCATATTAGCGCTGTTCACAATGATCTGGGCGTCTTCTTCCAGAGAATCATATATGCGTGAGTTGTCCTTGCCAATGCATACGATGGCGCGGACCTTGGTCCGTACCAAGTCCCGTAACATCTCATAGTCATTGCCCTTATCGACACCTCCCATAATGAGTACAATTTTGGCAGGCAGGCTTTCCAGTGCATACCATACAGCATTGACATTGGTTGCTTTTGAGTCATTGATGTAGTTGACTCCCGCTATACAGGCCACAAACTCCAAGCGATGGGGTATATTCTTGAAAGCGCCCATACTTTCTTTCATGGAGGCATTGCGGAGTTCCTGAGCCTTAGCGACCAGCCCGGAAGCCATGTTGTTATACACGTTGTGTTTACCCTGAAGGGAGAGTTGATGGATATCCATTTTAAAAGTATCTTGATTTGGTACGTTAATCACTATTTCATTATTTTCATTCACATAGGCGCCCGGCTCCATGCGCTCAGTAAGACTGAAAGGAAGTATTGTTGCTGTGGGTTGACGCGTCTTCAATCCTTCCAGGGTGAGCGGGTCGTCCGCACAATAGATGAACAGGTCTTCAGGCCGCTGATTACGGATGATCCGGAACTTGGAATCAATGTAGTTCTCCAGCTTATATTCATAGCGGTCAAGATGATCCGGCGTGATGTTAAGCAACACGGCTACGTCGGCACGGAAATGCTCCATATCGTCAAGCATGAAACTACTGATCTCCAACACGTAATAATCATGCTGTTCATTTGCCACCTGGAGGGCAAAGCTTTTGCCGATATTGCCCGCTAGCCCTACGTTGAGCCCAGCTTGCTTTAGTAGATGCCACGTAAGCATGGTGGTCGTAGATTTTCCGTTTGACCCCGTAATTGCAATCAATTTAGCATCCGTGTATTGAGCAGCAAATTCAATCTCTGCGATTACCGGAACGCCTTTTTCAAGCAGTTGTTGTACGATCGGAGCCGTACGCGGAATACCGGGACTTTTGACTGCCATATCGGCATCCAATACATTCTCCGCAGTATGCCCGCCCTCTTCAAACGGGATACCGGCATCAGTGAGTTGTCGTCTGTAGTGCCCGGCGATTATCCCGCTGTCCGAGACCCATACATCAAACCCCCTTTGCTTTGCCAGCACGGCGGAGCCAACACCGCTTTCGCCCGCTCCAAGCACGAGAAGCTTTCCCGATTGCGGATAATGATATGTCGGTATTGCTGCCATAACTATCTCACTTTCAATGTTACGATCGTTAGAATTGCGAGAATAATACCCAAAATCCAAAATCGGGTAACAATCTTCGCCTCATGATATCCCTTCTTCTGATAATGGTGATGAAGCGGAGACATCAAAAAGATCCGGCGTCCCTCACCATACTTCCGTTTGGTATACTTAAAATAGGAGACCTGCACGACGACGGAAAGATTTTCGATTAGGAACACACCACATAAGATCGGGATAAGCAGTTCCTTGCGGATAAGAACCGCGAACGCCGCGATAATCCCCCCGATAGCCAGACTGCCAGTGTCACCCATGAATACCTGGGCGGGATACGAATTGTACCAGAGGAAACCTGTACAGGCACCCACAAATGCGCCGGCAAAGATCACCAGTTCACCCGAATTGGGTATATACATAATATTCAGGTAATCCGAAAAAATAACGTTGCCGGACACGTAAGCCAGTATCGCCAGCGTGCCGCCTATTGTCGCCGATGTTCCGGTAGCTAAACCATCTATACCGTCAGTAATATTAGCGCCGTTTGATACGGCGGTTACGATAAATACGACAAACACAAGGAAGACAAGAAATGTGACCGTTGCGCCGCGGGCACCGAAGACGCTTAGCACCTTGGCATAATCAAACTCGTTGTTTTTATAAAACGGAATATTGGTCTTCGTAGACTTCACATCCCGTGTATAATAGGTTTCGTCCGTACCCTCACGTACGCGGAGCTGCGCTTCAGCCTGCAATTTAGGGTTTACGACCTGCTCACGAACCACTATATCAGGGTGGAAGTACATGGTACATGCTATAATAATACCCAGGCCGACCTGGCCTACCACCTTGAACCTGCCCGCCAGTCCCTCCTTGTTCTTGCGGAACACCTTAATGTAGTCATCTACAAATCCGATCGTTCCCATCCAAACGGTGGTAACAAGCATCAGAATGACGTAGATATTTTCCAGTTTGGCAAATAAAAGGGTAGGCACGAGTATGCCGGCCAAAATAATCAGTCCGCCCATGGTGGGTGTGCCCTGCTTCTGCTTTTCGCCTTCAAGTCCGAGATCACGGATGGTCTCACCGACTTGTCTCGCCCTCAGGATGCGGATCAGCCGGCTGCCGTAACCGGTTGTGATAATGAGGGACACGATAACCGCCATTGCCGTCCGGAAAGAGATGTACTGAAACAATCCCGATCCAGGCAGGTCAACATATCTTTCAATCCAAGTAAATAAATAATACAGCATATAGCGGTTATTGCTCGTTAAATGCTTTGATTAAGACGTCCTTGTCGTCAAATTCAAATCGTTCACCCTTAATTTCCTGGTATTTCTCGTGGCCTTTACCGGCCACCAATATAATATCGCCTGGTTTCGCCAGATGACACGCCGCGCGGATGGCTTCTTTCCGGTCAGCAATTGAAAAAACATCACGCCGGCGATGCTCCGGAATGCCGGCCTCCATATCGCGAATGATCTGCATCGGATCCTCAGTACGGGGGTTATCTGATGTAATGATCACTTTGTCACTCAACTTTACAGCAACACCGGCCATTTTGGGACGTTTCGCTTTGTCGCGATCGCCGCCGCACCCCAGCACCGTAATAATGGATTCCTTGCTTTTACGGAGCCCCTGGATCGTTTCCAATACGTTTTGTACAGCATCCGGCGTATGAGCATAGTCCACGATGCCCACTAAACCTTTTGGAGAGATAGCCGTATCAAAACGGCCTTCTGCCCCGGTGATGTTGCTCAATGCGGTCAGCACCTTTAAGGTCTCCTGCTCCAATAGGATGGCCGCGCCGTAAACCGCCAAAATGTTATAAGCATTGAATCCGCCCACCAGTTTCACCCAGACATCATGTCCATCCAGGTGGAGCAACATGCCATCAAAATGACTTTCCACGATCTTGGCTTTAAAATCAGCCATACTCTTTATCCCATACGTTTTTTTATGGGCGAACGTGTTTTGCAGCATAACCTGGCCATTTTTGTCGTCGGCGTTTGATAATGCAAATGCGAATCGGTCCAGTCCGTCGAAAAAGGCCTTCTTGGCTTTGATATACGCATCAAACGTCTTATGAAAATCAAGATGGTCATGCGTGATATTGGAAAATATTCCACCTGCAAAATGCAGCCCGGCGATCCGTTGCTGGACAACCGCGTGGGAACTCACCTCCATAAAGCAGTAATCGCATCCGGCCTCAACCATCTCCTGCAGCAAAGCATTAAGTGCCAAAGGGTCTGGAGTGGTGTGCGTGGCTGACACCGGCCGGTCACCCACGAGATTTTCAACAGTAGAAACCAGTCCCGCTTCATATCCCAGCTTGCGGAAGAGTTTATAAAGTAACGTGGCGATGGTCGTTTTACCATTGGTACCCGTTACGCCTACCAGCTTAAGTTTAGTGGATGGATTGCCATAATAATTTGCCGCCGACACCCCCAGTGCAAAGGCGGTATCGTCTACCTGAATGTAGGTCACCTCATCCTGGACCACTTCTGGCAGCTGCTCACAAAGCACCGCCGATGCACCATCAGTAACCGCTGAATCGATGTACCGGTGCCCGTCGGTCTGTGTGCCGCGCACGGCAACAAACATGCTGGCTGCCGTCACCTTCCGTGAATCAAAACACACGCCGTTAACGGTAATGTTCAGGTTGCCTATTACCTGACGTACCGGAATGCCGTGCAATATCTCTTTCAGTCCCATCATTTCAGTTCAATCAAAATAGGCGTGCCGATCTTTGCGGCTTTACCTGGAAGAAGCGACTGGGTAACCACTTGTCCCTTGCCTTTTACTTTTACCCGGTAACCGGAATTCTCCATTGCATATAAAGCGTCCGCCAGGCCCATTCCCCGTACATCGGGCACAATACCTTCCCGGATTTCTTCGTCGGAAAACGGAATGCCTTTTATGGTATCAATTTCTTGCAGGGGCTGAGCTGAAGCATAAGCGGTTTTGATGCCCAGGGCATCGAATACACGCAACGTTGCGGCCTTCGAACCTCTAACCGTTGGAGGCAGCGCTGTGTTACCTACGAATCGCATCTGCTCAAAGTCTTCCTGCATATCGAAATCATTCGCGTAGATCATATCAGCAAGCTCCCGGAATACGGGACCCGCTATTGAAGCCCCGTAATAACCATTCCGCGGATTGCGGATAACGACAATCATAGAATATTTTGGATTATCGGCCGGAAAATAACCCGCAAAGGACGATTGGTATTTTCTATTTCGATAACCGGCTGCGCCATCGGCAATCTGCGCCGTACCCGTTTTGCCTGCCATGGAGAGCTTGGGATTGCGGAGACGCTTCCCGGTACCGTCAATCATTACCCCCTCCATCATGGCGCGCAGTTTGCCTATCGTGCGTTCAGACGCGATCCGTTCTTCAATCACACGGGTATCAAACCGTTTGACCGTATTGCCCAGGTGCCTGATCTCTTTAACGAACAGGGGAGCGACCATCTTGCCATTATTGGCTACGGCATTGTAAAGCGTAAGCATCTGCAAGGGCGTCATTTTCAACTCGTAGCCGTAAGACATCTGCGGAAGCGATAAGCCGCTCCAGCTTTTGCTCTCCGGTGTTTTAATCAGCGGGTTACCTTCTCCGGGAATCTGTAAGCCCAGGGGTTCGTTAAGATGAAGGCTGTGCAGACGCTTGGTAAACGCCGCGGGATTATTCCGGTAGTGTGTGTTGATGATCTTGGTGATGGCAACGTTTGATGATACCTCAAATGCCTTCTTTACCGTAACAGTGCCATATGCATGCGTATCTTTTATGGTGTGCCGGTGTACCCGGTAAGTTCCATTGCCCGTTTCCACAATTGTGTTTGTGTCAATGACTCCATCTTCCAGGGCAACCAGGTACGATGCTAGTTTGAAGGTGGAGCCAGGTTCGGCGCTTTGGGCAATCGCATAGTTGAATTTCTCCCGGTATACACCGTGTTCATCACGTGTGAAATTGGCTACCGCCCGGATCTCACCGGTTGCCACCTCCATTAAAATAACACAGCCGTTATCAGCGTTGCTGGCAATCAATTGCTTTTCCAGCGCGCGCTGCGCCATATCCTGCATATTGACATCAATGGTCGAAATGATGTCGGACCCATCCACCGGCGCCACCTCCACTTCCCGGTTTACCGGCATCCAGACGCCACCGGCGATCCGCTGCACCAATCGTTTACCGCTTTTGCCGTCAATATATTCTCCATAAGCGCCTTCCAAACCTACGTGTACATTCTCGGCGGGTATTTTATACCCGATTGTCCTGGCCGCCAGATTGGCAAACGGCAGAATGCGTTTGTTTTTACGTTCCGCAATCAATCCGCCCTTATACCGCCCTAAATTGAATATCGGGAATTTCTTTATTTCTTTTAGTTCCTGATGCCCTACATCGCGTTTGATCAAATAATACCGGTTCTTTTTCTTACGCGCGCTTTTCAGAAGGCGCGAATATTGAGCAGAAGATTTGTCCTTGAAAAAAGCCGACAGACTGGCCGCCAGCGAATCAACTTTGGCATAAAACACATCGTCCTCAAGAACACCCGGAGCCATCAGGTCCATGCGCAGGTCGTATTCCGGCACAGACGTAGCCAGTAAACTACCATCATTGGAGTAGATGTTACCGCGTACAGCCTCCACATCCACGTACCGGGTGGAGAGACTATCCGCCATTGCCCGCCATTCGTGGCCTTCCACGTATTGGAGGTGGATGAGCTTGATTAATACAGCCACCGCAATGAGTACAATCAGTCCGAATGACAGGTATACCCTTAGCAGTATGTCGGTCCTGATATTCATGCGCTATTTCGTCTATTATTACTTTCCCTTTTTATTTACTTTCCCTGATGACCACAATTTTCTTGGGAGGTTCGGTCCGCTCCTTCAGCCCCATACTGTCCACCCTTTTAGCAATTTCCGACTGGGTAGTCAGTTTCATCAAGTCTGCTGAAAGGGACTTGTAATCCCAATTCATCTCTTTAACTTCCCTGCTCAGGCGGTCAATTTCCCGTACGGTCCGCTCTGCATAATGTCTGTTCGCTATATATATAATTGCAAGCAACGCAACAAAGGCAATGAATGGAATGTGTCCCACAAATGCCGAGGAAGAGAAGCGCTCAGAAGAAAACAGTGACTGAACGAAGGAATGCGTCGCGTCTGCGCGTGCCTCGACTGTCTCTTGCAGTTCGGCTTCCTGTTCTTCGCTTAACGGTTCCTTTTTATATGCGTTTTTTGCCATACTCTCAATTGACCTTTATCTGTTTCAGATACGCTCAGCTACCCTGAGCTTGGCACTCCTTGCGCGGGGATTGGCCGCAATCTCTTCGGGACTTGCGGTGACCGCCTTCCGGCTGACAACCTGGAACGGCTTTATCTCATTGCCATAAAAATCCTTTTCAACTTCCCCTTTGAATTTACCTTTAGCCATGAAATTTTTAACCAGTCTGTCCTCCAATGAATGGTATGACATAACCGCCAGCCTTCCACCGCTTCTCAGCGCGGGCACGCACTGTTCAAGAAATTCCTCCAAAGCCGTCAATTCACCATTTACTTCAATACGCAGCGCCTGAAACAACTGGGCATAGTACTTGTTGGCTTTGCCCCGCGGCACAAGTTTCTCCACTACAGCTTTTAACTGTTCTACCGTTTCAATAGGCCTTAGAACGCGGGCGGTTACTATTGTCTTTGCCAAGGTCCGCGCATTATGCAATTCCCCATACATGCCAAAAATCCGGTGCAGCTCTGCCTCGGTATAACTGTTCAAAACCTGCTTTGCATCCAGCGCGCCGGCTTGGTCCATCCGCATATCCAATGCCGCATCAAACCGTATGGAAAAACCTCGCCCGGCGTTGTCAAACTGATGGGAGGAAACGCCGAGATCAGCCAGGATGCCGTCTACTTCCCGTACGCCTTGTAACCGGAGGTTATTCCGCAGAAACCTGAAGTTCTGATGGATAAGCACGAACCGCTCATCCGGTATTGTGTTTCTCAACGCATCAGGATCCTGATCAAACGCATATAAACGCCCTTCAGGACCGAGGCGATCCAGGATCGCGCTGGAATGTCCGCCGCCTCCGAACGTAACGTCGACATAGATTCCATCACGTTTTATTGCGAGCGCTTCGATGCATTCGCGCAACATTACCGGTACATGATATGCCTCATTCATCATCCTCTTCGGTTAAGCCGTCTCCACCCATTACCTCTTCTGCCAAAGCTGCGAAATCTTCATCTTCGTTGTCCTCCCACAATCTGTTGTAAGCCTCTTTGGACCACACTTCTATTTTATTGAACTGGCAAGCCAGCACGATTTCAGTTTCAATACCGCCGTACTCCAGCAAGGACTTGGGCAATAGCACACGTCCAGCGGCATCTAACGACAGTTCCGTTGCTCCCCTTGTGAAGTCCCGGATAAATTTCCTGTTCCTGGCGATATATTGGTTCAGTTTTGCCAACTTGCGGGTGATCTTATCCCATTCATTTCTTGGATAAATAACCAAGTGCTTTTCGAACCCGCGGTTCACTACAAGCCCCGTGCGCTCTACATCAGGCATTTGCCTTTTGAGCGCAGCCGGAAGCACCATCCTGCCTTTGGTGTCTAGCTTGCAATCGAACTCGCCTATCAAGTGGCCCATACTTACACTTTCCGCAATAAATGTGATGTAAAAGTAGATATTTACTCCACTTTCTCCCACTTTTCCCCACAAAAAAGTTTTCCACATTCATTTTTAGGCCATTGCGCGTTTACAGACCATATAGTGAAATTACTACAAATGCAAAAAATCCGGACTCAATGGCTGCTGCAGATGACAGGTGTCCTCACCGGCGGAGCCAATGGAATTCTTTCGCGCTCTGCTTGTTAGAGATGGGCAAGAACGCAGCAGGAGTCAATTTATTGTATCGATGTAGAGATATTCCTACAAAGATTTCCATTAGACCTGCTTAACTTAGTTTCTCAAAGGTCACGCAACTTCTGAGACATATGAAACCGACATCTGGCCATTGAAGATTAAATTATATACAGATGAAAAGGAAAAAAATACTTATTGTAGAAGACCAATTGATCATCACCATGGACCTCGAGTATATGCTTGAGGAGTTAGGATACGAAGTGTGCGGCGTTTCCACGAATTATGATGATGCCATCACGGCCATCAAAACCAACCAACCAAACCTGATTTTGATAGACATTGTATTAGAGGGCGATAAGACGGGCATCGATCTTGCCGATGAGATCAATAGGGCTTATCATATTCCTTTTATCTTTCTAACCTCACACGTTGACCGCGGTACAATTGAGGCAGCGGAGTCGAAAACGCCAGCTGGGTATATTGTTAAACCGTTCAATAGAAATGACGTATATGCAACAATAGAGCTGGCCTTCAACCGCAACCATTCTGATGCACAAAGCGAAGAAGCGGCTACTTCCAATACCATTCATGAGACCGACAGCCATACAGGGCTCAAAGATCGTCTTAAGGCAGTTTCGGAATCGATTTTCAAGGATGCTATCGGTCGTCCAAAGGCGCGGCTAACAAGTGCGTATGCCGCATGGCTAAGCTGAAAGATTGCCATAAAATTTATAGGCTCCTACCGCAAGTTCTTCCGAAAAACCGCTATTTTTGCCGTTTAACATAACGGAAAATGCATAGAACACATACTTGCGGCGAATTGACAATTTCGGATTTAGGAAAAACTGTGGTATTAAGCGGATGGGTCCACAAGTCCCGTGATCTAGGTGGTATGACGTTCATTGATGTACGGGACCGCTATGGTGTAACCCAACTGGTCTTTGATGCTGCAGATGATGAGGCACTGCGTGGTAAGGCGCGCGCGCTGGGCCGCGAATATGTGATAAAGGTAGAAGGCAAGGTCATCGAGCGGGAAAACAAGAATCCAAAACTCTCAACAGGCGACATTGAGATCAAAGTTTCGTCGCTGGAGGTCTTAAATGCCGCGAAACTGCCACCCTTTACCATAGAAGACGACACCGATGGCGGCGATGATCTGCGCATGAAATACCGTTATCTCGACCTGCGGCGCAATCCCGTGCGGAATAACCTCATCTTACGGCATCGGTTGGCACAGGAAACACGCAAGTACCTGGATGGACAGCATTTTCTGGAAGTCGAGACGCCGGTACTGATTAAATCCACACCGGAAGGCGCCCGCGATTTTGTGGTGCCAAGCCGTATGAATCCCGGCGAATTCTATGCCCTGCCCCAATCGCCACAGACCTTCAAGCAGCTTCTGATGGTGTCCGGTTATGACCGTTATTTCCAGATCGTGAAATGCTTCCGGGACGAGGATCTGCGTGCGGACCGCCAGCCGGAGTTCACCCAGATAGACTGCGAAATGGCTTTCGTAGAGCAGGAAGACATCCTCAGTCTCTTTGAAGGACTCATCACACACCTCTTCAGGTCGGTAAAAGGTATCGACCTGGGCGTAATTCCGCGCATGCCCTACGATGAAGCGATGCGGCTTTACGGTTCGGACAAGCCGGATATCCGGTTCGGCATGACCTTCGTTGAGCTTAACGATATAGTTAAAGGAGCAGATTTTCCGGTATTTGACCAGGCCGAACTGGTGGTGGGAATCAACGCCGGGGGTTGCGCTTTCTATACACGCAAACAACTGGATGCATTGACGGACTTCGTGCGCCGGCCCCAGATTGGTGCGAGTGGACTGGTGTACCTACGCTATAATGAGGACGGCTCACTGAAATCATCGGTGGACAAATTTTACAGCCCTGAGCGGCTCAGGGAGTGGATTCAGGCGTTTGACGCGAAGCCGGGCGATCTGATGCTGGTGATGGCAGGGAAAACCGATAAGGTAAGGAAGCAGCTGAATGAGCTCCGGCTGGAAATGGGTTCGCAACTAGGGCTGCGCAACAAAAATGAGTTCGCGCCGCTGTGGGTTGTGGACTTCCCGCTTCTGGAATGGGATGACGACACTGGACGGTATCACGCCATGCACCATCCATTCACTTCGCCGAAGCCTGAGGACATCCCGTTGCTGGACACCGAGCCGGGACGGGTTCGCGCCAATGCGTACGATCTGGTTATCAACGGTACTGAAATCGGCGGCGGTTCAATCCGGATACACAATCGTGAGTTGCAAGCGACCATGTTCAGGCACCTGGGCTTTACGCCCGAAGAAGCGCAGAAACAATTTGGTTTCCTGCTTGAGGCGTTTACATACGGTGCTCCGCCACACGGTGGTATCGCTTTCGGTTTTGACCGCTTAGTAGCGATGTTCTGTGGGCTGGACAGTATACGCGATGTGATCGCTTTCCCGAAAAACAATGCGGGGAGGGATGTGATGATCGACTCTCCGGCGCCGATTTCGGAGGAACAATTAAAGGAATTGGGTATCGGCGTGCGATAACTCCGCAACACTTCCGGGTTTTCTCCGTTATTATTTTAGTAATATAATAATAACACCAGCGTTATGCCGTCTGCACAAGAAACTTCGTTTTTGAAAGACAGCGCTGCCAAGGCGTTTGAACAACGCCATCGGCAGATCATTAATTACAATATCGATAAATACGATACTGCGGTCCACCTAGGGCTCTCGCAGTTTCAGCATATTGAGAATTCCAAACGCAAGGCCCACATCATCAAATGGAAGGTGATGGAGAACCTGGATAAGCTGTTGCCGGAATTCGAAGCCAATTTCCTTAATAAGGGCGGGAAGGTCATATGGGCCAACGACGCAGAAGAGGCGCGTCAGGAGATCTGGAAGATCATGGCGGCTGCAGATGCCAAATCCGTAGTGAAATCCAAGTCGATGACGACCGAGGAAATCGAACTGAACGCTTTTCTGGAGCAGAAGGGAATTAAAACAGTCGAGACGGATCTGGGGGAGTATATTGTACAATTGCTGGGGCAAAAGCCCTATCACATTGTGACGCCGGCCATGCACCTGAGTCTGCAGGACATTGCAGCGCTCTTCCATCAACATTTCGGCACCGCACCGGACGCTACGGCGCAGGAACTGACGTTGAAGGCGCGGGAGCTCCTGCGGGAGCAATATACGTCCGCGGATATAGGGATTACCGGCGGCAACTTTTTGATCGCCGACACAGGAAGCGTCGCCATCTCTGAAAATGAAGGCAATGCCCGGCTTACCACCACTTTTCCCAAGATCCATATTGCCATTGTAGGCATTGAAAAAATCATCCCCTCCCTTAATGATCTGGACCTGTTCTGGCCGTTGCTGGCTACCCATGGAACCGGGCAGCGGCTCACGGTCTATAACAGCATCATTGGCGGACCAAGACAGGAAGGGGAAACTGACGGGCCGGCAGAAATGTATGTTGTACTGCTTGACAATGGCCGTACGGAACTACTCGCTCAAAAAGAACAGCGGCAGGGGCTGTATTGCATCCGTTGCGGCGCATGCCTTAACGGATGTCCGATTTACAAAAACGTAGGCGGCCACACATATAACACCACATACAGCGGTCCGATCGGCTCCTTGATCACTCCTCACCTCCGGGGAATGGAAGCGTTCAAACATCTTAGCTATGCTTCCAGCCTTTGCGGCAAATGTTCTGAGGTATGTCCGGTCAAAATTGACATCCATAAAATGCTCCTGCTTAATCGGCGGGACGCGGTGACCAACAATCAGGTGTCCCGAACCGAAAAATTGGCCTGGAAGGGGTTTACATTTGCCATCATGCGGCGAAAGCTGGTCGATTTCTTTGGTGGACATTTCAAGAACACGATCATGCGACGCTTTTTCAGGAAAGCATGGGGCAAACGCCGTAGACTGCCTCACATGGCACCAAAATCGTTCAGTGAACAATGGCGCGGCCGGACTGACTGATCATTCCAGCTCGGCAGACTTCGCCCATATATTAATCCCTCCGTCTTTCGCGTAACGATCAATCTCAGCCAGCTCCTCTGTCGAAAAATCAAGCCGTTCAAGTGCGCCTACACAATCCACAACCTGTTCAGGTCTGCTTGCACCGATCAGTGCTGAGGTCACCCGCCCTCCACGCAAAACCCAGGCGATAGCCATCTGTGCCAGTGTTTGTCCGCGGCGATGCGCGATTCCGTGTAATGCGCGCACATTCATCATGTTCTGTTCGTTCAGGAACTCCTTGCGGAAAAAGCCTTTTGTGCTTGCGCGGCTGTCCGCCGGAATGCCGGTCAGGTATTTATCGGTAAGCAAGCCCTGGGCCAACGGCGAAAAAACGATAGAGCCGATGCCAAATTCATCCAGTGTATCCAGCAGACCATCCGTCTCTACCCAACGGTTGAGCATGGAATAACTGGGTTGGTGAATCAGACAAGGCGTCCCAAGTGATTTCAGGATTGCAGCGGCCTCCTGTGTACGCTTGGCGTTATAGGAAGAAATCCCGACGTACAACGCCCTACCCGACCGCACGATGTGGTCCAAAGCCATCATGGTTTCTTCCAGTGGCGTCTCCGGGTCAAAACGGTGTGAATAAAAGATATCCACATAGTCCAACCCCATGCGTTTAAGGCTTTGATCGCAGCTGGCGATCAAATATTTCCGACTACCCCATTCGCCATACGGACCGGGCCACATGTCATATCCTGCCTTGGATGAAATGATCAATTGGTCGCGAAGTCCGCCAAAATCCTCTTTCAGTATACGCCCGAAAGCCAGCTCAGCGCTTCCCGGGGGCGGGCCGTAATTGTTGGCTAAATCAAAGTGCGTGATTCCAAGGTCAAATGCTGTCCTGCAGATCGCTTGCTTGGTCCGATGCGGGACGTCATCGCCAAAGTTATTCCACAACCCGAGGGAAACGGCAGGCAATTTCAGTCCGCTTTTACCGCAACGGTTGTAAATCATGCGTCCATAACGTTCTTGATTCGGAATCCAGTTCATTGATTACAAATTAATTAAATGTGATAAGGTTTTTAAATTACCCAGCGCGCCAACGGCGCGATTTCCTGCCCTACGAAGTCACCGGCAAGATACTTATAATGTCCCGCTATCGCAATCATTGCCGCATTATCTGTACAATATTCGAAACGCGGGACAAATACCCGCCACCCCTGCGCCTGCCCCAAGGATGCCAGCGCCTGCCGCAAGCCTGAGTTCGCGGAAACGCCCCCTGCGATGGCCACATCCCGCACCCGGCAGTCAGCGGCCGCCCGCTTGAGTTTGTTGAGCAGGATGGAAACGATACGCGACTGCACAGAGGCGCAGATGTCATGCAGATTGGCTTGGACAAATCCTGGTTGCTCCTGCTCAGCGCGCTGTATGAAATAAAGAATAGAAGTCTTCAGCCCACTGAAGCTGAAATTGAACCCCGGAATCTGGGGTTCCGGAAAGGTATACGCGGCGGGGTTCCCTGTTCTGGCATATTTATCAATCAGTGGTCCACCTGGATAAGGCAGCCCGAGTATTTTCGCTGTCTTATCAAACGCTTCTCCAGCTGCATCGTCAAGTGTCTGTCCGATGACTTCCATTTCAAAATAATCTTTCACCAGCACAAGCTGGGTATGCCCACCCGATACGGTAAGGCAAATAAAGGGAAACACCGGAACAGGCTCTTCAATAAAATGCGCAAGAATATGGGCTTGCATATGGTTTACGTCTATCAACGGTATCTTTTGCGCGAGCGCGAAAGCCTTAGCAAATGACGTACCGACCAATAAGGATCCCATCAAGCCTGGTCCCCGTGTGAAAGCTACCGCATCTATATCATTTTTATGTACTTTTGCCTCGCGAATTGCTTGTTCTACAGCGGGAATAATGTTCTGCTGATGAGCGCGGGATGCCAATTCGGGTACAACCCCACCGAATTTTTCATGGACGGTTTGGTTTGCAATAATATTCGAGTGAATTTTTCCGTCTATAGAGATGGCAGCAGACGTCTCGTCGCAGGATGATTCGATGCCAAGGATAATGGGCATAAGAGCAGTGTATAGAAGTTAATAACACAAAGTTATCAAAAAAATACTAAATATAGTTCTCTGGACCTCCGCTGGGCTTTTGTTGTTGCTCGCCGGGCTGGTTTATGCCCTGCAATACCGCCCAGTCCAGACGTACCTGGCGAAGAAAGCCGCCTCCTACCTTTCCAGCGAACTTAGCGCCACTGTATCGGTTGGCGGCCTGTATTTCAAACCTTTTTCATCATTGACGCTCAATAGTCTGTATGTTGCCGATCAAGCCGGAGACACTTTACTCTATGCCGAAAAGCTGACAGCAGCGCTGGACTTATGGCAACTTGGCAATGGGTTGATCACTATCAAGGAGGTGGATCTGGAGGGGGGCGCCATTAATGTTAAGCAAGACAGTAACCGCACAAATCTTTCGTTTCTCATTAACTATTTCCACCCTGGGGCCGCAGCACCCGAAGCCAGCAATCGGGTTGCGCTTAAGCTGCACGCTGTAAACCTATCCGGTGTCTCTTTCGCTTATCACCGGATAGGCAGTTATCCCAGACACCGTGGCATTGATTTCAATAACCTCCGGCTCACCGGTATCAGCGGTCGTTTCAGCGAGATAGAACTTGATAGCCAACTCTTCAAATCCGTAATCAGTGATCTTACATTCCGTGAACGCAGTGGCTTCCGGCTCCTTGGAATGAATGCATCAGCTGTGGTGAATACCCATACGCTCGAACTGCAGAACCTGGATCTGATAACGAACAGGAGCCGCTTACGCAATTCCCTGGTATTGGAGTACAACAGCTTTTCGGATTTCCGCAATTTCATCGATTCAGTAACGGTCAGCTTATCACTCCGCAACTCGCGGATTCATTCAAAAGATATCGGCTTTTTTTCGCCAGATATTGCCACGAATTTTGACATAGATGTATCCGGGTATTTTACCGGAACGGTCTCTGCCTTCAGAGGAAGGGGTGTGACAATGCAAATGGGCGATAGTACAACCTTAAGAACTCACCTTTCTGTTGTAGGGTTGCCTGATATCAGTCACACTGTGTTTGACCTGCAAATCAGCCGTCTGCTGACCACTGGTCGCGAAGTCGAATTGCTCACACAACAACTTAGTAATTCGTATGGGTTCGCGTTACCTCCTGTCGTTCACCGGTTGGGTAAAATTACCTATCAAGGTAAAATCAATGGACTGTATAGTGATTTTGCCGCGAACGGAACATTGGAAACTGCCTTGGGTATCGCTCATACGGACATTGACCTGAACCTACGGGATGGAGGCCACTATTCCGGCCAGCTTGTAGCCAGCGATTTCGACCTGGGACGGCTCCTCGGCACGCCCCATATAGGAAATGGGATGTTCGATGTCGTAGTGGCCGGCGAGGGGCTGACACTTGATAGTATGAATAGTAAGGTGACCGGAGTGCTGGGTTACCTGGACGTTAACGGCTACCGCTACAAGGGTATCAGTGTGGCCGGAGCGTTAGCGTCCATGCGATTTGACGGACACGTAGGAATAGCCGATCCTAATCTTGAAATGGAATTTGATGGCACCGTTGACCTCACCCCTGACGCACCGGAATACGCTTTTGCAGCCAACATTGGACACGCTGACCTGACTGCGCTCGGGCTTTATCGACGCATGCCCTTGATTATCAAAGCGGCCGCCATCAGCAGCAACTTCCAGGGAAACACCATTAATAATATGCAGGGGAAAGTGGCGTTGCGCGATCTGCATTTCCAAGCCGACACTACGCTCGCTATGATGGACTCACTGATACTTGAAGCCAGCGGTAATGAAACGCGACGCACTTTACACCTTGCTTCGGACCTGGCCGATGGTACCCTAACAGGAGAGATCGACCTGTCTACACTGGACAACTACTTCAAGTCTGTCGCGATGCGGTACGCCCCTTCCCTGGAGCTGGATATAGGTTCAGTGGGAAGGCAGTCGTTTGATGTCGAACTCAACATAAAAAGGTTTGGCCCTATAGCGGCGTTACTCGCACCTGAAGTGCACTTACCGGAAGGTGCGCTGCTAAGAGCACAATTTTCAACCCTGGATCATGAGACCAGCTTAAATTCACTGATACCAAAGCTATCCCATAAAGGGATAAAAATCAGCCGTTTAATCGTCGATGAATCTAACCAGGGTGAAGCGTTACGTCTATCCCTCACCACTGACCGCATCAGCATGGGCGATAGCCTTTATATTGATAATCTGAACGTCTCAAATCTGCTGGCAAACGACAGCCTGCATTTCAACCTGAAGCTGTCCGATGCCGCTGCTACCAACCGGTTGGACCTTAATGGAGGGGCACGGTTCAAAAAGGGCGCCACTATGACCATCCATCTGCTTCCCTCGTCTCTTATATTGGGCGGAGAACCGTGGCAGCTTACGCAGGATGCCTCTTTCTTCTTAGACAGCAACGGAGTGCACATCAATAGGCTGGAAATTTCCAACAACCGACAGGTTGCAGCCGTGGAAGGTATGCTCTCGTCTGATGCGGACACCAAAGCTTCGCTCACGTTCCGGAATTTCGATCTTGGCACGTTCAACTCACTTACCGTGCCTTCCGGCATTGAACTCAGCGGTGTGCTTGATGGAAAGATGGATATTTCTTCCGTTTTCAAGAACCCATATGCGCTTGCAGATATTGCCGCAAAGGAAGTCAGATTCAATCAGGCCTATATCGGCAATGTACTGCTCAGGGCAGATTTCGATCAAGTACGGAAGCTGGTGAATCTTCGGCTGGAGGCCAACCGGAGCGGCGTGAACACAATGACGGCAACAGGGACGTATGATGCTGCGGCAGTAGAGAATAAACTTAATGTGAAAGCCGGCCTGAATCAGACCGAACTCACAATTCTTCAACCCTTCCTCCGTAAGCTGGTTTCCAATGTGAGTGGAACGCTATCTGCTGATCTACGTATCACGGGCACAGTGCTGGCTCCCCGGATCAGTGGCACCTGTTACCTGCACGATGCTGGTTTTACCGTCAACTATCTCAAAACTCCATACCGCATCAACGACAAGGTCAGGCTTATAAACAGCACATTTTTACTGCAAGATCTAACGATCACCGATCCGCGGGACAATAAAGCGATTGCCAATGGAAAAGTAGATTTCAGTAATCCAATGGTCCCCGAGATCAATGTGGCCGTTGACGCAACCGATTTTCTCGTCCTGAATACCACATTCAGGGACAATGCACTGTACTACGGCACGGCATACGGCACTGGCAGATTCACGTTTGCTGGTCCCACCAATGCAATGAACATTGATATCCAAGCGCGTACCGATGAGAATACCCGTATCCATATCCCCCTAAACGCGACCGGCACAGTGAGTGATAATGACTTTATCCATTTTGTCAATCCGGACACATTAGATGCCGCCAAACCGCAATCCCGCCTATTCAAAGGACTGAGTATGAACATGGATCTGCAGGTGACGCCGCAAGCGGAAACCAGCCTTTCCACTGATCTGGGCGAGCTTTCCGGTAGAGGCGAAGGCTTACTGTCATTAAGGGTATCCAGTTTGGGCGACTTCGAGATGTTCGGGGAATACACAATCAATGCCGGTAAGTTCACGTTTACCGCCCAGGACTTTATCAACAAGATCTTCGACATCAATAAAGGCGGCACTATCCGGTGGACGGGCCAACCGACGGAGGCTGCCATAAATCTGACTGCCGTCTATGAACAACGCACCAGCCTGGGTCCGTTATACGATGCCGCCGGAGGTCGTAAAACAACCGAGCAGCGTGTTTTGGCGCAAGCCGAAATGAATCTTAGCGGCAACGTAATGCGGCCGGACATTACTTTTGCCCTGAACTTTCCGAACGATCCCTACGTTAACGATGAGTTGCAAAGTTACCTCAGCGACGCCAACAACGTAAACCAGCAAGCGCTCAGCCTGATTATCCGGCGCAGCTTTGCGCCCGGGGCAGCAGCTGATTTCAGTAGAGAATTGAATAACACGTTGTTAAATGCAGGCACTGAATTGGCGTTCAATCAACTCAACAATCTGATCACACAGTCACTTAACCTTAATTTTGTGGACCTCAATATCCGCTCACTCAACGATGCGAGCGCCTCTGTGAGACTTTTCAATGACCGGTTGATCTTCACGGGTGGTGTCACAGATATGCGCAACCTCAACGATTTCAATGTCTTCAGCAACCGCGTGGTCACAGATGCGGAATTACTGTACCTCATCCGCAAGGATGGCCGGCTCATCCTTCGCGGGTCAAATCGTCTGAATAGCCGGAACTCCCTGCCGCTCACCATAAATGACAACTACGTAAGCGCATTGGGTCTGGTCTACCGCCAGGAATTTTACACCTTCCGCGAATTTTTCCGACGCTTGGTAACCATCCGCAGACCGGAAGAAGAAGAAGGTGACAAATAATGGTCAGGGAACCCTAACCGCCTGGCGGGCCAGCAGAAGCCATTGTCCCTTTTCCTTGACCCAGACTAAGAGAATATTCAGTTTTACCGTACCTGATCCCTTGCCGCGGTCGTTGGTCTGAGCCGACAGGACGTGCCTCACAATAGCTGTATTACCCACTACTTCCACTGTCTGATCCGCCAATTTGATGTCTTCAAAATCCGATTCGCCGGAAAGCAGAGACTCAATAAATTGGGCCTTGCTTTCTACTTTGCCGCTGGAATGTCCATAGGAGAGCTTTTCTGCCGTTAGCCGGTGCAGGGCATCCCCATCCGCATGGATCATTGCCTGCGTCAGCGATTCCACGGCCTTTTCAATTTGCTTTACCATAGTGTTTTGCTGCTGCGCCGTTCCCAGGACAGGGATCATCAGTGCACATATCATCATTAAGGCGTTAGTCATAAAACAAACTTAATGAAAATTTTTACAAGAAACCCAAGTGAACCGCGCGGACGGAACAAATGGAACCCAAATAACTACAACAGGTTCAACTGAACAGCTTATTTATACGCAACTATTTCCCGATACAATATCTTTTCAGCACCTGTATATCAGTTAGTTATGCCCTGATAGCAACATATTAGCAACAAGAAGTGTTGATATTAAGCTAATTAAGGGCTAAAGAAAGGAAAAATGAAGTGTGCGGGCATAAAAAAACCGCTCCACAAAGGAAGCGGTTTTTATCGAAAACACCAATCGCTTTACGCAACTGTTACAGAGCCTAAATAAACGCTGTTGGCGACTTTTGTTCCGTCTTCTGATACAAATCCTAAGAAGACTTCAACGTCTTCCCCTGAGTACTCAGAAGGTACTGGAATGGTCGCTGATCCGGCAGACCTTGCTGGTCCCGAAGTGGTGAAAACTGCTTCCCCTCTGGTAGTGTTCAAAAGAGCAATCAGAGCTTTGTCTGTTGCCAATGCACTACCGCTACCTGAGTTGTCTGTCCAGGTTGCTTCTACGTCTCCCGCACTTGGGGAAGAAGCAGCACCACCGGCAGCACCAGTTAGATTACCACGAGTAACCAATGCATTTGCATAGTCGATCATGAAATTTGGATAAGCTCCGGTAATCGCATTGTTCAGGTTGTATGACATGGCCGCATTGAATTGGGTCATTTTGTTAGCATACAACTTGAAACCGACTCTCAGGAAATCTGTCATTGGTTGCAAGAACCGTAGAACAGTTGAGAACTTCGAACGCTGGTCAACCTGACCTTCTGTTCTTGGATTCGCTACACTGGAAGGTTTGATGCGCAGGTAATCGATGCCCTTCCAAGTTCCACCGATTACATTCCCAACCTGTCCTGAGACACCACCGAGAATACCTTGATTAATTTTTCCCATCTCTTTACGATTTTTTAGGGGTTAAACATTTGCTTGGACTTGACACGGACTTACCATGGATTTGCCCTTCGCCAACTAAATTACTTCAAGAATTAGGCAGTAGTTCTCTCTTGGGTGTTGTTGCGTTTATGTGCTTTATTTTGCTTTTAATGCCCTGTTCTTTTGGCAGGGCGGGTAGTTACCCTACACCTGCTTCTTTCATCAAGTCATAAAATATGGCTTGTCTGGCAGTATCAATCATCTTTAGTGTGACCTTGATTTTTTGCTCGTTGGTGTCGAGTAGTTGAAGGGCTTGAATTGCCTTTTGGAATGCCTGGGCTTTGCAGCTTGCTTTGATGGAGCTTTCCCGGATCAGCTTTCGGACTTCATCAATTGTCACGAATGGAATTACGGAGCCTTTCAGGAGATAGTGAAATGATTTTGACCTCCACAATCCGAAGCAAAGCCAAAAGATAAATTGCCTGTCCTCTTGGTTGTCGGTAAGGCAAACAAAGCAATTCGGGCAAGCTTGGTTGAGTGGTTTCCCGCTGTTCAATCCCTTGTTCAGGATAAAGAAGTGCGGTTGTTGGTAGCTGGTTTCCAGTCGGTGTGTTTTGATACGAAACGATTTCATACAGTGAGCCATTAAAGTTTTGCTCGCTGCGCTTCGCATACATTTTTTCAAAAGAGAAAAGAAAAAAGGGAAAAAAAGAAAAGAGAAAGCTCTTGAAAAGGCGGGCGGAGGTCGGCTGTCAAGGTTTTTGGAAAAAATACTACCCGAAGGGTGGAGATTTTTTTCAAAACCCGTAGGGCTTGACCTTTACAGTCCGATAGTGCGTTGGGATTGTGCGAGCCCGCCTAACTTTGCTTTTCTCTTTTTAAAATTTTCCCTGTACGAGTAAAAAAAAGAGCCCCCTAAAAAGGAAGCTCTGAAAGGCACAACTCGAACCAAAAGACACGTAGCGTATAATCGGTGATACCGAAACGCTGAATGCCTGCATGGAACGGATGACCTGATGTGCGAACGCCCGCCAACAACCACCGGCTGCCGAAACGGACTCTGAATAAGAACTTATACATAATGCCCAGTCATCACAGGACGGTGCGATTGCAGCAAGGGCTGTGGGAAAAAAATACTACCCGTAGGGTGGAGATTTTTTTTCCTAACAGGCGAAGCGAACCCTTGCAGCTCTCGCATCCGCACGCCTGTACCTTTGCTTTATGTATGAGTGATTATTTATTAGATCGAGCTATCGTTATGTTTCAATTAGCTTCTGGAATTAAGAAATAGCTCAATTTCATTTCGGAAACGAGTTTGAATTTGAGCAGGAGCATTTAGAATATATTCCTTTGCTGATTGGTAATCTTTGGGTGAAAGGGAATTTAGGAAGCTAGTTATATTCCCAATATTGAATTGAGTACCAGATTTATCAGAAAAATTGGGGCCTAAATCTGTCCAAATAACTGCATCATAATTTTTTGACAAACTCCATTGGTTTAGTTCATTTGTTAGCTGATCGGAAATCCTTCTGATTGAAGATTCACCTGACGAAAAGATTATATAACCTATACTATCAATTTTTGGGCTGTTTTCTCGCTCTTGCAAATTCTTACGGGCTTGTTCAATAGTATCAAATTGAGATGTTGCATATAAAGTCTGAACTGGGTCAAAGTCTGGTTTGATAACTAAGGTTAGTCTATTGCCATTTGAAATACGAGCAAATTCGATAGGAAAATTAGGACCATCAGTGTTCCATGATTCTTCTCGGATTTTTAAATCCCCTATATTCCAAATTAATGAACCCCATCCTAAAATCGCTATTACCATGATACTTGGTTTTATGTTTTACGAAAGGATAATATACTAAAATTCTAATTATTGTATGTATCTGAATCGTGCGGAAACGCAGGTAAAACAGCCTTGAGCTAGCGTTGGCCAAGCGGAAGGTCGGAATGGAGAGAAACGGAATGGAGACCTGTAGCTGTGCGTGCGAGCCGCCTGCGAGCGGAGCAAGGGTGGTGGCTGCAAAAGCCCGAAGAATGAGGGCGGCAGACGCCTACCGTTTACGGCAGGGCTGGCGTGTTTTTTTGCATCAGGGTCGGCAAAGGTAAGGGTAGCGACTGAACGGAACGGAACGATTGTTGGAAAGGAATGGAGCAATAACTGCCTGCAATAGCTTTGGTAGGGTTTGTATTTTTTGATTGGAGTACAAACCCATTGGAAGAGGATTGCAGGCAGATTGCGGAATGACGGTGCGATGGCTCGTGTAGTGAAGTGAAAGAGCTACGCTTGTGAGCGGTGCTGCAAGTGGCTGAGTTGAAGGAATGAGGAACGAATGACTGAAACGAAGCGACTGAAAGCACATAGGGGAAAGCAAAAAACATGACAGCCCGATCAGCCCGCAGCGACCCGCAGGCGAGCAAAAACAATAAGCAGCGGCAGACCCCCAATAAAAAATATTGTGAGTGTAGCGAACACCTTAGAAGGGATTTGGGGGGCTGAAATAGCTGCGAGTGAGGAAGGAGAGAGTGTGTGAAGCAAAACAAGTGAACGGCAGTGAGTGAGCACCCACTGGAGCGCAAACGAACTGGTAAGTGAACGGTATATGCAAGGGCGACCAAAGGGAGTTCATTTTACCCTTGCAGATATGTTTTTGCGGAACAAAACGGAACGACTGACGAACACCGCTTTACCTGCGTTGGGGGGTGCGTTGGGGAAAGCAAGTGTGGCACGGTATGGAATGCAGCTTTGCGGAATGGAATAACGGGCTACTCTTGCTGTGCGGTGCTGGAAGTGGGTGAATGAAGAGAGTGAGGCACGAACGAACGGAATGAACCTACTGTAAGCACATGGGTGTGTTGGGAGTATTTAATAAATAATCAGCAATTAAATCGTTTGGTTGACTTAGAGAGCAATTGTTTAGTGTCATGGATTAATATTGACTCTCCCATAAATTCAAATATCTCTCGATCATCAGATTTTGGTGAAAATTTAGACGCACGCTCATCGAAACAAGTGTTGCAAAAAGCATTTGTCTTGTATTCTAAGAACGAAACCCTCATCGCTCTTGAGCAATATTTACACCTGAATTTTGTCATATCTCCGATGCTAATTTAAACAATTGTTTAGCAATCTTCACATTTGTAACGTTTGTTGCAGCGCAGGTGTTAACATTACGGTTATTCTTCTTTGCTGTTACGTTATATTTCCCATCTGACTCTTGAATTAACAGCTCACATGGTTTCGTATCCTTTGTAAAGTGTACTGTGTTCGATGCTGGGTCAAAATGATAATTTGAAATTCCTTTAGGGTAAGCAATTTCATTCAAATCGTGCTGAATCTCATAAAAGTTATTGTAGCGATTTGTTACCTGTGGTTCTAAACACCTTGAAATTATTGCTTTGAGTTGTTTGGGAATGATTAGTGAGAAATCTTCTGGTTTGGGGAAATTGCCGTCCCTTACATCGTTCTGATACCTTTTAACATTCTCAAAAAATGCCTTCTTTTCATCAGCTACGTCTTCTGCTTTATCACGAAAAATCTTCTTTAGATGTGTATTGCTGATTTTGTAGTCTACATCAATAGCTTTCCGGTATTGTTTGTAGCAGAAGATTGAAAAAAGTAGCATGCCAAACTGATAGATGTCTGCTGTTTTATCTACCACCTTTTTAGTACGCTGTTCTTTTGGCTGTATAGCAGGATAGATTGGTTTTGCATCAAGAATTACCCCTTCTTTGAGGAATTTAGCATGACCAAAATCCGCAAGTATAAGTTTACCATCATCACCAATGAAAATATTGGATGCTTTTAAATCCAAGTGGGCTATATCAAGTGAATGCAGATGAATCATTCCTTGAATAATATCATGAGCAAAACGTAAACCTTGATCTAAAGGCAAAGACCTGCCTGATCCTTCTACAGATTCTAAGTAGCCATTAAGTGATCCATTCTTGAAGAAATGAGTCACTATTCGAGGAGTTACATTATCTGAATCAGTTTTGTCTATACCGACATAATAGACTGGCAAGACACGAGGGTGACTAGCAAGTGAGAGTTTATAGGCTTCTTCAAAAAAGTGCTCAAAATCTTCTTCTGAACTTATGTCTTTATAAATGAAATCTTTGACGGCTACTAATCTGTCTAGTCTTTTGTCTTTTGCCAAATATGCTTTTGAATAGAAGCCTTGCTCGATAAAGTCTTCGATCTTTTCTATTTCTACAATTGTGCTTATCATGATGCTGCCTTGATTTTAAGTGCTATTGATGCTAGAACAGTCTCTTTTATTAATTCTGTATCGGCTTCTTTAAATTCTCCAAGTTCATTAACCAATGAATATGAGTCACAAATCTCAGGTATACTTTTATCAAAAACGTCCTTATCTGCTAATAGCGATTGTATTTCGTTTTTATAGAAGTGATGATTGAATATCCCTAAGTTCCCCGCTAAGGAAAGAAAAACACCTTCTAGGTAAAGTTTGAAAATATCTCGCTTTTTAGGTTTTCCATAAAAAGCTGTTTGTTCTGTTTTTTTTACAACTATTCCACCAATATTGAATTGGTTTAAGAGTGAGATTATGTTATCTCTGTGCCAATTAAGTATTTCAGCTGAGTTCTCTTTGAAGGAAAAAATTGAAGGGCTCTTATATATATAGCTTTGAACTTCATTTTCAGAGTTTAATACCACTATTGAAACTCGGCCAAGACCTTTAGAAACGCTACAGTTAATACCTAGTATATTCATGATGAGTTAGACTTTAATTGAGATTACAAAAACCAAAGGTTGCGCTTGCCGAATGGGGGAATGCCCGGATCTTCAAAATAGGGGGCAATTTGAGCTACCATTTCGGGGTATTTGATAGTAACTGGTAAGTTTTGCTGCCTTAGTGATTTCCAATACATTCTGCTGAACTGATACACCTGGTCAATCAGTTCTTTGATGACTTTTACATCTTCTTCTAATTCGGGTTGTGAGCATTTGATTTTGAGCTTTACAGGAAATGGGAAACCATCGAAGGTGGTTACTTTACTGGTTCCGTAGCGTGTATTATTGAACAATAGGTATTTATTGTAGCCAATGCCAATGATGGTTCCGCTCTCAGGCATTCTGCCATACCAATTCTTATCAAATGCTACTATGTCTTCTGCTTCGGTTTTGTTGATGGTAACTATGAACACAGGAATATTGCCTAAGCCTAAATCTTCTAGTTCATCCATGATAGGGCGAAGCTCTTTGTCGCTCATGGTTTTGTAGAAGTGAATAATGAGTCGGCTTGGAATCTTATTGAGTGTGGCATATTGCTTTACTGATTCTGCGATATGACCTGCCAATACATCCATTTCATCCTTGAGGTAGTATTGAAATTCATTGAACCTACCATCGTTTTGAAAGCTGAATGATGAACCAATGTATTGGGTGTTTTCTTCCTGGTGTTTAAATGCTCCAACTCCCACAATCAGGTCTTTTTTCACGGGAATGTTCAAACGCCAAGGAACGCCATCTAATTTGGCCAATAGAGCGATAGCGATATTGGGTAAGCTGAATTTCCAATTGTCTTTTTGCTCCACCATTTTGGCTGGATTGATGGCTTGGGATGTGATTTCTTTTTTGAGCAATAATTCTTTTACTCTGTGGTAGACTTTTCGCTGTTCTCTGTCTTGGGTATATTTGTCTATGGGTGTTAGGTAAATGGCTACATAGGTAATGCCCGGTTGAAAGTCTGCTTTGGCTAAACCTTGTTCAATTTCGGGTAATGGGTTTTCCTTGTCGTCAAAAACAATGCTCAATCCTTTCTGAACATTGAGCACAAGGTCTACATATTGATGTAAACCTTTAAACGAATGAAATCCATTCTCAAACTGGTCTTTTATGGTATATGCATACTTGACATCGTCACGGTGCGTGATAAAAAACATTGTGGTATCGCCAAGATTGCTTTGTTGAAAGGGTGGTGCATCTTTTAAAGCATATTTCGGAGCTTCATGAACGACTCTTTCACCATTTTCTCTTCCAAATTCTAATTGGTTGCTGGTGTAGGATGTCTTGAAGATTTTGGTGGTTGGGACTTTTAGGAAGTTTAGGGAATCAAGGGGAACTACATTCTGAAATTCATCAGTTGCCAAGTAATTGTCTTTGAAAGCTGTGATTAGCTCCAAGTAATTCTTGTACTTGTTATCGGGTCTTGGAATGATGATGGGCAGCTGTAAGGCTTGCTCTATTTTTTTGTTGAGGATGGGATAGACTTCTTCGTACTTGACCTTAATTTCTGGATTGGTAGAAAGCTCTTTCCATTTGTGTAGTTCATTTTGATAAAGTACCCAATTGAATTTATCTGAACCTATTTCATGGGTGAGCTGTACGCTGTTCTGTCTAAAGACGTTGGAACGGCCATCAAAGGATAAAAGCAGTTCAAACTTGTTTGAAACTGTCAGTGCCTGAACCTTGATGGAGTACTTGTAGTATAAATTGAATTGGCTGTTGCTTTCGTTGGGCCTATGCTCCCAAATCTGTAATTCATCAATGAAGCCTTGACGAATTGGGAAATGAAGTGAGTGGGTAAAGTACTGGGCAAGTTTCCATCCATAGTAACGCTTCTTAAAAGAGATGCCCTGATCTTTCACATCTAACTCAAAAGGTGTTAAGCCTTCCTTGGCATCCGTGAACGAAGTGCATGCATGTTCCACCTCAGTATTGAGCTGGCTCAGTGTTGTCACCAGTTCTTTTGGCAAGAGCTTAAAGTGCATACGATGAAGATTTTTTTCTTCATCGGTGGTGAAGTAGAATGTTAGTTTCTCATGTTGTGGTTCGAAGGTAAGTATGTTAAAGAATAAGTCCTGGTTAGCCATAGTTCAGTCAATTTCATTTCATGTTCATTATGCCATCATTAATAGTTCTCGATTATGTCCCTTGATATATTCCCAATCTTTTGCGTGAAAAGAGTGGGCTACTTCTGAAAGTGTTGGTGCGTTATAGTAAGCAAGTATTGTCTTGTCAAACTCTCCAATATTGATTTGTTTGGTGTGGTTTACCACAGCGTAGAGCTTTAGAATGTCTGCCACTTGTTCTTTGGATATTGTGGCTTTATTTAATTGCTCGTAGCTTGTTTTTGTGATTGGTTCAATGATGTGGAAGTCAGAAAGTGTTTTGAGAAATGCTCGTGTTGAACGCTTTACAATCTCTGAGTCACCAAATGATTCCGTCATCTTCTTGGTGAGGGCTGTAGAACTTATTTCTTGGGATGCATCAAAGATTTGGAAGTAGGTTTTGGTAAAGGACTTCAAAATATCATAGTGCATCATGAACATAGCCATGTAAATGGGCTTCATGTACTGAAAATCATTCTCCTTACTCAGTTGGATAAGTATGTTGTTTTCAATGGTGGACTTGCTTTCCTGAAAGCTGTAAATAAAGGTTCTGAATAAAACCGTTCTTGTCTTTCTTCTGCCGTCTTTTCCTGTTAATTCAGTAGCAATGTCATTGTAGGCATCATAGAACTCTTCGGGTTTTCTTCCCTGTTCTACCATGCGCAGTGATTTATATATCCACTCCGGTTTCAGTGGCCTGTCGTATCCTAACATCAATTTAATTTTATAAAGGGTACTATCATCTCTTCTAAGGTGATGCCCCCATGATTCACTTCAATTTTGTCTTTGTATGTAAACATGGTTCGGCCTTCCGGTAGGGCCACTTTTCTATCGTTCTCGAATGGAATGTTGATTTGTTCCATATTCAACAATTCCGAATTGTCTGCCTGAATGATAACCGCTCTTTTGGCAAAGCCATCTATCAGGTATTTCTCAATGCGTTTTCCATTTCCTTTGGCGACTATGGAGCCATGATCCGAGCAGAGATAAACGACATAACCTTCTTCTTTGAGCAATAGAATGTCTTGTTTTATGCTGCTATTCTGCAAGTAATCTTTGGCTGCATTCAGGTAGGGTGTTTTGTCTTCAATTCCCGGTGGAAATTGGACGGAATGTGCCAACTCATCAAAGAAGTTGTAGAGGATGGAAATCACATCATAACCAAGCAGCTTGTCTGCGGTGATTGTATCACTCTCAGTTAAATAGGTGGTGTGCTGTGGAGCGAAGTTGTTCGCTAATGCTTTGGCTTCTGCAGCTCTGCCCGGAGTTTTGTGGTTGTACACTTCGCGCCTGCCTTCATAAATTGCCATGCGTGAAATGCTCGTTACCGAAGGTAACATGGCAAACACAGCTTTTTCATCGAATGCTGATTCATCTAATTCCAAATGAGCTTTGAGTAGATTCCATTCTGTAAAGCCCATGCAGTCTAAACAGATAAGAGCAACCTTCTCGTGTTTACTGGCTTTTAGATTCGGAATGATTTTATCTACGGACAAAGGACATTTTGGGGTTGAAGCATAGAATACCTGCTCCATACCATTTTGAACAAAAAACGGTTTGCTCCATTGGTCTATCTTATCATAAACTTCTGGTGCAATGGCTTTGCCATTGGTATAGCTCAGGTAGTTGAGTTGACCGATTAAAGTACTGGCTTCTGTTAGATTATTGATGCCAGGTTCTTGTGCAGTATATTGGTTGAGCTGCTCTACTATGGCATTGAATTGCTTTTCTGACTGTAAGCGATTGGCTTTAGCCAGGAGCGCATCTATATCATTTTGATTGACCGGTGTATGCCTATCAGTGAGATAAACCACTTCCAATAGTTCAATGACCTGTTCCGTTTTATACTGACTTAATGCTTTGTATGCATCTCCATTGATAGGCAGGTCTCTGTAATGAAAGGTTTTACATTCCCTGTCATTGCAAATAAATGCAGGTACTTTTTCGATGGTGGTAAGTATAACTCGCGGCTCTGGTTGATTGCTCAAAGGCAACATGTCCGCAACAGAATGGCAAAGCTGAAAGCTGATGCCATGCATTTGCAGATAACTTGTAAAGCTATCGTGCAGCAATGCGCCTGTTCGATCCGTTATTACCTTTGGTTGACCATTATCAAGGCTTAAAGCGGTATGTATTGCATCTTGCCACAACATAGCACTCAGGCTAAACCTTCTGTTTGAATTTCTGCTGCTTCCACAAAGTCTGCTAACTCTCCATTGTTTTCTAGAATGGAAGGGTGCAGCTTGGATGCAATGGTGAGAATGTCCTTAAAACGCTTGTCTTTGTAGCAACGCTCAAAACCATAGGTAAGGGATTCTTTTCGTACTTCTTTGATTTTTTTACGTTCAGTTTGTGCCTGGATAAGGATGGACTCAAACTGTTTCCAAAGTTGCTTCTGACGCTTCTCTGTGATTTGGTTGTGTTCTTCTTCTGATTTTGGTCTGCGGTACAAGCCGCCTTCAAACACGAAGTTTTCTTCTAATAAATTTCGAAGCTCAGGCACCTGGTCATCTTGGATGTTGGCCAACTGATTGAATGCTACCGATACATCGGAGAAGCTCTTGGGTTGGTTTAAGAAGTTGTGCAACCAAACCAATGCCGACTTTTCATCGGTTACAAATAGGAATAAACCACCTGATTTGATTTCTTCTATCTCATTGAGTTTGGCGTATTTTTTATACTCGATGTAAGAATTGATTTGATCTGAGGTGAACCAAAACCCATCTTCTTCTATGAAATGATTTTTCAATAATGAGTAGAAAGATTTGGCATCATAGCGTATTTCATAGCTCCGTTGAATGTAGTAAGCGAGCATTTTTGAGTACAGCATCTTCTCTGTACGTTCAATAACAGGACGATTTGGTTGATTTGATAGAAATTCTTCAACAAATGAAACTTCTAAACCCTCACCTGATTCCTTTAAAAATTGATTTTCAAAAGATTCACTGGGTTTGAATGCAGATATTGCTAAATCACTTTTCACTGAACCCGTAGCAGTCATTTGGTTATAAGTACCTTGTTTTTTGTCCAAGATTGTTACTTGCGCTACGATAAAACCTGCCTTAGAAAGAGCTTCTTGAATAGCGTTCCAAACCGAAGATTTTGAATTATGAAACTCTACAGTAATCCATCTCTTTGGTTTAAGTACTCTATAGTACTCTTTGAACCCATTGAGCATTAGAACATTATAATCATCAAGTTTTTTCGATTGTTGATTATTGATGATTGCTTCTGGATTATTGTTCGTTCTGACGCCAAGCCAACTCTCCCAAATAAAACTTAATTCGGAATACATCAAATTGCCACCAAAAGGAGGGTCTGTAAAAATGTAATCTATTGAATTTGAAGGTATGGTACTTAGATCAGTTACAGAGCTGACTTGAGTAAAGACATTGCCGGCCTTAAAGTTCTTCTTAGAAGAGAATGCATTTACAATGTCTTTTAGTTTTCCTTCAGCGAGAGTAAAGATGTTTCGTTCGGCAAATACGCTAGGAATGAAAAGGGTATTTGGCATTGCTCCTGCCAAATTTATTTTTCCATTCTTCATTCCAATATTGTGAAGTTTGCTTCCCGTTTTGACTAGAAACGAAGTAAGTAGAAACTTTATGAAGTTTGGATATTTACTTTGATCTGCCAACGAGAATATTGCGCTTATGGCATGTAAGTTTCGACTTGTAAAGTATTGATGAACATGGCGATAATTATGAGTACGAATTGGTTCTGAAGTTTTATCTCCATCTGGTATGGCGGTTATAGGAAACCAAAATTCCACATCTCTAGTATCAATATCTTCAATTTTCTTTATGTCTTCTCCCGTAGGTCGTTTCGATAATCTCTTCTTTTTGTAATTGTAATTAATCAATACTGGAACCTGCTTAGCGGTTTCAATATCTTTTTGCAGTGCTCTGTCAAAATAGGTGTGCTTTGCTCGGGAAGAATTGGACTTATTGATTTCGGCCTTACAGTGAGGACATGGAAAACTTCCTACAATAGAATTATCAATAACAGCTTCGTCCCAAAAAATATACTCAGCACCACAATAATTACATTCCAAAACGTCACTCCAAATAATGTAATTAATTTCGCATTCGGTATTGTCTTCATGTTTAGTTGTATAGTACCCTTTTAGGACAGACTTGGCCTCTTTTAAAACCTCTTGAGCTTCATTAAATGCATCTAATATGTCAATATCTGAGCTAAGATTGTAACCAATGAAGCTACCGATTGGGGCAAGGTCAGATAATATAGCCTTTCTGTTGGAGAATTGAGCGGCAACTCCTGTCATACCTGAACCTGAGAAAGCATCAAGAACTATATCACCTTCATCAGTGTAATGTTCAATGTAATTCATTATTGCCTTGTAAGGAACTTTCGTATGGTAGGTATGAGCCATGTAAATTGGATCAGTTTTACCTTCACTAACATCAGCGACATAAGGTTCCCGGCTGTAATTGTCTGCTGACTCTATATATTCTGAACCATTAGCTTTAATGAAATCCTTTATAAACGGATTTGGGCAAGGGGTATAATAAGGTAGATGTGAAAGCTTCAAAATGTCATCATCATTTCCAATAGGAAAACCTTCAATTTTTTTTAGCTCCGGCAGTTTTTTTCTGAGTTCTTCTTTGTAGTCCATAGGGTATTTATTCTTCAATTTTAAAGCGTACTTCTTTTCCTTTATGGTCCTTTTCCAATTCCTGGTAAAGGTTAAAGAAAGCTTGCTGTATTTGGCTAAGGGTTACTAACTCGTTTTTCTTGAACACGCGGTTCATTAGCTCTGAGCGGTTGAGACTTACCACTTCTATATCTACAAAGAGCTTGTTGATGGAAGCAATCAAACTGCTGGTAATGTCTGCCGGTAATTCTTCTTTGGCAATGATTTGCTCAATAGCCTTTTTGTGCTCCGGTTGGATTTTTACCAATTCAAGCTGATCTTTCTTTTTGATGACTTCTTGCACAATGGTCATTTCGTATTCATCGGCAATCGTTTTGAGCGCTGCAGTAACCCCTGCAGCTTCTTCTTTAATGGATGAATAGTCACGTTCTTGTTTCAGGAAGTTGGAGTTTACATCAAAAGGGATGTCATAGAGACTTTCTACATCAACATCTTTGGCTCTTAGAGATGTTAAGCCCGTCCATTTCTGCACCTTGCCATCCAACTTCTGGGGAACGTTGCACTGTGCGCTTGCCAATATCTGCGCTCGCTTGAAGTTAGGATCAGATGTGAAGGTGAGTAAAGGTTTCCAATCTACTTTATCGCCAATGGTATTGCGTAAGGCGGGATAGTAGAAGTCCTTTACATACTGGTCCTTGAAGCTGCTGATCTTTCCTTTAATGGGGAATCGCTCACTCAGGTTGTTGAACTTCTTAAAATCCTTAACAATGGCTTTGGTATCATCATGTAAGGTTTCGAGTTTTTCATGTAGCCCTTTGTCTTCCAAATAGGTTTTGTTGTTCTCAATAATGGCAAGGGCTTGCTCCATGTATTCAATGCCTTTGTGGGTGCTTTCAAAGTACTCATGCAAGGCATCTTTCAAGTTGGTCATTTCACCAAGCAGGCTAGAAATATCGCCCAACTTACTTTCGTAGCTGCTGAGGGTATTGAATTTGGCGTGGTTGTTTATTTCCAAGCCTGCCCAATCAATCGCTTTTATTTCATCAAATTTGGCTTTTACGCTATCTACATTCAGGTAACTGGTGCTTTTGGCTTCCAATCGCTGAATGAGCAAATCAATGTCCTTAATATCCTTGGAAATCTCAGCCACCTTTTTCTTGTACTCGGCAAATGCATCATTGCGGTGCTTTTCCTGGAGCATCATGTTGCCATTTAGGCCAAGGGCATTGAGTAGGTTTTGGGCAAAGTCATAGGAAAGGTCGTCTTTCTTAGTCGCATAGATGATGTTCTCAAACATGTTGAGACTTCTGAACTTCTCTTTGATGTTGGAGATGTCCAACTCATCGCCACCACGACCTTTCAAGGTTATCTTGCCCAAAGCAGTTAGTACTACCAAAAAGAAATGAACCACTTGTGGTTCTAATCCATATGGCTTGCCTGTAAACTGCTGAACAATCTCCTTTTCAATATCTACCACTTTGCCCTTTTTGGCATTGATGATGGACTGAATTTGACTGACTACTTTGTTTCCGTTCAGCTCAGGATCGCCATTGGCGTTTATCAAACTGAGCGCTGAAAGGAAGTTCTTAGCCCGTTGAGAAATGTTTCTGAAGTTGCCATTGGTGGTTTCATCTGCTATCTGAGAAAGTGAATGCGTGATGTTGCCGGAGGAAAGAATTTCAGCATACTTGGGATGCTCAGGGTATTCTTTGTTGAAGCATTCGTCAAATACCTTTTTCTTGAGTTCAGAAATTACTTCTGAAAGGTTGTTGTACTCTTTGCCAAGCGTTGATTTGATGCTGATTACATCGCCATTGATACTGGTTGTAGCGTAATTCTGAATCTGCTTGGTGAGTTGGTATTTTACTCCCGGTACAGTAATGCCTTTTGGATCTCGGTAGCCATTGATGCTGTCGGAGAGTTTTTTTGCCATTACACTGGTCAAGATATTCTTGCTCATTAAAGAGCGAATAGCCACAATCCGTTTGATACGTTCAATGTTCTCCTGGCTACCAAACTGTATTTCAATGTTCAGTTGGTTGGGTGCATAGGTCGGTATCTGCTTTTTGCTGAAAGGCGATTGGAATACAATTACATAATCAGCAGCATCCACTTCTTCCACTTCTTCTCCCTTGCGGTTGAAAATGATAAAACCCTTTCGGAATGATTTTACCGATTGCCAAGTGGTTTCATCTTCAAAGATGTTGGGAATGTTCTTGTAGTTGACAAGGTCTAATATTTCTTTAAGCTGGTCAAAAACTACATCTTCCTGCTTGTCTTCATTGCCACCTACAGCATTGATTTCATTGTCGATGCGTTCTTCCGGGTCTTGTCCGTCTATGGCAGGGTCAAACTTGAAGTAATCGTTTCCTGTTTGGTCATCTTTCACCACTTTCAGGTAGAAACCATCGGTGGCTTCACGAACTTTTTTCACAATTTGCGCCACTCGAACGTGTGCCTCAAATGTGTCGTTAGGATGAATAATCATGAGCTTTTGAGCCAGTTCTTTAGCGGTTGCTCCGTTTTCGCCCTTGCTCCAAAGTGAGTAGACAGCAAGTCCCTTGATGATCTTGAAAGCATCATCATGAAGTTTGCGCTCCAAATTGGCTACAATCTTATCTTTAACGATGTTTACCACCTTTACCAGGTCATAGACTCCTTCCAGGTTTCGGTTGTTGGGGTTATTGGCAAGGATGTCATAAATGCGGTCGAAGGTGAAGAAGTAAGGGAAAGATTTTGCCACTACATGCTTCAATTCACTTTGTGCAAATTGGATAATCCCCCTTTTCTCGAAGTAAGGTAGTTCATGGAAAAGGTCTAATAAATCAGGTGTAAAAGGGAAAAGGTCGATATACTCTTCTTGATTGTTAGCCACCATTTCAATTTTCTTAATGAAAGGCTTTAGCTCCGTTTCAATTTTAAGTTTCTGCTCTTTGCTTTTGGGTACGATCCTTTGAGAGATAACCTTCTTAACCGCTTCTCTTCGGATAATGATGTTTTGGAAACGCTGACTTATGCGAGCTTCATCAGCTGCGATATTGGCTAACCTTGGGCTAGAATAGATGTCTTCCTGCATAGATATGGCCAATACAATATCTTCATCCTGGCACACTTGCGCCACCACTCGCAAAAACTGAAAGTCTCTTTTGATCTTGTATTCTTCTTTGGCTTGTAAGAAGTCTGAAACTTCATCTACCACTACCAATAGTCCTTTGCTTGGGTCTTTTTCTTTAAGGAGCTGAATGATGTTCGATAAATGTTCTTTGATGTCAAGCGTTACGCCATCTTCATATTTCGGTATTTCAATGTCATACTCTCGTTTAATTTGCTTTTCAAGCTCCCGAAAGAAGAAGTAGGCAAGGTCAACATTTACAGGTTGAAGCTCGAATTGGACCGTGAAGAAGCTGCGGGAAATGGTTTCGGCTTCCTTGCGTACAGCATTGTTTTTAATGAGTGAGCGAAGCGAAGGATTGTTGATGATGCTGACCAAAAAGGCAATTAAATGCGATTTACCACTACCGTAGTTACCAATGATTTTAACGGCTTTGTGGTTTGGTTTTTTGATATTGTCAATGAAATCCTTGATTTGGGTTTCAAGCCCTTCTGAGATAATATAGCTGGATATGAGTTCCTTTTGCAGGTCATCATGTTTCAGGTCGGTATCAATATCAACCACATCTTTGATTTCGGTGTAGTTGAAGAGTTTGCCAATGGCGCCATTAGGTAACTTGTCCTGTGGTTTATACTCTCCGTCTGGCTCAGCAACAATACTTGTATAGTTGTCTTCTATATCTTCAATTTTGGTTATGAGAATGTCATTTACGTCTTTATCGTAGTATTCATCGGTGCCTATCTTGCCATAAGAGATTCGGTTGCTGATTACCTTCTCGTCTTCCAAAAACAAAACACTGCTTTTGTTTCGCGAGTTGTACTTGAATGCGCCTACCGGAGAGATTTTGGTGAATGTGTCATGGTAAAGGATGCTGGCATTTAGCAGAATGAGTTTGTCAGGCTTGTTTGAGAACCACTCTTTGATGTGTTGTCCAACATCGTGACTGGGTTCGTCTTTGGCTTCAAGTTCTGCAAAGATTGGTTGCAGTTCTGCTCCCACATCTACCTTGGTATAGCCAATGGCGTCAAGGTAATTGATGATTCTTTCCCGTTTCGCACTGTTGTTACCTACAACAGCCCACAATTTGAATCGTAAGCTGTTTGCAAGTGATAGGTATGTGTCAATGTGTTTAGTGTTTTCCATGCTTTATTTCATTTAGAACAAGCTCTAATGCTTGTTCCGAATAACCTTCACCTTTTATTGATCTTTTGATTTTCTCGGCTAGCCATAAGGGCATCAAAGACTTTTCACTGACTCCATATATCTTGGCCAACTGCTTTAGATGTGTTTTACTGACAGGCTTTTCGTTCTTTTCCATCTTACTTACATATGCAGTATCGATAGAAAGAGAAGCAGCCACTTCTCTTTGAAGCATGCCATTTATTTCTCTTAAGTCCCTGAGCTTTTCACCAAGCATTAGTAACAATTATGGTCTTGTCCTTAAAAGGTCAAATATAAGAAATAAATGACTAAACAAAAGCAAGAAACTGTTGGAATTATAGTATTAGGAAACTTAGGAGTTTAAGGACAGCAAGGGCTTAGGATCGGGCAAAGGCAAGCAAGGGAGCGTACTCTCCTTGATCTGCAGCTTTTACCGCTTGCAAGTAGGTGGTTCTAGTGTCTCCCGCTTTGGATAAGTTACCCGCTCCCCATGAGAATGGCTCTTGGCCAAAGAGTTTTTCAATGATGATGTCGCCCATTAATCGACTGTGTCTTCCATTTCCATTTGGAAAGCAGTGAATGCTTACAATTCTGTGTTTGAAGCGAACGGCTATTTCTTCAGGAGGAAAAGTTTTGTTCTCTACCCAAAAGAAGGCATCATCACAGAGCACTTTGAGGGCAACAGGTATTTGGTATTTATCAATTCCAATGTTTTTATCCGACTTTCTGAAAACACCTGCCCAAGACCAAACATTGCCATACATGCGCTTGTGCAAGTTGCAAATGAATTTTTCTGTAAAGACATCTTTGGCCTGGAACTTTCTGCCGAATACCCATTGCATGGCTTCTTCAATGTTCTGCTGTTCAAACTCGTCTAATTCTCCTTTGGTGGCAATGGTGCCAATGAGCAAGCCTTCCTTTTCATCTTCATCAATAGGTGTTTGGCCATCAATGTATTCAAGCTCTAATCCCATAGCATCTTTGGTAGCTCATTTTTGATTACGGCAGTTCTCTCTTCAATGGCTTTTTTGAGCCGTTGCTGTGTGTTTTCTTGATCTTCTAACTTCATGGTATTAGAAGTTCTGGAAACAATCCGGGTAGCCAATTCTCTGGCCTTCCGGTCGATTAATTTCTCAATGCTACCGTCTTTAGGGACAAGGCCATAGACCAAGTGCATATCCAAAGCATTAGCCGTTTCGCGCAGACTTTTTAGCGTGATGGTTCCTTCTTTTTCCCGCTGCTCTATTTCCTGGACACTTTGCTTGGTAATGGAGAGTTTATCTGCCAGTTGTTGTAATGACATTCCTAATGAAACTCGTACAGCTTTAAGCCACCCTGTAGGGGGTGCAACAACTTTTCGAGCTGTAGCGAAGCCACTCAATTTGCGCTCCAATTGTTCGATTTGAAGTTTCTTCTTGTTCATATTGTAAGGGTATAACCTGACTTAATGCCTACAAATGTAAGGTTATATCCTGACATAAGCAAATATAAAGTAAGGTTATAGCCTGACATAAACTTATTAAAAGTAAGACTATAGCCTGACGAAACAATGTATAACGTCAGGTTGAAGCCTGACAAAAGATTGCTGCATTAGCGGACGCATCGACTGGATTTAATTCTGAGTATCCTAAACTTCCTAAAAGTCCTAACCCGTCATCTTTATGTAGTGATCTTGTTTGGGTCGGTGGAGCAAATTTTTCTTTACGAAGGCTGTAATATAGCTCTCTGCCGTTTTCTCCTTTATGCCCAAGATAGTTGCCATCTTCAAAAAATCTTGTCTGTTGAACGTCTTAGGCAGGGCATCTAAGAACTGCTCTTTCAGGTTCTTTGGTTTGGGTTGCGATACTTCTTCGGGTAATTCTGAGAAAACATGGCTTGAGTGCTTCATCAGGACCTTTACCAATTCCATTGCTGCATCAAAATCTTCATCATCACATATCACCGGATTTTCTAAGGTTCCATTCTCGAAAGAGCGCAGCACCGTAAAAATCATGGCCATGCGGAAGGCTATCAATCCTAAACGCCTTACAGAACCAATGAAGTCATCACCTAACAGCGCAATGTATTTGGATTGCATTTCGGCAAAGAAGCCGTTGAAGGCTTCTTTCTGATGGTCTTGCAGCTCAAAAGCCATAGGCGCATTAGCTCGCAAGTGGTTGTAGTACTCATAGAAGGTTTCTCCCAATGATTGAAAATAACTGTCTAAATCGCCCCGATCTGAGTTGGCAAATACATCCATCCACTCGTAGCGGGTATTCATGTAGTAGAACATGAAGCGGCTGAATAAGCCGTTTTCAGCATTGGGTATTAAGCTGGTAATCTGCTTGGGAGTACCCGAAAGCATTGCAGAAATGCAAGGTCTTTCAATCTCTACATATTCACGGTCTGTTCTTCTGAAATAGGAAATGGTTTCATGATGAAAGGCTTTCCTGAAACCATCAGAATAATTACCGTAATCAGATTTGAAGGCTTGGGCAAGGGTGTCACCTTCGGTTTCAAAGATGAGTCCTTTGCCATCGCTATCTGCTATCAACTGGTAAGCACCCGTGCTGCTGTTATTGGCAGGAATGTAGAGCATTTTTTCTCCTGGCTTTTCGGGCTTCTCAGCTCGGGTATCATTCTTCTTGATTTGGTTGTACTCAGCCATTTCCACTTCATATTGCTGCTTGGCTTTGGTGGTTTGCTCTCGCAAGTCTTTGTGAACAGGGTTCACCAAATGCTTGCAATGGTTCAAGATGCCTTTACCCGCAGATGCTTGTCCTGTAATAAATAGGTATAAGTTGGGATGCACCTTGTGCTGACCATAAATACCATACACATTGGGCAAACAAGCACTGATTGCTACAATACTGCCTAAGAAGAGAATATCTCGTTCTTCGTTTGTGTTGGTATGCAATACCACACTTTGGAGAAATTCAGGAAGTTTAGGAAACACCGAATCGGGTAGATTCGGCATTTCCTTTTTGCGTTCAGGTTCTTCAATATGAGCAGAGGGAATGTTGATTCCTGCCTGGTTAGCTAAGTAGAAGAAGGTGCTGATGTTGATGCCTGAGCCATTGGATTTAAGGCATTTGTCAAACTGGTCATCACATTCTTTGGCGTTGTAACCTTCATAGAACTTACTGACACGGTGGTATAGCTCTCTGCCCTGTTCACCTAGTCCATCAGCAAGGGCAAAGCCAATTCTTAGCCATTCGCTGTAATTGGCCGTAAGGTCAATGGAGCGTTCTTCTATTTGGCTAACAATTTCTTCCACTTCTTGCAAGTCTGCCGATTTCGGTGGACTTGAAGCGGCTTGTTTTTTGATATTACCCTTTGGTTCTGTTTTTGGGTTCTGTTCTGTATCAGTTGCTTTGGTGTTGGGTGTGTTCACCCAATCACCTGGATTGAATTTCTTTTTCATTTTCCTAAGTATTTTGGGTTAATCACTACATCCCCATCATGCGGTAAAAAGCATGCTCTGGACACGTCCTTGCCTGATTCGTCAAGTTCTACCTGATAGGCTTGGCGTAGGTAATTGGCGATAGCCAAGAACCAATATTGATGGTCGCCTTCTGATAAATCAATCGGAATAATCCACTTTAAGCCATCGCCCGATGGCGAAACAAATAGCAGCTCTGTTTCAAAGTACTGATCATTCAGTAGGCGTTCTTTCAACGCAACTGTGTTTTCAAGGTGGTCGAAATCAATCACCATCAAACCTGAATGTGCTTTCAGATTCTTATCGCTCCTGGAACTGAAAGTTCCTGAGAAAGTGACATAATCGAAGTGAAAGGCTTTGTACTTGCGAGCTTCTTTCTTGTCTTCAATACTTCGTAGCTTTTCGGTAATACTTTGATAGCGGTTGCCCTTTATCATTTCGTAAACTTCCAACAGGCTTTTATGGCCTATGGGCTTGATATTGGTGATGGGCTTTTTGAAGTAGCTGAAAACAGGAATTTGCAGCTTGGGCGGTTCGGGTTTCTGCTCAACTTTGGGCTTGCCTTTATTGTAGTCATAGAATGGATGATGCTCACCAATACGGAGATGTAACTCCTTGTTTAGTAGTTCATACAATTCCTGACCCCTTGCTTTAAAATGCAAGGCTGCAAAGTCGAATGCATCACCGTTTTCGATTGCTCTTTCGGTATCAATATGACAGGCACAGCCGTCAATGATGCGAATCCACAAAGTGGTTTTAGAGTCGTTGAATGGATTCTTCGCAGGATCACAGCCCCTTCCCGCAAGGGAAAGGACTGTTTCACCCGGATAGTATTTGCGTAGCACATGGGAGTAGATATTCAGCCCATAGTGCGTTCTGTCTAGTATGGCTTCTCTATTTACTTCCATTGCTCTGCCTCTTTAAGTGTGAGTAATTGGATTCGAGAAGCTGTTCTATATCAGACAGCTTGTAGTAGAACTTTCCGTTGATTCGGCTAAAGGGCAAGGTACCTTCATCCCGCAGGGATTGAAGGGTACGTTTGCTGATGTGTAGCGTTTGCATCGCATCTTGGCCGTCAATCCACGCTTCGTTAAATCTCTCTAAGCGTGATTTTTGGAACTGCTGCAGCTGGAACTTAATCTGCTGTAAGTCTTGAGAGAGTTTCAAGATTAGGTCTATCAACTCTGTCATAGCTTAACTTTTCCTTTATTGATTAAGTAATCAGCCGCTTTGCGGTCTATTTCATCCTGTGTTTCGCTACGGTTACGAAGAAGCCATGCGTCAAGTTCTTCACGTTTGAAGTAAAGTTTCTTGCCGTTAGGCTTGTAGTATGGAATGCTTGCAGCACTGGTGAGCTTGTACAAATGTGATGATGACAGCTCTAAGTATCTGCATGCTTCGTTGAAGTTTAGCACTTCCTTCGTATAAATGGCTTGGCTCTCTATCATTTTTTCGAGCTTATCAAGCCGCTCAATAATTGGGTCCATATTCTTGACCTGTTTTAAGAGTTAGAAAATGGACTCCTGCGCAAGAGTCATCTTTGATTCCCAAAGACAAGTCAAAGGAAGTGCAGTCCTGTTGGTAAGGTCGGGGCTGGAAATCTTAAGCTGTGTAACTAATTGAAAATAAAGGGGTAGTGTTTCCTATTGGAAATTACCAATGGAAAAAACAGCGCAAATTACCACCCATTGGAAAGAGTGGAATTAGCAGGGAAGGATGTGTCGAGTCCAAGAGTTTTTGTCTTGAAAATCTGCGATGCGTTTTGGGTCTTTACGGAAGTTGCGGAAGAGCTTATCTATCGAAGGTGAAATATTGTACCTGAAATCAAGGAACCTGATAATGTCTGTATCTTCAATCTTCTTGTTTGGATTGAACACCCGTGGATTGAAGTACTTCTTCTGAATCAGGATATTGTAGATGGCTGCCATTTCTGATTTTTGCCCACGGTCATTCACAAATTGATAGTCTTTATTGATGTATAGGTTCAGAAATAGCTGTTCTTCAAATCGTGCAAATTGGCTTGGGTTCTTGATGATTTCGCTGTAAGTGAATATGCCTTTAGGCGTATTCCTAACATCACCCATGATAGCTCTGAATGTGTTGTCAACGACTGGAAACTCTCGTTCTGAAATTGGTTGCTCAATAACCATCTTAGGCGCATCATTTATAACAGCTTCTTGTGGAGGTACACTTTGAAAATACTTCATGTAGAGTTCATCCAATTCAAGTGCCTGCTTCTTACGGTGGTTGGGGTAGGCTTCACTGATTTCAAGGTATAGGCGAATAAGTTGGTGTTTCAGGTATTCAAATACAAAGGCTTCATCTGCTTCAACAGAAAGTTGGATCTTGCCTTGTTGAGGTTTGAATTGGCTCTCGGAATAATTACAAGTTACCATGAGTTGGTTTAAGTCACCCATGAGTGCCGGGAGTGTTCTTGATAGAGCTGTGTAAACATGGTAGGTTTTCTGCTTATCGCCTGAGCTTTCATTCACTGCCAAGTGAATTGCGTTGAGGTAATCAATGGCGATGTTCTCCATGCGCTTGATGAAGAACTTCCGCTTGTCGGTAATGGCTTTCTCAAAATACACTTCATATTTAGGTTGGAGCTTATAATGACTGGATGCAAGGTCATTCAATAATTCCCTGAACCGAAGGTCAGAGATGTTTCTCATTTGGCGTGGTGATTCATGCAAATGAATCATGGAGCGGTATGTTTCCAAATTCGGTGTCATTATAGGTCTAACTGAATTTTATTGGCGGCTTCCTTCTTCTTGTCATCAATGATTTTCGCATAGACTTGGGTTGTTTTCAGTTCTCTATGGCCTAAGAGCTTTGAAACCGTGTAAATATCTGTTCCGGCTGTAAGCTGTAATGTGGCATAAGTATGTCGGGCGCAATGAAAGGTTATCGTCTTAGATATTCCTGCCTTCATCATCCATTGCTGCAATTTCAGATTGTGCCATGCCGAGTATTTTAATCCTTTAAATACTCTTTCGTCTTTGTCTTGGCGTTCGCCAAGCAAGCCAACGGCTTGTTCTGAGATTGGGAGTGTTTCCGCTCCTTTGGTTTTCTTCTGTCTGAATCGGATGTAGTAGCCCCGATCATTTGAATGTTGCACTTCGGACCATACAAGTTTATTTATATCTGACCAGCGCAATCCGGTAAGGCAGGAAAAAATGAATGCTGTTTTTAGTTGCTCGATTTCACATTCTGTGTTCGCTGCTGCTTGCAGCTCTTCCAGTGTTAAAAACTCTCTTTCCGGTTCTCCTTGCTTGAAAGCTTCTACACCTTCGGAAGGATTGGTTGGAATGATGCCATCCTTTACCGCTTGTTTTAGTGCTGCCCTGAATTTGTTGAAGTATGAATATTTAGAATTTTGGGAAAGCTTTTTGGCACCATGGCCAATGGCTTTCTTATCGAGAAATTCTTTGAAGTCCTGGACAAACTGACGGTTCACAAATTCAAATGAAATATCCTGCGGCATGAACTTTTTAAAGTGTTTGATCATGCTATCCCAATTACCGTAATTTCCTGCACTATCTTGTCGTTTGTTGGCCAGCAACTGCAGATAAGCGGTAAAGCTTCCTTTCAGCTTCTCATTATCTCGAAAGCCATAAGTACCGTTTTGGATCTCAATTTGCCGTTGCGCCCGGATGGTTTCAGCCAATTGCTGGGTCTTCTTATTGATTTCCTTTTGCTCCTTTGTTTTGGGGTTTGGCTCTAAGTAGAGGTTTAGGTATTCTGTTTTGCGTTTGCCCTTGTTGTAGTAATCAAGGTAAAGGCTGGTCTTTCCGCCCTGGTTCCTTTGTCTGAGTGTTACTTTCATACCTGAAACAGTTTATCGATTTCGGTTCTCTTGATGATTGTGCGCCTTCCAATCTTTGCAGCCTGGATTTTGCCGTCCTTTATCTGGCGATAAAGGGTCATACGACTTGCACCTATCAGTTTGCAGGTTTCGTCAATGCTCAGGAAGTCTTTGTGCTTCAGCTGCTCGTGGTTGTACTCTATTCGTTGTACAACGATAGGGGCGACTTCCTGAATCTTGCCTTCCCGTTTGCGTTTCTTGTAATTCCTCGCAGCGCACTTGTGGCTACAGAATTTGGTTACTGTAGTTTTGGCGATGAAGGACTTTCCGCAATCCTTGCAAACTTTAGGTATTTCAATGTTGCTGCTCATGGTGTTTTCTTATTCGGCTTGTTTCTGTCACTGGATGCATCTGATTGTATCAGTATGTATCCTGATGTAACATCATTTCGCCACCGTCTAAAAAATCTGTTGCTAACAACAAGTTTGTTGCTATCAGCAACAGATTAGAAACAAATATAAGTAAAAAAAGGGAAAATTAGCAACAAATAAAGGAAAGAAAAACAGCCTAAATGATAGTAAAAGAAGGGTTTAGCGTACTAAAGGAAATGTAATTACTTTCCGATACAAAACTTGCTGAAGATATTGTTGAGCAGGTCATCAGTGGATACGTCCCCTGTAATCTCCCCGAGGTGATGAAGGGCCTGCCGGATGTCCATGGCGAGGAAATCAGAAGTGATCGTGCCATCTATGCCATCAAGCACGCGCTGAAGGGCGATATCGGTTTGCTGAAGGGCTGCTACGTGCCGGGCATTGGTCACCAGAATATCGGCTGCATCCAAATTATACAGGTTCACTTTGCGAAGCAATTCGGTTTTCAGCTCTTCCACCCCGGAGTTGTTTTTTGCGGAAATGAACAAGGGATCAATGGCCCGGAACTCACTCCGGAGATGATTACTGATAAGATCTGTCTTGTTGATCACGACGACGTAGGGAATGTCTAATTGCGTGATTTCCCCGAGTTGATCAGCTATTTCCGTGAGACTGTCTTGCTGGGGATCCACCAAGTAAATAATAAGCCTGGCTTTCTTCATCTTTTCGCGGGTACGCTCGACTCCTTTCGCTTCGATCACGTCCTGAGTCTCACGGATGCCCGCAGTGTCGATGAACCGGAACGTCACACCATCAATATTGATTTCATCCTCAATGGTATCCCGGGTTGTTCCCGCAATGTCTGATACGATAGCACGTTCTTCGTTCAGGAGTGTATTGAGCAGCGTTGACTTCCCCACGTTCGGTTTACCGGCAATAACTACCGGGACACCGTTTTTCAGGACATTACCCTGTTCAAAAGAAGCGATCAACCGCCGGACCGCTGTCCGGATTTCGACCACCAGTGTCCTCAGTTGTTCCCGGTTTGCAAACTCAACATCTTCCTCTGAAAAATCCAGTTCGAGCTCAATAAGAGAGGCGAAATGGATCAGCTGTTCCCGCAGTTGCTTCAGTATGTTGGAAAATCCTCCCCGCATCTGCTGCATGGCGAGCTGGTGGGAAGCCGCTGAATTGGAAGCTATGAGATCAGCCACGGCCTCAGCTTGGGAGAGGTCCATGCGTCCATTGAGAAACGCCCGTAATGTGAATTCGCCGGGTTGGGCCAAACGCGCTCCTTCACGCACCAACAGCTGGACAATCCGGTCAATGATATACCGGGAATTGTGCGTGGAAATCTCCACCACGTCTTCTTTGGTGTAGGAATGCGGAGCAATGAACAACGACACCAATACTTCATCAAGCACCGCAGCGTCATCCTGGATGGTTCCAAAATGAACGGTGTGTGAAGCCTGCTTGCTTAAGTCTTTCCCTTTGAAAACGTTGTTTACAATGGGAATGGCTTGCTGACCGGAAAGCCGGATCAATGCTATCGCACCGTTGCCCACAGCGGTGGCCAGCGCGACAATGGTATCGTGAGTTGCCATTCGGCAAAAATACGAAATACTTATCCAATCACTGTTCCGCTCGTGAGTACCGCACGTTTTTTCACGACAATGATGCCGTCCCGGATGACATGGGTATCAAAATCACCGTCTTCAAGATGAGTGCCCCCGGTAATGCGAACGTTATTGCCTATACTGCAATTCTTATCAAGGATTGCATTTTCGATATAGCAATTCTCCCCGACTCCCACCAAAGGAATGCCCTCCCCGGTTGCCTTTTCAATTTCCTCCAGCGTCTGATAAAAGTCTCCCCCCATCATGTATGTGGTTTTCATGATGGTTCCTTTCCCGATGCGCGAGCGGATCCCTATTACCGACCGTTCTATCTGCTCAGCGGCAACAATGCATCCATCAGCCAGCACCACCTTGTCCAAGGTGGTGCCCGACACTTTAGACGGCGGCAGCATTCTGGCCCGGGTAAAAATTGTGTTCTTATCAAAAAGGTTGAACTTCGGAATATCGTCGGTAAGGCCGATATTCGCCTCAAAGAAGGAATCGATATTTCCGATATCTGTCCAGTATCCAGGATATTGGTAGCTATGGATCCGGTACCTGCCGATGGCTTCCGGCAGCAGTTCTTTTCCGAAATCGACACCCGGGCTCTCCTCCAGAATCTGCCTAAGCACCCCTTTAGTAAATATGTATATGCCCATTGAGGCCAGATACACCCTGCCGTCAGCCTTCATTTCTTCACTGACCTCTGATTCCCAGTCGGGAAGGAGTGAACTGTTAGGCTTTTCGATAAATGATGTGATGTTACCTTCTTCGTCTGCTTTAAGGATACCGAACGATGTGGCATCTTTTGCGTTTACAGGTATGGTAGCTATGGAGATTTCCGCGTTTGTTTCGATATGTGCCTGGACCATTTCCTGGAAGTCGATCTGATAAAGCTGATCACCTGAAAGAATAAGCAGTTGATCGTAGTCATGATGCTGCAAGTACCGCTGCAGGTGCCTTACGGCGTCTGCGGTCCCTTGGTACCACTTTTCGCCTTCGTTGGTCTGTTCGGCTGCCAGGATATCAACAAAGCCTTTACTGAAGATACTGAAATTATACGTGTTCTTAATATGGGAGTTTAAGGACGCGGAGTTGTACTGCGTCAATACGTAAATCCGGTTGTAACCCGAATTCAGACAATTGGAAATGGGGATGTCCACCAGCCGGTACTTACCGGCAATAGGCACAGCGGGCTTTGAACGCTGCATGGTAAGTGGGTGGAGACGGGTACCCTTCCCTCCCCCCAATACGACGGAAATTACATTGTGCTTAATCATAACTTATCGGTTATTTTTTGGTATATCTCGACATACTTGGCCGTAGATCTGTCCCAGGAAAAATCGAGGTTCATGATCGTTTTCCGCAGCTGCCCCATCCTGGAGCGGTCCCGATAGAGCTCCATGGCCCGGTGTATTGCCATCATTGCATCTGCTGCACTGGCTTCCGGAAAGGTGATACCATAGCCAGACGGTTCTTCAATATCGCGGACCGTATCTTTCAATCCCCCAATGCGGCGTACGACCGGTATAGTGCCATATCGCATGGAATAAAGCTGGTTAAGTCCGCAGGGCTCTACTCTGGACGGCATAATGAGGAAATCCGCCGCAGCGTAAATCCGATGTGAGAGCTGTTCTTGGTAACCTACATATGCTCCCAATTTTCCGGTATGTTGCCGCGCTAAGTCTGCGATGCGCGATTGTACACCGGCATCGCCCGAGCCCAATATTATCATATTTAGCCCAACATCGTCCATGCCAAATATGTTTTCAATAATCTCAGGCAAAATATCGGCGCCTTTCTCGAGCGCAAATCGTCCTATGTAGGCCAGCAGCGGCTTATCGGGGTCGAGGCGGAAATCGTTGCATAGCGCTGCCTTATTGTGATCCTTCCCGACCTCTACATTATCAATCCCATAATGATATTCAAGCATTGGGTCACCTTCTGGATCCCAGATTGCCGTATCGATCCCGTTTACAATACCCACTGCCTTTGCACGTTCCATCTCAAACAGGCGCTCCAGACCATTTGCTTCTCTCATCAGCTCGTCCAAATAGCCTTCAGAGACCGTAGTATATACTGTGCAGCATTTAATCAGCGCGCCCAGTGGGTTGATTACACCGTCCCAGTCGAGCAATCCCCATTTCCATGTATCGAACTGCGGTAGCAGAATAGCGTGATTCCAGTTCATCCACCCTTGATATTGCCCATTGTGCACGGTACCAACGGTGGGCACGTGCCGCAGTGCCCGGAAACTGGTGCCATGCTGCATTAAAAACGGAATGAGACCGGTGTGGTGATCATGGCAATGTACGATGTCAGGCACAATTCCCTCCTCCGTCATCCAATGCAAGAACCCATGCTGGAAGGCAATGAACTGCTCACTCTCGTCACTGTAGCCATAGGGTTCGTCCCGGTCTAAAAGTCCGGGAATCTTAATCAAATATAAATCGAATCCTAATAGCTGCTCTCGTTCACGGTATACCTCCATTTCCAACACCCGGGAGCCCTGATTGAATTGGCCTGAATATACCTGGTCAAATTCATGTTCACGGACAAAGGGTTTATTGTACCAAGGAATGACTACCCAGACCCGGTATCCGGCCTGTTGTAAATACTTCGGCAATGCCCCCACCACGTCTCCCAGGCCTCCCGTTTTGGCGACGGGGTAACATTCGGTGCTGAGGTGTATAATGAGCTTTCCTCCGCTCATTGTTATGTCGCTCGTCATAATACTACGATTCTTTGGTGCGGGGCTTGGCTGTCCGCTGCTTTTTTGGTTTAGTGGATGATGTTTGTTTAAGTTTCCGCTTGACAACAAGGCCGGCTAAAGGAGGAAGGGTGAACGCCGCGGACCATTCTTTATTCATCCAAGGTTCAGGCTCTGCGTGTACGGTTTGTTGACCGGTACCGCTGCCACCGTAAGATAGCTCATCGGTACTAAGCAGCACTGTCCACTCGCCGGCTGAAGGCAAGCCGCAGCGATAAAAGTGCCTCACGACCGGCGTCAGATTGAGGATCACCAATATATCATTGTCCGGGCTCACGCCTTTCCTCGCGTATGCAACTACCGAATTGGCAGCATCCCCGTCTTCAATCCATTCAAAACCCTCAGCGCTGAAACTGTGCTCATATAAAGCCGGTTCTGCCCGGTAAAGGCGGTTGAGGGATCTGATCAATTCCAGCATTCCCTTGTGCGGCCCATATTGCATCAGATGCCAGTCCAGCGATTGATCATGGTTCCATTCGGCTGTCTGGGCGAATTCGTTTCCCATGAACAACAGCTTGGTGCCCGGATGTGTATACATATACAGAAAAAGCGCCCGTAAATTTGCAAACCGCTGCCAATCATCTCCCGGCATCCGGTAAATCAAAGACCGTTTGCCATGCACAACCTCATCGTGTGACAGCGGCAGCATAAAATTTTCATGGAATGCATAAAGCAAACTGAACGTCAGCTGCCCATGATGATGTTGCCGGTACAACGGGTCCCGGCCGAAATACTCCAGGGTGTCGTGCATCCAACCCATCATCCATTTCATGCCGAATCCCAATCCACCAGTGTATGTAGGGCTACTGACGTCAGGCCAGGAAGTAGACTCTTCAGCTATGGTCTGCACATCCGGGAAATGGCCGTAAACCGCTTCATTCAGTTCTCTGAGGAAAGCTATGGCTTCCAGATTTTCACGCCCCCCGTATTCGTTGGGTATCCATTCGTCGTGTTCCCGTGAATAATCCAGGTAAAGCATGGATGCGACGGCATCCACGCGGAGCCCGTCGGCATGGTATCGGTCCAGCCAGAAAAGGGCGTTGCTGATCAGAAACGACCGGACCTCATTGCGCCCGTAATTAAAGATATAAGAGCCCCAATCAGGATGGTAGCCCTGCCTGGGATCTTCATGTTCATAAAGAAAGCTACCGTCGAAACGGTGCAACCCATGTGCATCACCCGGAAAATGCGAGGGCACCCAATCCAGAAGAACGCCTATTCCGTTGAGATGTAATTGTTCTATAAGGAACATCAGATCCTGGGGCGATCCATAGCGCGAGGTGGCAGCAAAATAACCGGTGATCTGGTAGCCCCATGAAGCGTAGTACGGGTGCTCCATTACAGGCAATAGCTCAACATGGGTAAAACCGGTGTCTTTGATGTAAGGAACCAACCTTTCTGCAACTTCCCGGTATCCAAGCAGGCGGTTGGGATCCGCCGGGTCACGCATCCACGATCCGAGATGCATCTCGTATGCGGCGATTGGCTTGTTCAGACCATTCCGTTCATGACGCTGCTGCATCCACTCATGATCTTTCCACTCATACCATGTCGTGGACACAATGGACGCCGTACGCGGAGCTTCCTCCCATTGCAGGGCAAACGGGTCTCCCTTATCGAGTAGTTCGCCCTGATAGGAATGAATGCGGTATTTATACAACTCACCTACTCCCACGCCCGGTATGAATCCTTCCCAGATACCCGAGCCGTCCCATCGGACGTGCAGAACGTGCGAATAAGGGTTCCAACCGTTAAAGTTACCGACGACGGAGACGGATTGAGCGTTTGGCGCCCAAACGGCAAAATACGTCCCAACCCGACCATCACGCGTCACTGCATGTGCTCCAAACTTTTCGTATAACTTGTAATGCTTGCCGGCCCGGAACAGACTGATATCGAAATCCGTAAACCGCGAGTAGACCTCAACTGCTTGTTGCATACCACTTAAACCCTCTAAACGATGGTAATGTTTTTAAAACCTTTATGCACAACGAGTGTATACCGCCCCTGATCGTTCCGGTCCGCGCTTGCCGGCTCATCGTCTACCGTCACTTTGCTAAGCTCAAAAGGCAGGCCGACGAGGGTAAGTTCGTACGTGTCATATTTCTCAGAATATAATCCGTCCACATATTGGGTGATTTTCAAGCTGTCGGCTGTACCTTTGACGACAAATTTTTTCTCAAGATAAATATGTTGTTCATAGGCGAACGTGTCTCCATGGTCTTCGTACAGATACGAATTGGCTTCCTGTCGCGTATGATATATCACCAGCTTGAGTGATTCGATTTTCTTTTCGCCCACGTATTGCATGACAGGATATTCAGCCAATACCGAACCAGCCTTGACAAACAGGGGCATTTCATGCAAAGGAGTGGTTATGTCGTGCTCCTTTCCGCCTTCGAACCGATCGTCGTTCCAATAATAAAACCATTCCCCCTGAGGCAGATAAACGGTCTTCATTTGTTGCGATGGGTTTAATACCGGCGATATCAGCAATTTATCTCCAAAACAGAACTCTTCTTCACGTTGAATATTGCTGGTCAGTTGCTGTTCAACCATGACTATGGGTCGTAGAATAGGAAAGTCGTACCTGGCATGCTCCCAAAATACCGAATAGATATAGGGAAGCAGCCTGTACCGCAGTTCGATGAACTTACGGTTTACCGCTTCGTACTCCGGCCCGAAGCTCCACGGCTCGCGTTCAGCGGTGTCACCCGCTGAGTGGGCCCGCATGAATGGAGAAAATACGCCAAGCTGGATCCACCGCGTAAAAAGCTCAGCATCCGGTTCGCCGCTGAATCCACCGATGTCCGTTCCGCAGAAAGGCATGCCGGACACCGAAAGCCGTTGGAGCTGCAGCGCGCCGAGGCGCAGATGCTCCCAGGTGGCAACGTTGTCACCGGTCCAGACGGAGGCATATCGCTGCGTACCCGCGTAAGCCGCACGGGTGATGGTAAACGGACGCTTTTTCTGGAAAAGTTTTTTCAACCCTTCATATGTAGCACGCACCATCTGCATGCCGTAGACATTGTGTGCTTTCCGGTGCGAACCGCGGTATCCGTCAAAATTATGACGCACGTCATTGGGAAAAGTGCCGCGGCCGAATACAGCCGGCTCATTCATATCATTCCACACGCCTGCCACTCCCACGTCTACCAAGTCTTTAAATAACCCGCCCCACCAGTCACGCACTTCAGGATTGGTAAAATCCGGAAACTGACAACGCCCGGGCCACACATATCCTTCCATAAAGTAATCATCTCCCCTACGACAGAAGTAACGATTCTTTTTACCCTCCCGGAACACCCAGTAGTTTTCATCTACTTTAATACCCGGATCTATGATGACGACGGTATTGAAGCCGTCGTCAGCCAACTCTTTGATCATCTTTTTGGGATTCGGGAAATATCGCTTGTTCCAAGTGAAACACCGATACCCGTCCATGTAGTCGATATCCAGATAGATAGCATCACAAGGTATTTTCCGCTCCCGGAAATTTCTCGCCAAGTCCCTGACCTTGCTCTCCGGGTAGTAACTCCACCGGCATTGATGATATCCCAACGCCCACAATGGTGGCAGGTAATGTGTCCCCGTGATACTGTGGTAGCGTTTGACGACATCCATCATATTAGGGCCGTGGATATAATAATACTGAAGCTCACCTCCTTCCGACCAAAAGCTCGTTTGATCTTGTTCCTCTGCCGCAAAATCAAAATATGTTTTGAACGTATTGTCAAAAAAGATCCCATAGGCATTCCCGTCATTCAATCCGATATAGAATGGGATACTCCGATACAGCGGATCCTGATTGAACTGGAATGAGTACGTATCCGAGTTCCAATTGACCAGGCGGCGCCCCCGGAGATTAAGGTGCGTAGCTTTGTCTCCAAGTCCATAAAACGCCTCCTCGGCGGTTGCCACCTTTGTGCAATAAACGTAATAACCGCCGAAGTCAGGATTCTCCTCCCAGTGCATCGCCGCATGATCTTTGTTGTATTCCCGGCCTTCCCTGTCCTCAAAGGAGATGAGAAAGTCATCCTTTCCGATCACACAGGTCACTGTATTGGTTTTCACCCGGTACGTGTGTTCGTCCTCCTCAAAGGTATATACCGCAACGTGCTTATCCGGTTCAGGTACGGCATAGGAAAAGTCTTCCAGAAACTGTCCTTTAGGTGCCAGCCGTACGCGCACGATTTCGTCGCTTACGACTTTTACCTCAACTGTTGCACTTCCATCTGTAAAATAAAAGTTATTGTCTTCCTGATGATACCCCTCAACGGATCCAAGGTAATTCTTCACGATTTCCGGCAGGTCCAATACCGGGTTGTTAACGTGATGTATCCCTTCTTCCAGCACCTGAGCATTGTCCGCTTCTACATCATTTTGCTTCAATAAATCCTTCGCCATAATTATCGCCTGTCTATATTTTTAGCCAAAGTACATGTTTTGAACAATTAAAACAATCCGCATTTTTGATTACCGGGCAATTCTTCTATATTTGCAGCAACGTTCATTGTATTATTAATAATAAGCATCAATGATTGCCTTCTTCCATCACGTACATGTCCACCATCGCCCCTGTGGCGATCATTAATATGTGTGTTTCTACGTGAAGCAATCAATCTCCGATGTATGTTCAATTATTAATAAGTTTTAAATTACACCCTTGAAGAATCTGAAAATCGCCATCCAGAAGTCCGGAAGGCTCAACGAAAAATCCGTCCAGTTGCTGAAGAACTGCGGCCTGAATTTTGAGAATTACAAAAGCTCATTGATCACAACGGTTTCCAACTTCCCACTGGAGATCCTTTTTCTCCGGGATGACGATATTCCGGAATACGTACAGGATGGTATCGCCGATCTAGGGATCGTGGGCGAAAACGTGATTGCAGAAACCGAAGCGGATGTACATTACCTTCAACGGCTAGGTTTCGGCAAATGCAGCCTAAAGATCGCGGTTCCTAACCACAGCGAAGCAAAGACGCTTGCTGACTTAAATGGAAAAGCTATTGCCACCTCTTATCCCACTATCTTAAAGAAGTTTCTGGACACAAATGGCATATCGGTCGATATCCGCGTCATATCAGGTTCCGTTGAAATTTCTCCTGCCCTTGAGCTGAGCGATGCGATTTTCGACATCGTTTCTACCGGAGGCACACTACGGAGTAATGGACTCAAACCCTTTGCAGACGTAATGTCATCGGAAGCCATACTTATCAGTAAGAACGGCATTGACGGAAACCCTATAGTGCGGGAGCTGATTCAGCGGATCCAGTCTGTGCTCAGAGCAAAAGAAACAAAATATGTTGTGTTGAATGTCGAACGCAGCAACCTTGATGAGATCGTTGCTTTACTTCCCGGGGTTAAGAGTCCTACGATTGTACCGTTGGCAGAAGAAAACTGGGTGGCTGTTCACACCGTCATCTCCGAACAGGACTTTTGGGACAAGATCAATAAACTGAAATCAGTTGGTGCGCAAGGCATCGTGGTAATGCCCGTTGAAAAAATCATTCTTTAAAACATGCTTAAGACACACGCATACCGCTCATTGGCAAAGGATGAGCTTCAGCGTCTGATCATACGGAATGCTGACCCCTCCCAGGAGATCCAGAACGCGGTACGATCCATCATTGAGGAGGTAAAAACTGACGGAGACCAAGCTTTAAAAAGGTTCACCAAGCAGTTCGACGGCATTCATTTGGACAAACTTTACCTTGAAAAGGAGGATATCGCGACCCTGGCCGGAAAGATAGGTCGCGAACAGCAGCGTGCCCTGGAAATCGCATTCGCAAACATTTACCGTTTTCATGAAACCCAGCTACGGAAAGAACGGACGGTTGAAACCATGCCAGGCGTAAAGTGCTGGCGCGAACCCCGGCCTATTGAAAAAGTCGGCTTGTATGTACCAGGCGGGTCAGCCGTACTACCAAGCACCCTACTGATGCTGGGCGTTCCTGCGCGGATCGCCGGATGCAAAGAGATCGTCGTATGTTCTCCTCCTCAAGCCAATGGACAGATCAACGCCTATATCGCCTTTTGCCTGCAACTGCTCAAAATAGACCGCGTTTATCTGGCTGGCGGCGCACAAGCCGTCGCCGCTATGGCGTTCGGAACTACCAGCATACCCCGGGTTGACAAAATATTCGGGCCGGGCAACCAGTACGTCACCATGGCAAAGAGCCTGGTGCAAAGCAGTGCCCAGGTAAGTATTGACATGCCGGCCGGCCCCTCGGAGGTACTCGTAATTGCCGACGCTACGGCTAACCCTGCATACGTGGCGGCTGACCTTTTAGCTCAGGCCGAGCATGGCGCAGACAGCCAGGCAGTACTCGTCAGCACTGATGAGCGCCTCATCAGCGCCGTTCAGCATGAGCTTGCGGCCCAGCTCAAGCTGTTGCCCCGTGCCGAGGTGGCTGCCAAAGCCCTCACTAATTCGTACGCAATACGCTGCGACACGCTGGATGATGCTGTGGACTTCAGCAATCTGTATGCTCCCGAACACCTTATTATTGAAATTGATGATTGGGAACCGCTTTTACGAAAGATTCAGAACGCAGGTTCAGTGTTCGCGGGCCATCTCACGCCAGAGAGCGCCGGCGATTACGCCTCCGGCACCAACCACACATTACCAACAAGCGGCCATGCACGCTCCTATTCAGGCGTTTCGGTTGATTCTTTTGTAAAAAAAATCACATTTCAGCACATCTCCGGAGAGGGACTTCAGCATCTCGGCAAAACCGTGGAGATTCTGGCTGAACTGGAGGGGCTCCAAGCTCATAAAAATGCAATATCCGTCCGGATGCAGTAGTCAATATACCGCATAGGGTTTTGTTTTTTATAAAAAAAAACACTACCTTTGTAGGCTATTTCATAACGGGGTCGACCGGAATTGACAGGATGGAGACGGTTATGTAAGCATGCAGCGCGTTGGAAGTATGGCGCTTTAATCTCAACTTTCAGACTCATAAATGGCGAAGAAAACTACGCCTTAGCTGCCTAATTTAGAATTAGCTCAGCTTTTGTCCCGCTAGCGCTTGGTTCCGTAGCGCAGCATCCGGGGCATCGAACCACGGAACTGGCCGGTTTGGTGTTGCGGCAACCCGGCGAGAAACAGCAACTAAGGAAAACGGTATAGGCGAGCGTCCGGCCTTCCCTTTCCCGACAATGAAACGGATGCTAAGCATGTAGAAAGCGTACGCTGTACCATCTCTGGACGAGGGTTCGAATCCCTCCGACTCCACACAAAACAAAAGAAGCCCGGCAATCGCCGGGTTTTTTCGTAATAGCGCCGAGCGAAGTGCAACTTCAGCGAGGCTGATATAACGAAAAAACAAGTGAGCGTAGCGAACGGCTTCTTTGTTTTGACACCCCACCCAAAGGATGGCTGCCGCCTGTGCGTGTAGGAATGCGGGACGCAGCCAATCCCTCCGACTCCACACAAAACAAAAGAAGCCCGGCAGTCGCCGGGTTTTTTCGTAATAGCGCCGAGCGAAGTGCAACTTCAGCGAGGCTGATATAACGAAAAAACAAGTGAGCGTAGCGAGCGGCTTCTTTTGTTTTGACACCCTCACCTAAGGGATGGCTGCCGTCTCTATATATTCCCCGCATCCATTCAGCTCGCGGAAGGATACGTCTGTGTTCTTTTTCGATTCAACTTTGACACGATAAGGCGAAACCTGTCCCGACATGTCATTAGTACAAGTTGATTCAACTATACTTATGGATAACCACGCGGATTCGGTTCGAGCTTCATACGTTTCTGCATATTTGTCGCGGACAGGTTTGGTGGAGGGCGTAATGATGGAATCCTCGGGAGTACGGAAAATCATGTGGTTCGCGCTGATCTCCAGACTCCAGAACGGTTCAGTGCCTGATGCTCTGAAATACACTTCGTTGTCTGCTGTGCTATCAGCTCCGGTGGTGGAGGCACCGTATTGCCACATTCCCCCACAGGAAATGAAAAACACCATTAAACTCACGGGACTTAGCTGGATAAGCGGCTTCATAATACCGTCAAGTGGTGGTTCTATTAACCGCAAATATCGGGCCCTTTGCACTGCGCTACACAACGGAAAAACAATAGAGCAGCTCAACCGTTTCTTAATAGAACATACCAAAAAATGAAAAACTAATGAACGCCGCGAACATGAAGCCTATATTTCTCGGGATCACGCTACTATTGAGTTTATTTTATTCCTGTGAAAAAGACCAGGAGGAACAGCAGACGATAACTGTATTGTCCGACTTCTCAGATGGTGAAGACGGTTGGGAAGCCGGTTTTTCCGAGTATAGCGGCGACAATGCAGAAATTTATGAACTTGAGGCCGGCTTAGCCATGCTACCGCCCCCCTTGGATGAAAGCAAAGCAGCATACCGTATAAGCGGGATGAACCGCAGTGACGACCTTTTCATGTATCTAACCAAACGGGTGGAAGGCTTGAAACCTGAAACGCGGTACCGCGCCGAATTTGCACTTCAAATCGGTTCAGACGCTCCCAGCGGCGCTGTCGGAGCAGGAGGGGCTCCAGGCGAATCGGTTGGGATAGGAATCGGCCTCACTACCGACCGGCCGGTATCTGTGCCGGACCAAAATAATTTCTACCGCATGAACATAGACAAGATCCAACAATGTTGCACCGATGGCGAAGACATGGTAGTGATCGGCAATGTAGCCAACGGTACGGAAGAAGCAACATACACCCTGATTGAGCGAAGCGGCGAGTTCTCCGCCATGACAGACCAACAAGGGGTGCTCTGGCTTATCGTGGGCACGGATTCTGGTTTCGAAGGTAAAACCACGTTATACTATGCCGAGATCAAAGTTCTGCTGGAGGAAATAATATAATGAGCCCGGACAGTCCAGCATTAATTTTCGGTAAACCCCTTGATAATCAAAAATAAACTTACTACCTTTGCGGTCCTTAAAAACAAGTATAGGACAAAAGCAAAATTAAAAAACTGTAAATGCCTACTATTCAACAATTAGTTAGAAAAGGTAGAGTAGCTCTGGAGGATAAGAGTAAGTCCCCAGCGTTGGACAGCTGTCCACAGCGAAGAGGCGTATGCACACGTGTGTATACCACTACCCCTAAAAAACCAAACTCAGCAATGCGTAAAGTGGCCCGTGTGCGCCTTACCAACGGCAAAGAGGTAAACGCATATATCCCAGGTGAAGGCCACAACCTGCAAGAACACTCCATCGTGTTGATCCGCGGCGGACGGGTGAAAGACCTTCCGGGCGTCCGTTACCACATCATCCGTGGTGCTCTGGATACCTCCGGTGTCGCCGGACGTAACCAACGCCGTTCAAAATACGGAACCAAACGTCCTAAAGAAGGTCAAGCGGCTGCTCCAACAAAAGGTAAAAAATAATTAACGGAGGATAGCAAGATGAGAAAATCGAAGCCCAAGAAAAGAATCATTTTACCTGATCCGAAGTTTAACGATGTTCAGGTAACCCGTTTCGTAAATAACATGATGATTGATGGCAAGAAATCGCTTGCCTACACCATATTCTACAAATCGATGGAGCTGGTTGAAAAGAAGACCAACGAGAACGGTTTGGAAACCTGGAAAAAGGCGTTGAACAACGTAATGCCTGCCGTAGAGGTTAAATCCCGGCGTGTAGGTGGTGCCAACTTCCAGGTACCTACGGAAGTACGTCCCGAGCGTAAGATTTCCCTCGGCATGAAATGGCTGATCAGCTTCGCCCGTAAACGTGGTGAAAAGACCATGTACGAGAAACTGGCTGCAGAGATCATTTCTGCATCAAAGGGAGAAGGCGCAGCCGTGAAGAAAAAGGAGGACACCCACCGGATGGCGGAAGCTAACAAAGCATTCTCACATTTCAGGTTCTAAATTTTGGCGACAGCCCATGAGATTACACCGATTTGAAGGAACGACCATCATCCAGAAGAATCGGTGTGATTTTTTATGACAACAATATAAAGACATGGCAAGAGACTTAAAGTATACAAGAAATATCGGTATCGCCGCACACATTGATGCCGGTAAAACCACTACCACCGAGCGTATTCTGTACTATGCCGGTGTAAATCACAAAATCGGCGAGGTGCATGAGGGGGCATCCACCATGGACTGGATGGTACAGGAAGCTGAGCGTGGTATCACCATCACTTCAGCCGCAACAACTGTATTCTGGAACTACCGCGGCAACAAATACCATGTGAACATCATTGATACCCCGGGACACGTTGACTTCACTGTTGAAGTGAACCGCTCCCTCCGGGTACTGGATGGCTTGGTATTCCTGTTCTCGGCCGTTGACGGCGTGGAGCCGCAGTCCGAGACTAACTGGCGCCTGGCAGACAACTATAAGGTATCCCGCATTGGCTTCGTGAATAAGATGGACCGTTCGGGTGCGGACTTCCTGAATGTCGTAAAGCAGGTAAGGGAAATGCTCGGTGCTGACGCCGTGCCGCTGCAACTGCCGATCGGCGCTGAAGAAAACTTTAAAGGCGTTGTGGACCTTATCAACAACCGTGGAATCGTCTGGAACGAAGAAGACAAAGGGATGACCTTTACCGAGGTACCGATTCCTGATGAGATGGTTGAGGATGTAGCCCATTGGCGTGAAAAGCTCCTGGAATCAGTAGCAAGCTACGACGAGTCCTTGATGGAGAAGTTCTTTGACGACCCGGACAGCATCACAGAAAGGGAAGTGCTGGATGCACTTCGCAAGGCTGTTTTGGACAATACCATCGTACCGATGGTATGCGGATCGTCATTCAAAAACAAAGGCGTTCAAACCATGCTCGACCTGGTAATGGAGCTGTTACCCTCACCGGTTGACCAAGAAGCCGTAAAAGGCACTGACCCCCGGAACGGTAACGAAATCCTGCGCAAGCCGGATGCAAATGAGCCCTTCTCTGCATTAGCGTTCAAAATAGCAACCGACCCGTTTGTTGGTCGCCTTTGTTTTATCCGCGTATATTCAGGAAACCTGGAAGCAGGTTCATACGTGTATAACACGCGCTCTGACAACAAAGAGCGGATCTCGCGGATTTTCCAAATGCACGCTAACAAACAAAACCCGATTCCAAACATCGGAGCGGGAGATATCGGAGCAGTGGTTGGTTTCAAGGATATCAAAACCGGCGACACGCTTTGCGATGAAAAAAACCCTATTGTTCTGGAGTCAATGGTATTCCCTGAACCTGTTATTGGATTGGCTATCGAGCCCAAAACGCAGGCAGACGTTGATAAATTAGGTGTAGCGCTGAACAAGTTGGCTGAAGAGGACCCGACATTCGTTGTACAAAGCGACGAAGAGACTGGTCAAACCGTAATTAAAGGGATGGGCGAGCTGCACCTCGATATTTTGATTGACCGTTTGAAACGCGAATTCAAAGTGGAAGTAAACCAAGGTGCTCCGCAGGTTGCATACAAGGAGTCCATCACTGGTACTACCCAACACCGGGAAACGTACAAGAAACAAACCGGTGGCCGTGGTAAATTTGCCGATATCCAGGTCGTTATCTCTCCTGTCGATGCCGACTGGGATGTTACCAAATCACCGTTGCAGTTCGTAAATGAAATTGTAGGTGGTGCGATTCCGAAAGAATACATTCCGTCCGTTCAGAAAGGATTTGAATCGGCGATGGTAAATGGCGTATTAGCCGGATACCCGCTATCCAGCATGAAGGTTCGTTTGATAGATGGTTCATTCCACGCAGTTGACTCTGACTCATTGTCATTCGAAATTGCTGCTCGCACCGCGTTCCGCGAAGCATTGCCAAAGTGTACCCCCGTACTGATGGAACCCATCATGAAGGTGGAGGTTCTCACTCCGGAGGAAAACATGGGTGATGTGATGGGTGACTTGAACCGTCGTCGTGGCCAATTGCAGGGTGTTGACAGCCGTGCAGGCTCACAAGTCATCAAAGCAATGGTGCCCCTGTCCGAGATGTTTGGTTACGTTACACAACTGCGTACCATCACGTCTGGACGCGCTACGTCGACTATGGAGTTCGACCACTACGAGGCAGCGCCCAAGAACATCCAGGACGAAGTAATCGCGAAAGCGAAAGGCAAAGTAAACGCATAATTTTACGGCTGCCTGTTGTAAATAGCTCTAACAGGCAGCCTTCACTTTTAACTAAATAACATGAGCCAACGTATCAGAATCAAATTGAAATCCTACGATTACAATTTAGTGGACAAGTCTGCTGAAAAAATCGTAAAGACTGTTAAGCCGACGGGTGCTGTGGTCAGTGGTCCAATTCCGCTGCCCACAGAAAAGAAAGTTTACACGGTTTTGCGTTCACCACACGTGAACAAGAAAGCGCGCGAGCAGTTCCAGCTTTGCTCTTACAAAAGGCTGTTGGATATTTACAGCTCCAATTCGAAGACCGTAGATGCCTTAATGAAGCTTGAGCTCCCCAGCGGCGTTGAGGTGGAAATCAAAGTCTAAGCAGATTTCAATGACACAAAAAAGGCTCGCCGAATCGGTGAGCCTTTTTTGTGTGTTTACCAAACACCCCGGTTACAGTGCAAACCCGAGACCAACGGTCCATACCCGATTGGTCAGCCTATCTTCGGGAAAAAAGTCATTGTTTGATCCGCGGATATCGGTTAACCCCATCCCGTAGCCACCGTGGATCATCAGACCATTGTTCAACTGGAAGCCCCCGATGAAGTTAAGACCGAAATCAGTGCCTTTAATGGTTCCGTCTTGGTCAAACTCGAACTCGGTTTCAGTTGATCCCCAATTTGAGTCGTATTTGTTTTTACCCGATATACCGAATGCAACATACGGCCCTGCTCCGAGGAAGAAATTGCCTGCCGTCTGAACCGGAAACTTGGCAACAAAGTTCACCGGAACTTCAATCCACATGGTATTTTGGGTATACGACCCGAAGTCGTTATCAACCAGCTCGGCTCCTTTCCCCTGCAGTGACACCCCCGGTTGGATGGAAAAATAACTGGTCGAAATCGGCGCGTCCAAAAAGGCTGTCACATGAAAGTTCGTGGAACTGTTGGTTTCATATGAGGCATTGTCCCCTGAAAAATTATACTTTGGAAAATTTACCCCGGCTTTGATGCCGAATCCCATTGGCTGCCCTTGGGCAAAGGCCCCTATGGAAAATCCTACTGCTACTATAGCTAATACTAACTTTTTCATTTTGTGTTCTCCTTTTTATCAAATTAGATATCTTTAACTTGACAAGCCGGAGCAAGATGTGCGCCAGTATCCTGAGATAACTCATAAACTATTAATTACTAATTAATTATCCATTCGCCAAATCGATTGGCACCTGTATTATTTTATATACACTGAAGTTGTAAAATCACACATTGCGTGCAAAACCAGCAATTATATTGAACGTTCCTTCCAATTATCAATTATTTATATTAGTTTTGCATTCCTTTACAAAAGGGTCGGGTGGCCGAGTGGCTAGGCAGAGGTCTGCAAAACCTTTTACAGCGGTTCGAATCCGCTTCCGACCTCGTTTAAATAAAAAAAAATGGGAGTTACACGATTAAAAAGGAAGGACAGAAGAAATAAAGTGGTAGCAAAAAACCAAGTGCAGTTTCTGAAACTTGGCCGCAACCTTGAATCCGGCAGCCGCTCAAAAATGCCTGCGGATAGCCAGGTTCTGAAAAACAATGCGGTGCTGGACCAATTGGAAGCCGGCTTGAGCAAATAAAAGCGCTTTATATATTCTTCAATATATCCGCCAATAGGCGGATTTTTTTGTTTGAAGATTCCCACAATTCACCCCCCATCCCTCCTACTTTTTGGGTTACATGAGTCATCGCACTGCGGCGGGTCGTCTTTGCCGAGGCATGAAAACTCTTAGCCCCGGTTATGGAAGCGATTTCAGCAACATTTGCTTCATTGATTCCTGCTCCGGGCATGATTTCTATGCGTCCGTTTGCCCGTTCGATAAGGGATTTAATAAGTACCGCACCGGCCAGGGCGGAGTTTTCCATGCCGGAAGTAAGCAGCCGCTGGCAACCCGATGCAATGATAGCTTCCAACGCTTCGAAAGGATCCCGGCAAACATCAAATGCGCGATGGAACGTCACATGCAACGGCTGAGCGAGTCTGACCAGTTCGGCAGTCCGTTCGGTGTCCACCATCCCATTGGCGTGTAGTAAACCGATCACCACTCCATTACACTTTGCTTCCTTGCAATAATGAATATCCGCCTTCATCTCTTCGTACTCAACGGCTGTGTACAGGAAATCGCCAGCTCGGGGCCGGATCAACACATGCATGCCGATTTTAAGTCTGGAACGGGCAATCGATATCTGGCCGTAAGAGGGCGTGGTACCTCCAACCTCCAGGTTCTGGCAAAACTCCACCCGATCGGCTCCGGCTTCCTGTGCAATCAGCGCCGAAGTCACAGAATTTGCACAGATTTCAAGCTGATAAGCGCACATATCGATTAAAGAATCTGCGCCGAGAAACCGTCCAATATCCGATCATCTCCTTCCGGGGATTCAAACAGTTGTTCAACACGGAATGCAAGGGCGCCGTATACTTCCAGATTACTTTGTTTTTCTTCGGCGCCGATTGCAGCTAGCATTTCCTGATGAGCATGTAGAACCTGGTCGAAGGCCGTACGGTATTTCTCCTGAATGGGTTCGGATGGCGGAAATACCTGAGCTAACGCGTCAACTTGGCGTCCGTTTTTCCAGAACCGGTAACACACGTGTGGCCCTGTAGCCAGCCCTGTGCTACCTACATATCCTATGACCTGCCCTTGGCTCACCCGCTGCCCTTTCCTGACCGCCCTGCGGCTCATGTGAAGATACTGTGTGGTATAAACGTTATCGTGCTTAATTTTAACGTAATTGCCATTACCTCCGGCATAACGCGATTCGATTACTACGCCGGCCGCAGTAGCGACAATGGGGGTGCCGTGAGGGGCAGCAAAATCGGTTCCCAGATGCGCCTTCCATCGGCCGAGTACAGGATGGAAACGTCTTTTTGTGTAACGGGATGAAATCCGGCTGTACTTCAGCGGAGCTTTGAGAAATGTCCTTCTTAGGCTCTTTCCGTTCTCATCGTAATAAGCTCCTTTCCCGTCCTCGGTTTCAAAATAGTACGCCTGATACTCTTTTCCGTTATGACCGAAGACGGCGGACTGTATCCTGCCAGGTCCGATGGGCTGGTCATCAACATACTTCCGCTCATAGACCAGTTTAAACGAGTCTCCCCGGTTAATACGGTAAAAGTTCACAGCCCATCCATATATCTCAGCTAATTGAACAGCCAGATCAGGGCTGGCGCCATTGGCTTCCAATGTTTCGTATAGTGAACTCTGAATCACCCCAGCAACAGTCTCCACTTTCGTATCAACCGGTTTTTCCCCTTTATAAACGGCAATGGTATCACGGAGGTCGTAAACCACATAATTTACCGGATCAGGCTGATAGATAAAGTACACCGGCTCACCGGTCTTCTTCCGGAACACTGTGTAGTCACGGCCGGCGGCAATTCGCCGCACATCGAATACCGGCTTGGATTTTACGGATAAGGTGGCAATGCTTTGCAGATCGACCTGGTAACGTTGAAGAATATCGGAAAGGAACTCATTGCGCTTTACCGTACTGGTTTCTATCAAATAGTCCGTTATATCCAGGCCAAACAATAATTCAGGTGCTTTCGCTTCTGCGACAGTGACATTTTCAGCGGTTGAAGACAGCTCTCCCGGAGTGGTATCAAAAGAAGAAAGAAAAATGAAACTGGCACCCAACGCAACCACCACAAGCACCAACAGTGCGAGGACATTCTTTTTCGAGTTCATTTTTTATTACAGGTAGTAAGAGTTCCCAAAGTTGATTCGTGTTGTTATACACAGAAAACGCAAAGAAAGCACTTTTATTGGGAGTCAGGTCTTTTTTAACATTTTTTTACATCTATTCCCCTTACCGTTTTGACGTGTGAACCGAAAACCGGTAAATGCATTTTTGTCTATAAAATGACCCGCGCTCAATGGTGGTTGACGGAAAATCAGGGTGGTTCGGCGAGTCCGGATAATGCTGGGTTTCAAGGCATACCGCCGCATGCCGACCATATCGTTTTCCGCTTTTTCCGGTCCGCGAACCGTCCAGCATATTTCCGGTGTACACCTGCATTCCGGGTTGATCGGAATAGACTTCCAGCACTATACCGCTTTTAGGCGAACGAAGCCGTGCCGCCAGCTGCCGGATGTCGCCCTTTGTGTTCAGCACAAAATTATGGTCTATACCTTGTGCAAACTTAACCTGCTCATGGGCCGTATCACGGGCAACTGCATTGCCTATTAATGTTGGATCCGTAAAATCAAACGGGGTTGCCCTTACCGGCGAGATATCTCCTGTGGGGACCAACGTAGCATCCAGGGGAGTAAATTGATCAGCATTAACATACAGCTCGTCTTCGAGCACGGTAGATGATGGATCACCGGATAGATTAAAAAAGCTGTGGTTTGTCATATTGATGACTGTCTTCCGATCGGTTTGTGCCTCGTAAGCTATTAGAAGTTCATTGCGGTCCGTAACGGTATAGGTCACCGTAACACTTACATTTCCTGGAAATCCGCTCTCCCCATCCGGAGATAAGTAAGACAGCACCAACACGCTGTCGGCTGGCTGATCAGCGTCGAAGACCTGGTATTGCCAGCCCTTTCTTCCTCCATGAATGGTGTGCGGTCCACTGTTGACATCAAGCTGAATGGTATCACCATCCAACACAAACTGTCCATTGGCGATACGGTTGGCGTAACGTCCCACAGTAGCACCGAAAGAGGAAGGCATTGCAAGGTACTCATCGACGTCATCAAAACCAAGTACTACGTCACGGAAAACGCCTTCGGTATCCGGCACCATCAAGGAAACCACACGACCTCCATAGTTAGTAATGCATACTTCCATGCCGCGTGTATTCGTCAGGAAAAAAAGATCAGTGGAATCGCCGTTCACGACCCGCTGGAACCTCTCCCGTTTCAAACCAGATTTCGTCTGCGGGCTGCCCGCATTGCTACTGCAGCCCGCTCCCAACCATATCGCGAAGAAACCAAGAATAAAGATCGACACTGCTTTCACATCATCAGGTTTTAATATGTGGAAGGCAATGTACAAATAATCAAACAATTTTTTCCCTTTCTACCGACTTTCTTCCGACTATTTACCGCGGTATCCCAGGACGGCTTTGCGCCTGCTTTGCTTTTTATTTGGGATTTTGTGGACACGCCGTGGACCAGCTAAAGCGGGTCGCGGGAGACGGGGAATTTGGTCGCCGCGTCCTTTGGCAGCGGGGAAATACGCCGTTCCTGTTGATAACGGTCGCCGTCGGCCGCATCATCACCCCCTTTGATTCCCGCCCATGTCCCGGAAGTTCCGAAGGCGGAAGGTTCCGACAGTAAAAGAAAGGGAAACGAAAAAACCCCTCGAATCTCCGGATTCAAGGGGTTCTTTGAATTTGATGTTTTTCAGTCGGGGTGGCAAGATTCGAACTTGCGACCTCCTGCTCCCAAAGCAGGCGCGATAACCGGGCTACGCTACACCCCGTCCCTTGAGGGAGTGCAAAGGTAAAAATTAAATTGGATATTCAAAAATAACGTGAAAATTCTTTTTTATCAAACCGCTTTCATATCCGGAAAATTATCACTAATATTGCAGCTCGATTTTTACGGGATAATAATCGTTATTAATTACTCAGAATCATGGATTTAGTAAAATTTGTAGAAGAGCAGGCGGTAACAAAAAACGAAGTTCCCGCATTCAAGGCTGGGGATACCGTTAGCGTTCATTATAAAATTCGCGAAGGAAACAAGGAACGTATCCAGGTTTATCAAGGTGTTGTCATCCAACGCAATAGCATCGGTGCCAACGAAACTTTTACCGTGCGCAAAATCTCAAACGGTGTAGGTGTTGAGCGGATTTTTCCGATAAACTCACCGAACATTGAGAAGATTGAAGTAAACAGCTATGGCAAAGTACGCCGGTCAAAACTGTATTACTTACGCGGACTTACCGGTAAAGCTGCCCGTATCAAGAGCAAAAGAATCTAGTCGCCGCATTGCGAATTAGGATAAAAAAGAAGCTATCTTTCCGGATAGCTTCTTTTTTTTGCTTTCCAGCCATGTCCGGCTCCGGCCTCCCTAACACATGACAGGAAGTGCAAACAAATGCTTCCCAAATGGTTTATTGTTGGTAAAGATCTTCTTCTTCAACAATGGACAAACGGACATTCTTAAAATCGCTCATATTTGGGGCTGCAGCAGCTCCTCTTTCCCCAACCGCTGTGCTGGATAGCCCTCAGCACAGGATGACAAAAAGCGGGCGCTCATTTTGGGTTTGGGCGAGACCCCGCCCCGGTGAAGATGAGCGGGATTTAGATCAACGATACCGAGCCTGGCACCGGGCAGGTATTACCGGGGTACTTTTTGAAACATTCAGTGAGCGTCACTACCGCATAGCAAAAGCAGAGGGGTTACAAGCTCACCGCTGGATGTGGACACTCAATCGGGGGGATGCAGAACTGCTACGGAATCACCGGGACTGGTATAGCGTAAGCCGGTCCGGAAAATCTTGCGCGACGGATCCGCCCTATGTCAACCATTATCGGTTCCTGTGTCCCTCCCACCCAGACGTCCTTCGCTTTCTGCAAAATGAGGCACAACAGCTCCTGGAAAACCCTTTGGTTGACGGACTTCATTTGGACTTTATCCGATATGTAGACGTGATTCTACCGGTTAACTTGTGGGACAAATATGGACTGGAACAGCAGCGTGAATTACCGGATTACGACTTTTGTTACAGTACTTATTCCAAAGCAAAATTCAAGAAGGAAACCGGTATTGATATCAACCGGGTTAAATATCCCGACCAAAGCCATTCCTGGCGCACGTTTCGATATCGGGAGATTACCCACCTTGTCAACCAGCTCGCTGAGATTGCCGCCTCATACCAGAAACCCATGTCCGCGGCTGTGTTTCCAACGCCCGAAGTGGCCCGCCGGTTGGTGCGGCAGGACTGGCCCAGCTGGAACCTTGATGCGGTCTTCCCCATGATCTACCATCGGTTTTACCGTGAGCCAGTCAGCTGGATAGGCGACGCCGTCCAGGAGGGTGTCGATCAGCTGCGGGGAAGGTTCCCTTTGTACGCAGGATTGTTTCTGCCTGATTTTGATAGGCCAGAAACGTTAAAAGAAGCTATCGCTCTTGCGTTCGGACGTGGTGCGGCCGGTGTATCCCTCTTCGGAAATGTCGACGACCGTATACTTAAAACCGTTATGTCGGTATAGCGCGTACCAACCGGCCTATCGCTCGTCTGTCAGTCCATACTTGTATTCATAACGCTCCAGCAGCTGCTTGTGCAAATCATCCAGATTGATGTCACGCCCCTGGATAAATGCACGTTCAATCCGGTTTCCCAGCATATCCAGTGCATCCCCTCCGGAAATGATGATATTGGCATCCTTTCCTACTTCAATTGTACCGGTCCGGTCATCAACTCCAAGTATTTTGGCTGCATTGCTGGTAATGGTTGCCAACGCTTGCTCCTTGTCCAATCCGTATGCGGCCGCGGTACCGGCCATAAAAGGAAGGTTCCGCTGCTGCCAGAAGCCATCAATCCCGTAAGCAACAAGAACACCGGCATCGGTCAGTAGCTTAGCTTGCTTATAGGGCAGGTATACGTCTGCGTCTGTGCTATAGGGAAGTGAATGTGACTGGCGGATGATCACGGGAATCCCGTTATCATTCAGCAACTCAACAACCAGATGGGCTTCGGCACCCCCTACCAGTACGGGGCGGATCCCATGACGTTTTAACATGGAGACCGCTGAAATGATATCAGTAGCCTTGTTGGCGTGCACGTAGATTTGGCGATCGCCGGAAAACACAGCTTTGAAGGCTTCGAATCTGGGGTTACTGGCATAGTTTCCAGTTAGTTCACTATACGCCTTCGCCTCCCGGAGGTAGTCATTTAACAGGGAGATTTCCGACTGTACACGATCCTTTTCACTTTCAGCATCCGCCGCGGCATCGCGGCCAAACCGTGCCCCCCTAACCGTCGGCCAATTAATATGGATGCCTTCATCCACTTTATAGGCCGCGTCCTCCCAGTTCCAGGCGTCCAACTGTACAACAGAAGACTGTCCCGAGATCAACCCATCCTGCGGCGTGATTTGCGCGAGCAGGATGCCGTTTGAACGCAGCGTGTTGATCACTTTTGAATCGGTGTTATAGGCGATCAGTGAACGGACATGTACGTTATTCTCCCCCACTTCCGCATAGTCAATGGTCGCCCTTACTGATTCCACTTCAACCAGGCCCAGGTTGGTGTTCGGAGCGATAAAGCCAGGATAAACGTGCTTACCTGAGGCGTCAATGGTTAATGATCCGGAAGGAATCGTGGTTGACTCCCCTGCATAAGTGATCTTACCATCTTCAAACAGCAGGGTCCCGTCTTCAATCACTTTTCCGTTTCCTACGTGAATCGTAGCACCCGTAACTGCAATAGGTTGTGTCTGTGGTTTTGCCGGGTATACTGTGGGTTGTGCCCCTGCGGTTGCTGCGAACGCTATCGTAGCTGCGCTTAAAATATAATTGATGATTGATTTCATTTCTATAAAGCCATTGTTAATCCATATATTCCTCATACTCGCCGATTTCGCCGATGGTATCGCAATGATATTCCATATTAGGCTGCGCAACAGCGCGCTGCGTCATGCCTCCGCTTTGCTTTGTCTGCAGCGACTTATGGATCAGACGAGCTTTCTCTGCTTTTACGGCATCCTGTTTGGCAGCATCCTCTTCAATGTCCCAGTACTTTACGCCGTCCACAAAGGTTTTCTCGGCTCTGGCATAGATTGACAAAGGTTTATCACTCCAGATAACAACATCCGCATCTTTCCCCGGCGCGATGCTCCCAACGCGATCATCGACGTGAAGGATCTTTGCCGGATTCAGGGTCACCATCTTCAGCGCTTCCTCTTCACTTACTCCTCCGTATTTCACCGCCTTTGCTGCTTCCTGATTCAGCCTGCGGGCCATTTCCGCGTCGTCTGAATTGATCGCCGTCAGTACATTGCGCTTGTGCATCAGGTAGGCGTTGTAGGGAATTGCTTCCTGAACTTCCATTTTGTATGCCCACCAATCGGCAAAAGAAGCTCCTGCAATGCTGCGCCGGGCCATTTCGTCGGCCAGCTTATACCCCTCAAGAATGTGCGTAAACGTATTAACAGTGAAACCTAAACTGTCGCCTACATGCATCAGCATATTTATTTCTGACTGCACGTAAGAGTGACAGGTAATAAACCGCTTTTTATCCAGTATTTCGACCAGTGCGTCCAGCGTAAGATCCCTGCGCAGTGACGGATCGCGGGACTCCATGCGTGCCTTATATTCTTTTGCCCGGGTAAACGCGTCATAAAACACCTGCTCTACACCCATCCGCGTCTGCGGGAACCGCGTGCCCGTAATTCCCCAGTTGCTTTGCTTTACGTTTTCGCCAAGAGCACATTTGATAAAGCCATCGTTATTGCCAAATTTCAGCCCCTCCGGGTTATGCCCCCATCGCAGTTTAATTAACTGCGATTGACCGCCTATAGTATTGGCTGATCCGTGCAGCAGGTGAGACGACGTCACACCTCCGGCCAACTGCCTATAGATATTAATATCCTCCGAATTAACCACATCTCCTATCCGCACTTCGGCGGTAATGGAATGCGAACCTTCGTTAACGCCACGGGTGATAGCGATGTGGGAATGTTCGTCAATAATACCCGGAGTCACGTGCTTTCCCGTTCCATCGACTATTGTTGCTCCGGAAGCTGAAAGGTTCTTACCTACCGCTTTGATCTTACCATTGGCGAGCAGCACGTCAGCATTTTCCAGGATGCCTGCTTCTTCATTGGTCCACACAGTTGCGTTTTTGATCAAGGTGGTCTGTGCCTGTGGCAGGGACTCATTGCCATAGGCGACAAACGGATAGATCACATTTCCATCAACGGGCAGGTCAGATCTCTGCCGTTGCTTACCGCTGTTTTTTACGGCATACCCAGCCTCATATGTCGCTTCCCATGGTGAGGAGCTGCCGTCTGCCAACACCAGTTCGCCTTTGAGCGTGAGCGGCTCCTCGGCCGCTATATACCCGCTGATCCGGGTGCTGCCTTGCTGTCCCTTGGGGTTAAAGCTGAATGACAGTAAGTCGCCTGTACGGGAAGTCCTTGCATTGATTGTATCTGCTCCTATTTTTATCTTGGCTTCGATCTTACCGTCTTTATCCACAATCAACAAACTGGATATCCCCAAGCCCGGTAATTCCATCGCGTACGTCCCGGTGAGATTCGTAGCATAGTTGCGGGTGGCAATGAATTTTTTTCCTTGCACCCAATTTTCATAGATAACTGTTTCCTCTTTGAACAGCGAGTCGCTTGTGACTATAAAATTAGCCAGCTTACCCTCTTCAAGCGTCCCGAGCCTATCGGCTAGGCCGAGCATATCAGCGGGAATTTCGGTCAGTGCGCGCAGTGCATATTCCTCAGACAATCCATTAGCCAGTGCAAGCCGGAGGTTTGTCCAGAAGTCCCGAAGGTTTTCCAATCCTATCGGCGAAATGGCAAACCTGACGCCGGCTTTCTCAAGCATCCCAGGATTGGCGGGGGCCATTTCCCAATGCTTCAGCTGCGCAAGTGTTACGTTCCGGGCATCGGCTGGGTCTTCCACGTCATAGGCTTTCGGAAAGTTAAGTGGTACGATCAGGCTGGCGCCCGTTGCCTGGATGTCGCTCAGGCGCTGATACTCATTGCCGCCCGTTTTTATGATAAAGGTTTTGCCGAATTCTTTGGCTATGCGGTCGACCCGAAGGACATCAAGCATATCATCCACTTCAAAAAACTGTGGAAGCGATTGAAGCTTGCCAAATGCCTCTAAGGAAATATTATATTCTTTTTGTTGTTTTTCATACCATTGGCTATCGTAATACGTTTGCCGCAGCAGCGCAATGGTTCCCATCAGTGATGATGGGTAGCTCGTTTTTGCCGATCCCTTGTCAAAAGAATAATGTGCTCCCGCTTCCGGTAGAACAATCACCTCGTTTTCACGCCCGTCAGCCAGCGTAGCGACCACGGAACTGCCGCGCGCAATACCGTCGCGCACAATAGACTGCACCGTACCGAAACCGAGTTTTTTAAGCGCTTCGCCCTGTTTTTCGTCGACGGTAAAGCTCTCCTTTGCCGCTACCTCCGGCCGGATGGCCTCATTCCAGCTGTACGGACCGTTTTTGGTCGATTCAAAAATCTGGGTGCGCCGTCCGCCAACGGCCGATTGCCCGCCACCATGGCCATCTTTTGGCTGTCCATACTCACTGAAGACATCGATGAATGACGGATAAATGAATTTGCCTTCCAAATCGACTACCACGTAACCGGACGGAATAGAACTTTTGCCACTGGCTACAGCTTTTATATGCTGTCCGTCAACCAACAACGTACCTCTCTCGATCACCCGGCCTGCTTTTATGACAATGTTTGCATTGGTAAAAGCAAACAGCTCCGGCCGCGTATCATACGATCCGTTCACTGGATACGACTCTTGAGCCAAAAGAACTCCGGAAATCAGCGTTAAGTAGAAAAAAAGTATTGTTTCCTTCATTTTATAGAGATGATTTTAATCAAATTTATGGGCTTATCCGGATTTCGCCGTAAAAAAGCATCCTCGTAATAGGAAAGTTACGACCAGTATGGTAATTTAGCGGCGTTTCTCCAACATGCGCTACCATGAAAGCCAAAGCGACCACTAAAAATTCTTTTGTCCTATATTCAGGAAAAAAGACGTATCTTTGCATCCCGTACACAGCAAACACCCAGAATTTGTCATGACTAAATACATTTTTGTTACGGGCGGCGTTACCTCGTCGTTGGGAAAAGGCATTATCTCGGCATCACTTGCCAAACTACTGCAAGCGCGGGGATATAAAGTTACCATTCAAAAATTTGATCCGTACATTAACATCGACCCGGGCACACTTAATCCTTATGAGCACGGTGAGTGCTACGTTACCGAAGACGGCGCGGAAACCGATCTCGACCTTGGCCACTACGAACGCTTCTTAAACACCCCCACTTCACAAGCTAACAACGTCACCACAGGTCGTATTTATCAATACGTTATTGATAAAGAACGTGAAGGTGCATATCTGGGTAAAACCGTTCAGGTGGTACCGCACATTACCGATGAAATCAAACGGCGCATGTGCTTACTTGGGAAAAACGATGATTTTGACATCATCATCACCGAGCTTGGCGGAACTGTAGGGGATATCGAATCCCTGCCCTTCATTGAAGCGGTACGGCAATTGCGGTGGGAGCTTGGGACCAACAACTCGCTGGTGATCCACCTCACCCTTGTCCCGTTTCTTGCGGCAGCAGGGGAACTAAAAACCAAACCTACACAGCATTCTGTAAAGACGCTTTTGGAATATGGTATACAACCTGACGTGTTGGTGTGCCGAACAGAGCATCACCTGAATTCCGACATCAGGAAAAAACTTGCTTTGTTCTGCAACGTAAATGTCAATGCTGTCATCGAGTCCATTGATGCTCCTTCGATTTACGACGTGCCCCTGCTAATGCTTAAAGAACAATTGGACAAGACGGTGCTGGCGAAGCTGAAGCTGTCTACGAAAAGCGAACCGGACCTGGAAAGCTGGAAGGCATTCCTTGGCAAGCTGAAAAATCCGACTGCAGAGGTATCAATAGCCTTAGTGGGAAAATACGTAGAATTACCGGATGCATACAAGTCCATCAGCGAAGCCTTTATTCATGCGGGCGCAGTCAATGAATGCAAAGTGCGTGTCAAGTATATCGCCGCCGAAAGTATCTCGGAGGACAACGTCGAAGAAAAACTGAAAGGCATATGCGGTGTACTGGTTGCTCCGGGGTTTGGTGAGCGTGGCTTGGAGGGTAAGCTGACAGCTATACGCTACGTCCGCGAACATAAGACCCCATTCTTTGGCATTTGTCTCGGAATGCAATGTGCCGTCGTCGAATTTGGAAGAAATGTACTGAATCTGAAAGGGGCGAACAGTTATGAAATGGATCCGCAAACAGCCCATCCTGTGATCCACCTTATGGAAGAGCAGAAAAAAATAAAGAACCTCGGCGGCACAATGCGATTAGGCGCCTACGACTGTGAGCTCAAAAAGGGCACCAAGGCGGCGGCCATCTATGGCAAAGCCAGAATATCCGAGCGTCACCGCCACCGGTACGAGTTCAACAACGATTATCTCGCACAATATGAAGCGGCTGGAATGATTGCCTCCGGTATTAACCCAGAAAACAACCTGGTTGAGATCGTAGAACTGAAAAGTCATCCTTTCTTCGTAGCCGGTCAATTCCACCCTGAATTAAAATCGACAGTTGCTAATCCTCACCCACTTTTTGTTAGCTTTGTAGCCGCTTCATTGGCACATCATAAAGCCGCAGCGAAGCAGAAATAGCGCAGATTAAAAAATGGACAGAAATTCAATTACAGGACTCGTTCTAATCTTTGTCATTATTGCAGGATCGTTTTACCTGCTGCAACCTTCAGATGAAGAGATTAAGCGCGAGCGCCAATTGCAAGACTCCCTGGCCCGTGCGCGGGCGGGCATTGAAAATGTAGTAACACCTGACACCCCGGCTAAACGAGCCGAAGTCCTTGACTCAACCCTTCTTCGTGGTCCATTCGGGAATGCCGTAGTGGGAGAAGAGAGAATAATCACCCTTGAAAACGAGTACATCAAAGCGAGCGTCAGCACGAAAGGCGGTCGTATAAAATCGGTCGAACTTAAAGATGAGCAAACATATGACGGTCGCCCCTTAGTACTATTTGAAGGTGATGACAACAAATTCGGCCTTTTCTTTACGGCCGGCGGAAAAAACATCATCACGAACGACCTGTTTTTTACCTCCACCGGCAGCAACGTCCAAGTGACCGGGCAGGATTCAGCCTCGGTTACTTTCCGTTTATCCTACGCGGCCGATAAACACATCGATTATATCTACTCAATTAAAGGAGGGAATCACAATCTTGGTTTCACCATTGTAACCAAAGGCCTGCAAGACATCATTGCTCCGACAGAAAAGCAGCTCGTTCTCCACTGGGAGGCGGCGCTTACCCAAAAGGAAAAGGACATGAGCAGCGAACGGGAACGCTCTACGTTATATTATGCATTAGCTGAAGGAGATGTCGATCATCTCAGCACAACGGAGGATGATGAGGGAGAACTGACCGGTAAAGTGCAGTGGGTGTCATTTAAGCAGCATTTCTTTTCAAATGTCTTGGTGGCTGAGAACGGCTTCAGCGGCGGCAAAGTAAACGTATATACCACGCCAGACCCGGGCATCGTCAAACTCTTTTCTGCCGACATGCGTCTGGATTTCAACCGTCAGGATGTGAATACCTATCCCATGCATTTCTTTTTCGGGCCAAATCAATATAAAGTGCTCCGTGCACACGGATACGACCTGGAGAAACAAATCGATATGGGCTGGGGACCTATGAAATGGATAAATCGGTTTATTACCATTCCGGTGTTTACCTTTCTGGACAGCTTCCACTGGAGCTACGGACTGGTCATCCTGATCCTTACGGTTATGCTGAAATTGGTACTGTCTCCACTCACGTATCGTTCCTATGTATCGATGGCCAAAATGCGGGTATTGAAACCCGAGATGGACCAGATCAAAGAAAAAGTGGGAGACGATAATCCTACGCTGCTGCAACAGGAATACCTTAAATTGTATAAGCAGGCGGGAGTCAATCCGCTGGGTGGGTGTATCCCACTGCTCCTTCAGATGCCCTTTACCATTGCGTTCTTTTTCTTCTTCCCTAACTTGTTTGAACTACGGGGCGAAAGTTTTCTTTGGGTAAAAGACCTGTCCACATACGACTCACCTATTACGTTTCCGGCCATCCCCATCATTGGCATGGACCACATCAGCTTAATGTGTATCCTGATGACTGTGGCCACTTTGCTTTCCACCTGGTACAACAACTCAATTTCCGGAGCAACCGGCCAGATGAAGTATATCGGCTATTTCATGCCATTGATTTTCCTTTTCGTACTGAACAGCTTCCCGGCAGGATTGAACTACTATTACCTGCTGTCCACGGTTTTCACCTTCGGTCAACAACTGGTCATCCGTCAGATGATCAACGATGATAAGATACTGGCCATTATCGAAGCGAACAAGAAAAAGCCGGAGGCGCAAAAGAAATCGAAATTCCAGCAGCGCATGGAAGAATACATGCGTCAACAGCAAGCGCAGACTAAGAAAAAGAAAAAGTAAACTGTTAAAGCGAACTGCAGCGAAGGCCGGAGATTAATTGTTCCGGCCTTCGTTTTACAAGCCTATACGAACGCACTGAATCCGGTGATCGAGCGGCCCACGATCAGTGAATTGATCTCCTTGGTACCTTCGTAAGAATAAATAGCTTCGGCATCAGCGAGGAAGCGTGCCACGTCGTATTCGAGCAGGATGCCGTTACCACCCATGACTTCACGCGCCTGACTGACGATGTCTCTCGTACGGAGTGTACAGAAAACCTTGGCCAGTGAAGCGTGTTCGTCGCGCAACATGCCCGAATCCTGAAGCTCGGATAGACGATACACAAGTGTTTGCATAGCCGTCAAGTTTGACAGCATCTCCACCAAGTGATTCTGGATAAGCTGAAACGACGCAATTGGTCTTCCGAACTGTTCTCGTTTACGTGTATAATCGAGCGCATTTTCATAGGCGCCCCGCGCGCACCCAACCGCCATCCATGCGACTCCGGCACGCGTTAACTGAAGCACCTTGGCTGTATCCTTGAATGAATTGGCATGCTGCAGGCGATCGCTTTCCTGAACCACGCAATCGGTCAAGGTGATCAATCCGTTCTGCACTATCCGCAATGCCATTTTTCCCTTTATCTTTTCCACCTCAAACCCCGGTGTGCCTTTCCGCACCAGAAACCCTTTTACCTCTCCGTCCGCCACATCCCTGGCCCAGATGATGACCACATCTGCGAACGTTGCATTTCCGATCCACTTCTTCTGGCCGTTGAGGACCCAGCCATCCTCCGTCCTGCGCGCGGTCACAGTGAGACCCCCTGCGGCGCCTGAGCCTACCTCCGGTTCAGTTAGTCCAAACGCTCCGATCAGCTTCATTTGTTGCATTGCGGGCAGCCACTCCTCCTTCTGTGCGTCCGAACCGCACAGGTAAATGGAGCCCATTGCCAAACCGCTTTGCACGCCGAAAAAGGTAGCTACTGAAGCATCCACCCGCGCGATCTCCATGGCAATGATTCCTTCCATCAACGATGACTTTCCGGCGCAGCCATACCCATTATATGTCAGGCCGCAGATATCCAGCTCGGCCAGCTTCGGGATAATCTCGAATGGAAATTCGTCACGCAACCAATAATGGTTGACTAACGGCCGGATTTCTTTCTCCATAAACTCGCGCACCTTACGTTGCAGTATCCGGTCTTCTTCATTCAGTCTAAGGTCCAATTCGTAAAAATCGCCGTTGATGGGTGGCAGTTCCCGTTGTGGCTTGCCCCCATCGAGAGCTTTCATCAATCCTTTCAACTGCTTTTCATCCAACTTGGCGAATGATTCCATTGCTTTGGGGAGGTCGATTTTCCGGGATAGCTTATCCAATTGCTCAAAGTCGATGTTCCGGAACAACTGATAGGCCTTTTTGATCTTTGAAAACATACTTTTCTTTATTATTTCTGTTGCAATCCTATGTTTGAATCACGCCTACATTGAACCGCTTTGTAATAGGCGATTGATTGGCCGCTTCGAGACCCATGGATATGACGTTCCGTGTTTCCAGTGGATCAATAATCCCGTCTACCCAGAGGCGGGCGGCGGCATAGTAGGGCGTGGTCTGTTCATTGTATTTTTCAGTAATCTGCCTGAGCAGCGCTTCTTCTGTTTCCGCGTCTATCTCTTTTCCTTCCGCCTTCAGGGATGCGCACTGGATCTGGAGCAAGGTCTTGGCCGCTTGGGTGCCTCCCATTACGGCGATCCGGGCAGAGGGCCATGCGAATATAAGCCTCGGATCGTACGCCTTTCCACACATCGCATAGTTCCCCGCCCCGTATGAATTCCCCACGACGATGGTAAATTTTGGCACAACGGAGTTGGCCACTGCGTTGACCATCTTCGCGCCGTCTTTGATGATACCACCCTGTTCTGCACGGCTTCCCACCATAAAGCCCGTCACGTCCTGCAAAAACACCAGCGGGATCTTTTTCTGATTACAGTTCATGATGAAACGTGTAGCTTTATCCGCTGCATCCGAATAAATGACGCCGCCGAACTGCATCTCCCCTTTACGCGTTCTGACCACTAGCCGTTGGTTAGCTACGAAGCCCACCGCCCAACCATCTACCCTTGCCAACCCGCATACTATTGTCTGGCCGTACAGCGCCTTGTACTCTTCAAACTCCGAATTATCCACCAGCCGCAAAATGATGTCTTTTATATCGTAAGGTTTTTCGCGCGAGGCGGGCAGGATTCCATAAATCTCACGTTCATCCTCCTTGGGTGGAGCCGGTTCAATACGATCAAAACCTGCATCGTCCGGTTTCCCCAGCATCCCCATGATATTTCGGATTGAGTCCAGGCAGGTCTTGTCATCTGGATGTTTGTAATCCGTTACACCGGAAATCTCACAATGTGTTGTAGCTCCTCCAAGTACTTCATTATCAACTGACTCTCCAAGCGCTGACCTGACAAGATACGAGCCCGCGAGAAATACTGACCCAGTGCCATCAACAATCATCGCTTCATCGCTCATAATGGGCAGGTAGGCTCCCCCCGCTACACACGCGCCCATAATAGCCGCCAGCTGCACAATACCCTGACTGCTCATCAGCGCGTTGTTGCGGAAAATCCGGCCGAAATGTTCTTTATCCGGAAAGATTTCATCCTGCAATGGGAGATAAACACCTGCTGAGTCCACCAAATAGATAATGGGCAGGCGGTTTTCGATAGCGATTTCCTGGGCACGGAGATTTTTCTTTGCCGTCATAGGAAACCAGGCCCCTGCTTTTACGGTTGCATCATTGGCTACGATAACACACTGCCTGCCTGCAACGTACCCAATACCCGCAACCACGCCGGCCGAAGGACAGCCACCATGTTCGACATACATCTCTTCACCGGCCAAGGCACCGATTTCAAGCCATCGGCTGGTGTCATCCAGCAGGTAATCGACCCGTTCCCTGGCCAGCATTTTTCCTTTGGCCCGTTGTCTCTCAGCCGCTTTCGTCCCCCCTCCCAGGTAAACCTGTTTAAGCCGCCTTTTGAGTTCGGAGACCGCAAGCTTGTTCAGATCCTCATTCCGGTTAAACTCCAGGTTTATCATGGTATCCAAGATACGGGTTCCTTTAAATTATTTAAAATTTTTGGGTTACCTTTTTTGGCAGGGCCGTATTAAGGGGTAAATAAACAAATTTGTTTTAATCAAAAAGGAAATTAACAATGAAAAACGCATTTAAATTCGGTTTTTTAGGTTTGGCACTTACTGTTGCAGTAGCTGCTTGTAACACTGCTACTCAAGAAGGTGAAGAAACTGCTGATTCTTTGACAGACGCAATCGAATCTCAAGTTGACGCTACTACAGATTCTATCGATTCTATCGGCGACGCAGCTATAGATTCACTTGATTCTTTGGCTCAAGATTCTTTGTAAGATAATCGACTGATTTTAAAAAGGGATAGCCGATATCGGTTATCCCTTTTTTATTTTTTGTCCGGTATCGTCGTTGACAATCACTTTGCGACCGGTTGCCGGATACTTCCCAGTACTTCGTCCACCATACCGAACTGCTTTGCCTCCGTTGCCGTCATCCAATGATCACGGTCAGCCAGTTTATCCACGAGCTGATAATCCTGTCCACTGTGACGTGCAATAATCTCATATAATTCTTGCTGAATCTTCAGGGTCTGCCGGATGCTGATGTCCATGTCTGCCGCTGTGCCTTGCATGCCGCCGGAGGTTTGATGAATCATTACCCGGGCGTGTGGCAACGCAGCCCGTTTACCCCCGCATCCTGCACAGAGCAGTACCGCAGCCATGGACAGTGCCATACCAGTACAGATCGTTGCCACATCAGGGCCGATATACTGCATCGTGTCGTATATACCTAACCCCGCATATACTGATCCGCCCGGTGAGTTGATATATAACTGAATATCCTTCTTGGGATCTACCGACTGGAGGAAGAGCAATTGTGCCTGAATGATGTTCGCCACCCGGTCGTCTACCGGCTCTCCGAGAAAAATGATGCGGTCTACCATAAGCCGTGAAAACACGTCCATTTGGGCAACGTTGAGTTGCCGCTCTTCGGTGATGTAAGGCGTCATAGCCACGGGGAGGCGTTTTGCACCCATAGACGAAACATATTGGTCTACCTGCATGCCATTAATGCCCTGATTTTTTACGGCGTACTTGCGAAATTCTATATCAATATTTTTCATGGAGATCTATTTGTTATTTGCGGAACAGTGCCAGTATGCGGTCCCTGAATATGCGATGTTCCGGTGCTGCAAGCAATTCCCGGTGTATTTTCTCCAACTCCTTACGGAGGTGCTTCCGTCCGTAGGCGCGGACAAGGGCATACGCCTTGCGCTGCCAACGAACATCGCCGTCAAGCGTCGGATCCACAATGAGCTTCGCCTGGAACACGGTCTGTTGCTCACCGGGAGCCCGACCTAACAGGCAATCTTCTCTCCACTGCAATTCATCCAATGAGGTCTTCATACCGGAGCGATTTTTCTCTAATGATCTGTTTTACTTTCTGAAGGCATTTGAACTTTTGTACCGTTGCTGAACGGATTCCCCTGAAACCGAAGCGTTCCGCCAGTTCCCGCATACCAGCCTGCTCATAATAGAAGGCGGTCAGAATTTCCATACATTTCCGGCCGCTTGCCTCCAATACACGCAAAATGCGCCTGTCCGATGAAGATATTTCCGCGGATAGACGTTTATCCTCCCAATCTATTGACTTTTCTTCTTCGGATCCGGTCATCAGGTCGTCCAGCGATGCATAAAGCTGGTTGTCCTTATGCCGTTTAAACCAAATGTACCGGGCTACACCGAACACATAGGCTTCCGGCTTCCGCGGCATTTTTTCCTGCGCCGCATCATTTGATACATCGTTGATTCGCTCATAGTAAATCAGCAATGCGTCGTGGAATACGTCTTTGGCGTCTTCCAAGGAGCCACCCATCTTCGCTACGTAGCGGGCGACCGCAGGAAAGGCACGCTGATAAAGGGTCTTTAGGGTTATCATTATACGTTTTCTTTTGTCTTTTATTGGATGTGCGTCTGCAAGACGGATTATCACCCAAATTTATCATTTATTGGTACCCAAACAATCCGTAAACGCGGATGTTAGTCCTTAAAGTAGGGCACTGTACGGTATGGATTCCGCTGAGCAGAATATACCCGAACCTTACATGGACACAGTAAATGATTTTTTATGACGAGAATAGCATATATCTCCACCTGCAGGCCCCGGGAATGCGGCCTTGCTACGTTTAACGAGAATCTGGTCCAGGCGGTTGACCGTTATGTTCCGTTCGCCGCGTCCGGCAGTTTCCTGGTTGCGCTTAACGACTCAGACGACAAGTACCAATATGACTACGACGACCGCGTCAAGTTCGTTATCAGCCAGGAACGGGTTACCGACTATGAATCCGCGGCATCGTTTATCAATCGGAACGGGGTGGATATGTGTTGTATTCAACATGAGTTCGGTATATTCGGAGGCCGTGCCGGCGCGCACGTGCTTACCCTTACCCGGGCGCTGAGGGTGCCATACACGATTATTTTTCATACCGTACTTGCCAAACCGGATCCCATTCAGCTGTCCCTTACACGCACGTTGGCTGACGGCGCCGCTAAGGCAGTTGTTATGAGTCTAAAAGCCGTACAATTGCTGAAGGACGTTTATGGCATCCCATTTGACAAAATCAGGTTTATACCGCATGGCGTTCCGGATCTGGAGCAGCGTTCCGTGAACCTAGTAAAACAGTCCCTGAAATTCCCCACGGGAAAAACGTTGTTGACCTTCGGATTACTTGGACCCAATAAGGGGCTTGAAACAGTCATCAAGGCACTTCCGGCAATCCGAACGCAACATCCGGATATACGCTATATGATTCTCGGCAAGACCCATCCCGGCATCCTGAAAACCTCCGGCGAGGGCTACCGTGAAAGTCTTTACCGTTTAGCCCGTCAGCTGAACGTTGAGGAACACCTTATCTTTATCTCTGAATTTGTAAATGAACGGGACCTTCATGCCTATTTGTCTGCATGTGACATTTATCTGACCCCATATCCCAATGAGGCGCAGATTACAAGCGGGACGTTATCCTATGCAGTAGGCGCCGGTGCAGCCGTGGTATCAACACCGTATTGGCACGCGGTTGAACTTCTTCGGGGAGGACGCGGCAAATTATTCGGTTTCAACAATCATACACAGCTCTCCGGAATCATCAGTGCGCTGCTGAGCAATCCTCATGAATTGCAACAGTTGAAACAGCGTGCTTACCGGCACGGGCTCAGCCTGCGATGGCCAAAGGTGGGCAAACAGTATGCGCAGCTGTTTGCCGCACAAGGCGTTAAGAGCAATCGTGCGTCATTACTCTCGGAAAGCACGCTCATGCAGGTCACCTCCTCGCTTAGCCGTCCTCTATCCTGGAAGACCTACTAGCACAACACAACATCCTAATTAAAAAGACGAGGTTGTCTCAAAAGGTCAACCTCTTTTTGTTTATTGGGAGTTGATTGGTTAAATTTGGTCATGGGAACAAAACGATCAACAGCTGTAGTTTTCAAGCCCTACGATCAGTCCCAGGTTTCTCTTTTAC
>Ga0065721_10003700_pt1 | contig 102684 bp, 84 predicted proteins | sample Mesricmetagenome_FD_59108 | JGI IMG/M metagenome (GOLD analysis project Ga0065721, IMG submission 59108) | Mesophilic microbial community from rice straw/compost enrichment Sample: eDNA_1 v2 (version 2) | ecosystem: Engineered > Solid waste > Grass > Composting > Bioreactor | place: USA... | reverse complement strand
GTCTGCACTACAGCGTGTTTTGAAAATCCGCCTCCACACTATCAACGACTTACGATCCAAAAGATCCTAAAATTCGTCACTTTCGCAGTCGAATAGCGGAAGTCGGGCTAAGAAAAACGGAAAATAAAAACCGCGGCAGGTTGCTGCCGCGGTTTGATGTCGAGAGCTTTTCGATTTTGATTTCTCAGATGAACTCGTTGATCAGGTTCTCGAGGAATTCCTGGCGTCCGCTGGTGTTCGGCGACGCGTCGCCTTTCTTCAGAATGTAGGCTTCGAGTTCGGCCATCGTGATCTGGCCTTTCTCGATCTTCGCGCCGATGCCGCTGTCCCAGCTGCTGTAGCGCTGTTTCACAAAATCCGCCAGACGGCCGTCCTTGCGGATCGCAGCAGCGATCTTAAGTCCGCGCGCAAAGGCGTCCATGCCGCCGACATGTGCATGGAAAAGATCGATCGGTTCGAAGCTTTCGCGGCGAACCTTTGCGTCGAAGTTCACGCCGCCGGTTGTGAAGCCGCCATACTTCAACACGCTCAACATCGTGTAGGCGGTCAGATAAACGTTCGTCGGGAACTGGTCGGTGTCCCATCCAAGCAGTTCGTCACCGGTGTTGGCGTCGATGGAACCGAGAGCGCCGGCGGCTCCCGCAACTTCGAGTTCATGCTGCATGGTGTGGCCGGCGAGCGTGGCATGGTTGGTTTCGATGTTCAGCTTGAAATGTTCGAGCAATCCGAACTCGCGGAGGAAGTTCAGGCACGCGGCTGCATCGGAATCATATTGATGCTTGGTCGGTTCCTTCGGCTTCGGCTCGATGTAGAACTGGCCTTTGAAGCCGATCTGCTTCTTGTAATCGACGGCCATGTGGAGAAGCTTCGCCAGGTGCTCCTGTTCGCGCTTCATGTCGGTGTTGAGAAGCGTGGAATAACCTTCGCGACCGCCCCAGAAAACGTAGCCTTCGCCCTTGAGTTCGTGCGTCACTTCGAGCGCCTTCTTCACCTGCGCGGCGGCGTAGGCAAAGACGTCCGCATTGCAGCTGGTGCCGGCGCCATGAACGAAGCGCGGATTGGAAAAGAGATTTGCAGTGCCCCAGAGCAGGCGGATGCCTGTGCGCTTCTGTTCTTCCTTCAACACCTTCACGACCGCGTCGAGGTTCGCGTTGGTTTCCTTGAGATTGCGTCCTTCCGGAGCGACGTCGCGGTCGTGGAACGCGTAAAAGGGGGCGCCGAGTTTTTCAATGAACTCGAATGCAACACGCGCACGGTTCTGGGCATTCTTCACCGAGTTCGAACCATCATCCCACGGCCGGATGGCGGTGCCGGGGCCGAACGGATCGGAGCCGGTTCCGCGGAAGGTGTGCCAGTAAACGACCGAAAAGCGCAGGTGATCGCGCATCGTCTTGCCTTCGATCTTCTGGTCGGGGTTGTAGTGTTTGAAAGCCAGGGGATTCCTGGATTTCGGTCCTTCGAAACGAATTTTTGAAACGTCTTTGAATGCAGTGCGCATGTGAATTTGAGCAGTCAGTTGATCCGGCTCATGAACAGTTCGAAAACATCACGAGCCTACGGAGCATGCTGACAGCATCGCGAGGAAAGCAATCAGCTTTTTAAGCCGAAACGACAGATTTTGCTGCCAATCAGAGTATCATCCATAAATCCCGGCCCGACAGCGTCAGTGAGCCGGTTGAGGACGTGGAATGGCGGTTTGAGCGGGTGTGGCGGAAGCGGCTTGAGCGGGCTTCGAAGGGATCGCTTCGGTGAGATATTTCACGAGTGATTCGATCTGCGCATCGTTCAAAATGCCGCCTTCCTTTTCGGAAAACGCGGGCATGAGCGTGCCGGGTTTTCCTTTTGTGATCCAGTTGCGCCAGTACTCAGCATTGGTCGGCTGCTTGAGCTCGCGGAGGTTCGGAACCATCGAGGCGCGATGTTCGGCCTCGTGACAGACGCCGCAGACGGAGGCGTAAAGTTCCTTGCCGAGCTTGTCCCTGGTGTCGGCATGACAACGCGCGCAATCGCCGCGGAAAACCGCCTGCCGGTCGGCCAGCGCAATCATCTGGTTGCTCTGACGTTCGTTCCCGGTCATCTGCCCTGCCGCCGGTGGCAGAATGATGGAACGGACGAACAACATCTTGGATCCCTTGTCGGTGCTCACCGTGACCGTCTTCGTGATGGTGCCGGATTTGTTGGCCAGGTTCATCGTCACATTGATGACACCGTTCGAACCGGGGGGAAGAGTCCAGGGCTGGCTGGGAAGACGGGCCGCGGTGCAACCGCAGGAGGTTCCGACGCCGTTGATTGTGACGTCGAACGTGGAAACGTTCGTCAGCCAGAATGAAAACTGCGTTTCGATTACATCGTTGGTTGCGATTGCTTCCTTCGTTTCAGCATCCCATTTCAGGAAGTCATCGACGGAAAGCGGCTTGCCGGGCTGCACTCCTTGCGCTGGCGGAGCGGGGGCGGGAATCACCTCTGACGACACGATCTCCACCGTGGCGCAATGGGCGGCAGCGGGGAAAATCAGCGATGCGGCGGAGAAGGCCACAAAAAGGGCGCGGTGCCAGTTTCGGTTCATAACGCATGAACTCTAAAGGTCTGGGAAGATTGCGCCAGTCTGAAAATAAGGGAAGGCGATTAGGCTTAAGGCTTTGGGCGAAAGGCGCACAGAAGGAACGAAGACAGTTAAAGGCTTTGGAACAACCGCCGGGACGCCGAGACGCAGAGCAAAGAATAAAGTTTCTCTGCGTCTCTGCGCCTCGGCGGTGAATTTAGTTCGGAACCTGACCGAGGAGCTTTTCGGCCCCTGCTGTCGGATTCTTCAGGCGAACATGATCTTCGTCGTTGTCGCCTTGTCGTCCCAGCCGCGGGTCGGTTCTGCTGTAACGGAGCTGATGTCCTTGATCGAGATCTGTCGTCCGCGCGTTTTCGGGCTCTTCACTTCCACCTCGCTCGGATCGCAGGTTTGCTGGCTGATCTTCTGATGCGGAGCGGGTTTGTAGCGCACATAAAGCACCTTGGGCGTGCCCGGCGCGAAGAACAGGATGCGCGACTTCTCGGGGATGCAGTTGTAAACCTTGTTCGTGATCGTGCCGCCGAAGGTGAAGCGCTTGAGGTAACTCGCGTTGCGATCCGTGTAGGCGCAGGTAAACACGGCGTCCCGGTCGGGCAGGGCGCAATACACCACGTCCGGACCAACGAACAGTTTCTCGGGCAGTTCGACCACCTTGTAGGTGCCGTCCTTGAAGACCAGCAGCAGCTTGTCGAACTTCGTGCAGTCCATCTTGAATTCCTCGCCGCCGACCTTGTAGCCGACGTAACCGGACTCGCGATCGTAGGAAACCTTGAAGGCCTTGAACGCCACCGCCTTCACATCGACTTCCTCGTGGCGCGCGGATTTGGTGGTAAGACGCGGGTATTGGGGACCGTATTTCTCCAGCAACGCCTCCAGATGCCCGATCGCATACTTGATCAGGTTCTTGAGATTCTTCCGCGTCTCCTCAAGATCCGCTTTGACCTTGTCGGTTTCCTCGCGGTGTTTGTTGATGTCGAACAACGAAATGCGGCGGATGCGAACGCTGAGGAGCTTCTCGACATCGGGATCGGTGAGATCGCGATACATCTGTTTGCGGAACGGTTTGAAGCCTTCGTACACCGCGGCGAAAACCGCCTCGTTCGTTTTGCACTGCTCGATCTTCTTGTAAATCCGTTCCTCAATGAAGATGCGTTCGAGCGTGCGGAAATGAAGTTCGTCCTCCAGCTTCTTGATCTTCAACTCCAGCTCGCGCTTCAGAATTTCCACCAGCTGATCGGTGTTCTCACGCAGAACCTCGCTCACGGTCATTTCCACCGGGCGATTGTTCTTGATGACAATGATCCGGCTGGAAATCGAAACTTCGCAGGCGGTGAACGCATACAGCGCATCGACGAGCTTCTCCGGATCGACTCCCTGCGGGCAGCGGATTTCGATCTCAACATCTTCCGAAGTGAAATCGTTGATCGACTTCACCTTCAGCTTGCCCTTGCGAACGGCGTCTTCGATCGACGCGATGAGCGATTCGGTCGTGGTCGTCGGTGGGATCTCCTTGATCACCACCGTGGCATCGTCCTTCACCTTGATCTTGGCGCGCACCTTCACGCTGCCCTTGCCGTCCTGATAATCGCGCGCGTCCATCAACCCGCCGGTCTGGAAATCAGGGAGACACTTGAACGGCTGCTTTTTCAGGATCGCGATCTGCGCTTCAAGCAGCTCGGGGAAATTGTGCGGAAGAATGCGGGCGGAAAGACCGACGGCAATGCCCTCCGCGCCGAGCATCAGAGTCAACGGCAGCTTGGACGGCAGCGTGACCGGCTCTTTGTTACGACCATCGTAGCTCGGAACGAACTCGGTGATTTCATCGTTGAACAGTTCCGTTCGCGCCAGTTCGGTCAGGCGGCATTCGATGTAACGCGGAGCGGCGGCAGGATCGCCGGTGAAAATGTTTCCGAAGTTTCCCTGGCCTTCGATCAGGTAACGTTTGTTGGCCAGCACCACGAGTGCATCACCGATCGCGGCGTCGCCGTGCGGATGATACTTCATCGTGTCACCGACGAGATTGGCGACCTTGATGAACCGGCCGTCGTCGTTCTGATGAAGCGCCCAAAGAATGCGTCGCTGCACCGGCTTCAAGCCGTCGGCGAGATGCGGAATCGCGCGGTCACGAATGACGTAGCTGGCGTATTCCAGGAAGCTGGTGTTGATCCGGCGATGCAGCGGCAGCTCGATCTTTTTGGGGCTGAACGGCGCATGAACCAGGTTTGCGGGAACGGCTTCCGCCACGACTTCGTTGTGGTCTTTTCCGTTTTGGCCCGCGTTTTTCTCTGCCAGGCTGGCAGCGTCATGCGGCTGCTTTCCGCCCATCCCGAGGTCCAGTTGGTTTGCGTCTTTCTTACGTTTGTCTGCCATGTCTCGTCGGGAACGCAGCAATCGCGTTCCGGTGGTTAAATCTTCTGCGAGGCAACGGTGGATGCCCGTTTCAGTTCATCTCGCGAGGGCTAGAAACTGCAAGCAGCAGCAGAAAAAGAAAAGAATTCTTTGCGCGAAAGGCCTTTCATCCGCGGATGGAAAAGCACTGAGGCCAGATGAACGCAGATGCATACAGATCCATGGGAGATTTTCCCGAACCGAAATTTCCCCGCCGTCGCAAAGCCGCACGCGAAGGACGCGAAGGGCGCGAAGTGAAGCATCTCATCTCGGAGAGGTCACAATTGACGGCACCAATGTCCCGATGTCCGGCGTGACGGTTCGCGCGTCCACGAACGCATCAACACGCTGAGACGTGTCGCGGGGCACCTCGGATCGATCATGAAAAGAGCGCTGTTCGTCATAGCGGGTGTGCTGTGGCTCGCATTTGCATTGGGCTTCGGGTTGGTATTGTTGAATTACTTGCGATCGGGGGCGGGAGTTCAATCCGTTGGCGGGATGTTTTCATCGGGAAATGTTCTGTTGGGGGTTGCGCATGTCATCGGGTTTTGTTTTGCGGCGCTGGTGTGTCTCGGGATTGGAGCCGGCTTGTTTGCTCGCGGCATCTCGTCCAGGGATTCGGGTTCGGATGGGTTCGGAGACTCCTGAAGTTCAGCCGAACAAGGGCCGGCGCGAATCGGCGCTCCGCGTTTTAGTTGCGAGCCATCAGTTTTCGGCGGGGTTCTCAGCGACGGTCGCTGATTTTGTTCGTGCAACACCGACTTCACCGCGTGCCCGAAATTCAAGTTATATCTCCGGTTTGGATTCCATTTGATAGCACCAGTCATTCTGGCTGTGGTGACTCTCATGTCATGAAGGCACGTCATCGAGGATTAATTTAAAAGACGTTACGCACCAGGCTTTGGGTTTTGCCTTCGGCCTGGGGCAATAGATTTGGGCGTTGGGTTTTTATTTGCGTATTCGAAAGAGTTTCTTGCGGGCGGCCCTGACGACGGTCCACTTCTGAATCATTCCCCGCAAATTCTTTTCTCCGCTTCCTTCTCTCTTCCGCTCCGCTGTAACCCAATCGTAACAATCGCGCCGCGATGCCGTAACAAGGGGCTGCCACTCTGCAATCGAACTGAATTCCAAATGAACAACAAACGACTCAAAACGATCATGGTGGTGGCTGGTGCGGCAACCGTATGCGCCAGCGCGCCTCAGGCACGCGCACAATCGGTCGATGCATTGCTCGACAAACTCGTGGACAAGGGAATCCTCTCCGTCTCGGAGGCCAATCAGCTCAAGGAGGAATCGGACAAGGGATTTTCGTCTGCGTTCTCGGCCAGAACCGGTTTGCCGGAATGGGCATCGGCCCTGAAGTTCAACGGTGACTTTCGCGGGCGGTACGAAGGCTTTTTCTTCGAGAACGAAAACCCCGTCGATCGCCAGCGCTTCAGATATCGTCTTCGCTTCGGCGCGACCGCAGTGTTCAAGGACAACCTGGAACTCGGTTTGCGCCTGAGTTCGTCGGAATCCAGCAGTGGCGGTTCCTTTGGTGGCGATCCCATTTCCGGCAACACCACCTTCTCGGACAACGCGTCGAAAAAATTCATTTTCGTCGATCTCGCGTATGGGCGCTGGAGGGCGGTGAATTCACCGGACTTTCTCGCAACGTTCACGGTCGGGAAGATGGAAAATCCCTTCGTGTTCTCGGACATGGTGTTCGATGGCGATTACACGCCGGAAGGTGTGGCGGCCCAGCTTGCTTACACACTCAGCGACAGGCATTCGCTGAAGTTCAACGCCGGCGCATTTGTCATGGATGAAATCGGCGGCAGCAACAACGATCCGTATTTCGTCGGCGCTCAGGCGCGTTTCGATTCTGCCTGGAGCAAAAAGATCTCAACCAGCTTCGGCATCGCAGGGCTGTTGATCGACAATCAGGAGGCGCTCAATGCCAGCCGCTCCCAAACACTCACTCCGACGGGTACGAACACCACGACGACATGGACCATTCCAAATCAAAACGGTGGGAACAGCCGAAGCGGCGTGGTGGGCTCGACATTTGGAAATCTTCAGAATCATTACAATCCCATCGTGGCTGATGCGGCGTTGACGTGGACTCTGGACAAGTTCCCGCTCTACAACGGTGCGTTCCCGATCCGGTTTGCCGGCGATTACATGTATAACCCAGCGGCGCGGCATCAGAACGTCGGGTATTCCGTTGGCGTGACGTTCGGCAAGTCGGGCAAGAAGGGTTTGTGGGACCTCAGCTACCGATACAAATATCTCGAGGGCGACGCGTGGTTTGAAGAGTTTGTCGATTCCGATTTCGGCGCGTTCCATCAATCCAGTTCCGCGCGCACCGGTGGCGGCAGCGGTTACATTGCCGGAACGAACATCAAAGGCCACATCATCAAACTTTCCTATTCTCCTTATGATTCGCTCACTTTGGGTGCGACTGCATTTCTCACGGAAGCCATTCAGGAAAGCCCGTCCGGTTCCGGGAGCGGAACGGCGCGGCTTCAGATCGATGCCACTCTGAAATTCTGAACCAAACCACCAACCAACACTCCTTCTTCGAACATGAAAACACTCATTGAAAAACTCGCAATTGCATCGGTCATCGTGGTCAGCGCGGTTTCAGCTCACGCTGGAACCATCACGGTCAAAGGCTCGGACACGCTGGTGATTCTCGCCCAGAAATGGGCTGAGGTTTACATGGGGAAACACCCGGAAACGAAGATTCAGGTCACGGGCGGCGGCAGTGGAACCGGCATTGCCGCATTACAGAATCGATCGACCGATCTGTGCAATTCGTCGCGACCGATCAAGGCCGCGGAGATTCAGAAATGTCTCGCCGCGTTTCAGGCCCGGCCGCGCGAATACAAGGTGGCCGTGGACGGCCTGTCGATTTACGTGAACGAAGAGAATCCGGTCCGGGAACTGACTGTTGAACAGCTGCAGCAGATCTTCACGGGAAAGATTCGCAACTGGAAGGACGTGGGTGGAGCTGATTTGCCAATCACGGTTTACAGCCGCGAAAACAGTTCCGGCACATACGAGTTCTTCAAGGAACACGTGCTCAAGGGCAGGGATTTTGTTGCGAGTGCACAAACGATGCCCGGAACGGCGGCGGTGCTTCAGGCTGTGGCGAAGGATCGAAAAGGCATCGGCTACGGCGGCGCGGCGTATGGCGCCGGAGCGAAGCATCTGCCGATCAAGGCCGACGACAGCTCACCCGCGATTGATCCGACGGAGGAAAATGTTGTTTCACAGAAATATCCGATCTGGCGTTACCTCTACATCTATCTCAACCCGGCACTCGATAAGGGGGAGATTGGAGAATACCTGAAGTGGATTCGCAGCGATGAAGGTCAGAGGGTCGTGAAGGATGTCGGATACTTTCCGATTCCTGCCAACTTGCGGGAGAAATGATTTGGAAGGGAATGTGAAAATGGCTCGGGGAAGGCTGCGGGTTGTTCACGCATCACGCATCACGCATCACGCTGGAGGAATAGCCAATAGCCGATGGCAGATAGCCAAGAGTTGACGGTTCAAAATCCCATGCCTCATCGATATCCCAACCCCAAACGTCCCCTTGGATGGATGGGAATGCAGCGCGGGCACAGAGCGCGTCCGCTGGAATGGGTCGCGGAAAGGTTCATCCTTATGGTTTCGCTTTCCGCGATCCTGATGGTGCTGTTGATCTTCGTCTTCGTCGTGCGCGAAGCGGCGCCGATCTTCACCGGCAGAATGAACAGTGCCCTGATCAAGGAAACGATTCCGGTGGAAAAAATGGATTCTCTGAGCTCACGGGAACTGCGCGATTACCTCGAGTTGACTCCGGAACAGTTCGCTGCGATGGACCGCGACACGTTGCGGCTCATGATGGAAGTGAAAGCGGAGGCAATGAACGAATTGCCGGAATACATCCGCGACGACAAGGATGCCAGGGTCAACACAACGAAATGGCGCTACATGCTTCTGCCGCATCGATGGACCGGTTACGACAGTCCGGAATACATCTGGCAACCCGTAGGGCAGATTCACAAATACAACATCCTCCCGCTCATCATCGGCAGTTTGAAAACAACCTTGATCGGACTGCTGTTTTCAGTGCCGCTCGCTGTTGGTGCGGCGATTTATGTTTCGCAGCTGGCGCGTCCGCGTGTCCGGGAAGTGGTGAAGCCGATGATTGAGCTGCTGTCTGCGATTCCGTCGGTGGTAATCGGTTTCTTTGGCCTGCTGGTCATGGCGTCGGTGCTGCAGGGGATATTTGGATACGAAACGCGGTTGAACGCCTTCGTTGCGGGGATCGCTCTCGGATTTGCCGTCATCCCCATTGTGTTCTCAATTGCGGAAGATGCACTGACCAGCGTGCCGCGAAGCTACACGCAGGCCGCACTCGCGCTAGGGGCATCGCGCTGGCAGACGGCGTGGCAGATCGTTCTGCCCGCGGCACTGCCGGGCGTGTTCGCATCGGTCGTGCTCGGATTCGGTCGCGCGATCGGTGAGACGATGATTGTTCTGATGATCTGTTCCGCGAGCGTTGTCTCGTGGGACATTTTCGATTCCGCCCGAAGCATCACGACAACCATCGCCGCCGAAATGGCTGAAGCGGTGCAGGGTGGTCATCATTATCGAATCCTGTTCATGCTCGGCACGCTGCTGTTCGTCGTCACGTTCGTTTCGAACATGATCGGTGGCATCGTGATGAACCGGCTGAAGAGCCGTCTGGAAGGAGGGAAGGCGTGAACGGAACCGCATCGCCGGCAGCGCGAAAGGGATTTCAGGCGGAGCGATTTGATTTCGCGTCGTTCTTCTTCAGCGGGCTCACAGGATTGGCGACGCTGCTGATCCTCTCGATCCTGGCTGTCATCCTGATAAACATCGCCGCGAATGGCTGGAGCGGTCTTTCGTGGCACTTCGTTTCCACGATCCCGAAAAAGGATTTCTTCAATCCGGAAACAACCGGTGTGCTGCCCATGATCATTGGCACCACCATCCGGGTTTTTCTAATGACGATTTTTGTCATCCCGATCGGTGTGATCACAGCGGTTTATCTGACCGAATATGCTTCGCAGAAAGCGCCGCTGACACGGATCATTCGGGCGGCAGTCAACAATCTCGCCGCGGTTCCTTCGATTGTGTTCGGTTTGTTCGGACTCGGGTTCTTCATCAACTTCATCGGGAGGAACATCGATTCTCTATTGAACAATCCGGGCCCGGTCTGGGGCCAGCCCGCGCTCCTCTGGGCTTCGCTCACGCTCGCGGTGATGACACTTCCGGTCGTAATCGTTGCAACGGAGGAATCGTTGAAAGCCATTCCGCCCGGTCTGCGTGAAGCCAGCCTCGCGCTGGGTGCGACGAAGCTCGAGACGATCGTTCGCATCGTGTTGCCGCAGGCGCTGCCCGGTATCATGACGGGCGGCATCCTCGCGATCAGCCGGGCGGCCGGAGAAGTGGCGCCCATCCTGTTCACCGGCGTCGCCTATTACATGGCGAGTTTGCCGCACAGACTGACGGATCAATTCATGGACCTGGGCTATCACGTTTTCGTGCTTTCCACCCAGTCGCCGAACATCGAACAAACCCGCCCGATTCTGTATGCGACGGTGATGGTGCTGCTGATGCTGACCTTCGCTTTGAACCTCGTGGCGATTCTGATTCGCGCCCGCATGCGGAAAAAATTGCGCGCCCTCGGATGAATTTATGATCCCTGTTATGCCGGAACCTTTGATTCAGAAAATTGCTGTTGGAAGCGCGGCAGCCGCCGCGGCTGGATCCGCCGGGCCGCTGATTGAGATTGAAAATTTATCGCTCCATTACGGTGCATCCAGGGCGTTGAAGAACATTGGCCTCACGATGAAGGAAAAACTGGTCACCGCATTCATCGGCCCTTCCGGTTGCGGGAAATCAACGTTGCTGCGTTGTCTCAATCGCATGAACGACCTGATCGATGGCGTGCGCATTGAAGGCGAGGTGAAGATTGGCGGTTGCGACATTTACGGAAGCGATGTCGATGTCATTGAGCTTCGCAAACGGGTCGGCATGGTGTTTCAGAAATCGAATCCATTTCCAAAATCGATTTACGACAACGTCGCCTACGGCCTGAGGCTGCAGGGTGTGAAGAGGAAATCCGAACTCGATTCGATCGTTGAAAAAAGCCTGCGTCAGGCCGCGCTCTGGGAGGAGGTGAAGGATCGTCTGCATACGAGCGGGCTCGGGCTTTCCGGCGGACAGCAGCAGCGATTGTGCATCGCGCGCGCGATTGCGATTCAACCGGAGATCATTCTGATGGACGAACCCGCGTCGGCGCTGGATCCGATTGCCACGGCGCGCATAGAAGAGCTGATTCTCGAACTGAAGAAAGATTTCACGATCGTGATCGTCACGCACAACATGCAGCAGGCGGCGCGTGTGTCGGATTACACAGCGTTCTTCTACATGGGCGAGCTGATCGAGTTCGATCGCACGGCCAGTATTTTCACCAATCCCAGGCAGAAACGAACGGAGGATTACGTCACCGGCCGGTTCGGCTGATCATTTTTCAAACCATGGAACATCACATCGATATGGAACTCGACGGGTTGAAACAGCGGCTTCTCACCATGGCCAGTCATGCGGAAACGGCGGTGAACGATGCTGTGCGGGCGCTGGTTGAACGAGATTACGATCTAGCGCTGCGCGTGAAGGAAGACGACGACGTGCTGGACCGCTTCGAAGTGGAGATTGACGACATGGTGATTCATCTTCTTGCCAAGGCGCCGCTCGCGGGCGATTTGCGGCTCGTGATGGCGGCGATGAAGATATCGCAGAATTTGGAAAGGGTGGGGGACGAGGCGGCGAAAATTGCCAGACGCGCACGCGACCTCAGCCAGGAACCGCCGGTGAAACTTCAGATCGATCTTCAACGCATGGCCGCGCTCGCATTGGGGATGTTGAGGGAGGCGCTGGACTCCTTTGTTCATCGCCACCCGTCCGCTGCGCGCGCTGTGATTCCGAAGGACAAGGAAGTGAACGCACTGAACAAACAGATCAGCGCGCAACTCGCCGATCACATGAGAGAAAACCCGGACGCAATCAAACGCTGTTTGCATTTGCTCGTGGTTTGCAAAAGTCTGGAACGCATTGCCGATCACGCCAAGAACGTGGCGGAAGAAGTGGTTTACCTCTGCGAAGCTCTCGATATTCGTCACGCCGGAAAACCGTAAAAGCATGGTGCCCGTTTGACGGAAGGAAACGGGGAGCGCTGACAGGCGAAGCTCGGCAACTCCATGCATTTATCTGCAGGAATCGTCCACCTTGATTTTCGTCCGGGGTTCCTTATGTTTTCGCCCAGTTGAAGTCTGCTTAATGGCTGCAGCGTCTGCAGTCAGCGGGGGACCCGAAAGTTCCGTTCGCAATGCGAATGGATTGGGGCTAACGATGATGCATCGGGAACACTTAATGGTTCCAGCCCGACAGCTAACCTCGTCAGCGCGAACATTAAGGGCGATGGATCTTCCATTTCCCGCCGGTCGCATTCGCCGGTCTGTCTGTACACGTATGGAAATTGGAACACATCGTCCGAGAAACGTCGGCTGGGCGCGGGCCGCAGCGCTGCTCTACGGGGATTGGGGCACCAGCAAGGCGTACGTCATCGGCGCGGCATTCCTCGCAATCAATTACGCATCCCTTCCCACGATCATCGCTGTCAGCCTCCTGACCGGACTGGTCGGATATAACTACATCGTCATCTGCAAAAATTTTCCTGACGGCGGCGGTGTCTATTCCTCCGCACGATCTCAAAGCCGGTTGCTTGCTGTGATCGGCGCGTTGCTTCTGGTCGCAACTTTCACGGTGACGGCATCGCTGAGTGCCTGGGCAGCGATGGTTTATTTCAAGGTGCCGAAGGAACTCATCGCGGTCAGCGCGATCGCGGTCACTTTCTTGATGGGAATGATCAATGTGTTCGGTCCGAAGCATTCGGGCAGCATGGCGATCTCTCTGGCGATTCCGATGGTGCTGGGCATGGTGCTGATCGCGGTGTTCAGCGTGCCGCATCTGACGATTGTTCATCTGGAGGCGCCGCATCAGACATTTGAGAAAAACTGGATCGGTTTTGTGGGAGTGATATTGGCGCTCAGTGGTGTTGAGGCGATTGCGAATCTGACGGGCGTCATGAAACTCGATCCCGGTTCCAGCATGGAAAAGCCGTCTGTGAACCAAACTTCCCGCCGGGCCATTCTTCTCGTGGCCTGTGAAGTGGTGTTTGGAACGATCCTTCTTGGCTGGGCGATGCTGTCGATTTCACCCGAGTTCAAGGCGCATTTGAGTGAACGCTGGGCTGATATGCTGACGGTACTGGCGGAGCATTATGGAACGCTCGCATTTGGAAAATCGGGCGGGGAAGTGTTCGGAACGGCAATCGGCATCGTCGTTGGACTGCTCCTTTTGAGCGCGGTCAACACTTCCATCAGCGCTCTGATCGGTCTGCTCTACCTGCTGGTCCGTGACGGCGAAATGCCGCGTTCCTTCGGACGGCTGAATTCCCACGGAATGCCGATTCTGCCAATGGTCATTGCGACCAGCCTTCCGATTCTGGTCATCGTCTTCTCGCCGAATCAGCTTTCGCTGATGGAGCTTTATGCCATCGGTGTCGTGGGTGCCATTGCCGTGAATCTCGGCTCCTGCGTGATCAACCGGAAGTTGAACCTTCGTTGGTACGAACGGGGAACGATGATTGTCACGTTCGTGATTCTTTTCTGTGTGGAACTGACGATCGCGAAAACAAAGCCGAACGCCCTGTTCTTTGTTGTGTGCATTCTCATCGTGGGACTTGGACTGCGTTCATTTGCCCAGCGCAAGGCCGGACTGGAAACGATCACGGTCAGCAAGGAACTCGCGGCTGCGGTGAATCCCGACACGCTGACGGCATTTCGACCTGATTTCACGACGGGCCAGTCGATATTGGTCGCGGCCCGCGGCCTTACTCCGGTTCTCAAGTTCGCGCTCGAAGAGGCGAAGCACCGACAGGGAAATCTCTACGTGCTTTACGTGAAGCAACTCGCCGTCAATCTCCCGGGCGCGCCCGCCCGCGCTGAACGGCCCCTTTGGCAGAATGACCCGCATGCGGCGCGAATCATGTCCGGTGCGTTGGAACTTGGAAAGGCAGCGGGCGTTCCGGTGATTCCGCTGTTTGTTGTGAGCGACGACCCGGCTTCAACCATTATTGATCTGGCTGCAACAATGGGAATCGACATCCTGATGCTCGGATCGCCGCATCGAAGCGCGATGTCGAAACTGCTTCAGGGCGATGTAGTGACCCAGGTTGCCCGCCACCTGCCGGAGAACATCCAGCTGGTGATTCATAGCTGAAGAGTTCAAATCCGGTCACGCTGCGCAAAAGGAAACAGTTGGCGCTGACGATTGTAGGTCAAGCTCCGGGGCGTGATTGATAAAAATCGGGTTAAAAATCGGCGGCTTTCTTAAGGAAAACGCCGAAGTTTGCTTTGTTGAATTTTCTTCATCGTTTCGTGTGGCAAAACCTTTGCTAAGGGTGCCACATGAACCGAGCGCGCCATTCACTCCGCCGATCCGCAACAGGAACCCGGCTGGCTCAACCGCGTCGCGGTTAACCCTAAAACCCACATGAAGAAAGTCGAAGCGATCATCAAACCGTTCAAACTGGAAGAGGTGAAAGATGCCCTGGCCGAAGTCGGCATCGAAGGAATGACCATCACAGAGGTCAAAGGCTTCGGAAGGCAGAAAGGCCATACCGAGATTTATCGTGGAAGCGAATACACGGTTGATTTCCTCCCGAAGATCAAGCTGGAGGTTGTCATTCCCGACAACCGGCTCGACGCCGCAGTGAGCGCGATCGTAAGGACCGCGAAAACCGGAAAGATCGGCGATGGGAAAGTTTTTGTTTCGTCGATCGATGATGCGATCCGCATTCGCACCGAGGAAAAAGGGGATAATGCGGTCTGAACTGCTCCGAACCTGAACCTGATACACCTATGAAAAAACCTCTTCTCCTGATTTTAATCTGCCTTTTCGCTCTCGCGCGGACTGCGGCTTTCGCGGCTGATGCTCCGGCTGCGGAAGGCGCCGCCGCGCCTGCTGCCGAACGCAGCATTGAGGACCGCATCGCAGACATTGAAGCCTACATGAACAACGAGGGGCGTAACGATGGTGATTCGAAAGTCGCCGGCCCCGGCCCCGGCCACAATGCGTGGCAGATGACCGCAACGGCGCTCGTGCTGTTCATGACGCTTCCCGGACTGGCGCTGTTCTACGGCGGACTGGTGCGCCGGAAAAACGTTCTCTCCGTCATGGCGCAATGCATGGGAATCGCGGGCCTGGTGACGATTCTCTGGTGGCTCTGCGGCTACAGCCTTTGTTTTGCGGATGGCAATGCGTTCTTCGGCGGTTTCGCCAATGCTTTATTCAAGGGCATCGAACCGGGCGCGGTGGGAGCCGGCTCCGGGTGGATCAGTGACAGCGTTTGGGCGATGTTCCAGCTCACGTTTGCGATCATCACGCCGGCGCTGATCGTCGGTGCCATTGCCGAACGCATGAAATTCTCCGCGGTGCTGCTGTTCGTGGCGCTCTGGATGTTCGCGGTCTATTTCCCCATGGCGCACATGGTGTGGTCTTCAACCGGTCTTATGAGCGGTCTGGCGAATGAAACGGCTTCGATCAAGGCCCTGGACTTCGCTGGAGGGACGGTGGTTCACATGTCGTCCGGCTGGTCTGCGCTGGTGCTCTGCATCATCCTTGGAAAACGCCTCGGATTCGGTCGTGAACCGATGCCGCCGCACAGCATGGTGCTGTGTATGATCGGAACCGGCATGCTCTGGGTTGGCTGGTATGGCTTCAACGCCGGTTCTGCGCTCGCTGCAGATGGCATCGCATCGAATGCATTCGCGACCACCACATTGGCCGCGGCGACCGCTGGATTTGTCTGGGCGGCTGTGGAATACCTGCATCGTGGCAAGCCGAGCATTCTTGGTTTCTGCTCCGGAATTGTGGGCGGGCTCGTGGTTGTCACGCCTGCCTGCGGTTTCGTGAATACATCCGGCGCCATGGTCATCGGCGTTGCGGCCGGAGTCATTCCCTACTTTGCGGTGGCAAAGCTCAAAGCCTGGCTCGGTTATGACGACGCTTTGGATACGTTTGGCATCCACGGAGTCGGCGGTACGCTGGGCGCAATCCTCACCGGCATTCTTGCCGATGAGAAGGTCAATTCAGCAGTGGCCGGGGTGAAGGAAGGCCTGTTGATGAATCAGATCAAAGCGATCCTCGTGACGGTGGTCTGGAGCATCGTGGCGACGGTCATCGTTGCCTACATCGTGAAAGCAGTCGTGGGATTGCGTCCGAGCGAAGAGGTCGAGACGGTTGGACTGGATCTCTCCGAACACGGCGAAGAGGGTTATCACGGCGAAGGCACTCGCTGACAGTTGTCGAAATTACAATGCGCCGGCTCTGGAAACGGAGCCGGCGCATTTCTTTGAAAATTTCCGGGGGACGCCGATCAAACAACACGAATGACCAGCGCAGTCGTGTTGTCCCGGCCGGATTGTTGCAATGACGCTTCGACCAAAGAACGGGCCGGGTTCGCCGGATCGATGCCTTCCCGTCCGCGAAGAAGATCAACGAGGTTGTGATCGTACAGCCCGTCCGTCAGCCCGTCGGTGCAAAGGAGAAAAATGTCGCCGGGCACAAAACCGACGGCTCCCACTTGTGGATCAACGAATTGATTGCTGCCGCCCAGTGCCTTTTGAAGCACATTGCGCCTCGGATGCGTTCGGGCTTCACGTTCGTTGATTTTACCGTTTCGAAACAGCCAGCCGACATGGGTATCGTCGTGGCTGAGCTGCTTGATGGTATCGCTTCCCGCTGGAAGGTAGTAGAGGCGGCTGTCGCCAATGTGCCCGAAATACATCCATTCGGGCGTGAGCCAGCAAAGCGTGAGCGTGGCCTCCATTCCCGCGCATTCCTCATAGCAACTGCCCAGGTAGGCAAGCGCACGATGAATCTTCTCGAACAGCTCCTCCATGACGTCGGCAAAACCGGCGTCCATGCCCGTGGCGCGCTGTTGGAACGATTTCGGGAGCAAGGAAGTGATTTTTTCCGTGGCGATCTGGCTGGCGTATTCTCCTGCAAGCGCGCCGCCCATTCCATCGCTGACCGCAAAGGCGAAGTCGCAATTGGTCATGGCGTCTTCACCCACGCGTCCGAGATGCCGGACCTCGCGCGCGTCAAACTGGAGGCCGAGAAAGGAATCTTCGTTGTTCTTTCGCACCTTGCCGCGGTCAGTCCAGCCAAACCACTGGAGTGTGACTGTCTGCGGCGGTTGGGAAGCGGATTGTTCGGGAGCCGTCATCGAGGCATTCACTCAAAGCCCGGGAGAATGGTGGCGAGTTCGAAATCGATCAAGCAAAAGCGCCCGTCCGACTGGCGGTAGGTGACGTTGCGCATGTCGGCATCGTCATGGCGAACTCCGTACGGTTCCAGTTCCGCAAACAGCTCCTTCACCTTTTTTTCGTCCAGATGTTCCACCCGGCTCCCGCAGTTTGTGGTGATGATCCGCAACTGTTCGGGATCAGCTTCGAGCAGGCGGGGAACGAAGTTGCAGCCGCGGCCTTCCAGATGCTTGAGCACCCTGACTTCGTTGGCGAAGCGTTCGGCGGCGTTTGGGCCGTGGAACGTTTTGATCACACGTCCGTCGAACGTCAGATGGACCGTCGCGCGAAGGGTGTCTTTAACTTTGAGCATAAGTTCGGACTCTCACGACTGTTCGGAATATTGCGTAAGCAGGCGTGAATGAAAAGACGAGGATGCTTTTCGTCCGACCGCTGAAATGGGTTTGTTGAATCACTGAACGGGATTTAATGGCTGGAGAATTTTGATCATTGAGATCGAAGCTGGCCAGCTCAAGCTGGCTTTTTTTGTGTGATGGGGAAAAGGCCGAAGACGAGAAAACCCTTTGCCAGACGAGTCGAAACGCGTGTTGGAACCGCGTTCCGCAAAGTGCTTGCGCAGTGGCATTTTCCCTGCTGAACTCCGCAACTACAGTTCATTTGAACCCTGTGGCAGCAGTTGGCCGAACAACCAATCTCAAGTCACAACGACAACACTCAAAATGGCAAAATACAAATTAGAATACATCTGGCTCGACGGTTACGAACCCGTTCCGAACCTCCGAAGCAAAACCCAAATCAAGGAATTTGCCAGCTTTCCCAAATTGGAAGAACTCCCGCTGTGGGGTTTCGACGGAAGCTCGACCCGCCAGGCTGAAGGCCGCAGCTCTGACTGCATGCTCAAACCGGTTGCGGTGTATCCCGACAGCACCCGCAAGAATGGCGCGCTCGTCATGTGCGAAGTCATGATGCCGGACGGCAAGACGCCTCACCCGAGCAACAGCCGGGCGACGGTTCTCGATGATCCGGGTGCCTGGTTCGGCTTCGAACAGGAATATTTCCTTTACCGCGATGGCAAGCCCCTCGGCTTTCCGGAAAGCGGCTTCCCGTATCCGCAGGGTGAGTATTACACCGGTGTTGGTTACAAGAACGTGGGCGACATCGCCCGCCAGATCGTTGAGGAACATCTGGATCTCTGCCTCGACGCCGGCATCAATCACGAAGGCATCAATGCCGAAGTCGCAAAAGGCCAGTGGGAATTCCAGATCTTCGGCAAAGGTTCCAAGACAGCGGCCGACCAGGTGTGGGTTGCCCGGTATATCCTCATTCGCCTGTGCGAAAAATATAAGGTCGATGTGAACTGGCATTGCAAACCGCTCGGCAAGGATGTCGATTGGAATGGCTCCGGAATGCACACCAACTTCTCGACCACACACCTGCGTGAGAAGGGTGGAAAGGAATATTTCGAAGCGCTCATGGCTGCGTTCGACAAATTCAAGAACGAGCACATCGCTGTTTACGGGCCCGACAATCATCTGCGCCTGACCGGTCTCCACGAGACGCAGTCGATCGACAAGTTCAACTACGGTGTCGCAAATCGTGGCGCATCGATCCGCGTCCCGCACAGCTTCATCAACAACGGCTACAAGGGATATCTGGAAGACCGTCGTCCGAATTCGCAGGGCGATCCTTACAAGATCGCGAGCCGCATCCTGCAGACCATCGCGACGGTTCCGATCAAGTAAGATTCAGAAAAGCTTTCCCTTGCTGCAATTGTGGTGGGGGGATGCTCAGGGGGTATCGGAGTACGGCGTGGACGCAAGTCCACGCCGTTTCGATTTTTGATCCAGCAGAACAAAGGCAAGGTTTGCCAAGTCGGCAGAAATCGGCGTCGGGGCTTGGCAAAAACCTTACTTCACTGCCCTGCGTAATAAGCATCCACTTTGGCCGCGACGTCCCGATAGCCGATATCCACTTCGTAGATCTGTTTGAATTGTTCGACGGCTTCTTCCGGTTTGCCCATGGATTCCAGCACACTGCCGAGGTTGTAGATAAGATCCTTCTTCTCGTCGTCGAACACAGGCTTTTCCTTGATCGCGTTCTGCAGCGTGCGCGCGGCGAGGTCGAACATCTTCCGCCTTGCGAAGCACTGCGCAAGGTAGTTCATGGCGGCCAGCCGCTTGTGCGGATTCTGCTGCGCCTTTTGGAACTCCTGAATCGCTTCACCGATCTTTCCTGCCTGGAAGTAAAGCACGCCCATCTCGAACCGGATGGCGAGATCGGTTGGAAATCGTTCCACACGGCTGCGACATTCAGAAATCTGGAATTCCATCTTCTCCGCCGCCAACGCCGCTGATTTTTCGGCGTAATCCGGTGAGCTTGGATCAAGTCCTTCCAACTGCTTCTCGAACTGGCGGACTTTCGTTTCGGCAATGGCGCGGTCGAGAGTTGAATCGGCTCTTCCGGCGTCGGTTGCCTTCACCTGTCCGTAAAACTCCAGCGCCCGATCGAACTCTCCTTTTTGCGTATAGAGTTCCGCAATGGAGCGGAGAAGTTTCAGATTGCCCGGTTCGGTCTTCAGCCGCGCCTCGTATTCCCGGATCAATCGTTCCGAAACGTCCTCCGTCTTTTGCATCCGGTTTTCCTGCTCCAAGGAAACCGCTTCCTTTTCATCCCTCAGAATGTCGCGGTAGGATCCTTCACCGGCGGCGAGCTGTTCATAACCTCCACGATCCAGTGTTTTACGCGCCGAGCAGTTTTTCAGCGCCTGGCCGATGTCCGGATCGCGTTGCATGCCGTTCGTGCGCGCGAAATCGAGAAGCACGTATTCGCCGCGTTCAGGCTCGCCGATGGCCGCCAAGGCTTCTGCGTATTGGATGGCGATGTTTTTGTCCTTCGGCGAATTCCGGTTCAGAACCTCAAGCGAGAGGACTGCGGTCTGCGGCATTTCAAGCGCGTTGGCGGCATCGACCACAATCCGATGCCCGGCAGAGCTGTTCGGATCATTGTTCAAAATCTGTTCGGCAGTTTGGAGCGCGTCGAGGGGATTGGTTCGCAATTCAACCTGTGCCTTGGCGATGAGCGGCGAGGAACTGGCTGAGCCGATGATCTTTTTGAAGAAACCACCGCCCTTTGCCGCAGCCTTCTTCGCCTGTGCGGTGCGAAGTGCCTTTCTCGCGTCGATCAAACCAGGCTCGCGTTGAAGCACCTGGTTGAACAGATCGACTGCGTAGTCAAAATTGTCGCGCAGCAGCGCATCGTTTCCTTTTTGAAAGAGAAGGCGCACGTCCCTGTTGATGCCACTCAGACTTTTCTCTGCCATGGGCAAAGATTAGTCCCATTGCCGCAGGAAAATCTACAGGAAATCTGTTCGGGCAAGTACCCGTCGGCGTGTGAACGATCGCGGCAGGTTGTGCGCTCAGGTGAATGGCCGTTTTGACAGCACCGCGCGAACGCATAAGTTGCCGCGTGTCGCTCCTCCGCATTGAATTTCATCGCGGCGGCGTTTTTCTGCCGCGCCTTGGCCTCTGGCTGGATGCGCACGATCCTCGAACCGGCCCCGAGCGGGTCTTCGTGAGTCACGCGCATTCGGACCATGTGGAGGCACATCGCGAAATGATTCTGAGTGAACCGACCGCGTTGTTGATGCAGGCGCGCACAGGCGGTGCGGAGTCGCGGACCGAGCACCGGCTGCGCTTTCATGAAGAAAGGCGTTTCGAATTCAATGGAACGCCGTTTCAAATCACGCTGCTTCCTGCCGGACATATTTTCGGGAGCGCGATGTCGTTGATCGAAGCCGGCGGCGAAACACTGCTTTACACGGGCGATTTCAAACTGCGCCCCGGCCTTTCCGCCGAACCCTGCGAGCCGCGACGCGCCGACATTCTGATCATGGAATCCACGTTTGGCCGGCCGCAGTATGTGTTTCCACCCACCGACGCGGTTCTACGAAGTGTGATCCGATTTTGTCGCGAAGCTCTGGACAACGATGAAACGCCGGTTCTGCTGGGTTATTCGCTGGGCAAAAGTCAGGAGATCATTTGTGGTCTCGCCGAAGCCGGGCTTCCTCTCATGCTGCACGGTGCGGTGTTTCGACTGACGCAAGTTTACGAGCAGTTTGGACGGTGTTTTCCGCGCTACGAACGTTACGAGGCCGGAACCGCAAAAGGTAAGGTGTTGATCTGTCCGCCAAGCGTCGCGAACTCGGCCATGCTTCGGAAACTGGGCAAAACGCGCTGCGCCATTCTCACGGGGTGGGCGGTGGATCCGAATTGCCGCTATCGGTATCAATGCGACGCGGCGTTTGTTCTCAGTGATCATGCGGACTTTCCTGATCTCATTGAATTTGTCCGGCGCGTTCAACCGAAGAAGGTTTTCACATTGCACGGATTCGCGGCGGATTTTGCCGAGACGCTGCGCCGGCTCGGGTTTGAGGCACAGGCTCTCAGCGAGGACGAGCAACTGGCATTGAACATGGATCTGGTGTGCGCGCCGAGAATAACGGCGCCTGCCGACGCACGCATTGTTGACGAAGAGTTTTCAAACAGCACCGCGGAAGAAACGCCCAACGCAAACGCATTTTCAACCTTTGCTTCAAGCTGTGACGTCATTTCACGCCTTGCGGGCAAATTGGAAAAGATACGGGTTCTGGGCGAATACTTGCGCGGGCTTGATCCCGATGAAGTGGCGATTGCTGCGACCTGGTTTTCCGGACGACCCTTTTCGGCAAGTCAGAACAAGGTGCTTCAACTGGGATGGGCTCTGCTGAGGGACAGCCTTGCTGAAGTCGCGCAAATCGACTCGGCTCAGTTTCATCAGGCTTATCTCAAGCACAGCGATCTTGGTGAAACGGCTTTCGAATTGTTTTCCGGAAAAAGAGGAGGGAGGGGGCTGAGCATCAAGGTGGTTAACGAAATTTTCGAAAAGCTTTATGCTGCCCGCGGGCCGATCGGCAAACGGCCTGTATTGGTCCAGGCGCTTCGGAAATGTTCGGCTCTGGAGGCCAGGTTCTTCGTCAAGATTGTTACCGGCGATTTGCGAATCGGTTTGAAGGAAGGACTCGTTGAAGAAGCGATCGTGAGTGCATTCTCGGCAAATGTGGATTTGGTGAGACGCGCAAATCTGTTGCTTGGTGATATTGGCGCGACTGCGAAGCTGGCAAAGGAAGGAATGCTGGAAAGCGCCACTCTGGTTCCATTTCGGCCCATCCGATTCATGCTCGCTTCACCGGAGGAAACCGCTTCGGACATCTGGGCGAGGCTCCAGACCAGCGCAGAGAAAAACATCGAGCAAAAGCAACAGAAGGAGGCGCCTGTGTCGGCTTGGATTGAAGACAAGTATGACGGCGTCCGTTGCCAGCTTCACAAGGCTGGAGATCGCGTTGCGCTCTACTCGCGCGATCTGAAAGACATCACAATCACATTTCACGAACTCGCAGACGCGGTTCGAGATGTCGAAAGCGAGTTCATCCTCGACGGCGAAATTGTGGCGATGAACGACGACGAAGTGCTGCCGTTCGCGGAGCTTCAGAAACGGCTGGGACGGCGCGAGCAGGATTTGTTCATGCGCGAGGAGGTGCCGATTCGTTTCGTGGCTTTCGATCTTCTATGGCTTGACGGTCGGAGCTGTCTTGAAGAACCGCTTGCATCACGCAGAAAGAAACTCGAACAACTGACATTGCCAGCGAGCATCCAACTCGCGCGAACCACGGAAGCGCATTCCGTGGATGAAATTGAAACCGCGTTCACAGCGGCTCGCGAGCGTGGGAACGAAGGTTTGATGATCAAGGATCCGTCGAGCGGTTATTCGCCCGGTCGGCGCGGGCTTGCCTGGCTCAAGCTCAAGAAGGCGCTTGCGACGCTCGATTGTGTCGTGGTCGGTGCCGAATATGGCCACGGCAAACGGAACAAGGTTTTGAGCGATTACACCTTCGCCGTGCGTGATGAACGATCAGGTGAATTGAAGACAATCGGCAAAGCTTACAGCGGTCTCACCGACGTCGAAATTGCACAGCTGACGAATCATTTTCTGAACCGGGCAATCCGGCAGCGCGGACGTTATTTCGAAGTCGAGCCGGACACGGTGCTGGAGATTGCTTTTGACCGGCTTCAGTCGAGCGATCGTCACAGCAGCGGACTCGCGATGCGATTCCCGCGCATTGCGCGAATCCGAACGGACAAGTCCGTCAATGAAATCGATACGTTGGAAACCGCGCGACGCATTGCGGCAAAAACAAAAAATGCGGCAGCTCGGAGAAGCGCCGCATGATCGTTGATCGAAGTTTTCGTCCCGTCAGATCGCGAAGTCTGCGTCGTCGATCTTCACCGTTTCGGTCGGCGGCATAAGCATTCCGGCGCCGACGGTCTGGTTGGTTCCCTGTTCAATCAGGATGAACGAGCCGGTCAGGCGATTGGCATGGTAGCCATCGAAGACGAGCGGCCTGGCGGTCTTCAGCCGGATGACGCCGATGTCGTTCACCGCGAGTTCACGTGGCTGTGGCTCGGCATCGAAGGTGGAGATATTGATTTTGCTCTCAATGCTCGTGACCACGCATTGCACGGTCTGAGTGGTGTGCTTAAGCAGATATTTTTTTCCCTGCTGCAACGGCCGGATATTCATCCAGCAGATCCGGGCGTGAAGGTCGGAATTCATGCCGGGCAAACTGTCGAGTGCCACAATCATGTCGCCGCGGCTGACGTCGATGTCGTGCTCCAGACAAAGCGTCACTGACTGCGGTGAGAAGGCTTCCTCCAGCACGCCGTTGTAGGTCCAGATGTCCTTGATGGTGCTCTTCAATCCGCTGGGCAGCACCAGAACCTGCTGGCCTTTCTTCACGATTCCGCCAGCGATCTGTCCGCTTAGGCCACGGAAATCGTGAAGCGTCGGATCGGTCGGATTGTTTGGACGATTCACCCATTGCACAGGAAAACGGAATGCATTCAGATTCCAGTCGCTCGCAATGTGAACTGTTTCGAGATGGTTCAACAATGTCGGTCCGCCGAACCACGGTGTGTTCTTTGAGGGTTCGACGACGTTGTCGCCGTTCAATGCGCTCAGCGGAATGAATTTCACGTCGCGAAACACATCGAGCTTCGGCAGGAAGCTTTCGATATCTTCACGAATTTCGAGAAAACGTTCCTCGCTCCAATCGACGAGATCCATTTTGTTGACCGCGATGACAAGGTGCGGAATGCCAAGCAGCGCCGCGATGTAGGTGTGACGGCGTGTCTGTTCGATCACACCCTGGCGCGCATCGATCAGCACGATGGAAAGATTGGCGGTGGAGGCGCCGGTGACCATGTTGCGCGTGTACTGCACGTGGCCGGGTGTGTCGGCGACGATGAACTTGCGCTTGGGCGTGGCGAAGTAGCGATAAGCGACATCGATCGTGATGCCTTGCTCGCGTTCGGCCCGAAGGCCGTCGGTCAGGTTGGCGAGATTGATCTGGCCGCCGCCGGTGATGTCAGCCGAGCGCTCGAGCGCTTCGATCTGATCTTCCATCAGGTTCTTCGAATCGTAGAGCAATCGGCCGATCAGCGTGGACTTGCCGTCATCCACGGAGCCGCAGGTGTTGAAGCGGAGAATTTCGATCGTATGAGCAGAATGGGGCATATCAGGGAGAAACAAATTCCAGATTCCAGGTTCCAATCTTCAAGAAAACATCAAAGTTCAAATTCCCATCCGAAGGCGCGCTCGCCGGTTGAAACCTGGCGATTGAGGCTTCTTGGGAATTTGGGATTTGAAGTTTGGAACCTCTATTCATGAACGTTCAGCTTCCGGCAGGCATTAGAAATAGCCTTGCTTCTTGCGGTCTTCCATCGCGGCTTCGGACGACTTGTCGTCGGCGCGGGAACCACGTTCGGTCACGCGTGCCGCGGCGATTTCCGCGATGATGTCATCGACGTCGTCTGCCGGCGATTCGACCATTCCGGTACTGATGATGTCGCCGATGGTGCGTACACGCACGACGAGTTCCTTGATTTCGTCATTGGGTTTGAGAGGCAGGAGATCGCTCACCGGCAGCCACTGGCCGTTTCGACGGACGCATTTGCGTTTGTGACTGAAGTAAATGCTCGGGACTTCGAGTTTCTCCCGCTTGATGTATTGCCAGACGTCCATCTCGGTCCAGTTGCTCAGCGGGAATACGCGCATGTGTTCGCCGGGATTCACGCGAGCGTTGTAAAGGTTCCAGATTTCCGGACGCTGGTTTTTCGGATCCCACTGACCGAAGCTGTCGCGGAAGCTGAAGAAACGTTCTTTCGCGCGAGCCTTTTCCTCGTCGCGTCGCGCGCCGCCGATGGCGCAGTCGAACTGAAATTCTTCAATCGCGGCAAGCAGTGTTGGAATCTGAAGTCGATTGCGGCTGATTTCTCCCGGCGTCGGAACGGCGATGCCTTTCGCAATCGCGTCTTCCACCTTGCGAACGATCAGCTTTCCGCCCAGTTCGTTGGCCCGGCGATCCCGGAATTCGTTCAACTCAGGGAAATGATGGCCGGTATCGACATTCAGAAACGGCATCGGAATGTCGGATGGACGGAAGGCCTTTTCAGCCAGGCGCAGCAGACAGATGGAATCCTTGCCGCCGGAAAACATCAGGCACGGCCGCTCGAACTCAGCGGCAACCTCGCGCATGATGTGAATCGCTTCGGTCTCGAGATACTGAAGGTGATCGAGTTGGTAGCTGGTTTTTGTCGCGGACATTTTTTCGCGAGTGGTTTCGGTCGGAGACGGCGCATTCGGCGGCTTTGAAGCGGCAGCATCGATCGCGAGCGTTCCAGTGTCGGTGTTCATAAAAATTGCGGACTACGCTTTGACAGCGGCGCCGCCCCATGCAGCATGAAGGCCGCATTCGCGTTTGTCATCAGCTTTGGCGGGATCGAAATAATCCCATTCGTTCGGGAGATTGTGTTGTTTGAGGTAGTTTTCCATCTCCGCATCGGTCCAATGGAAGAACGGGCTGATTTTGATGGCGCCAAAGTTTTTGTCTTCGGAAACGATGTCGAGTTCGGCGCGATTCGGATTCTGCACCTTGCGCAACGCGGTGATCCAAACGGTCGGCGCCAGTTCCTTCATGCCGCGCTGAAACGGCTCGAGCTTCATCAATGCGCTGAACTGCTTGAGGCCGGCTTCATCGTCGGTGGACGGAATTTCGCCGTAGATTGCATCACGGTGTGCTGCGGTGATTTTGGGCAGGTAAGCCTTGATGTTCAGGTTGAGCTGTTTCTTCAACGCTTCCGCGTGCTTGTAGGTGGCGGGGCGGTTGTAGCCGTGATCGACCCAGAGAACGGGAATGTCGGGCTGAACCTGCGTGCAGGCATGCAGGATGGCCGCTTCATACGGACGGAAATTGGTGGATACGATTGCGCGTCCACTGGATTGAGCAATGGCCCAGCGGATGATTTCAACCGGGGACTTTTCCCGGAGGTCGGCGCTGGCTCTGACGATTTGTTCAGCAGTCATGGTTCTGGAAATTGATTTTCAGGCGGACGTTCGTCAGGAGACGGGCGTCCGATTTGTTTGTTTTACCCCGCGGGTTCACGGATTGGATCAATTGACCGCGGCGGGTTGGGCGAGGAGTGAGCGCTGGCACCAATCGCCGAAACGTTCTCCGGCGTTACGTTCCGCCGCAAAACGCTGCAGGATGGGACGCAATTCGCCTTCGATCTCCGGATCTTTCACGACGTCCTTCCAAAGCTTGTTCAAGCGCATTCCAGCCGTGTCGCCACCCAGCCAGAGCTGATAACGTCCCGGCGCTTTTCCGACGAACGCGATTTCCGCCATGTAAGGACGCGCGCAGCCATTCGGACAACCGGTTGAGCGGATGATGATTTCTTCACCCGAAAGGCCGACTTCAGCGCACAGCTTTTCAATGCGATCGATAAGTCCGGGAAGCATTCGTTCCGATTCGGCCAGCGCCAGTCCGCAGGTTGGCAGAGCAGGGCAGGCCATCGACGCCTGATGTAGCACGCTCGCCTGGTTTTCGGTTTTCACGCCGTGTTGAACCAGAAGCGAATCGATCGCCGCCTTGTCCGCTTCGGGAATTCGAGTGAGCAGGACGTTCTGATTTGCAGAAAGGCGGAATTCGATGTGCGGATACTTTCCGGCCACCTGACGCAACGCCGTTTTGAGCTGATGTCCGGCAACGTCTTTAACCCGGCCGGTTTCAACGAAGAGGGTCAGGAACCACGTTCCATCGACCGCCTTGTGCCAGCCATAAACATCACCGGTGGTTGTAAACCGGAACGGACGCGCGGGCTCAAGTTGGATTCCAGCCCGCTTCTCGACTTCGGCCCGAGCCCAATCAATGCCGCGCTCGGCAATGACGTATTTGAGGCGAGCATGCTTGCGATCGGTGCGGTCGCCAAAATCGCGGTGAATCGTCAGAACGGCTTTCGCCACATCGACGATCTTTTCCGGTTTGAAGAATCCGATAACGTCCGCAAGCCGGGGATAGGTGGCCTCATTGCCGTGGCTTCGGCCCATTCCTCCGCCGACTGCGAGGTTGTAACCGACTAACTGGTCGTTCTCGACGATGGCAATCAAGCCGAGGTCGTTCGTGAAAACATCGAGGTCATTCACCGGTGGAATGACGAACGCCACCTTGAATTTGCGCGGCAGGTACGTTTTGCCGTAAAGCGGATCGACGAAGCTTTTGTTTTCGTCGGCATTGAGATCGAGTTGGCGGCCGTCAATCCAGATGGAGTGATACGCTTTCGTCTGTGGTGCCAGCGCCATCGCAACTTTGCGGCAGTCCGCAAACACCTCTTCGCGGGCCCTGGTGTAAGCCGGCGTCGGAGGAGCGAGCACGTTACGGTTCACATCGCCGCACGCAGCCAGCGTGGAGAGCAATGATTCGTTGATTGATTTGATGACGGAACGCAGGCCGGATTTCAAAATGCCATGGAACTGGATGCTTTGGCGCGTCGTGATGCGGAGCGTGTTGTTTCCGTATTTGGTCGCGAGGTCATCAAATACGCACCACTGATTCGCCGTCAACACGCCGCCCGGAATGCGGCCGCGGACCATCATGATGTATTTCTTCCCGGTCTTTCGAAGGTCGCGATCGTCCTGTTGATACGAGCCATGAAACTTCAGGAACTGGTTGTCGTCGTCCGAGAAATGGTCCGCTGCAGGATCGTTGAGCGTGGCTGCAATGGTTCCGGCAAGCGTCGGAATGGCGGCTTTGATCTCTTCGTTATGCGTCAATTTTGCTGGCGATTCTGTAATCACAAGTTAAATGCTTAAGTTATTTAGGATTATCTGGCCTCGCTGTTGAGTTGTCAAATCCGTTCTGTCCCGGCCAATAAAAGCTTTTTACCTAGCAAATCGTTTCCAGAATTACCAGTCTGAGGTTCCGTTTCCTGAACGTGAGCAGGGAGCGACGACAACATGAGCCAGCAGCAGTCAATCATCTACTTCGATAACAACGCAACAACTCGGGTCGCGCCGGAAGTGATGGATGCGATGATTCCATTCCTCCGCGATTTCTGGGGCAATCCGTCCAGTGTTTACGGTTTTGGCAAACAGGTGGGAAAACATGTTGAAAAAGCCCGCCAACAGGTCGCCGCGCTGATCAATGCCGAACCAAAAGAAATTGTTTTCACCAGTTGCGGAACTGAGAGCAACAATTCTGCGATTCACAGCGCGCTCACGACTCAACCGACGAAACGTCATGTTGTGACCACGGCTGTCGAGCATTCCGCAAACATCAAGTTCTGCGCGGCTCTGAAGAAACAGGGTTACGACATTACACTGCTTCCTGTTGAACCCGATGGGTCGATCGACATTCATCTGCTTGAGAAATCGATTCGCAAGGACACGGCGATCGTCTCAGTCATGTGGGCAAACAATGAAACGGGTGTGTTGTTTCCGATCGAGGAAATCGCCGCGATCTGCCGGAGCAAGGATGTGTTGTTTCACACTGATGCGGTTCAGACTCCCGGCAAGCTGAAGATTGACGTTCAGGATCTTGGCGTGGATTTCCTGTCGCTTTCTGCTCACAAGCTGAATGCTCCGAAAGGGGTGGGGTTGCTCTACGTGAAACACAAAACCAAGTATCACCCTTACGTGATCGGCGGCGGACAGGAACATGGGCGGCGCGGCGGCACCGAGAATGTCGCGAGCATCGTTGGTTTCGGACGGGCAGCAGAACTGGCGCTGTCGCACCTGAAGGAAGAAAACACCCGCGTCCGCGCGCTGCGTGACCGGCTGGAAAACGAAATCCTTCAAAACATCAGCGGAACGATTCGCAACGGCTCCCGGGACCATCGTCTTCCCAATACCAGCAACATTTCGTTCAGCGGCATTGAAGCGGAAAACCTGCTTCTTGCCCTGGATCACCTGGGAATCTGCGTTTCGAGCGGCTCCGCGTGCACATCGGGGTCACTGGATCCATCGCATGTTCTGATGGCGATGGGCTGCACTGTGGCGAGGGCTCGGGGAAGTGTCCGTTTCAGCCTGGGCATCTACAATTCCGAGGCGGAGGTGGACTACGTGCTCAAGCATTTGCCGCTCATCATCAACAAGCTTCGGGGACATGCCTCCAAGGGCAGGGAATCGCACAAGAATCTTGCCGCCTGAAAAAGGTCGAAGCGATAAAGCGCGCGTGACGGATTCACAGGTCGCGTCTTAACGCGAACGCTCTATCGCTTCAACAAAGTCAGGATTTCTGTTTTGCCCTGGGCTTGCGTTTGAAGACCTCGCTCGGATCAGCGAGGTTCAGAACCGACAGATCAAGTCCGGCTCCGATGTTGCGCCCCTGCGCGATCTCCATCTGATTCGCGATCTTTTCTGCCGCCGGCTGGGCAAAATATTTGACCGCCCCCACGCTCAACTTGGCTTTGAAAATGACGACCAGCAGGCAATGTTCGTCCACGCAAAGAGCGAACATGCTGAACACTTCACCCTGCTGATACACACTGTTGAAATTGGTTTCCTTCACCAGGTTGGCGATGGTCTGGTTCGCCATGAACGCGCCCGAAGCCAGGGCCGCGATTGTGGTGAGGTCGAATTGCCGTGCGTCGCCCTGATGGGTGATGAGGAATCCGCCTTTGTCGATCACCAACGCTGTTGTTGCTTCAGTTTCCTTGAGCAACTCGCGCAGTGCTTCGTCGAGCACTTCGATATCGTCCTCGATGAGTTGGGGCAAAGTAGCCATATCATGCGTACTGCGGCGTTCCTTGATTGATGAACTTGTGCAAGAGCATTCGGGTGATCATGTTCAACGATTCGAACACGCCTTCACATTTGTGCGCGACAGAGTTGAACGACGGCACCTGAATGTCGCGATTGTTGAGCAGGTACTCCATGTATTCGACCGGTGCGACGTTCGGCAGATCGCGCTTGTTGTATTGCAGCACGTAAGGAATGTCTGCGAGGTTCAGCTTGAGCGAGCGGAGGTTCTCTTCAAGGTTCTGAAAGCTCTCCACGTTTTCGGCCATCTTGTCGTATTGTGAGTCCGCGACAAACACGATGCCGTCCACACCGCGCAACACGAGCTGGCGGGTGGTGTTGTATATCACCTGGCCGGGGACGGTGTAGAGCTGGAACTTCGTTTTGAATCCCTTGATCGACATCGCCTCGATGGGAAGGAAGTCGAAGAAGAGTGTGCGGTCCGAGCTGGTCGCCAGTGAGACAAGTTTTCCTTTGTTGCCTGCGGCGGTCTGCACGTGGTCGTGCACCTGCACAAGATTCGTGGTCTTTCCGCCCATTGCAGGGCCGTAATAGACGATTTTGACCTGCAGTTCTTTTGTTGCCTGATTGATGATTGCCATATGACTTATTGTTTTTTGCGATCCAGCTGGGCGGCGAGAGTGGCGAGTTGAGCCGTGGGCAGACCTTGTCCGGCGCGGCCGAACGCGGCGAAGAAGATTGCGTTTACGCGGAAGATTTTCCACGGAACGTTGCCTACGGTGAAATTCAAATTGTTCAGTTCGCCCATGCGCAGTTCCTTCGTGCATTGACTGACTTTTCCAAAGATCTGCGGAAGAAACGCTGCGAGCGTGTCGCCATTCAGATCCGATGGAACTTTGCTGGCGACCATCAAACCATCCGGCAGGGCCACAAGAGCTCCGGCGACTCCTTCAAGGGCAACGGCGCGGGCGACCACTTCGTTCGGAGTGGCATGTCGGGAAAGGAAATTGGTTTCAACAACGGGCTTGCGTTTGAATTCCGTTTCATCGACCTGCGCGGAATCCGAATTTTCACCCCAGACGTAGTAGTTCGTATCGCCGGTGTTCTGTTGTGGCTGCGGTGCAACCGGCGCGGCGGCTGGCAATGTGACGGCGGGTTCCGGCGCCTGAACCGGAGCAGCTTCCGGCTGAGGGAAGCCGAAGAACAGGTTCGGGATCTTTTCGTCCACTGCGACCCGTTGCTTGGGTTTCAGCACCTCTTTTTTATGTGCGAAGAAGAGCGGAGCGACAACCTTCAGCGGCAGTTCAACCATTGCAGCGTCGTTCGCGGAAGAAGTTTCGGGCAGCGGAGGCGTGATCCAGGAACGAACTGTTTTCCATGGGGCGGAAACGCGTCCGCGCTTCATGCCTTCTTCGATGACATCGAGCGGAACCATCAGGCAGACCTGCGAAGGATTGAGATGCGCGATCTCCTGCCGGAAGTTTTCGTTCCAGCTGTCGGAAGCGGCACCGAGCGGGACGGAAAGCGTTTCCTGCGGTCGCGCTGGCGTCGTCGGTGCCGACGCGGGTTGCGAATTCACCTGAGGACGCGGAGCGGCTGCCTGAGGACGAACCGGTTGTGCAGATGTTTTCCCGGGCGCAGTGAGTCCGATGGATGCGCCGAAATTCAACAGGTCTGATGAGACAGGAATGGAGTTCGGTTCGGTCGATTCCGAAGCCTGCGGCGCGGAAGCGATCGGCGAAATGGGTGTGACGGGCGTCGTCGGTGCCGGCGTTTTGGGAGCCATCGGAGCCACGGGCGCAACGGGCCGTGACGCTTGAGGAGTGGCGGCTGGACGTTGAATCGGAGACGCAGCAACCGGTTTCGCAGTCGGAACAATAGGAGTGCGCGCAATGGGAGCGACAGGTGCAGCCGGTGTTGGCGCTTTTGGTGGCGCGGGAGGTTGCAGCGAAGGTTTGCGCGTAAACGGCGAAATGGGATCAGCCGGAACAGCAGCGGCCGGTGGTGCTGCTTTGGGGGTAACGGCACGGGCGGGTGCGTTGGCTTTGGGAGGTTCGGGAGCTGCGGCGAACGAAACTCCACGACCTCGGTCATCGAAAGGACTGCTGATGTCGGCAGGAACATCGATCTGCCTTTGGTTCCTGCGGCGAGCGAGCAGGGCCGGATCGAGGCGAGGAAGAATTTCTCCCAGTGGCAGTGCGACCAGAGCTTCGTCGTTGCTTGTGTTTTCGGCGAACAGTTGTGGCGCGGCGTTCCGCAGTTCGCCAAAAGTGATTCTTACACTTCCTGTCGAGATCTGGCTTAATGCCCGGTCTGTCGAAATGGACAGTGTTGCGTCGCCGACGTCGGTTGAGCGGACAAAGCGTTTCAGCTCCATCGGCAGACCGTTAAGAACGGCGGCAAGCGAGATTTCGATGGAACCATTCGCGCCATTTGGCTGCGCGACCGGTTTTCGGACTGGAGCGCTCGGCATTCTGGTCGCGGCGCTGGCAGGAACCGGTGACGGCGCCGGCTTGGCCGCATAGGCGGGCGCGGGCGGTTGCTGGAACACGTTCGCGTTCTCGTCCTGGCGGCTGGTGAAGAGGTTTTTTAGGAACCCGAGCATATCAATGGTTTGGCTTTCCGCTTCTTATCGGTTTCTCAACGTCTGACTTGTGCTTTTTCAGCTGCATTTTGTTTCCGGCTATTACGGATGATTCAACGGTCAATGCAGATGTTTTCCGCGCAGACGTCGTTGCATATCCTTTGGCAAGAACTATGCCATGGAGTTGCTTGCATTGATTGTATTTACCGAGCGTGGAAATCCCGGGCACCGGAAATGTTCCAGCCCGCAGATGTACGGAGTCACGGTTCTGTCTCATCGCTGGACTGGATGTCCATCGTAGCGCCCGATAATGGCACGCAATCTCAGACTTGCTTCAAACCGATCGATTGCGGAAGTTCCCATTAAAGTAACGCTCGTCGAAAGTTCCGGAATCCGGCATTTCGGGGAATACGGTTTGCTTTAGGTGCGACGCAAGCTTTCGCGTTATTCTCGCGGGGCATCGTCCGAATCATTATGGAACAGCGTCACAAAGTCCTGCTGCTGGATGACGATCCGGAGTTGCTGGAGATGTACAAGGAGATGCTCGGCCAGTTGCCGAGTCGTCCTGAAGTGCATACCGCAACCACGGGTCCGCGTGCTCTGGCTTTGCTGGATGCGGAACCGTTCCGCCTGATGATTTGCGATCTGAAGATGCCGAAGATGGACGGGCTGCAGGTTCTGGCCATTGTCCGGCGGCGTTTTCCGGAGCTGCGGACAGTAGTAATGACTGCGGTTCAGGATGAAGAATTTCGTTCTCGTGCCTATGCTTTGGGCGTTGATCTGTTCTGGCTCAAACCCGACACGCATCAGAACATGCAAATGTTTCTGGAATGCCTTGAATCTCTTCTGGGGCGCGATCATGAGGGTGGTTTCCGTGGTGTCCAAAGCAAGAGCTTGATGGATATCATCCAGATGGAATGCCTTTCCCAAAGCTCCACTGTCATGCGCATCACGCGGGGGAGTCTTGTCGGCAAGATCTGGATTCAAGGCGGCGAGCTGATTGATGCCGAAGCGGAAGGTGCGCGCGGCGAGGCGGCCTTCCGGCGGATTCTCGAATGGAAATCCGGCACCTTTGAAAATCTTCCTGCCGAACCCGACCGCGAACGGACGATTCACAAATCAGTGAACGGATTGTTGCTGGAGATGGCCCAGGCCTTGGATGAAATCGCCAATCCCGACCCTGCTTCAATGGAAGATGCCGAACATCGTAAAACGGTGTGGCGGCTCTCCACTTTGACGCGTGAGGGAGCGGACTGGGTTGTAACAGCGCCTGACAAAGGAAAACCTGAAGGGTGGGGGACCGAATCCGAAGCGGAACTGGGGCGGTGGATGAAGCAGATGATGGAAACCTGCCGCCGGCTTTCAGAAAAAATTGAAGCCGGACCGCTCTCCCACGTTCAAGGCAAAACGATCGAACGGCGGCTGGTGTTGATGCCGTGGACGGACAAATCGTTTCTCGTTGCATGGCCTCTGGACGCGGATCCAGGAAAGCTGCTCGAACAAACCAAGAAACTGACTGCGTCATGGGATTCCTGAAGCTCTTTTCGCGATCCAGCGCGGCAGTTCAAAAGCTGCCGTCCGGAAGTTTCACTGTGGACCGTGATGGAAACATCGTGGCGAGCACGGTGTCATCATCGTATCCGGCGGATTTACTCAGAGAAATTTCGCGCGAGGTTCTCACGTTGTTTCGTGATGCGCGCGCGGCCCAGGTCCCGATGACCGAATTCAACATTCACTTTGCCAGCCTGCAGGTCACCGCGCGTGAGCTGCGTGGCGGCGCCATTGTGTTTCTTTCGCCCAAGACAACTGCGACATCTCATTGAATCTGTATGAGCACGAACAAAAAACTCGAACAACTGATCACCCAGATGGAGAACTACCTGGAGTGCTGGAAACAGTTCAATGGGTTCGTCAATCTTGCCCGCACCAAGAAATTCGGCCAGGAGGACGAGAACCAGTTCCTTGAAATCAAGAGCGTGCTGGTGCAGGAGCTGGAATTGATTCTCGCCTCGGTGGAAGTGGCGTCTCCGACAAAGGAGGAGGTTCACACGCTCATCGGCAATTCGCCTTCGCTGCGCTATCTGAGCGAAATGAATGAAGGCGCGCTCCGCAACGTGGAGAGCCAGTGGCACAAGATTTACATCGGCTGGCATTCCATCCTCGGCCAGCTGAAGGTTCGGCAGGCGCAGGAAGATTCGAAGGGCGCCTTCGCTTCCCTGCTCGGCAAGAAGAAATAAAAGAATTCAAAGTCGTTGTTCGGGAGGGAATCGCGTCACCGGTTCCCTCCTGTATGTTTTACGGAGCGCTCTCGGGTTTTTCCCACCCAATCTGTTCTTGTTTTTCCGTGCTGATTCCCGTTTCTACAGCGCATGCCTGAATGGATCGCTGTCGTATTGCTCGGAATCATTGAAGGAATCACCGAGTTCATTCCTGTCTCGTCCACAGGCCATCTCTTGCTGGCGGAACGCTGGCTGCCGCACAAAAGCGATCTGTTCAATGTCGTGATCCAATGCGGTGCTGTAGTGGCCGTGCTCCCGCTTTTTCCCGAAAGACTCCGGCAGTTCGCTGTCGGCTGGCGTGAAAAGGCAACGCAGGATTACCTGCTCAAGATTTTTGTCGCATTTGCAATCACCGGCGCGGTCGGCCTGGTCTTGGAGAAAATGGATTTCCAACTCGACAACGAGCCGGTTCCCATCGCCGTGGCGTTGGTGGTCGGCGGTATTCTGTTTCTCGCCATTGAGCGGTGGCTCAAGGGCAAGCCATTGCGAAACGAAATCACCTGGCCCGTGGTGATTGCGGTCGGTTGCGCACAACTGCTCGCCATGATTTTTCCGGGCACATCGCGATCAGGCTCAACGATCCTTTTTGCGCTGTTGCTGGGATTGAATCGACCGCTCGCGACGGAGTTTTCATTTCTCGTTGGAATTCCCACGATGCTCTGCGCAGGTGGCGTGAAAATATTGAAGGCATTGAACACGCCGGCTGGTGAGGTTTCCGAAAATTGGGGAATGGTGTTGCTGGGAACGCTGGTTTCCGCTGCGGTTTCGTTTGCCGCCGTCAGATGGCTGCTCCGCTACGTGCAGACGCACACGTTCGTATTGTTCGGATGGTACCGGATTGTTGTCGGAGCAGCCCTTCTTGTGTTGTTCCTGAGCTGATCCTGTTCAACGAGCCTTGAGCAACGCCGCGAGGTCGGGAGCGTTCTTTTTGATTTCTTCAACTGCCAGATCACAAACGCGACTGGCACCATACGCGTTCAGGTGCGTGTCATCCTTTTTACCATTCGGAATGGTCGGGAAATCTCCCGCTTCAACCCACATGAACAGCGACTTCGAACGCTCGGGTCCGAGTTGAAGCACCAGCTTCCGTGTCGCGTCGTGCAGATCGAGCAAGGGAACATTCTCCTCTTTTGCGACCTGACGAACCGCGACGACATAATCCCCATGCGTATCGGCCAGCTCGGTTTGATTCGTAAAGGCGCGGCGGACAATGGGTGTTGCGACGATTGGCTTCACACCCTTTTCCCGGGCTTCGCGAATGTACCGGGCAAGATTCTCCTTATAGGAACCGAACGGCTCGGTATGACGCGCTGCATCCGGTTTTTCATCGTTGTGTCCAAATTGAATGATCACGAAATCGCCGGGCCGCGCATCGGTCTGCACAGGTTTCCAGCGCCCTTCATTCCGGAAGCTTTTTGAGCTGCGGCCATTCACGGCGAGGTTTTCGATCCGGACGTGCGGCTTGAAGTACATCTGGAACAGCTGTCCCCAGCCGCGTTCGGGTTGCGCCGGGATGAGGTTTTTGTTCGCCATGGTCGAGTCGCCGATCATGAAAATAGTGACGGGAGATTCCGCCGGACTCGTTTCCGCATCAGCTGCGAAACTCGAAAGGTTGAAGACTATCGAGACGACACACAACCATGCGGGCAAGAAGCGCTTCATCATGCACAAGAAGGTAATCGTCACACAGCTGAGTGACATCCCAATTGTGGTGTAGCTGTGGTCGCGACGCAGAAGCTGCTGCTGATATCCCTGCGCAATCGCAAACCAAAACAGTTTTGCGAACTGTCCGGATTCCAACGCGAACGAAAGCTTTCGGAGAGTTTCGCACTCCGCTTGAGAGATTTCCTCTGCAAAGATTGAAACAGTCAGAAACCCCAATGTTTTCAATAATGAAATGCGCTTCCCACCTTCCGTGAAGCTTTCAAAAAAAATTTCAAATCGTGTTCAAGTTTGGAGAGGCAGGTCCGATAGCTCTGGTGTCGCAAGACAGGTGGTCAGCAACCAGAAAAGCTGACAGGGCAGAACGGTGAACCGCCCACGAAAGTGTTCACCCGCAGCAAGGACGCTGCGCAAAATCAATGCCCTTCTCACGAGGGGCGACTCACGGAAAGAGTATATGGTTATCAATACAAATATGTCGGCCCAGAGCAGCGCCCGCCTGCTCATGGATTCCACCAGCAAGCTCAGCAAATCCCTCGCTCGCTTGTCTTCAGGTTCGAAGATTGTTTCCCCGGAAGATGATGTTGCAGGACAGGCTGTGGCTACTCGCTTCGTTGCTCAGTTGAGCCGTATCGATGCTGCATCCAGCAACATCGGAAATGCGATCTCATTCAGCCAGACCCAGGACGGGTTCCTCGACAAGGTTGCCAAGGCGCTGAACCGCATGAGCGAACTCACCATCCTGGCCCAGGATGCTACCAAGTCGGACACTGACCGCGCGCTGTATGACGCGGAGTTTCAAACTCTGTCCAGCTACATCAGCGATCTCGCCACGAAGGACTTCAACGGCGTCAGCCTCTTTGACGGCTCGGCTCTGGAAGTCACGATCGACAGCGAAGGCAACATGTTCCAGATGAGTGCCATCAATCTTGGCGGCACCACCTACACAACGGCCACCGCTGCGAATATCACGACAGTCGCCAACGCAGGCGTCGCGCTGCAGGCCGTCAAGAATGCGATCTCACAGCTCGCAACAGATCGCGCCGGGATCGGCGCAAACATCTCGCGCCTCACGTCAACCGCCGACCAGCTCGGCGTGTTGAAGGACAACCTGACCTCGGCAAAGAGCCGGATCATGGACGTCGATGTTGCAGACGAAAGTACGCAATACGCGCGATACAACATTCTGGTTCAGGCAGGAACGGCGATGTTGGCCCAGGCCAACTCGATGCCTCAGAGCGTCCTCCGTCTCCTCAGCTGATCAGTAATTGGCAGGTGGGCATACCCCTGGGGGCGGTTCGTGAGCCGCCTCCGGGGAATCTGGAAAAGAAACCACCCGCCACGCACAAAGGCCGCGCAATCAAACTGCAAAAGACCGAGTAGAAAATTTCGAGGAAGGAAATGAAGCATCGTCTTCACAACGCAAACAAGAACGCCGGCCCGGACTTTCCGGGTGGAGCGGATGAGATCGTGATGGACTCTCCGCTCTACCCGCGACGGCGGTTCTCGCCACTTTTGGCGCAGTTTGCAGCCTCCTTTGAAAAAGCGGCGACGCGCACTGCGTCTCGACGGGGATCACGAAAAGGTGAGTTCCAAACTGAAAACCTCCGGGCAAAAGAGATTTCGACACTCAAGTGCCGGCAGTCACTGCCGATACAGAGCCGTCGGGAAACGGTCGCCGGCTACCGCAAACAGCTGGGAAGGATTAACAGGCAGACGCCTATTTAAAGGTCCGCCTCGCGGCAGGGATGTCGCGTAATAAAACCCCTCGAAAGAGGGTGACTCATGGAAGGAGTCAGTAGTTATGGTCATTAATACTAACATATCGGCACAAACCAGCTCACGGTTGCTTACGCAATCCAACAGCATGTTGAGCAAGTCCCTCGCTCGTCTCTCCTCAGGTTCGAAGATCACTTCGCCTGAAGATGACGTCGCGGGTCTCGCTGTTTCCATGCGTTTCGATGCGCAGATCAACCGTATCACCGCAGCGAACACGAACGTCGGAAACGCCATCTCGTTCAACCAGACCCAGGACGGCTTCCTGAAGAAGGTCTCGGACGCGTTGAACCGTATGAGCGAACTCGCCGTTCTCGCGCAGGACGCGACGAAGTCTGATTCGGACCGCGCTCTGTACAACTCAGAGTTCTCGACCCTGGCCAACTACATCACCGATTTGGCCACCAAGGACTTCAACGGCGTCAGCCTGTTCGACGGCAACGCTCACAACATCACCACCGACTCGGAAGGCAACACCTTCAGCATGAGCGGAGTGAACCTCGGTGCGGCGACCTACACGACCGCGACCGGCTCGAACGTCTCCACGGCCTCCGCCGCGCAGACTGCGTTGACGAACGTGAAAGCCGCGATTGAAACGCTGGCAACCGACCGCTCCACGGTGGGTGCGAATATCTCGCGCCTGACAATGTACAGCGATCAGCTCGGTGTGTTGAAAGACAACCTCTCGGCCGCGAACAGCCGTATCAAAGACGTCGATGTCGCAGCGGAGAGCACGCAATTTGCCCGATACAACATCCTTGTCCAGGCAGGCACGGCGATGTTGGCACAGGCAAACGCCACTCCTCAGTCCGCTCTGCGTCTCCTCTCGTAAGGAGTCTCAAGCGGGTTGAAATGGTGAATACCTCGGACGACGCGGGGGCGTCGTCCGAGCTTTTGCCATAAAAAGGGTGAAGCATTTGCCAGATTTGACCGAAGGTAGAAAGTAATGGAAAAGCGTAGAAGTTATGGCATCATCCACCGTTTCACTTACCGGCCTGGCCTCAGGCTTCGACTGGTCGTCGTTTATCGACCAGATGATGGAGGTCAGTCGTGTGCCGCAGCAGCGTCTTCAGGCGGATCAATATACCCTGAACCAGAAGAATGCCGCCTACACCAACGTCAAGTCGCAGCTGGCAAGTCTCCAGACGCGCATCAAGGAACTCAAGGACCCCACGCTTTTCGACAATCGCACCGCAACTTCGTCCGACGTTTCCGCTGCAACCGTCTCAGCCAGCAAGGGAGCCGCCCCGGGAACCTACACGTTCAACATCACCCAGCTTGCCACCGCGTCGAAGATCAATGGAACCGTCAACGCCGGCAAACGGCTCAGCGAAACCAGCGATGTTTCGGGGGTAACACTTTCCAGCGCCGGTTTTCCCGCGGCCATCACTGCAGGTACTTTTACAGTGAACGGGAAACAGGTAACCGTCGAAACATCTGACACCCTTGCGGATGTTTTCACGAAGATCTCCACGGCGACGAACAATACCGTTTCGGCTTCCTACGATCCTGACACAGACCGGCTCTCTCTCTCAGGAGCTGGGGAGATCGTTCTTGGCAGCGCGACGGACACCAGCAATTTTCTCCAGACCGCGAGGCTCTACAACAACGGCACCGGAACCGTCTCCAGTTCGTCGGCGCTGGGCAGCATTCGCCAGACGTCGGTTCTTTCGGAGGCGAATTTCAACACTGCGATTTCCGATGGCGGCAGCGGAGCAGGCGAATTCAAGATCAACGGGGTTTCCATTTCATTCAATGCCGGCACGGACACCGTGAACGATCTTGTAAACCGCATCAATGCTTCCAGCGCCGGCGTGACGGCCAGTTACGACACTTCAAACGACCGCTTCATTCTCACCAGCAAGGCGACCGGTGACATCGGCATCGCTCTGGAGGATGTGACCGGCAATTTTCTGGAGGCAACGGGTCTCGCGTCGGGCGCGTTGAACCGTGGAAATAATCTGATCTACACGGTCAATGGCGGCGATCCGATGGTGAGCCAGTCGAACACGATCACTGAAGCAAGTTCCGGCATTGCCGGATTGTCGGTGACCGCGTTGAAGGAGAATTCGACCGTCACAGTTTCCGTTGGCAACGACACCGAAAAGGTCAAAACGGCGATCAAGAATTTCGTCGATGCCTACAATCGCGTTCAATCACTGATCGATTCGCAAACTGCCAGCTCGACAGATGCGAAGGGGAAAGTGACAGCCGGGATCCTGGCGAACGAACGGGATGCCGGTGACATTTCCAACACTCTACGAAAGACCATTTATTCCACTTTCTCGGAATTGTCCGGAACGCTGAAGCATCTCGCCGACCTTGGCATCAACACGAGCGGCAACAACAATTCCATCACGCTCGATGACGAGGCCAAGCTGGACGCGGCGTTGAGCGCAAACTTCAATAGCGTCAAAGATTTCTTCACGAACAGCACGAACGGGCTCGGCGTGAAGCTGGATGCGGTGATCGAGAAGATGATCGGCGACGGCGGAACGCTCGTCGCGCACCAGGACAACATCAACTCCCGGGTGAAGGCACTGGATCAGCAGATTGCTGACATGGAGCGTCGGCTCACGGCGGAGCAGGACCGGTTGAAAGCGAGCTTTGTGGCGATGGAAACGGCACAGGCCAACATCAACCAGCAGCTCCAGTATCTCATGAAACAGTTTGGCGGCTCGTGATCACGCGCTTGTGATGAAAAGCTGCTTCAAATTTCAAAACCTGTTCTTCGCCGCGATCCTCGTCATGGCAACCACCGGCTGCCGCTGGTTGCATTCGAAGCAGGCTCTGATGGGACCGCCGTTCGTTCCGGAGAACGTTTTCGTCGCAGGCTCCAGGCTTCCGGACGAAATGCGCCGCATCGCTCTTCTGCCTGTCGCCATTCCGGAAGAAAGCTCCGCGTTTGTGGAAGGGCGCGAATCTCTTGCCCCCCTGGTCGCGGCGGAACTGAACAAGACCCGGAAGTTTGAAGTCGTGGCGCTGACACCGATGCAGGTCCAGCGCGCTACCGGCCGTGAATTTTGGAGCGGGGAAGAAACACTTCCTGCCGACTTCATGGAGAAAATTGTCGAAGCGACCGGGTGCGATGCCGTGTTCTTCTGTCAGTTGAGCACGTTCAGGGCTCACCCTCCTTTGTCTGTCGGATGGCGGATGAAGCTTGTGGATGTTCGGTTCAAACAGATTTTCTGGGCGGCCGATGAGACTTTCGATGCCGGGAACCCTTCCGTACAGAGCGGAGCCTGGCATTATCGAAAAAGCGAATTTAAAACGATGGAATCGGGCGATTGGCTGATGGAAAACAGCCCGCGCTATTTTGGGCAATACACCATTGCCCGGCTTCTGGAAACGCTTCCGGCAAGGTAAACATTTTTTGCTCAAGTTTCGCTTCCCGTTTCCGATGTCCAATCCAGCAAGAAAAAATGCCTGCCAGACTGTGAGTTAGTTTGAATGGAAATTGAGTTCAACACGAACAAGGTGAACAAACCCGAGCCGGCCCCGCCGGTGACACGGCAGGATGCTGTGAGGCGCGTAGAGGAGGACGCAAGTTTCGCGAACACAACTGCTCTCGAAGCCAAGCTGAGAGAGATTCCGGATGTCCGGAGCGAGAAACTGGAACAAGCCAGGGCTCTGCTCGCGAACGTCCAATACCCACCCGATCAGGTGCTGAACAGTCTCGCAGCACTGCTCGCAATCAACATTAACTAAGGTCCTCTCCAACCCGCTTTCGCATGCACGTAGCCAACCCCTGGAAGTCATATCGCCAGATCGCAACCCAAACTGCGCCTCCCGGACAGCTTGTCCTGATGCTCTACGATGGCGCCATCCGTTTTCTTGAGAAAGGTCTCGCCGGATTCCAGATCAGCGATCTCGCTGAATCGAACATGGCGGTTCACAACAATCTTCAGCGCGCGATGGACATTATCCGCGAGCTCAATCTTTCATTGAACATGGAGCAGGGCGGAGAGTTCGCCATGACGCTGCGCCGGCTGTACGACTATTTCGATCGTCGTATCTGGGAGAGCAATGTTCAGAAACGTCCGGAAGGCATTAAAGAAGTCATCGGACATCTGACCGTCCTCCGCGATGCCTGGGCAACCATGCTGCGAGGACAGGCTGAATCCACTCTCGCCACCGGGGCGGTTTCGCAACCGCAGCTCGAACTGGCGGCCGTCTAAATATCATGAGCGCCAGCGAACAGCTTCACGAGGCCTACAGGGAATGGCGGCGCCTGGCGGAAGCCGAAGGCGAAGCGATCCGGACCAACAACTGGTCCCGTGTTCAGGAATGCCAGAAATCGCTTCACTCTCTGCAGCCCGCGATCATCCGTTTCAGTCAGGAAGCCCGCAATGAATGGGTCCAGCTCGGACGCGACATTTCATCCGAGGAAAACACGATCCGCCTTCTGATCGGCGAACTGATCGAACTGGAACGCCGGAACAGTGCCTGGCTGAGCGACATGCAGAAGGCGGTTCAGACGCAGCTCAACCAGCTTCAGCATACTGGCCATACGTTGCGACAGGTTCAGCGTTCTTACGCACCGGCTTCAGGTTCATCCTGGACTTCCTTCTCGTGAGGGCGGCTTGGCGTTCGCTCGAATTTTGTTTCACGCCGAATTTCAAACGGGAGAATCGCTCCCCGTATTTCGCCTCTCGCCGCACTCGTGCAGTGTTTGATCTTGCTTGTGGCGCTTCGATAACGGTATAAGTCTCGCCTGTGCGCTGGGTTACGAGAATCGCCCGACACAAATTTCCGCCGTCGTCAGGGCTTGGTCTGGGGTGCCTGTGGAATAGCTCGCAGTGACGAACCTGCTTATATTTCGGGAGAAGGTCGGCGAAGAGGCAAACACGTATGAGCGTCCCGCATTTGACTGAGAATCCCAAAGCCGCCATCAACGCGATTGAGCAGGATGGCACCGCAGCAGAATCTGAGTCTTCCGGCGCCCCACAGCAATGGCTCACCGCAGGGACCGCAGTGCTGGACGAGAACGGCACGATCGTCTCCATTAACGACTCTCTCGCGACATGGCTGGGATCGCGGCCATCTGATCTTAAAGGATCGAAACTCTCCACAGTGCTCGGCGGACAGCATCCTGCCTGGCTGATCGAACTCGAAAAATTCCTTCTGGGAACATCACCGTTTGACCGTCTGGAACTCGCTGCGCGCACGGCTGCGGCTTCGCAGAAGCTCGGTGTTGAAATGGCATTTCACAATGGCATCCGATTCGTTCGAATGGAATCCGTGCTGCCTCCGGTTCGGGACTTGGAAGAAGCCATTCCTGAAGAAATCTGGGGACGCGCTGCCAGCCACGCGGTTTTCCATCGCTTGATTCGCGCTGAAGCGCAGCTCGACAATCTGATGCATCGCTGGCCGGGAATCATCTTCAGCCAGCGTCCCGATTTCAGTTTTGCATTCGTCAGCCCCAAGATTGAGGAACTGACTGGTGTTCCGGCTCCGGAATGGCGGCGTTCTTCGAATTATTTCTGGCAGGTCGTGCACGAAGCCGATGCCGACGCGTTGATGGATCGGTTGCGTCAACCGGGCCAAACCCCGGAAGGAATCACGAGCACGTATCGGATTCGCCACATTGAGACCGGCCGCGTCACTTATCTCTGGGAACATCGCCAGCCGGTGCGGAGTGAAAACGGATTGCTTCTCGGTTATGAAGGCATCTGGCTCGACATTACACGGCAGACGATTGCAGAGCGTCGGTTGCTCAACATGTCGTGGAAGGAAAACCTCGGCACGCTGACGATGGGTCTCGCGCATGATTTCTGCAACATCATCACTGGAATCGTTGCGTTGAGCGAAACGTTCGAACACGAATTCGGCGAGAACGAATCGTTGCGAAGCGGGTTGAGTCTCATCCGAAGCACCGCGGGACAGGCCAGCGATCTGGCACATCGCATCCGGCAGCTGCATCAGGGCAAGCCGGGCGAGAAGAATTACCATGACGTCAACGAAATCACCGCTGAACTGACGCAGGTGCTTCAAAAGGTTCTCAGCCGGCGGTTGCGTTTGCAGGCGTCGCTCGCCGAACAACAATTGCCGATTTATGTGGATGCAGTTGAGTTGCGGCAGGTGATTGTGAACCTGGCGTTGAATGCCGCGGATGCGATGCCGAATGGCGGAAACCTGACATTCAAAACATCGCTCCACGATCAGCCGCCCGAGGAGACTCCGATGCTCGGAGATTATCCGCGCGCGCCGCTGGTCTGCCTTTCGGTTCAGGATACCGGCGTTGGAATTCCTGTCTGTTACCTGCAATCGATTTTCGATCCGTTCTTCACCACCAAGCCGCTTGGCAAGGGATCGGGGCTGGGACTTTACAACGCGCGTCTGTTTGCTGAACGCCATGGCGTCGCGATCGGCGTGGAAACCCGGGAGCAGGTCGGCACCACGTTTCATCTCTGGTTCGCGCAATCGGATTTCTCCGAAGCGCAACAGCAGGAGGAACAGGGACCGATGACGCGGCACACGCTTCTGGTTGTCGGGCTTCCCGGCGAAACCCGGCGGCGTTTCAAGGAGCTGCTCCGATCGAATGGATTTTACGCGGTTCCGGCCACTCCCGAATACGACGCCATCGAGGCGCTTCATTCGCCGGATTATTCCTTCAGCGGCGTCGTGCTGGTGTGTTCCAAAATGCGTGCCGAAGAGGCTGCGTTACTGCGACGGATTCAATCGGAGAACCTGCCGGTGAAAACCTTTCTCGCAATTGCCGGCTGCAACCAGGATGAGTTTGACACGTCGATGCTGCAGCAGGTCGATGCAATGCTGCCGCAGGAAATGTCGCAGCAGGAGATGATTTCCCGGATACGAAGTGTTCTCGCGCGAACCTGATCTGATGAGCTCCATTGATTCCATCCCGGAAAAAACTTCTGACCAGCACCGCATCCTTGTGGTGGACGATGAGGAAATCATTCTCGTCGCGTTGTATGAAACATTGCGCCGCGAGCAATACGATGTCGTCACAACCTCGGACCCCCAGGCTGCGCTGGCGGAACTCCGGAAATCCGAATTTTCCGTCATCATCTCCGATCAACGCATGCCCGGAATGATGGGGCTCGATCTGCTCGCCCAGGCGCGCCAGATCCAGCCGATGGCGTCGCGCATTCTGATCACGGCGGTGTTGAGCCTCGACACGGTGATTGAGGCGATCAACAAGGGCGAAATATATCGATTCATCGTCAAGCCGTGGCTGCGGGAGGAATTGCTCGCAACGATCAAGAACGCGGTTCAGCGTTACGATCTCACCCGCCAGAACGCGCGCCTGAACGCTGCGACGCAGGCGATGAACGAGCAGCTGGTGGAATTGAACCGCTCGCTCGAACAACAGGTGAAGCTCGTCGCGCAACAGAACGAGCAGCTGACGGCGATGAACAAGGCGCTTGAGGAAAGCCTGCTGCGTTCGATGGAGCTGAGTCTGCACACAATGCAGACATTTTATCCGACGCTGGGCAATCAGGCGCGGCGGGTGGCGCATCTTTGTCGATCCATTGCCCAGGCCGTCGAGTTGCCGCCAGAAGACCGGCGCGTTCTGGATGCGGCGGCGCTGCTGCACGACATCGGAATGGTCGGCGTTCCGCGCCACATCATCCGCCGCTGGCAGGACAATCCAGAGGTGCTCGATCCCGCGGAGCGGGCGCTGATCCAACAACATCCGATTCTCGGGCAGGAACTCACCGCGTTCGGTCAGGGAACCGATGCGATTGGAAAAGTCATTCGCGCCCATCATGAACGTTTCGATGGCACGGGTTATCCGGATGAACTCGCGGGTGAAAATATTCCGTGGCTCGCGCGGTTGCTGGCGGTTGCGGTGGCATTCGAGTCGAGCAACCTGCCGCGCACAGAAGCGATGGAGCAGATCAAGATGAATGCGGGGAAGGCATTCGATCCGGAAGCTGTTCGTGCGCTTTTGAAAGCGATTCCACTGGCGCCACTGCCGCGAAAGGAACGGGAGATTCTGCTTTCGGAATTGCGTCCAGGCATGGTGCTGGCACGTGGAATCTATACTGCGAACGGGCTTCTCCTGGTGCCGGAAGGCCAGCAGCTCAATGCCACATACATTGAGAAACTGCTTAATCACAACCGGGTTCAGCCGATCACGCAGTCATTGGTTGTTTACTGCTGACCCATGGATACGCCTGTCTCAACATCGGGAACAGCGGCGGAAAAGTTTCTTCAGCCAGAATCCTCGGCGCAGCTTTGGAAAACCATTTTCGAAGCGTCCCAGGATGCGCAGGTGGTTTGCCGTCCCGATGGAATCGTTGAGTACATGAACTCCCGCGCCGTGCGGCTCCTGAAACGGGGATCCGCTGAGGGCGGTTTTGACATCCTTCCATTTTTCTCCGGACCGCCGGCGCGCAAAATTCGGGAATACTTCGCGCGACGAACGGCGCAGCCCGAAGTCATTTATTCGGTGACGCTGGTGCTCGAAGGTGATTCCTCCGATCCGATGGATGTGGAGCTGACTCCGCTTCCCGGCCATGGCGTTCTGGTTGTGTTTGAAGATGCCAGTCGAAGGCTGCGGCTGGAATCACACGTGCGGCGGCTCGTCACGGCGATCGATTCGACGCCCGAAGTGTTTTTCATCACCGATTCCGATTGCCGGATCACGTTCGTCAATCCCGCGTTCCAGATTGAGAACGGTTATTCGATCGAAGAGGTGCTCGGGCGGACGGATGAATTTCTCCGCGCGCCGGAGTTGCGTGAAGAAATTCAGTATTACAACAAGGCGGTGCGCGAAGGGCGTGAGTGGATTGGCGAGCTGATGAATGTTCGCCGCGACGGCACCCGCTATCCGATCGAGGCGACCTTCTCGCCAATCTTCGATATGGCGGGCGGGTTCATGGGATACGTGGCATGTGAACGCGACATTACCGAACGTGTCCGTCTCGAGAACGAACTCCGGCTCGAATCCGCTTTCGTCAACAGCATCCTGACGTCGCTTGAAGCAGCGATCTACACCGTGGACAGAAATTTCCGGCTGACGCACGCGAATCATCACTGGCGTCAGATGCCGCCCGAGCACGGTGGATTTGCGCCGGGCGGGGCGCCGCGGATTGGAACGCCCTTGCTGGATTACGTTCCCGATCCCGCACGACGCGCCGAGCTGGAAAAGATTTTTCGCTCCGTGCTCGAATGCGGGGAAGCGCAGGAGCATCAATATGCCTCCGCGGATGAACGCCGCTGGCTTGTGAAGATTTCTCCGCTGGTTCACGAACACGAAGTGCGCGGACTCATCTGCAGCATTTCGGACCAGACCCATTATCACCAATTGCAAAGCCAGCTGTTCCAGTCCCAGAAGATGGAGATCATCGGAACGCTTGCAGCCGGCGTCGCGCATGATTTCAACAATCTGCTCCAGGCGATCCGCGGAAATGTCAGTTTGCTCCTGCTCCAGTTGCATGAGTCGCCTGCGCTGCATCATTGCGCCCACCAGATCAGTGTGGCTGCATCGCGTGCCTCCGAGATCACCCAGCAGCTGCTCACGTTCAGCCGGACTTCGGAGGAGAAAAGGTCGGTGCTCGACCTGAACAACGTGATTGCGGAGGCCAGCCAGCTCGCGAGGCGCACACTGCGCAGCAACGTGGCGATTGAACTGGTGCCCGCGCCTGAACCGGTGCCAATCCGGATCGATTCCACGCGCGCCAACCAGGCTCTGCTGAATCTGTGCGTGAACGCGCAGGATGCGATGCCCACCGGTGGCAAGCTCACCATCACCAATACATTGGTCCGCGTGTCCGTGGATCATGCATCGCGGCACGGTCTGGATGCCGGCGGTGAATTTGTCCGTTGCAGCGTCAGTGACACCGGTTGTGGAATTCCGCAGGATCTGCTGGATCGCGTCTTTGAACCGTTTTTCACCACGAAGGAAAAAGGGAAGGGGACCGGGCTCGGTCTTCCGATCGTCATGCGCGTTCTGAAGGAGGCGGGAGGATTTGTGGAGGTGGACAGCGTACTGGGCCGCGGGACTACCTTTCATTTGTATTTCCCGGTCGTTCGCGAAGCGCTCACCGATTCTCCGCCAGATGAGGAGCCCAGGCTGGCGCAGGGATCCGGACGTGTGCTTGTGGTGGACGATCTGGATCTGCTGCGGGACTTTACACGCAATTTTCTTGAAGCGGCAGGCTTCACCGTGCTGGTGGCCAGTGGCGGACAGGAGGCGTTGAAGGTTCTCGAGGATGCGCCGGAACCGGTCGATCTGCTGTTCACCGACTACAACATGCCGGGGATGAATGGAATTGAACTCATCGAGCAGGTAAGCGTGCGCTGGCCGCAGATGAAGCTCGTGCTGGCGTCCGGTTATCTGGATGACGTCGCACGTGCAAAACTCGATGCATTGAAGGTCAGCGTGCTGACGAAGCCGTACGACATGCGCGATGGAGCGGAACTGATCATCCGGCTTCTCCAAGGATCCTGAGCGGATCTGCCGCGTGCAATTTCGGGAGGCCTTATTCCCTGTTGCCAAGGAACAGCATTCTCCGGAACTTAACGCGATGACTGAGCCGTTACGAAAGCCGCGTGGATGTTTGTTTTATACCGGAGTTGCGATTGCGATCTCGATCGTGGTGCTGATCATCGCGTCGTACGCGGGCTATCGCTACGCCAAGAGTTTGGTGAATCAATTCACCGACACCCAGCCGATGGACATCCCCCTGGTCCAGCTTCCTGAGAGTGAACTGGTGGCGCTGCGCAACCGAATCGGAAGTTTCAGCGAAGCTGTGGAACAAGGCAGCGCTTCTGAACCTCTCGTCGTCACAGCGGATGAAGCGAACGCGTTGATCGCAACAACCCCCGAGATGGTGACCGTTCGCGGACGATTACATTTCGAGTTTCAGGGGAGCAACGTTCTCGCACAGTTCAGCGTTCCGGCGGAGGATCTGGGGCTGAAACCTTTGAAGGGTCGTTTCGTGAATGCGAGCGGAACATTTCGCGTGGACATGACCAACGGAGTGTTGAACGTGAACGCCCAGACGCTCTCAGCGAAAGGGCAGCCGCTTCCCGAAACATTTATGAATCGCATCAGCCCGCAGAACTTTGCCTTCAAACTCAACCATGATGCGAAGGCGAAGGAAGTTCTTTCGAAGCTCAAGGATGTTCGGGTTCAGGATGGTAAACTGATGGTGTTCCCGAAATAGCCGCGTCTGAACGAAGGCTCACTTCAACGGAGCCGTTGCAAAAATCCGCTGATGCTCCTGGATCGCATAGCGATCCGTCATCCCCGCGAGGTAATCGCAGACTGCGCGGTGCAATCCTAGTTTCCGAATCCGTTCGCGGCTGTGGCTTCCGATCTCATCGGGATGCTTCAGGAAATGAGCGAACAAATCCTTCAACAGCTGTTTCGCGCGCAGGTGCGGCTCGTTGACCACAGAGTTGTAGTAAAGATTTTTGTAGAGATAACGACGCAGTTCGATGTTCAGCTTCCGGCGAGTCGTGCTGTACTGCACGAGTCGCTTCGGCCACAGCCGGACATCATCCGCGGTTCGAACCTTCGCTTTTTCGATCAACTGTTCCGTGGTTTCGACAACGTCACGGACCTGCATATCGATCAGCGTTCGAATGATGAAATAGCGACGGCATTCGTCCGGAAGTTTTCCGTGCTGTTTTCGAACCTGAGCCGCCGCCTCATTCCAAAGCCGGACTTTCGACGAAAGATCCTTTTCGGAAAGCAATCCGGAATCGAGACCGTCATCGAGGTCGTGACTGTAATAAGTGATTTCATCGGCAAGATTCGCCACCTGCGCTTCGAGCGACGAATTCTTCGCGTCAAAACCTTTGCGCCGTCCCGGATGATCGTAGGCCGTGTAATGCTTCACCAGTCCTTCGCGAACCTCCCAGCTCAGGTTCAACCCGGGAAACGTCGGATACTTTTGCTCGAGCTCCTCGACGATGCGCAGGCTGTGACGGTTGTGCTCGAATCCGCCGTGACGTTTCATCAGCTCGTTCAACACCGCCTCGCCCTTGTGGCCGAACGGTGAATGGCCCAGGTCATGTGCGAGCGCGATGGTTTCGGCGAGATCCTCGTTGAGCCGCAGTGCGCGGGCGATGTTGCGGGTGATGCCCGCCACCTCCATCGTGTGAGTCAGCCGCGTGCGAAGATGATCGCCGGTGCCATTCAGGAAAACCTGGGTTTTGTATTCGAGCCGGCGGAAGGCGCGCGAGTGAATCACACGGTCGCGGTCACGCTGATAATGCGTTCGCCATTCGGGCGGCTCCTCGCGATGACGGCGTCCCCGTGTTTCAGCGCTGAATTGAGCGTAAGAGGCGAGCGATTGTCGCTCGAGTTGTTCCAGTTCGATTCGCGTGCGCGGCATTGCCTTTGCGCGCTACTCTAGGGGAGCGGACGATGTCATGCAATGTGGCTGTATGTGGCGAAGTGGGAAACGTATCAACTCGGGTGAATTGAATTCCCATTAACACCGCGCTTCAGCGCGGTGAAGCCGCCGAATTGCAGAGAGCCGTTTCAACGGCTTTGGCGTAAACATGCGCCGGTGAACAGGCCCGATTCAATTTGCAAGCAGCGGCTGAATCGAAATGCCGCGCAGTTCGAACAAACGCTTGATGCTGTCTTCGATCAGATTGTTCGGGCACGATGCGCCGGCCGTGATGCCAACCGTGACCTTGCCTGAAGGCAGCCAGTTCGGCGTTTCAATTTCCGTGTGCAGATGCTGGTTGTAGTGCTGGATCAGCTTGTCGGAAACCATCTTCGCGGCGTTCTTGATGAAATAGGTCGGCAACACCTTTTCACCCATTTCAGCCAGATGCGATGTGTTGGAGGAATTGTATCCGCCCACGACGATGAGGAGATCGAGCGGTTCCTTGAGCATCTTCTGAAGTGCGTCCTGGCGATCCTGCGTCGCACCGCAGATCGTGTCGAAAAAGCGGAAATGAGTCGGCAGTTGTTGGTTGCCGTATTTCTGTTCCATAGCGGCGCGAATCCGCCGCTGCACTTCTTCCGTTTCGCCGCGCAGCATCGTGGTCTGATTCGCCACCCCCACCGCTTTGAGATGAATTTCCGGATCGAAACCGATCGAGTAGGCGCCCTTGAATTTCTCCAGAAACTCCTCCTTGTTGCCGCCGTTGAGAATGTAATTGCAGACGTAATCGGTTTCCGCGAGATCGTAAACAACGAGGTAATGGCCGTTCCCGTATGCGCGCGCCTGCGATGTGGTTGCCTTCGTTTCCTCATGCTTCGCCTTGCCGTGAATGATGCTGGTGACGGAATCCTTCGAATACTGGCGGACGCGTTTCCAGACGCTCATCACGTCGCCGCACGTTGTATCCACGAGCCGGCACCCTTTTTCCTCCAGCTTGCGGCGGGTGCTGACCTCGGTGCCAAACGCGGGAATGATCACCACGTCGCCGGAGCTGAGGCGTGAAAGCTCTTCGTCCGTCGGCTTGGGAGAAATGATCTTGATCCCCATGTTCCGGATCTGATCGTTCACCTCCGGGTTGTGAATGATTTCGCCGAGCAGATAGATGGGCGTGTTGGGTGAGTTTTCCTCGAAGTATTTCTTCGCAGCGTAGGCGAGATCGATGGCTCGTTCGACGCCATAACAGAAGCCGAACTCCTTCGCGAGTTTCACCGTGAGGTCGCCGGAGGAGAGCACTCCGCCATTGGCGCGAATGCGTTCGACGAGTTCACTGCGGTAATGGGACAGCACCTGGGCCTGAACGGCTTCCATGATGTCCGGGCGGCGCAAATTGACTTTCTGTGGTGCCGGAGGCACTTCGGTTGACATGCCGGAAATCTAACATCGGAGTCCGGACCGTCGAGCAAAGAAACCTTTGGAATTGCGGTGCGTGGATGCGGTCCTCGTGACGCGCGAGGAATTTCTCCGTTTGATTTCACCGATTATGGCCCTCAAACATTCGGGTTTTTCCGGCTCCGTAGAATTTCCGAAGCAAGTCTTTGTTTGTCACCCGAACGGGTGAGCGGCGACTGCTTTACAGCTTCAAGCGAAAAGGAGAATGATAGGCCGCTTGGTTGTTCCCAATTATGTTTGCGAGGCAACGATGTTTCTGGACCAGACCGATCCGCGCGACTGGTTTTTCGAATTTCACAGCAGCACTGCAGTTCCCCAACAAATTCAAATAGACATACCCTCACTATGAAACGACACACACCTACACTGCTTGCCGGAGCAGCCGCTCGCCCCACCTGGCGGCGGATTGGAAGGCCGGCACTCATACGGATGGGCACAGGCATCGTCATGGCAGCTTTGATGAGCCAGACGGCACAGGCGGTCAGCGATAGTTGGACAGGTTCAGTGGATGGCGCATGGGCAACGGCTGGCAACTGGCTCTCGAATCCGGGCACGGTGCCCGGAACCGGCGATACGGCCACGTTCAATGCAGCCAGCGCGAACACGACGATCAATCTCGGGGCAGGCGTGACGATCAGCAATGTGATGTTTGAAGCCGGTGCTGCGGCCTACACGATCGGAGCCGGCGCGCCCGGCAGTCAGACGCTTTCCCTTGAAAATGCAGGGGCGCTGGGGCTGTCACCTCTCGTGAGCAACAATCAGCTGATCAACGCCAATCTCAGCCTCTCCAGCGCAGCAAACGCGAGCGCCACGATCACCAACAGCAGCTCGGCGTTATTGACGGTGGCGGGCGGTATCATTGCAAATGTGTCGAGCGGCAACGGCGTGTTGCACGTCCGGGGGCCGGGCAATGTTGTCCTGAGCGGACCGATTACAAAACCCGGCGGCGGCAGTTTCGCGTTGTTCAAACGAGGCTCCGGCCAGCTGACCATCTCGAGCAACAGTGTTTGGTCCGGAACCGGCGCTTCGTCTGGCGGATTTTCCGGGCCGTTGATTTCTCAGGAGGGAACGCTTCTGTTCAACAACGGAAGCTCCAACTTCGTCAACGGCGAACTGGTGATCGGCGGTGTGGTCGCCAATGGCGGCGCTGGCCAGAATGCCAAAATCATTGTCGATAACGCGAAACTGAACGTCGGCTCCTGGCTGTCGGTCGGCCGCGGCAACGGCATCGGTGGTGTCTCCTCCGATCTCGTGTTCAGCAACTCGATCGGCACCTCCGCGAACATCAGCATGGGCTACAACGGTAACAATGGCGCGAACTTCCCGAAAGGCTCGCTGACGCTGAACAACAACTCGTCCTACACTGTAAACGGCAGCCTTTTCATCGGTGAAAATTCGGGAGCCGACATGACCCTGACGGTCAACGACTCGTCTCTCACAAACCTCAACACCGCCGGGATTCGCGTGAGTTCGAGCGGCAAGGGGACCTTGCTGATCAACAACGGCAACGTGGTCACCGAAGGCGATCTCATCCTCAATTACGGTACTTCTGGTGAGACGAACGGTGCCATGGTGGTCCTGAACGGCGGCAACCTGCACGTTGCCGGTTCGACGCCCTCCAGCACCGCGGAACGCTGGCTGATCGTCAAACGCACGGGTAATGCGAACACGGAACTCGTGATCAGCAACGGAACGCTTCACCTCAACAACCAGACCGACATCCGGTTTTCGACACAGGACGGCAACTCCACCGGAAGTAACACGGTCTCCATCTACAACGGAGCGATTGTCGGGTACAGTGATCGCGCCACCACGGTCGGTGGCGACGTGCTCATCGACATGCAGCGTAACGGCGGCGGTGCGACGGTGAACACATTCAATCTTGACGGCGGCGTGGTCACCGTCCGGGGAGTTATTTCGACGGCTGAATCTGGAACCCGTATTTTCAACTTCAACGGAGGCACGCTCCGGCCGAATGCGAACAACGCTAATTTCTTCAACCTGGGTTTTGGCAGCGTTTCCGCCAATGTCCGGAACGGCGGCGCGATCATCGATTCCAACGGGCGCGACATCGCCATCGTAACGCCGCTGCAGCACAGCTTCATCGACGGCGACGCCATGATCGATGGCGGGCTCACAAAGCTTGGAGCGGGAACGCTCACCCTTCCTTCCAGCAGCTCCTTCAATGGACCTGTCCGCGTGTCCGAAGGCACACTCGCTCTCGACGCGTCAAGCGGTGCGTCTCTTTATGTTGAGAGCCTCATTCTCTCCAATAACACATCGCTTTACATCAACTATGGCGGTCTGTTCGGAAACCCGGGCACGCCTGTGATCAACCTCAACGGCGCAGTCGCTGCCGGCACGAACATCACCATCCAGATCAATGGAACGGGATTCTCCATCGGGCAGTTTGCCGTGATCAAGTACACCGGCGCTCCGCTGCCGAACCTGAACAACTTCAAACTGGGACCGCTCCCCATTGGCGTTCTGGGCGCAACGCTCGTCAACAATCCGGGCAACAGTTCGATCGACATCAACATCACCGGCGTCGGCCAGAGCCTCGTCTGGTTCGGAACAAACAGCCTTTGGGACATCAACACCACATTCAACTGGTACGAAAGCAGCACGTTCAACCCGTCGAAGTATCTGGAATATTCCGGCATCGGTGATCTGGTTCGATTCGATGACAGCCTTGATGGCTCGCTCAACACGAACATCAACCTGACCACCACCTTGAAGCCGGCTAACGTCGTCGTGGACAACGCGTTTTATGACTACAACTTCAATGGCGCCGGTTCGCTCGCCGGATCGGCTTCGCTGGTGAAGTCCAACACGGGTTCGTTGAACCTGAACACCGTCAACAGCTACACGGGCGGCACGTTCATCTATGGCGGAACCGTGAATGTTGGAACGGATTCCAATCTTGGAGATCCTGCGGGAGCGGTGACGCTGGGCGGCGGAACTCTGCAGTACACCGCGAGCGCATCCGTTGCGCGGCCGATGAATGTGGTCGGGGTGTCCGGCCTCGGCGCAGCCTCCGGAACGACGCTCCAGTTGAACAACTCCTTCAGCGGCACAGGCCGGCTGATTTTTGACGGTCCGGGGACCAAGTTGCTCTCCAACTCAAACCGCCTGTGGTTCCACGTGATCGACGGAACCGTGGTTTTGGAAGGCGATGCCAAATACACCAACAACATCAACTGGACGTCCATCGCGCCCTATTATGACAACCTCCGTCCTTCTGCGGAGGCGCGGCTGATTCTGCGCAACAACGCCGTCTTCGATGCCGGCAATTTCGACTTCAACGTGTCGGATTCGACAGTCGTTGGATCCGGTGATCATGGCCGGCTCGATATTCAGGACAATGCGATTCTTCGTTTCCGTAACCTCTGGGTCGGAAAAGGTTTGATTGCGACCGGCCTGGTCTATCAGACCGGCGGCATCGTGACCAACGCCTACAATTCCAGCGCCGATCTTCGCATCGGTGGCAATGCGGCGGATCAGACCGAAACGTTCGGTGGTTATTATCTGTCAGGCGGCCGCGTGGATTTGCGGCGGCTCATCCAGGTCGGCGCCTATGGCATCGGTGAACTTGTGATCACTGGCGGTGAATTCCGCAACACAGGGGCTGTCGTGGTCGGCCGGTTTACCGGAAGCCGGGGCACCCTGAACATTTCGGCCGGCCTGCTCTCCGCCGGTGGCGATCTCGTCATCGGTGAGAACGGCGAGGGAACGATGACCATCAGTGGCACGGGGGTGGCCTCCGCGTCGCTGCCTCTGACGATTGGTGGCTTTGCCACACCTGGAACCGGAACCGTGAATCTGAATTCCGGCGGCACGCTGATTGTGCCGCAGGTTCGCATGATGCCGGTCGCAGGTTCTTCCACATTCAACTTCAACGGTGGAACGCTCCAGGCGAGCGCTTCCAGTGCCGCATTCATCGACAACCTGACCGCCGCAAACATCCTGAACGGTGGAGCGATCATCGATTCCTCCTCCAATCAGATCACGATCGCCCAGGCGCTCCTGGGCGCAGGTTCGGGCGGGTTGACCAAGCTCGGCAACGGAACACTGCGTCTTATGGGCGCCAACTCCTACACGGGCAACACGCTCGTGAACGCAGGTTCGCTGCTGATGGGACCGGCCCACAAGACAGGCGGCAACGTGTCCGTCGCCAATGGCGCCACCTTTGGAGCCGTCAACAGCACAGGCACAGACGGAGCCATGATCGGTTCGCTGACCCTTGGCACCGGCGGTGCGACGACGCTCGACTTCACCTACAGCATGACCGGCAATCCGACCCAGGCCGCGCTCACCGCGGGCGCGATCACGATCAACGGCAATGCAACGATTCGGGTCGGCGGCGTGTTCAGCGTCGGAGCATTTCCGATCCTGAAATACAGCAGCGTCTCTGGAACCTTCGCAGGCCTTGTGGCTCCGCGCGGAGTGACGGCGACTCTGTCGAACGATGCGGTGAACAAGACTTATTACGTCGTCATCTCCTCGGTCGGCAGCGGCATTGTGTGGACCGGCAACACCGGGCTCACTGCAAATCTGTGGGACATCGACGTTACCACGAACTGGCTGACAGGTGCCGAACTGACCACCTATCAGGAAGCAGTGCCGCCGGGTGACGCGGTTGTGTTCACGGACAGCGGCTCCGGAACGGTTCTGTTGAGCAATACTGTCAGCCCGCTCAGCGTCACGATCAGCAACACGACTGTTCCGTACACCATCCAGGGCAACGGCCAGATCACCGCAGTCGGGGCTTTGCGCAAGGTTGGATCGGGCACGGCGAACGTTAATGTTCCGGCGACATTTGGCGGAGAATCCGTGATCTCGAACAGCACCTATAACATCGGTGCCGCTCACACGTTTGCGGGTCTTTCCGGCAATGGCACGATCGGAACTTCCGCCGGGTCGCCAGCGTTGACGATCAACAACGCAACGGCAACAACGTTCTCGGGACGGACTGAAGGGGCGTTGAGCCTGACCAAGACAGGAAATGGCACGCTCACGCTCAGTGGCACCAACAGTCATTCCGGCGGAACTCGCTTGAGCGGCGGAATCGTGAACCTGACCGGCAGAATCGGACCCACGGGTTCGATCACCATCGGACACCTGCCCACCAACACCGTGGTCAACATCTCCGGCGACGTGTCGGGAACCAACATGTATATCGGCAATGTCAGTGGCTCGGCGGCCGCCGTTTATCAGACCGGCGGAACGGTGACGCTGAACGACGGCGAGGGTGACGTTCTCAACGTCGGCAACTGGTCTGGCAGCTACGGCTACTACAAGGCCTCGGGCGGAACGCTCAACGTCAATGGCATCTCCATCGGCGGTGAAATGAATCCGGCCGGTCTCTGGCCGCCGATCGGCACGGGCGACGGTCTCATGGAAGTGGACGGTGCGACGATCAACAACTCCGGCTGGATCGTGCTGGCGCGGGGCGCTTCCAACCAGGTTGGTGTCCTGAACGTCTTCAGCGGTTCGCTGACTTATTCCGGTGGCGGTATTGGTGGCAACTGGACGACGGCGGCCGGCCCGACCGATCAGACCACGATCATCAACATCCTCGGCGGGAGTGTCACGAGCTCGGATCAGGGCGTGAACTTCCGCTCGCAGAATACAGGCATTCTGAACCTGAAAGGCGGATTGCTCCGCGCGACCGCCGTCAACGGCGCCGGAAGTCTTGTGAACTTCAACGGGGGACGCCTGCAGGCCGCTGCAAACAATGGCGGATTCCTCAACGTGGACAGCGCTTACCTCTACGCTGGAGGCGGCATCATCGACGACAATGGCTTCACCATCACGGTTCCGCAGAACATTCAGTCCGCGGACGGTTATGGTGTGAGCAGCATCCCGCTGATCGACGGCGGATCCGGCTACATCGCTCCGCCGATCGTCACGATCACCGGTGGTTCAGGTGTCGGAGCCACTGCGATCGCAACGGTGTCCGGCGGATCTGTCACCGGCATCACCGTTACATCGCCAGGGTCGGGATATACCGAATTCGACTTCCTGACGGTGAACTTCATCGGCGGCGGCGTGGGCGCGGTGCCGCCGACCGTGGGAACAATCACATTCGCTCCGAACGCGAGCGGAAATCTCGTGAAGGTCGGTTCGGGAACATTGGCGCTCAATGGCGCGAATATGTTCACCGGCAGCATGGTGGTCAGCAACGGCACACTGGCGGGTATCGGTTCACTGACCGGGCCGCTCGTCGTCCGCAGCGGCGCCGCCCTGGCTCCGGGTGAAAACGGCATCGGAACCTTCTCTGTCGCCGCCACTCCGACCTTCCAGGGCTCGGTTGTGATGGATGTGGATCGTGCCGGCGGTGCTCCGATCAGCGACCTTCTCGAAGCTGGCAGTGCTCCGTTGGTTTACGCAGGAACGCTCGTGATCACCAACGTCGGTGCTGAACCGCTTCAGGTGGGCGACAGTTTCAAACTGTTCAACACAGCCGGAGGTTACAGCGGCTCGTTCTCGGTGGTTACGCACTCGGCCGGACAGAGCGTCACCTGGAATACGGCCAATCTCACCGTCGATGGCACGATCACGGTCGCTGCTGTCGGCGATGCAATGGCCGATTATCCGACCAATGTCACCGTCCAGATCAGCGGTGGAAACATGAACATCTCGTGGCCGGAAACGCATCGCGGCTGGATTCTCCAGACGCAGACCAACGCTCTCAGCGTCGGTCTTTCGAACAACTGGTTCGATGTGGCAGGCAGCGCCTCGGAGACCAACGCGGTCATCCCGCTTAACCCGGGCAACCCGGCTGTGTTCTTCCGCCTGCGCCATCCGTAATCGAGCGCCGGTCAGAAATAGAATCTGAAATCAATGACGGGGAGTGTCAGCAATGGCACTCCCCGTCTTTCTTTTGACGCAGAATCTCCTGGGCGAAACATTCCAGTAACTTTGCAGTTACTTGGCTGCGTCTATGATCCGGTCAATGGCCCCCGGTTATGACAACAGGACTTCGCATGCTGCGAGAAATCCGGAACTGAGCAAGGAACGGATTTTATCCGCGGCGCTGGCCGAATTTTCTGCCAAGGGATTTGCGGGTGCGCGGGTGGATGCCATCGCAAGGCGTGCCCGGATCAACAAGCGCATGCTCTATCATTACTTTGGCGACAAAGAAGTCTTGTTCCGCGAAGTGTTGCGGAGAAAGATTTCCGAGCGCCGGACCTGGGGAGTATCGGCACCGGAGAATCCGAGGGACCGGCTTGTGTTCTGGTTTGAACTGGCCTGCCGCGATCGCGAGTGGATTCAGCTCCTCGAATGGGAAGCGTTGCAATGGGGCGAGACCGCGGTCGTCGAGGAAGCGTCGCGCAAAGAAGCCGCGAACGCCGTGCTGGAACGAATCCGGGAATTGCAGGCGAAGGGAACTGTCACGTCGCGTTTTCCCGCCGAACAATTGCTGCTGTCAATGATGGCGCTGACCACGTATCCGCTGGCGTTTCCGCAACTGACGCGAATGCTGACCGGTTACAACGTGTCAGATCCGGAATTTCAGAAACAACGGGCAGAATTCCTGCAGGAGTTTGCTGCCGCGTTCGCAGGAACCGAAAAGAATGGAAGAGAAGTGCATGATTCAGATTGTTGAGAAATGGTTGAAACGGATTTCGTTCACAGCCGGAATCGCCACCCTGGCTTTTCTGACAGCGTGTTCGAAGAACGCGGAATCGACGTCATCGGGTAAATCGGGCGGCGCACGTCCTCCAGTGCCAGTCGTGACCGCAACGGTCCTGCAGCGCGACATTCCCGTACAGATTCAATCGGTCGGCACCGTTGAGCCGTTCACGCTCGTCACGGTTCGCCCGCAGATCACCGGGATCATCGACAAGGTTCATTTCCAGGAAGGGGCGGAAGTTAAAGCGGGCGATCTTCTTGTTACTCTCGATGCCACTCCGTGGATCGCGGCCTTGAATCAGGCCCAGGCAAATCTTCAGCGCGACGAAGCCCGGCTTGTGAATGCGAAACTCGACTTTTTGCGCACCAGCAATCTGTTCGAAGGGAGAATTGCATCGGAACAGGATTTTCAGGCGGCGGAAGCGGCCTTTCGTGCTGCGGAAAGCACAGTGGTGGCCGATCAGGCGCTGGTCACCAATGCACTGGTCAATCTCGGCTACACGCAGATTCGTTCGCCGATAGATGGCCGCACCGGTCTGCTCGCGGTCAAGGCCGGCAACGTGGTGAAGGCGCCGGACGACCGGGTTGTCACGATCACCCAGATCAAGCCGGCTTACGTTTCTTTCTCAGTTCCCGAACCGCACCTGGCGGCGATTCGCGCGCGCGCGGCGGAACACGAATTGTCTGTTGCTGCATTTCCTCCCGGTGAAACCAACCTGACGCAGTCTGGAACACTGACGTTCATCGACAATCGCGTGAACACCAACACCGGCACCATTCTCCTCCGTGCGACGTTCCCGAATGACAAACAGGTCCTGTGGCCCGGACAATTCGTTCAGACCGTTCTCACTCTGAGCAACCTCGTGAACGCGACGGTTGTTCCGACTCCCGCCATTCAAAACGGTCAGGCCGGCGAGTTTGTTTATGTGGTGAGCCAGGAACAAACGGTTGAATTGAGGCCGGTGAAACGGAGCGTCGCCTACGATGGATTCACGGTCGTGCTCGGCGATGTCAGGCCCGGCGAACTGGTGGTGACTGACGGCCATCTGCGGCTCACTCCCGATGCGAAAGTCACGGTCAAGGGTTCGGACGATGCCGCGTCCCCAACCAATTCCGTCGCCGCCCAATGAACATCTCGGCCTTGTTCATCCGCCGGCCCGTCATGACGACACTCGTCATGATGGCCATCATGCTGTTCGGAATCATCAGCTACCGTTACCTGCCGGTCAGCGACCTTCCTAACGTCGATTTCCCCACCATCCAGGTCACGGCCAGTCTTCCCGGTGCAAGCCCTGAAACGATGGCATCCGCGGTGGCTACACCGCTCGAAAAGCAGTTCTCGACGATCGCCGGCATCGACTCGATGACATCGATCAGCTCGCTCGGCAACACACGCATCACCATTCAATTCGCGTTGAGCCGGGACATCGATGCAGCGGCCCAGGACGTACAGGCGGCGATTTCAAAAACGCTCCGGCAATTGCCGCAGGACATGACCTCGCCGCCGACCTTCAGCAAGGTCAACCCTGCTGATTCACCAGTCCTGTTCCTCGCGCTTTCATCGCCCACGCTGCCGCTCTCGAAGGTGGATGAATACGGCCAGAATTTCATGGCGCAACGGATCTCGATGATCAATGGCGTCGCCCAGGTTTCGGTGTATGGCTCGCAGGAGTTTGCCGTGCGCGTGCGCGTTGATCCGACGAAGCTTGCGGCGTACGGAATCGGCATCGACGAAGTCGCGCAGGCGATCCAGTCGGCCAACGTGAATTTGCCGACCGGCACATTGAACGGCCGCCGGCAGGCCGCCACGATTCTGGCGAACGGACAGCTTCAGGAGGCGAGTGAATATCGACCGATCATCGTGGCATATCGCGACGGCCAGCCTGTCCGGCTCGAAGCGCTTGGAAGCGTGATCGACAGCGTTCAGAACGAACGCGTTTCCAGCTGGTTCAACGACACGCGCGCCATCGTGCTCGCTGTTCAGCGTCAGCCCGGGGCAAACACGGTGCAGGTGGTTGATTCGATCCGGAAACTGCTCCCGAACTTCCGAGCTGATCTTCCGGCCTCCATCAACATCGAGGTTCTCAACGATCGTTCGCTTTCGATTCGTGAATCCGTTCACGACGTGCAGTTCACACTCATTCTCACCGTCTGCCTGGTGGTGATGGTCATCTTCCTGTTCCTGCGAAATCTTTCAGCGACGGTGATTCCCAGTCTGGCGGTGCCGCTGTCGATCGTCGGCACATTCGCCGCGATGTATCTGCTCGGCTACAGCCTCGACAATCTTTCGCTGATGGCGCTGACGCTTTCGGTCGGGTTTGTGGTCGATGACGCGATCGTGATGCTGGAGAACATCGTCCGCCACATGGAAAACGGGGAATCGCCGATGGAGGCGGCATTGAAGGGGTCGAAGGAGATCGGATTCACGATCATTTCGATGACCCTCTCGCTCGCGGCGGTGTTCATTCCGGTTCTGTTCATGGGCGGAATCATCGGACGCCTGCTGCACGAATTTGCGGTCACGATCGGCGTTGCGGTGTTGCTTTCGGGATTTGTTTCGCTGTCGCTGACACCGATGCTGGCGAGCCGGTTCGTGAAGGCAGTGAAACACAAGAAACATGGCCGGTTTTACATGGCGTCCGAGAAGGTCTTTGACGGGATGTACGGTCTGTATGAACGATCCCTCGGCGTTGTGCTTCGGCATCGTCTGTTCACGATGTTTGTCACACTGGCGGTCCTGGTCGCGACGGTCTGGCTCTTCATTGTGATCCCAAAGGGCTTCTTTCCCGTTGAGGATACCGGCCAGATTTTCTGCTCCACCGAAGCCGCGCAGGATATTTCGTTCGAAGCCATGCGGGAGAAGCAGCTTCAGGTCGCGAAGATCATCGGCGAAAACCCGAACGTGCAGAATTTCATGTCGTCGATCGGTTCCGGCGGACCGAACGCCACTGCAAACAGCGGACGCATTTTCATCCGCTTGAAACCACGGTCCGAGCGCAAGCAGAACGCCGAGCAGATCATCCAGGATCTGCGACCGAAGCTGGCCGAGGTGCCGGGCATTCAGGTTTATCTGCAGGTGCCGCCGTTGATCCGAATGGGGGGACAGCTGACGAAGGCTCTGTATCAGTTCAGCCTGCAAAGCACCGAAATGAACGAGTTGCGCGAGTGGACACCGCTTCTCGTGAGCAAAATGTCCGAACTGCCCGGGTTTCAGGATGTGACGAGCGACATGCAGCTCGCCAATCCGCAGCTGAACGTTCAGATCGATCGCGACAAAGCATCCGCGGCAGGGGTGACGGTGGAGCAGATTGAATCGGCGCTCTTCAATGCGTTCGGTCAGCGCCAGATTTCGACCATTTACGCCGACGTGAACACGTATTGGGTGATTCTCGAAACCGAACCGGAGTTTCAGGGCGATCCCGAGGCATTGTCGAAGCTCTACATCCGCTCAAGCCATGGCAACCTGGTCCCACTGGCAGCGGTCGCCACGCTGTCGCGCAGCGTCGGGCCAATGACGATTTCGCACGTCGGACAGCTTCCGGCCGTTACCATTTCGTTCAATCTGGCACCCGGTTATTCGCTGGGGTCGGCAGTTGATCAGGTGCGGAAACTCACTGATGAACTCCGATTGCCGACCAGCATCACCACCAGCTTCCAGGGTTCGGCTCAGGTTTTCCAATCGTCGATCCAGGGTCTTGGCGTGTTGTTGATCATGTCGATTCTCGTGATCTACATCATTCTGGGGATCCTGTACGAAAGCTTCATTCATCCGCTGACGATTCTCTCGGGACTTCCATCCGCCGGATTCGGCGCGCTGCTGACGCTCGTTCTGTTCGGGCACGATCTGAACATCTACGCGTTTGTCGGACTGATCATGCTGGTCGGCATTGTGAAGAAGAACGCGATCATGATGATCGATTTCGCGATCGATGCGCAGCGGGAAGGAAAAGCGCCGTTCGACGCCATCTACCAAGGCTGCCTGTTGCGCTTCCGTCCGATCATGATGACCACCATGGCGGCATTGATGGGAACATTGCCGATCGCGCTTGGTTATGGTGCTGGAGGTGAGGCGCGTCGGCCGCTGGGCCTCGCGGTGGTCGGCGGATTGATGGTGTCGCAGATGCTGACGCTCTACATCACGCCGGTGATTTATCTCTATCTGGAGTCGTTCCAGCAATGGGCCCGGAGGAAGTTCTCCCGCCGGCATGAAACGGCGCCGGATGCGCCGGCGGCGGCAATCTGATCAACGTTCCACGGTGAATGTCAGATCGTAGGATTGCGAGCGGGTTTTCGATCCTCGTTCCAATCCGCCATCGTCATTCTGATCCGGACCAACAGAGTAGATGACGTAGCCGACCTCTTTCTTCGCGAACTTCATCGGCGTTTCGTCAAGCGGATCCATTGGAATCTGCTCGAGAAATGTCGGGCAGAGATCTTCAATGTTTGCGGGGAGTTCGTTGGAGTTGCTGTTGCGGAAACGTTCAACGGCCAGTGCCAGTTCGGCTGCCCGTCGCTCTGCTTCAAAGGACGCGAAACGCATTCTGGCCTTCGACAAGGGTGGCAGCATCATGGCCGACATTATTTTCGGCGGGAACTGGAAGGCATTGGTTGCTGATGCGAACAATCTGTCGGTCTCGAAAATGGAATCGGAATCGCGATTGGTGGCCAGTTGGGCCGCTTTCTCGAACGTCTCGAGCATGTAGAGATAATCCGCATCCCGAATGCCGGAGAAATCAAAAGCCTTCCATCCATAGTTCAGTCCCTGCACATCGAGTTTGCTCGATGTGTCGTCGGATGAATTGCCGAAGCTGGCGATTTCCGCACCGGACATCTTGGATATTGAAATAGTCATCGGACGTTCCCACATCAGCGTTCGTGCCCAGATGTCGTCCGACGGCAGCTGCGCCAGCAACGAGGCGATTCGATCCATTTGAACTGACGTCAGGTTCGTTCGGGAAAAGGCCCGCTCCAGATCCGTGAGAAACATTTTCGAGCAACTCAGGCGAACAAGCTGGCTGATCAGCACGGGTTCATTTTCAGGGACAGATATGATCCGGACGAGCAATGTCTCGTGATCAAGAAAGGTGTCGATGTCCCCGGACTCCAGCGCGAGCCAGGCGGCAATGCGGACCTGATTGGCCTCATGCCGCAGTTCGACAAGATGTGGAAGCAGCAGAGCGTAGGCGTTGGTGAAAATGAGCGGAAACTGGAAGCGCTGGAAATTGAGCGCGGATCTGAGTTCGATCATGTGCGGCGCCAGATCCCGAACGAATGATTCCGCCGCGTTCTTCTGGGACTCGGACAGTGGAGTGTTTCGGGGAATGTTCCTGCCGTTCGCTCCGAGCAATGGAAGCTCCGGATCATACACAGGCCGTGTTTTCTCCGGCAACGACTGCCGTCCCATGCGAAATGATTCCCAACGGTCGGGATCGCTCTTTCCCCAAAGTGTCATCAATGCAATTGCGCCGTTTTCGGAATCGGGTATCTGGGGCTGCATTGCGCTCAAGGATGCAAGGTCCACCGGTTCGCCGCGTTTTCTGATTCGCTCCTCAATCGTGGCGATCGCTTCCTTCTGAGTTTGTTTGAAGCGAGAAAACCGTGTGACAGGATAGATGATCGCGAGCGCTACCAGAAGAACGACAAGGATGATGACGATCCACAGCATCCGATTCGACTGCTGATTCGGTATGGGCGGCGGTCCGGAATGAGATTTCATTGTGCTCCCCAGTGCGTTGTTGCTGCAGTGTGTTCGAATGCGACGCGATATTGGAACCTGCATCCGGCTCAGCGCGAGACGAACCTGTTACCTTTGACAAAGAACCGCAGGTTCCGTTTCGCCCAATGCCTTGCGTAGTCCACTCCAATGCGCGGGCTTTTGGCAATCGTAAAGGATTCGTTCGCTTCGGGCGCGGCGATGAACAGATCGTCGCTCAGCAGATCATGTCCGTTCTGCCGTTTGTCGATGCCCAGCGCGCGGCAGAGAAGGCCGGGGCCCTGGGTTCGAGCCTCAATGTTTGCGACAGGTTCCAGCGCTCGGAGAAGCACGGCCGATGCGTGGCCTTCGGGTTCGGTGACCACGTTCATGCAATGATACATGCCATAGATCAAGTACACGTAGGCATGGCCGGGCGGACCGAACATGGTTTTGGTGCGGGGCGTCAGGCCTTTCGATGAATGCGCAGCCAGATCGTGTTCGCCCAGGTAGGCTTCCACTTCGACAATTCTGCCGATTCGTCCGACGCCACCGACGACGTGAACCAGCTGCTTGCCGAGCAGTTCCCGGGCGACCGTCACTGTGTCGCGGTCGTAGAATTCTCGGGACAGTCGCCTGGAAAGGAGATCGCTCAGGGCCATTTCACGGATCAAACCGCGTTGTCCGATCAGTGCTGACGAGGGATGACGGCGGTTCATTCTCCGACGAAGCGCCGTCGATTCGATACCGTCGGTTCATGTAGAGTTCGTCCGCCACCTGAAAGAGCGCGGTGCCGTTCTTCTCGAGTTCCTCGTACTCCGGCGTGTTTCCCGGAGTGGGTTGAAGTTCGACCAGTTTGGGATCGCCCTCGTAAAAGCGCACCGATTTCTGGAGGCTGAGAATGGCCATTCGCGCGTCGGCGTAAATGCCGATGCTGCGGTTGTGATTCAGCAGCGCCCGGGCTGTCTCCGGCGGGTCATTCAACAAATCGCGCCCGAAGAACATCGTTTCATACGGCCGTCCGAGCAGCCCCAGCACCGTTGGAGCGACGTCGAGTGAATTGCCGAGCGTGTCGATGCGCTGCGGTTCCTTCACCACGGCGGGTCCGATGATCGCGAACGGAATTTCGTACGAGAAGATCGGAATCTCCTGCGCGCCATACACACGAGCGCCGTGGTCTGCGACGACGATGAAGATCGTGTTCGTCCAGAACGCCTCCTTCTTCGCCGCTTCAAAGAAACGACCGAGGCACCAGTCGGTGTACTTCACAACCTTCTGCCGGGTGCGTTTCGGCTTGTCGGGGTCATCAGGAATCCGTCCGCGCGGATAGGTATAAGGCTTGTGATTCGAAACCGTCAGCACGGTGCCGAGGAACGGTTTTCCGGTGGCGTTGAGTTCGCGAAATTCCTCGATGGCCCGGCCGAAAAGGTCTTCATCCGACACGCCCCAGATGGTTGTGAACGCCGGCTCTTTGAAATCCTTTTGCTCGATGAATCGATCCCAGCCGTTGTTGATCGCGTAGGCGCGCATGCCGTCGAACAGGCCGCGACCGCCATAGAGAAACAGTGTGTTATAGCCGTCGCGCTTCAGGACGCGGGCGATCGACTCCACGTTCTCGGAACGATCGCGTTTCACGATGGAATCTCCCGGCAGCGGCGGGAATGACGAGAAGACGCCTTCGAAGCCGCGCACGGTTCGATTGCCACAGGCGTAGATGTTTGCGAACAGGAGCGCCTCTTCGGTGAAAAGCCTGTCCATCTCCGGCGTGAGCGTGTTGCTGCGGCCCAGGCAGCCGAAGAATTCGGAACCGAGCGCCTCCTGAAGCAGCAGGACCACGTTCAACTTCGGGCGATCCGGATCGCCGGCAATTTTGCGACGGATGCTGTCCGGTCCGCCGATAAACTCCGCCTTCGGTGACGCCAGTTGTTTGCGGACACGCGCGTAGGCTTCTTCGCGCGAAAGCGTTTTGTAGTGGGCTGAGTAATCGAGATTGCGGGTCCAGGCGGCGTTGATGAATGAGAGAGATCCGTTGTTCGCGATCTCATTCAGCGTCCGATCTTGGCTGAACTGCGTTCCGCTCGGTCGGATCGTGAATGCAAATACGATTACAAACGCGAAGGTTCCGGCAAAGCGCAGAAAACTGCCGGCGCCGGAAACGGGGCGACTCCACATCGGCTTGAAAAGGCGAAACGCCCCAAAGGTCCACGCGAGGCCGATTCCAAGGCAGATGGCGATGATGGTGTAGAGCGGGTACGAATCCCGGATGTTTCCGACCACTTCATCTGGATAAATCAGGTAATCGACGGCCACCGTGTTGAAACGCGAATGGAATTCGTCGAAGAAAAAATACTCCGTGAAGAGAATGAACACCTGAACCGACCAGAACAGGAACATTCCGGTGGCCAGAAAGGCGCGATGCCAGAACTTCGGAAACGCGCACTCACGGATGATCCAGAACCAGAAGAGCAGGGGAAGCGTCGTGAGCAGCGACATGAAAATGTCCTGATGAATGCCAATCAGAAAACCTTTGAAAACCTCGCCGAATCCGAGGTTTGGCTGGCGTCCGAACTCAAAGTAGAGGACAAGGCGGAGCGTCGTGAGCAGCACCAGCAGCGTTGCGAAAAAGATTCCGGCGAAGGCGTAACGCGATTGCCTCCAGGACGAGGCAGGTGAAGTGGCTGTCAGCATACGATGTGATTGTCCGCGGCAGCTGCGTCAAATTGTTTCAAGTTTGGCACAGCCTAATGACAACGTTTTGCTGAAACTTGTTCAACACGAAAATCAATTTGCGGCGACCATGCGTCGGCATGTTAGGTTTTGAACATGCCGATTTTTTATGAATGTCAACGTTGCACGGCCTGCTGCCGCTGGCCGGGACAGGTGCGCCTGACGGATGCCGAGATCGCCCGGCTGGCTGACTTCAAACAGATGAGCGAGTTCGATTTCATCCAGAAATTCCTTCATCTCCGGCACGATCGAAAGGGCCTCGCGCTGCAGAACAAGCCGAACGGCGAGTGCATTTTTCTCGAAGGTGAAAATTGCGCCGTTCAGCCGGTCAAGCCGCAGCAATGCCGTGATTTTCCTAACCTGTGGAACTTTCCCGGCTTTGAGAAAGTCTGCCATGCGATTCCGCGGGACGCTTCACCGGAGGAATACAAAATTCGAATCACGCGGGCGACGGGGCGCGATCCGGAAGAGGTGACGGATGGCCGCGCGGCGCACAATGCAGCGATCGGCTTGTGAACGCGTTCTTACAAGGAGGAACCGGGCCCTTCGACAGGATTTACAAATCTCCGTCCCGCTGTGAGCGGATGTCCCGCGAGAAATTCCTGGGCACTCAATCGCTTTCCGCCTTCGCGTTGAAGCATGAGAATGCGCAAAGCGCCGTCGCCGCATCCCACGACAATTCCAGTTTTGTCGGCTGAAAGAACTTCACCCGCCGCGCCGCCTCGTTCCTCAGGCGTGGCTTCCCAGATTTTCAGCAGCTGCGGTTGATCATTGGATTCCAGATAACTGAAAGCGCCCGGCCATGGTGTCATGGCTCGAATCCGATTCCAGATCGATCGTGCCGGTTGCGACCAATCAATTCGTCCGTCCTGCTTTTTGATTTTTGCCGCGTGCGACACGCCTTCCACCGGCTGCGGATGCGGTTGAATTTTTCCAGCGACGTAATCGGGAATCGTTTTCACCAGCAGCGCAGCTCCGATCTGCGCAAGCCGATCGTGCAGTGTCTGGGAGTTGTCGGAGTGTGCGATCGTTGTTTTCTCCTGCGTAACGATGTCGCCCGTGTCCATGCCGACATCCATTTTCATGATTGTGACGCCGGTTTCCGTTTCGCCGTCGAGAATGGCGCGCTGGATCGGTGCGGCGCCGCGATATTTTGGAAGCAGGGAGGTGTGGACGTTCAGGCATCCGAAGCGCGGCAGATCCAGAATGCTTTTCGGAAGTATCTGTCCGTACGCGGCCACGGCGATCAGGTCGGGATTGCAGCTGCGCAACTGTTCGATGAACTGTTCGTTGCGCGCGCGTTCGGGCTGAAGCACGGGAAGCTGGTGTTGCAGCGCGATCTCCTTCACCGGCGACGGCTGTAATTTCATCCCGCGGCCTTTGGGCTGGTCGGGTTGCGTGACGACCGCGACGACTTGAAATTCGGGTGAGCGCAGCAACGCTTTCAGGCTTTCGCCTGCAAGCTCGGGTGTTCCCATGAAAATGATTCGCAATGCCATGTCCTGCGGTTCACTTTCCAAGAACGCGCTTCAACGCCTCAATGCACCGTTCGTTCTCGTTTGGAGTTCCGACCGAGATTCGAATCCATTCGCCCAGTTGATAGCCGCCCATCGGCCGCACGATCACGCCGAGCTTTTGCATTTCGTTGAACACGCGCTGGCCGTCGCCGACGTGGACCAGAATGAAATTTCCAGCGGACGGAACGTAACGAAGTCCGAGCGAACGAAACGCGTTCTCATAGAACTTCAATCCGGCGGCATTATTCTCGCGCGTGCGCCCCATGTGTTCCTCATCCTGCAACGCCGCCAGCGCGCCGGCCTGTGCGATGGAGTTGATGTTGAACGGCTGACGCACTTTCTCGAGCATCGAAATGATTTCGGGCGACGCGATGCCGTAGCCGAGTCGCAAGCCCGCGAGGCCGAAGATTTTTGAGAACGTTCGCATCAACAGCAGGTTCGGACGCTTCCCTGCGCGAATGTCAGCGACGAAATCTGCTGCGTCGTTCAGGAACTCGATGTAAGCCTCGTCAATCACGAGCAGAACATGCGTTGGAACCTGATTCGCAAAATCCAGCAGCGCCTGCTTTGATACAACGGTTCCGGTTGGATTGTTCGGATTCGCGACGAAGATAACGCGCGTTTGTGGTGTGATCGCCCGGAGCATTGCGGGAAGATCGTGTCCATGGTTCACCGCCGGAACGGTGATAACCTCCGCGCCGAACGTCTTTGCCACGAGCGGATAAATCGCGAAGCAGAATTCGGAAACAACGATGTTCGTGCCGGGTGACATCAGGGCATGGCCGACGAATTCGATGATTTCATTCGAACCATTGCCGAGAATCACGTTTCCGGTTTTGACCTGAAGTTTCTCTGCCAGTTTTTGCTTCAGGTAGAACGCGTTGCCATCGGGATAAAGATTGATGTTCGCCAGCACGTGCTGCATCGCCTTGAGCGCGGCAGGCGAGGGACCGAGCGGATTTTCATTCGACGCCAGCTTGATGATCTGGCTCGCAGGAAGGCCGAGTTCGCGCGCGACCTCCTCGATCGGCCGGCCGGGTTGATACGTGGGGAGATCCTTGAGCGCCGGATTAAATGGAAGGGGCTGGGACATGTTTGATGGCTTCTACGATTTTCGGAACGTTGACGTTGGACGCGATCAGATTTCGGATCAGCGCGATTTTTTCCGCGTCGGTCGGACGCGTCTTCACTGTCAGGTCGTGGACCTTGGCGGCGACTTCGTAACTGTCCTGCTGCGCGAGCAGAACGGGAATCGGCATGTCGCGAATGACTTTCAGCAGTTCACCGGTCGGGCGGAGATTTCCGGTGAGAACGAGCCCGGCGAGTTTGCGATCACTGTGCGAATCCAAACTGGTGCAGGCGGCAAGAATGATGTCCTCGCGATCGCCCGGCGTGATGAGGAGCGCATCGCGGCGGAAATAATGCATCGCGTTCTTGGCGCCCATCGCCCCGACGATCACGTCGGTCACGAGATTGTTCATGGTGGACGGTTCGTTCAGCAGTTCGGCGCCGAGCTCCTCGCGAATCAGAGCGGCCGTGGGGCAGGAAAGAACGCGCTGATGCGGAATGACGCCGAGCAGTTCCAGCCCCTTGCGCTTCAATCCGCGCCGCGCGAAATCGGCAACGTAATCCACCTTGCTTCCGATCACTTTGTTCAGGATGACGCCGATGATTTCGACACCTTCCTTTTCAAACAACGCCTGGTTGAGCGCGACTTCGTCGATCGGTTTTCCGATGCCGCCCTGGGTGACAATGATGACCTTCGCGCCGAGCGTGCGGGCGACCTGCGCATTGGAAAGATCGAAGACCGATCCCACGCCGGCGTGGCCGGAGCCTTCGCAGAGCACGAAATCCTTTTCCCACGCCACGCGATCGAACGCCTTGCGAATGCGTTTCACCAGCGCCTCGTTGTTTGCGGATTCGAGGTATTTGCGCGTGAAATCGGGTTCAACCGCGATCGGGCTCATGTCCACGAGCGGACAGTTCAGCGAATAGACGCTGTCCATGAGCACCGTGTCCTCGTCGATCTTTTGTTCCTCCACTTCCACGAAGCGCTGGCCGACCGGTTTGATGTATCCGATGCGCGGAAAATATTGTTGAAGCGCCGCGATGAGGCCGAGCGACGTGGTGGTTTTGCCGTCGTTCTGTCGGGTGGCGGCAATAAAGACTCTGGGCGTGGTTGTATTCATCAACGCTTCAGGCGGTCGCTTCAATTCATGTGCGGTTCACGACGCGAGATCGACGAATATGGGAACAGGTTCGTCATTCCCCCGGAAGTTTTGCGCCCGCGCCGGGATAAAGTTTCGAGTATTCGATCGCCTGCACACCGACAATCGCCGCGACGCCGAGAATGTCGTGCGCATTCGATCCGCGGGAAACATCCGCGGCGGGCCGATCGAGTCCGAGAAGAATCTGTCCATACGCATTCGCGCGGGCGATGTGGCGGACGAGTTTGCTGGCAATGTTGCCGGAGTTCAGTTCTGGAAAAACCAGCACGTTCGCATGTCCGGCAACCTGGCTGTCGGGAAGTTTGCGTGACGCGACTTCAGGAACCAATGCGGCATCGACCTGCAGTTCGCCATCGAAGTCTGCTTCGAGGTTCAGCATCGCGGCCTTCTTCTGCGCCAGCGCCGTGGCAGCCTGCACGCGGCCGATGGTAGGATGCGTGGCGCTGCCCTTGGTGGAGAAGGAGAGCAGGGCAACACGCGGGTGAACGTTGAGAAGCTGTCGCGCCAGTTGGGCTGTGGAGATGGCGATGTCGGCGAGCTGATCGACGTTCGGTTCCGGGATTACTCCGCAGTCGGCCATGAACAACACGCCATCTTCGCCAAATCGCGAATCGTCCACTTCCATGATCTGGCAGCTGGAAACGGTGTGAGCCTGCGGCGCCATCTTGACGATTTGAAACAGCGGACGAAGCACGCTCCCAGTCGTATGGCTGGTTCCGGAAACAAGGCCGTCCGCCTGGTGCATCGCCAGCATCATCGCACCGAAGTAATTCGGCTGCATCATTGCGGCACGGGCTTCCGCCGCCTGGAGTCCGCGGGAGCGGCGCAGCGCGGCGAAGCGGCGGGCGAAATTGTCGAGATCCTCGCTTTCGGCGGGATTGATGACGCGGACGCCTTCGAGCGAAATGTTCAGTTCTTCGGCCAGTGCTTTGACCTTGGTGCGGTCGCCTAGAAGAATCGGCGCGCCGAGTCGCAACGAGTGAAATTGCCGCGCCGCCTGAAGCACGCGCGGTTCGAGTCCTTCCGGAAAGACGATCCGCTTGGGATGACGCTGCAGTTTCTCGATGATGTTCCCGATAAAACGCATGGGCGCTAAGTTACCGGGGACCACTGAAAGCGCAACAGTTCTCGGGTAATTCCAGGCAGATGTATCGATTGTGAGCGATTGATTTTTCGAGGGAATTCTTGTTCGCAATTGGCGACGATCGGCCAATTGCTGATGTGGTGCGAACCAACGCTCGGTTGAATCAGCGGACGGGATGTCTTGGCAGACTCTTCCGTTTGAGATGAACGAAAGATTTCAGGATAACCAGCCCGAGACAGCTCCATCCGAACCAGTCGCCATGACGAAGGTAAAAAGTCGATGCGCGGCTTTTGCCGGATTCCAGCAGCGGAACAGAAATCGTGAGAAAACCTGGCCCGTAGATCGTGTCTTTTTCATCCCTGAAAATTTCGCGAACGCGTCCGGCAGAATCGACCCAGCAGGTCAATCCGTTGTTCGAGCAGCGGATGAGCGGCGTGCCGGTTTCGATCGCGCGGAAGATGGCATTGGCCGCGTGTTGCCATTGCGCCGCGCTTTCGCCGAACCAGCCGTTGTTCGTGATGTTCACGAGGAAGTCTGTGTCGGGCTCGACATATTCCCGGACCAGATGCGGAAAGTTGTCTTCGAAACAGATGAGCACGGATGTTTTGGCGATTGTGTTCGTTGAAGGAATCGCTTCTGCGTCCGTTTCGTCTGTTGAGGTGATTTCGAATGGGACGGCTTTGGTTCCCGGCGTGAAGCTGCCGGTGACGGGTGTGAACCATTTGATGAACGGCAGCCAGCGTTCGAGCGGAATGTATTCGCCAAACATCACCAGACTGCGCTTGCGATATCGACGCGCCAGCTTGCCGTCCGGGCTGATCAGGAAACTGGCGTTGTAATATTCCACGTCTTCACGGCGGGTGGCGCCTTCGCGTGGATCGGCGTCGTCGGCGCCAACGATCATCCAGACGCGATTCGATCGCGCGAGATTAGATACCGCTTCAAAGATTTCGCGATCGTAACGAAGCAGTCGCGGGATCGCAGCTTCGGGCCAGATCAAAAGGTCGGTTTTGTTCGTGAGCGCCTGTTCTGAAAGCTGCAGCAGGGCGTTGAATCGGACCATGTCCTCGGTCTGATCCCAGATCATTGTTTGCGGAATGCTGGGTTGGATCAAAGCGACGTTCAGTGAACGATCGGAATTGGGAACATTGCGGATTCGGTGAAGACCGAAAGCGATCAAGAGGGAAACGACCAGCATTGGCACCGCCACATCGCGCAGCCAGCCATGCCGATCCTGCGGCGCACGAACAATGGCGGCAATGGCGTTGAGAACTGAAATCGCCATCCAGACCAGCATGAAGGAAACGCCGTAAACGCCGGTGAAGGACGCGATCTGAATCAGCGGGATCATCCGGTATTGCGACGCGCCGAGAAGGTTCCATGGGAAGCCGCCGAAAATCCGGGCGATGATCATTTCGAGACCGACCCACAAAGCGGCGCAAAGAAGCGCTGTACCGAATCGTTGAAACCAGGGCTGCCCGGCCCAGTTGATCAACGCTGCGCGAAGGGACGTTGAATCGGTTTGTTCGGCGAGAGGGTAACTTCGCGAAATGTACTTTGTGCAAAGCCAGGTCCAGCTGGCTGGGAACAATGCCAGAAACGCGCTCAATGCAATCCAGCCGAGAATGGGAAATCCACGAACCGGAATGCAGAGCAGCCAGTAGAGCGAAGCCAGATAATGCGCGAACCCGGCCACATAACCGATGCGGAAACTTTTCCTTCCATCTGTTCCGAGCGCAGAGGCGAGGATCAACGCGGGCGCGAGCCAGGCAAAGCCAGCAATTCCGACGTTGGGAAATGCGCTGGCAAGGATCAGTCCGGAAAGGATTGCGAACGTGTAACGACTGCGGATCAAAGACTGGACTGAGATGCTTTTCAACGCGCGGCAGATTGCCTCAACCGCTTCGAAAGGCAACCCTTCTTGAGACCCTGCAAAAGCGGATTGTACCAGCGGAGCGCGGAGCATTGCTCCGCGCGATCATCCGAGGAAACTCGCGGAACAATGCTCCGCGCTCCGGCACTTGCGACTTTTGCAGGGGCCTCTTCCTGAATTTTTCCAACAGTGGCGATCGCCCTCGTCTTCATCCTTCGTCTTTAACAACAGAAACGAGGACGGCGACGGGATGGCACGATCAAAACTCAGATTGATTGGACGCTGACAGAGAAAGTCATTGCGGAAGGGGAGGGTTCCATGGATATTTCAGCCTCCTCGTCGGAGCGTAGCTCAGCCTGGCTAGAGCACTTGCTTTGGGAGCAAGACGTCGCAGGTTCAAATCCTGTCGCTCCGACCATTTCTTTTTAATCAGCGCTTCCCAAGACGTCCTTGTGGTCGAGTCGCATTCCCGTGGCGTGATTCCGGCACAGGCGACAGAAGGTTTCCTCGACGTAACTTTTCGGGCGGATCGCCAGGGACACCACGGACCATTGCCGGCGAAGCGGGCGCGGACCGACCGGTCGGGCGCGCAAATGACCGCGCACGAGATGCTGGTCCACGGTCCATGGCGCAAGAATGGCGACGCCGAGGTTGAATTTCACGAGCTCGATGATCGCTCCGGCGCTGTCCACTTCCATCATCTGCCGCGGCGAAATATCTAGGTTGCGGAAGTAATCAGCCACAAGCCGTGTTGTGACACTGGTTCGTTTGTAGCCGATGAACTGTTGTTCGCGAATCTGTTCGCGCGTGATCGGTTTGCCGGCGGCCCATGGATGTGTCCGCGAAAACACAAACATCAGTTCATCCCGAAACACCGGCCGGATATCGAGACCGGACCCGCTGTCGGGCGTGATGCAGAGCGCGAGATCGACTTTTGTTTCGCGGACCAGTTCGAGCAGTTGCGTGGTGTCGCCGGAGGAAAGGTGGAGTTCGAGCGACGGATGCGTCTTTTTCAACTCGCGGATGACGCTTGGAAGAATGTGCTGGCATGCGGCGGAAGAGGCGCCGATTCGGAGGCGTGTCTGACCCCAGTTGCCGAGTCGTTTCACGCCTTCCGCCGCGGACTCCAATGCTGCGAGGGGTTCGCGAATGGCGAGCAGGAGCTGGTCGCCCGCCTGGTTGAGCACCATTCGTTTCCCGACGCGTTCGAACAATCTGCAGCCGAGATCGGTTTCGAGCGCCTTGAGACTGTGACTGATGGCGGACGGAGTGAGATGAAGTTTTCCTGCGGCTGTGACGAGGCTGCCGCTTTCAGCGATCGCGCTGAACACTTTCAGAAGACGAAGTTCCATGGTTTTGGTTTGGTGCGATCAGCAACTCCCGAGCCCGCTTCGTTTCAGGATGAATCCCGATGTTTGCTGATGAATTCGTTCGAGGATGCGTTTCCTGGGCGCGGTTGTTCTGTGGAAAAAATCCCTCAGTGAACAAATTGAACCAGCGGATTCTTCACCGGAACGCCGCAGAAATTTCACTCAAGAGTTGTCGCAATGCGAAATGGCGCAGGTTTGATGCGGCTAATCCTCACTTTTAGAGCGCTGGCACCACGGGTGCTAAACCCGGTTTCCCATACGGAACCTGTTCGCGCAGGCACAGCACGTTCGGACGAACCAGATCGTTGCTGCCGAAAAAACGGAGCGCTCATGGCGCCGACAACGACCCGATCAACTATGAACCTATGAAGAAAATCGAAGCGATCATCAAACCATTCAAACTCGAGGAAGTGAAGGATGCCCTAGCCGACGTGGGCATCGAAGGCATGACGGTGACCGAAGTGAAAGGCTTTGGACGCCAGAAGGGCCACACGGAAATCTACCGCGGCAGCGAATACACCGTGGACTTCCTTCCTAAGATCAAAGTCGAAATCGTGGTGGCAGACTCCGTGGCCAGCACTGTTCTGGGCGCAATCGTGAAGGCGGCAAAGACCGGGAAGATCGGCGACGGCAAAGTATTTGTGTCATCGATCGACGACGCCATTCGCATTCGAACCGAAGAGAAAGGCGAATCGGCTGTTTAAGCGAATTTCCATTTGAATCTGACTCTCATGAAAACAATCCTGAAAACTTCAATTCTCATTGCGGCAATCACCGGCGGGTTCGCGCTCGCGGCGATGGCCCAGGACACAACCCCGGCAGCTGCCGTGGCCGAAGCGGTTGCGGAAGCAGCGGCCGAGGCGCCAAAGTACGCCGACATGGAAGCGTTCCAGGCTTCTCCCGGATTCTCGCTTTTTACGACGAACAACCTGTGGATGATGCTTTGCGCCTCGCTGGTGTTCCTCATGCACCTCGGATTCGCCAGTGTGGAATCGGGTCTTACGCGATCCAAGAACACGGTGAACATTCTCTTCAAGAACACGCTGGTTCCCTGCATCGGAATTCTTACCTATGCAATCATCGGTTTCAACCTGATGTATCCCGGGGGTGCCTTTGAGGGAAAATGGTTTGGATTTGGCGGCTTCGGAATCTCGGTGACGGACGATGTTGCTTCGCTGACCGACGCCTACGCTTCCGGTTATACCTATTGGACCGACTTCCTGTTCCAGAGCATGTTCGCTGCGACCGCTGCGACCATCGTGTCCGGCGCTGTGGCAGAACGCATCAAGCTCTCGTCGTTCCTTGTGTTCGCGACGCTGTTCGTCACGTTCTCCTACCCGATCACGGGCATGTGGAAGTGGGGCGGTGGCTGGTTGAACGCCATGGAAACACCGTTCTATGACTTCGCGGGTTCAACGATCGTGCACTCGGTTGGCGGATGGGGCGCGCTTGCAGGTGTAATCATTCTCGGACCACGGCTTGGAAAATATGTCGGTGGAAAGATTCGTCCGATCCTCGGTCACAGCATGCCGCTCGCAACGATCGGTGTGTTCCTGCTCTGGCTCGGATGGTTCGGATTCAACGGCGGCTCGGTGCTTTCGGCAGATCCGGCGGCTGTCTCGCTCACACTCGTGACCACCTGTATGGCGGCAGCAGCCGGTGCAGTGGCTGCCATGATGACGGCCTGGACGATTCTCAAGAAGCCCGATCTCTCCATGGTGTTGAACGGAATTCTCGCGGGTCTGGTTGGTATCACAGCCGGTGCGGATCAGATGGGTCCTACGTCGTCGGTGATCATCGGTCTGGTTTCCGGTGTATTGGTGGTGCTCTCGGTTCTGTTCTTCGACAAGATCAAAATTGATGATCCGGTCGGTGCGATCTCGGTGCACCTGGTTTGCGGTATCTGGGGCACGCTGGCGGTCGGTATCTTCGGAAACCTGGCCGGTGGCAAACAGCTGATGTCGCAGATCATCGGAATTGTCGCAGTCGGCGTATTCACCTTCGTGGTCGCGTTCATCCTGTTCTTCGTGGTCAAACTCGTGATGGGATTGCGCGTATCGGCGGAAGAAGAAACCGAAGGTCTCGATATCGGCGAGCATGGCAACCATGCTTATCCGGACTTCCAGCCCCTCGGTGAGAAATAATTAAGTCCGATTCCTCAAGGACGGCTGTCTCATGGCAGCCGTCTTTTTTATTTTTACCGAACATGAACTCGTTCAGCCTCGTGAAGCTTCAAATGGAACAAAGAAATTCTTGACGCTATTCGTTTGATTCAGCAAATTCTGTCCAGACAGAAATGAAAGAACTATCGTCAGCCGAACAGAAGTTCATCCTGCATTGGGGAGAGATGGGAACGCGATGGGGGATCAATCGCACGGTTGCTCAAATTCACGCGCTTCTCTTCATCTCGCCGGAACCGCTGAACGCGGAGCAGATCGCCTCGACGCTGAATGTCGCGCGATCGAACGTCAGCAACAGCCTCAAGGAACTTCAGGGCTGGCGCATCGTGAAGCTCGTCCACGTGCTCGGCGACAAGCGGGATCACTTCGAATCGATGAAGGATCCATGGGAAATGTTCCGCGTGGTGCTCGATGAACGGAAACGCCGGGAAATCGATCCGACTTTGGAAATGCTGCGGGAGTGCATCGCTGAAGCGGAGAAGGACAAGGAAACCGGCGAATATACGGAAGAACGTTTGAAAGCGATGCGCGATTTTTTCGAAACGACAACCGCCTGGTACACGCAAATCCGGGAATGGCCAACGGCAGCGTTGGTGAAATTTGTGAAGCTTGGCGATCGGGTTGCCAAACTGCTTGGCCTAGGCAGCTAATTTTTTTGAAAATGGATTTCTGTGAATACTGAAATTACAGACAAAGCCGGAGAAGGATGGGTTTGCTACGACGCGGAATGCCGGCTCTGTGTCCGCTGGGCGAAACGGTTGCGTCCCTTGCTGGAACGTCACGGTTTCGAACTGCGCGCGCTTCAGGAGACCGTGGTGGCAGAGCGGATTGGCTTGAGGCCTGACGACCTTTTGCGGGAGATGAAAGTCATCACTCGCGCCGGAACAATCGTGGGAGGTGGCGATGCGGTGTTGTTCCTTGCCGGAAAAATTCCTTTCACACGACTGATCGCATGGCTTGGAAAACTCGGTGTTTTCCGATGGGCCGTCGATCGAGCTTATCGCTGGATTGCAGATCATCGCGATTGCCAGAGCAACAGCTGTGCGGTGCGCATCAGACGGAATGACGGAGTTCGCTTCATCGATCTGCTGCCCTTGATGGTCGCCACGCTCGCTGCCTTCGGCGTGAGAAACATCATGTCGGGATGGGCATGGATGTGGACGTTGTGTGCAGCGCTTTTTCTGGGCTGCAAATGGCTGGTCATGGCGCCGGAAGTTCGCGCCGGGAACGTTCGATTTTTCAAAGGAATAGGATTCGTTCTGTTCTGGCCTGGAATGGATGCGCGGGCGTTCTTCGGAAAAGCGATTCCCGGCGAAAAGCCTGCTGGTGCGGTCCTGCTCGGGACCGTTCTCAGAATCGTTGTGGGTGCGGTGCTTGTGTGGACCGTTGCGCCGCTATTTTTTGAAAGTGAACCGCTGTTGGCCGGCTGGATCGGCATGGTGGGTTTCATTCTCGTTCTTCATTTCGGTGTCATGGACCTGATGGCCTATTTCTGGCGCTGGCGTGGTGTGGCCGCGACGCCCTTGATGCGCCAGCCGATGAAGGCGAAAAGCCTGGCGGAGTTTTGGGGCAAACGCTGGAACACGGGATTTCATACGCTTGCAGAACGGTTCGTCTTTGTGCCGTTGCGACGGAAACCCGGCTGGCGCGCCGCAACGCTGGCGACATTCGGAGCATCGGGATTGATTCACGACCTTGTCATCTCGGTGCCGGCACGCGGAGGTTATGGATTGCCGACGCTTTACTTCGTGATTCAGGGGTTTGGAGTTTTGTTCGAGAAAACTGCCATCGCCAGGAGGTGGGAAGCCGGAAACGGCTGGCGGGGCTGGCTGTTTGCAATGACGCTGACAGTCGGCCCCGCGTTCTGGGTGTTTCATCCAGAGTTCATCCTGAGCGTCATCGTTCCTTTCTTCAAAACCCTCAACGGAGTTGAACCATGAAACTGACAACGCTGCTGCAATTCGCCGGGCTTTTGCACATCGGATTGGTCTGGGCCGGAGCGACCATGCCGCGAACCGTTCGGCTGGCGGAACACTTGAAGCCGCTGCCAGAATTCATCCGTCGGCTCGTCTGGGTTTATTACGTGTTCGTTGGTTTGACACTGATCGGCTTCGGGGCCCTGACATTTCTCTTTGCTCCACAAATCGCTGCCGGCGAGCCGCTGGCAATGGCGCTCTGCTGCATCATGGCGTTGTTTTGGACGATCCGTTTCGCGGTAGCGCTGTTTGTGTTTGATGTTCGGCCTTATCTGACAAACGGACTTTATCGGATCGGCTATCACGCCACGAACCTGGTGTTTGCGTTTCTCGTCGCGCTCTACGGCTGGGTCGTTTGGAGGATGGTTCGCATGAAAATCCAACTACCGAGAGTTCGCGGTCTGATTGATCGACGTCTCCTGTTGAACTTTCGGGTGAAGCCCGAAGTGCTCGAACCGATCCTGCCCAGGCCGTTTCGTCCAAAACAGGTGGATGGATTCGGTATCGCGGGCATTTGCCTGATTCGCCTGAACGATATGCGAATTCGCTTTGCGCCGCAGATGCTCGGCGTGAATTCGGAGAATGCGGCGCATCGAATCGCAGTGGAATGGGATCAGGATGGCATCCGACGTGAAGGCGTTTTCATTCCGCGACGCGGTACCTCGTCGGCTCTGCAGGCGCGGATTGGCGGACGGATTTTTCCCGGGCTCCATCATCTAGCTGAGTTTCAAGTGCAGGAAAGCGATTCGGCGTTCTGCGTCGAGATGAACAGCCGCGATGGGGAGACGCATGTGTTGGTGGAGGCAACCTGTGCCGATGCGGTTCCGGAAGGATCGGTGTTTCGAACCGTTGACGAAGCGTCTGATTTCTTTCGGAACGGCGCGCTCGGTTATTCGGTCACGGCGGATGCAAAAATCTTCGACGGGCTCGAACTCAAAACTTTCCGTTGGGAAATGCAACCGCTGCGCGTGACGCGTGTGGAATCGAGTTTCTTTGCCGATCGGAATCTGTTCCCGCCCGGATCGGCTCAATTCGATTCGGCCTTTTTGATGCGGAGGGTCGAGCACGAATGGATCGGGCGCGGAACACTCGAGACTTAGTAAAAGCTCCATGAACACTGGAAAAATCATTCTGCCGGGAGGGACAGGTTTCCTCGGGCAACTGCTCGCAGGCTGGTTTGCCGAACAGGGGCATGAAGTCGTCGTTCTGACGCGTCGCCCCGAGCAATTGTCGCCGAATTGCCGTCAGGTCCAGTGGGACGGCCGAACCTGTGGCGATTGGGCCGAGGAATTGGAGGGAGCACTGGCCATCATCAATCTGGCCGGGCGTTCGGTGAACTGCCGGTATCACGAACGCAATCGGCGCGAAATGATGGATTCGCGCGTGGAATCGACCCTGGCCGTGGGACAAGCGATTCGTCGTTGCAAAGCACCGCCCCCGGTCTGGATGAATGCGAGCACGGCGACGATCTACAAGCATTCGTTCGATCGCGCGATGGATGAAAGTGGTGAGATTCGTGGGACGCGGGAGGCGAAGGACGAATTCTCGATTGAAGTCGCGCAAGCCTGGGAGCGGGCGTTCAACGCGGTCGAAATCCCCCGAACCCGAAAGGTGTTGCTTCGCATGACCATGGTGCTCGGCACGGGACGAAACAGTGTTTTTCCGGTGCTTCGTAGATTGGCGCGATTCGGTCTAGGAGGACGCATGGCGCATGGAAGGCAATATGTATCGTGGATTCACGACATCGACCTCTGCCGCGCGCTGCAATGGATGATCGAGCATCCGGAGATCAGCGGGCCGATCAATGTTGCCGGTCCCACACCGCTTACGAATGCGGAAATGATGACGGTGATGCGGCGCGTATGTGGAATTCCGGTCGGGCTGCCTGCACCGCTCTGGTTGATGGAGATCGGGACGTTTCTGTTGCGCACCGAAACGGAGTTGGTCATCAAAAGCCGGCGGGTGATTCCGAGGCGTTTGGAGGAGGAAGGATTTCAGTTCAAATTCCGCGATTTCGAATCGGCGATTATCGAGCTGGAACAACGAATCATAAATGCGGTTGCATGAATACCAGTTGCCCAGACGACGTTCCGAACCTGGCTGCAAAACGCCGGCTGCTGTCGAGTTTTGGTGAACCGTTGTTTCTGGGAGATTGGGATCGGGTGCTGTTCCTGAATTTCGAAGTGAATCGCGAGGCCCTTCAAAGTGAAGTGCCCTTCGAGTTGGATTTGTGGGAAGGCCGCGCCTACGTGACCCTGGTGGCGTTCACTCTTCGGCGACTGCGTTTTCGTTTGGGAGGTTCAGTTGGACGGTTGATCTGCGGACCGATTGCTGAGCACGAATTTTTGAATGTCCGAACTTACGTCCGGCATCGTGGCGAGCCAGGAATTTTCTTTCTGACCGAATGGGTTCCCAATCGACTGGCGCGGTGGCTCGGGCCGGCGACCTTTGGATTGCCGTATCGATTGGGCGAACTTCGATACGACCACGATTTTGCTCAGGGCAAACTCACCGGCACGGTGCGGGACCGGGCGACGGGATCGAATCTGAACTATTTCGGGCGGATTATGACCGGCACAGATCCTCGGCCGGTTGAGAATGGAAGCCGGGACGAATTTCTTCTCGAGCGCTACACCGCGTTCACCACGCGACGGAGCCAAAAAATGTTCTTCCGCATCTGGCATGAACCGTGGCTTCAGAGTGCTGTCGAAGTTCAGTTTCACGACAGAACGTTGCTGACAGATCGCTGGAGCTGGTTTGAGAAGGCAACGTTTGTCGGAGCACATTTTTCTTCCGGCGCGCGCGATGTCTGGATGGGATTTCCGCATCGCGCTCCGCGTTCTGTAGTGCTTCCCAGTCGATTTGGCGCGTTCCTGGAGTTTCCCTGACTCCTTTGGAAAGTTGTAAGTCATTCAAAATCAACCATTTCATACCCGGGGGAACCCCGGTCCGGACCTGTGGCGGGTTCCAGTACAAAACTGTGGTGAAAGTCCGGACACATAAATCAGCATTGTCCACGACAGACAGGCTTGATGCATTCGTGTAGAACCTTCAACCGTGAATTCCATTGAAACCGCCAGACAGAAGGGTGCCTTTTCATTGGATAAGCCGCGGTTGAGTGGAAGCGCGGTGGCGTTGATTCAATTCATCAACGCGCGAAGGCGGATCTGGATAAAACTAAGAATGAAAAGTGGTGATACTGAACAGTTGGTAGCTCCGAAGGGTTTTGCGGGCCGGTCTGAAGCCGTGACAGCGACCTCACCTGAAACCAATCGGAAGAGTGGGGGCGGCAACGGCGGATCTGGCTCCGGGATTCCGGGATGGAAACGTGCGCTCGATATCTCGTTGATCCTTCTCTCGGCACCGTTCTGGTTGCCGGTGATGTTTGCGATCGCGATCATCATCAAGATTGTTTCGCCGGGACCGGCGTTGTTCCGGCAGGAACGCGTGGGCTTGAAAGGTCGCCGGTTTACCTGCTTCAAGTTCCGCACAATGGTCGTCAATGCCGATGTGAACCTTCACAAAGGTCACCTGGCTTATCTGATGGGTTCCAATGCTCCGATGAAGAAGCTCGATTCCGCCCGCGATCCGCGTGTGATTCCGTGCGGGTTCATCCTCCGGTCCCTTGGACTGGACGAACTGCCCCAGCTCTTCAATGTGCTCCGTGGCGACATGAGCCTTGTGGGACCGCGTCCCTGCGTGCCTTACGAGTTCGAAAATTATGCTCCGCGTCATCGCAAGCGTTTCGACGCCGCACCCGGCCTGACGGGACTCTGGCAGGTGAGCGGAAAGAATCGCACCACTTTTGAGCAGATGATCAACCTCGACATCGAGTACGCCAGGACCCAGTCGCTGGTGCTCGACCTCAAGATCATTCTCAAAACCATCCCGGCAATCGTTTCGCAGACCAAGGACGTCAGCGAAGACAACAAGGCGATTGCCAAGGCTCTGCCGCAGACAACGGTCATGCAGAGCTGAGCGTTATGGCCAGCGAAATCAAGGTGGGCGTCGTGGGGTGTGGCTATTGGGGGCCGAACCTGATTCGCAACTTCCGCGCGCTCCCCGGTTGTTCGCTCAGGGCCATGTGCGATCTCAATGAAGATCGCCTCGCCCATTTGCGGAAGCTGTATCCGGAAGTTCAGGGCGAGACGGATTTCAACCGGATGCTGGCGGAAGCAGATCTTGATGCCGTGGTGGTCGCAACGTCAGTCCGGCATCATTTCTCCATGGCCCGAGCCAGTCTCCTGGCCGGCAAACACACCTTCATCGAAAAGCCCATGGCGTCCTCGGCAGAAGAATGCGAGGAACTCGTCGCGATTGCGGCGAAAAAAGGCCTGATTCTCATGGTGGGGCATACTTACCTCTATGCGCCGGCGGTGCGAAAGATGAAGGAGATTGTGGAGTGGGGGGATATTGGAGAAATCCGGTATATTTCAGCGCGCCGTCTGAACCTCGGGCTTTTTCAAAAGGACATCAACGTCGCCTGGGATCTCGCGCCCCATGACATCTCGATCATCCTTCACATCATGGAGGACGCGCCGTTGAGCGTGAACTGCCACGGCAGCGCGCATGTGACGCCCGGCGTCGAGGATGTCACGACGATGTGCCTGAACTTCCGCAACAACCATTCTGCGGTGATTCAGAGCAGCTGGCTGGATCCTCGGAAAACGCGTGAGATGACCATCGTGGGAAGCAAGCGCATGATCGTTTATGACGACGTTGCGCCGATCGAAAAGTTGAAGATTTACGATGCACGGGTCGATCGCCCGCCGCATTACGACACGTTCGGCGAATTTCACTACGCCTATCATTACGGCGACATGTATGTGCCGTATGTTCGCCAGGAGGAACCGCTTCGTTCCGAATGCCAGCATTTCCTCGATTGCATTCGGGAAGGCATCAGCCCGCTGACCAATGGCGAACAAGGGTTGGAACTGGTGCGAATTCTTGAAGCTTCCAGCCAGTCTTTGCGGCGTGGCGGAATGGAGATCAAACTGCCCCAGAGCGCTTTTCGAAACCGCACGGTGCGTTCCGGAGTCAGCGAAATTTCAGCCGGTTCGTTCGATGGAAAATTTCCCAGCCCGGCTCAGGCGGAGAGCGTGCTCAGTGCCTGATTGATCGACCTCCGAATTTCTAATTTTTGTGAGCAACTCTGTTCAAGCCCACCAACTGATTGCGCCCGATGTGAAACTCGGCAAGGGCGCGCGTGTCTTCGGTTTCGTCAATCTTTATGGATGCGAGATCGGGGATGAATCCAAGATCGGCACCTTCGTGGAAATCCAGAAAGGCGCAAAGATCGGGAAGCGCTGCAAGATCTCCAGCCACACTTTCATCTGTGAAGGGGTAACGATCGAAGATGAGGTTTTCGTCGGCCACGGCGTGATGTTCACGAATGACCTTTATCCGCGGGCAACGACTGAGAATGGCGGCCTTCAGACGGAAGCCGACTGGCAATGCATTCCCACGCTCGTAAAACGCGGGGCGTCGATCGGTTCGGGCGCCACGTTGCTTTGCGGCATTACCGTTGGCGAACGCGCCATCATCGGTGCCGGCAGCATGGTCACGAAGGATGTGCCGCCCGGTGCCATTGTGGCGGGAAATCCGGCCCGGGTGATCAAGTGGATTCCGGGCGCCGAGCCAACCCCGGCGGGTGCAGCATAGAGCCGGTTGGCTCAGTAAGACTGTGGGTCAGTTCCCGCGAAGGCGGATTCGAGACCGGAAAGGGTGTTGGAGGCGGAAACGGTGAAGAAATGGCAGCCGTCCTGAATGGACAGCGTGCAACTCCGTTCCGTGACGTTTGTCACCAAATTCCACTGATTCATCGGCACGCTCAAATCTGTGGTCTCGTAAATATTAAAAACGATCTGGGAATCCGTTTCCGGATAGTCCCAGCTCAACGTAATTTTCTTTGTCGCCGGCGGCGGCAGGATCACAGCGTGGCTGGACAACCATACTGCCGTCGATGCGATCAGAACTGTTAAAGCTACAAAAAACTTTCTCTGCATGTGGCCAACAAGGTGGCAGCAGCAGAAAAGAGCGGTAGTCGGACGCGTTCCGAATGATTTGTAGGACGCGGACGGACAGCTGGCTAGGGAGCTTCCTTACCGTTGCCGGCTATTGCCGGAAAGGCGTTTACGAGAAGTAAGGCGTCACTTCCACCTTTTCACCGGGCGTCACCACGATGTCCTCGCCCTGGGCCCAGACGGTGTCGTTGAGAAGGAGCTTGAATTTGAGCGGATCTTTCACCTCGCCGGACCACTTCCAGGTGGATCCGTTCACGCAGATCAGCGGAATGCCCTGGGACCAGCTCAAACCAGAACCTTCGCCGCGCAAGTAAACTGCGTTGCCGAATCCCACATCAACTTTGGCTTCGATGGTCACCGGTTTGGCAGCGCTGCGGGCGCTTGCGCCGGTTGCCGCTTGCGGTGTTTCAAGAGTGGCGGGTTTCAGGGTTTCAATCTTGGAAGTTTTTTTCCTCGGCGTCGGTGCCTTGAGACCTTTGGCTGATTTCATAGGTTCGTTTTCGGTTTTAATTTTTCTGCCTGTTCAATTCGCAACAACGAAACTGCCCTTGGAGGCCCGGTTTCGCTCGTCGGGACCAAAAAAGCAGAAGGTATTCCGACGAATGCGATCGCCGTCCTCTTCTGAACTGACAGCTGGGGTCGTGAAAGTGTTCGTTAAAATTTGAAGTTCCACTCGGCGTTCGCATATCGATCCCGGGCCAGCGACGCGATTGTTTCGGAGGGAATTTGCTCGAGTGGTTCGACGGCGTTCCAGGCCTGGCGCAACGCCGATTTCACTGCATCCGACGAGACATGCAGATTGCAAAGAAAATCTTCGTGCCGACGGTTGTTCCTGTAATCCGGCTGCTTGGACGGCATGGGGAGGAGTTCGCTGATCAATGGAAGGTCGAATTGGAGAAGAAGGGCTCCATGGAAAAGAAGAGAACGTTTCCGGCGGCGCTGGGCGTTTCCCGAGAACTTGATTCCATCCAACGCCAGATCCGTGTAGCCGCGAACGGAAACCTCCCGGCCGAGCAACGTCTGCAGGGCAGCGCGATTCCGTTCCATGATGAAGCGATTGGCAGAGTTGATTGAGCTGAGCGGGCCGGTTTCTCCCGCTTCCAGCACGAGTGAATAGTTCAGGCAACCCGGTCCTTGAACCACTGTTCCGCCGCCACTGCAACGCCGCAGGATGGGAATTCCCTTCGACTCACATGCTGCCGCGTTTACTTCCGTTGCGACCGAATTTCCGTAGCCAACAACGACGAAATACGAGGGGGATTCCCAGAACCTCAGCGTCTCGCCGAGGGCCCCGGATTCGAACGCTTCGAGCAATGCCTCGTCGCAAGCGAGGTTATCCACAGGAGTAGGGAAACTAAGATCGAGACATTTCATTGGCGCTTGCGCCGGTTTATTGGATATTGGGTCGGCCCAGCTTCAGCAACCGGTTCACTCCGGATGGTTGTGTCATATTTGGCTGGCATTTCGGCGGGCTTCTTATCTAATTCCGCGCTTCAGCGGAATCCGGAAAGGAAGTTTCGTTGTTGTTGAACAGGATTTGAGCAAAGTGAAACTAGAGAAAAAAGAAAAGAATCAGGCGCCGCGATCACGTTCCCGAAACGGCAGCGACGGAGATAAAGTCCTCGAATCGCTGGAATCCCTGCTCGAAGTCGCGCTCACCCAACAGGGCGCCGAACGCACCAAGGAGTTTCTCGCCAGCGTCACAGACAAACTCCGCGCCGCCGGCGTCGAAGCGCCGCGCACGGTCAGCACGCCCTACATCAACACGATTCCGGTCGAGGAACAGGCCGAGTTCCCGGGCGACCGCGACATGGAAGTGCGCATCAAGAGCCACATCCGCTGGAACGCCATGGCGATGGTTGTGAATGCGAACCGCAAGCACAACGGCCTCGGCGGTCACATCTCGACGTTTGCCTCTGCCGCCACTCTCTACGAAGTCGGCTTCAATCATTTCTTCCGTGGCCGCACGGACGATTTTGTCGGCGACTTCGTTTATTTCCAGGGCCACGCGACGCCCGGTGTTTATGCCCGCGCGTTTCTCGAACGCCGCCTGGACGAGCGTCATCTCCAGAATTTCCGCCAGGAACTCGCTGAAGGCGGCGGACTGTCATCGTATCCGCATCCTTATTTGATGCCGAACTTCTGGCAGTTCCCGACTGTTTCAATGGGACTGGGACCGATCATGTCGATCTATCAGGCCCGGTACAATCGCTATCTCAAGGCACGCAAGATCATTAGCGGCGAAGAGCCGAAGGTCTGGGCGTTTCTGGGCGATGGCGAAACGGACGAGCCTGAAACGCTCGGTTCCATCACGCTCGCCGCGCGCGAAAACCTCGACAACCTGATCTGGGTCATCAACTGCAACCTCCAGCGATTGGATGGTCCGGTTCGCGGCAATGGCAAAATCATCCAGGAACTGGAAGGCCTCTTCCGCGGCGCCGGCTGGAATGTCATCAAAGTCATCTGGGGTTCTGACTGGGACGACCTGCTCGCGCGCGACACCAGCGGCCTCCTGCTCAAGCGCATGGAAGAAGCCGTGGACGGCGACTACCAGAAATATTCCGTCGAACCCGGCAGCTACACGCGAAAGCATTTCTTTGGAAAATATCCGGAACTGCTCAAGCTAGTGAATCATCTGTCAGACGACCAGATTCGCAAACTGCTTCGGGGTGGTCACGACACCCGCAAGGTTTACGCCGCCTACAAGGCTGCGTTCGAGCACAAGGGCCAGCCGACGGTGATTCTCGCAAAGACGATCAAGGGCTACGGCCTTGGTGAAGCCGGCGAAGGCCGCAACATCTCGCATCAGCAGAAGAAAATGAACGAGAAGGAACTCCGCGAGTTCCGGGCTCGGTTCAACGTGCCGATCAGCGACGATGTCATCGCGGAGACGCCTTTCTATCGGCCGCCGGAAGACAGCGAGGAGACGAAGTATCTGCTTGCCCGGCGCAAGGCATTGGGCGGCTTCCTGCCGCAGCGCATTGTTGACGTCAAGCCGATTGACGTACCGAAGATGGAATCGTTCGCCGAATTTTTCAAAGGCTCAGGCCTGATGGAAGTTTCGACGACGATGGCGTTCGTCCGTTTGATTGCGACGCTGCTGCGCAACAAGTCGATCGGGCGCCAGATCGTTCCGATCATTCCTGACGAAGCGCGCACGTTCGGTCTCGACGCGCTCTTCCGCGAGATCGGCATCTACTCGTCCAAGGGACAGCTTTACGAACCGGTCGATATCAAGTCGCTGCTCTACTACCACGAGGCGAAGGATGGCCAGATTCTCGAAGAGGGAATCACCGAGGCCGGCGCGATGTCGTCGTTCATCGCTGCAGGCACCAGCTACGCCTCGCACGGCAAATACACGATTCCGTTCTACATCTATTACTCGATGTTCGGACCGCAGCGCATCGGCGATCTGGTCTGGCTTGCGGGCGACATCAAGGCCAAGGGCTTCCTGCTCGGCGCGACTTCCGGCCGTACGACGCTCAACGGCGAAGGTTTGCAACATCAGGACGGCCACAGCCTGCTGCTCGCCAGCACGGTGCCGACGCTGATGACCTACGATCCTGCGTTCGGCTACGAACTGGCTGTGATTGTTGCCGACGGTCTCAAACGCATGTATGTCGATGGTGAGGATATCTTCTATTACCTGACGCTTTACAACGAGAACTACGCGATGCCGCCGATGCCTGAAGGGGTTCAGGAAGGAATTCTGAAGGGGCTTTATCGCTTCAAGAGCGGACCGGAAGGAAAGAAGGTCAAGGCGCACATCTTCGCCAGCGGCCCGATCATCAATCATGCCCTCAAGGCGCAGCAGATTCTCGGCGAACGCTACGGCGTTTCTGCCGACGTCTGGAGCGCGACCAATTACAAGCAGCTCCGAAGCGATGCGATCAATTGCCGCCGCTGGAACATGCTGCATCCGTCTGAAAAGCCGAGAACGCCGTACATCGAAACGCTGCTTGAGAAAGAGAAGGGCGCGTTCGTGGCGGTGTCGGACAACATCCGCCTTGTGCCGGAGCAGATCGCGCCCTGGGTTCCAGGCGGATTGTTTGCGTTGGGCACGGATGGATTCGGTCGAAGCGAGACGCGTGCAAATCTGCGCCGCTTCTTTGAAATCGACACGGAATGCACGGTCATCGGAACGCTCTACGCCCTCGCAGAGCAGGGAATGATCGAGTATCAGATCGTCGAAAAGGCGATCAAAGATCTCGGAGTGAATCCCGAGAAGATCTATCCGCAGCTGGTTTGATTGAGAAGAACGTGGTGTCCGTCCAGCTGTCTGCGGAAGATTTTTCCTCGAAACGCTGATCCGGTTGCCACACATTACGCGCTTTAAATTTATGGACGTTAAATTGCCGCCGCTTGGTGAAGGTGCCGATTCGGGCACAGTGGTGAATCTGTTCGTCAAGGAAGGCGATCAGGTCACGAAAGATCAGCCGATCCTCGAACTCGAAAACGAAAAGGCTGTCGCGACGATTCCCTCAACCGCTTCAGGCACTGTCACGAAGGTGTTTGTGAAGAGCGGCGACAAGGTCAGTGTCGGCGCGCGCCTCATCGCAGTCGGTGAAGGCGGTGCCTCTGCCGAAGCAGCTCCTGCCGCTGCGCCGAAGCCGGCTTCCAAAGCACCTGCCAAGGCCAGGCCCGCTCCGAAGGTGGAAGAACCGGAGGAAGTCGAAGAAGAAGTTCAGGAAGAGTCCGACGAGGATATCGATGCGGCGAACGCTTCCATCGCTGCGGCGCCCACGATCCGGAAAATGGCGCGCGACCTCGGCATCGACCTGCGCAAGGTCCGGGGAACCGCCCGCGGCGGCCGGATCACGCTCGACGATCTCAAGTCATGGATTCAGCGCCTTCAACGTCTCGCCGCGCAGCCGAAAGCCGCGCCGGGCCAGGCGGCCCCATCCAAACCGGCTCCCGAACAGATCGATTTTTCCAAGTGGGGCGAGATCACGACGAAGCCTTTGACTCCGCTGCGGCAGGTGATTGCCCGCCGCATGAGCGAGAACTGGAATGCCGTTCCGCACGTGACGCAGTTCGATGACGTCGATATGTCGTCCGTGCTCGCCTTGCGGAAGAAATACCTCGCCGATTACGAAAAGAAGGGATCGCGTCTCACGGTCACCGCATTCGTAATCAAAGCCGTGGTTGAAGCGCTGAAGAAACACCCGATCTTCAACTCCAGCCTCGACGAAGTGGCAAATGAGATCGTGTTGAAGAACTACTATCACATCGGCATCGCCGTGGACACGGAAGCCGGTTTGATCGTTCCGGTGATTCGCGACGTGGACAAGAAGAACCTTGCCCAGATCTCGAAGGAACTCGAAGAACTCGCCGCGAAAGCTCGCGACCGCAAGGTCAGCGGCGAAGAGCTGAAAGGCGGAACGTTCACCATTTCGAACCAGGGCGCGATCGGTGGCGCCCATTTCACGCCGATCGTCAACAAGCCGGAAGTGGCGATCCTCGGCCTCGGCAAGGCTGCTCAGAAGGCGGTCGTTCGCGACGGCAAGGTGGAAGTCCGCACGCTGATGCCGATCGGGCTTTCCTACGATCACCGCGTGATCGACGGCGGTGTTGCCGCACGCTTCACCGTGGATTTGTTGAAAGCCATTGAGAGCTTCGATGAAAAGCTGGTGAAGCTGTAAGCCACGACGACGAGAAAGACATTGAGCAGGAGATTTTAATATGGATCCGATTAAGACTGAAATCGTTGTCATTGGTGCCGGGCCTGGCGGTTACGCCGCCGCCTTCTACGCCGCTGACCTTGGCAAAAAGGTCATCCTGGTGGAGCAGGACAAAAGCCTTGGAGGCGTCTGCCTGAACCGCGGTTGTATTCCATCAAAAGCGCTCCTCGCCGCGACGCATGGCATCACGATGGCGAACGAATCCGCACATCGTGGCATCACCTTCGGCAAGCCGACGGTCGATCTCGAAAAGCTGCGCAATTGGAAGAACTCGATCCTCGCCAAGCTTTCGGGCGGTGTCGCCCAGCTGGCGAAAATGCGCGGTGTCGAGGTCTGGCACGGCCGCGGTTATTTCGAAAGCTCCACGATGCTTCGCGTTGAAACGCCGGAGGGCCAGAAGTTCATCACCTACGATCAGGCGATTCTCGCCGTCGGTTCGCGCTCGGCCATGCCCAAGGCGTTCGACCTCGGCAATCCGCGTGTGATGACGTCGCGCGATGCGCTTGAAGTGCCGGACATTCCCGAAAGCCTGCTCGTCGTTGGCGGCGGCTACATCGGAATGGAACTTGGCACTGTTTACGCCACGCTCGGCAGCAAGGTCACGCTCGTGGAAGCGATGGATGGAATTCTCCTGGGCGCCGATCCTGATCTCGCCCGGCCCGTGGTCGCTTACGCGAACAAGAACTTCAAGGAAGTCCGCCTCAAAACGAAGGTCGGCAAAATGTCCACCGTCGGAAAGCAGATCAAGGTGGAGTTCGAAGTCGATGGCAAGAAGACCGAGGAGCTTTTCGATCGCGTCCTCGTCGCCGTCGGACGCACCCCGAACTGCGCGGATCTCGGCCTCGAAAATACGAAGGTTCAACGTGACGAAAAAGGTTTCGTCAAAGTGAACTCCAAGCAGCAAACCGACGATCCTGCGATCTACGCGATCGGCGACGTTGCGGGTGGAGTCATGCTCGCCCACAAGGCCTCCCGCGAAGCGCGCGTGGCGGTTGAAGTGATCATGGGCGAGGACACAGCCTTCGAGGATGTGATCATTCCGGCTGTCGTGTTCACCGATCCGGAAATTGCCTGGTGCGGTCTTACCGAAGCCGATGCCAAGGCGAAGGGAAAGAATGTCGCCGTCGCGAAATTCCCGTGGGCGGCGTCGGGCCGCGCGTTGTCATTCGATCGCACGGACGGCATGACCAAGCTCATCATCGATCCGGAAACGGAACGGATTCTTGGTGTGGGCATCGTCGGAGCCGGGGCAGGGGAACTTATCGCTGAAGGCGTGCTCGCGGTCGAGATGGGTGCCACGGCGAAGGATCTTGCGCTCTCGGTTCATCCGCATCCGACCTTGTCGGAAACGCTCATGGAAGCCGCGGAAGTGTTCTACGGTCACGCGACACATACCTTCGCGCGCAAAAAGCCGCAGGCGCAGTCCTGAGCTGATGCCTGAACAAGCAGCGACTTTGTTTTAAGTCGAATTCGACAAACGAAAAATCCAGCTGGTGCGAACCAGCTGGATTTTTCTTTATGAAATGGGATCGCCGTCAGCCGCCGAGCGTTGAGGGATCGGTCACATCGCCCTTGTTGAAATCAACATAGGCTTCGGTCAGATCGGCGGCGTACATCACGGCGCCGGCTTTGCCGAGATTCAGGTTGATGTGCAGTTCGAATTCCTTCGGCGCTGTCATCGCGCACAGTTCCTTGAAGGTTGCCTTCGTCGGCTGCCCGCGCTTGAGGCTCCAGAGAATTTTTCGGCTGCCGGGTGCGCTGTAGCCAATGTCCACCTTCTCTTCAACCACGATGGCGGCACTGTAGCCGATGGCGTCGATGATCCGGCCCCAGTTTGGATCGCCGCCGTGCCAGCTGGTTTTGACAAGAGCACTGTTCGCGACGGCGCGCGCGGCGATGTCAGCATCCCGAATCGTTCTGGCTCCATTCACGCGCACGGTGACGACGCGATGAACGCCTTCGCCATCGCGCACTATCATCTTCGCCAGCTCCAGGCAGACATGCGTGAGGGCGGATTGGAAAAGCTGAAAATCCTTCGATCGCGGGTTGCGGATTGCGGATTGCGGATTGCCGGCAAGGCCGTTGGCCAGCACGAGCACGGTGTCGTTGGTGCTCATGTCGCCATCGACGGTGATCCGGTTGAAGCTGTTCGCGACGGCTTCCTGCAGTGCGGTTTGAAGAAGTTTGGCCGGGATCGACGCGTCGGTGGTGATGAAGCAAAGCATCGTCGCGTGCAAGCCGCCATGGGGGAGGGCGGCGGGACGTTTGCCAGTGGCGCTCATGCCGGGTTGAATCATTCCAGCGCCTTTGCAGATGCCGCCGATGCGGACCGTCTTGCCGCTGAGCTTGAGTTCCACCGCAATCTGCTTCGGCCGGGTGTCGCTCGTCATGATGGCCTCGGCCGCGTTGGCTGCGTGTTCGATCGAATTTCCGAGTTCCACTCCTGCCTCGATGATGCCAGCGCGGACGTTGTCCATCGGCATCGTGACGCCAATGCGCCCCGTGGATCCGACGAGCGCGGAACCTTTTGGGATGTTCAATGCGCGTTCGGTGAACGTCACCATTTCACGTGCATCCGCCATGCCCTGCTTTCCGGTGCAGGCGTTGGCGTTGCCTGAATTGACAACGATGGCCTGGGCGATGCCGGTTTTCACGCGTTCGACGCAGACTTTTACCGGCGCGGCACAAACCTGGTTCGTTGTGAACATGCCGGCCACGGCGGCAGGCGTTTCGGAAACGATCAGCGCCAGATCACGCTTCTTTCCCTTCTGCGAACCCTTGCCGGTTCCGAGGCGCTTGATGTCGCAAAAGACACCGGCGGCCTTGAATCCTTTGGGAGCAACGATCGAACCTTCAACGGCTTTGAACGACTTTTTCATTTCAATCGCGCGAGAGTGCGCGCGGCGGGTTTTGTTTTCAAACTTTTACTGCGTCGATCTCCAGCCGGACCATTCCGACGTGAACATGGCCCTGCGCATCCACAGGAAAGGTCCGCAGATATCGCTCGACGACAGCGTGGATGAATTCGTCGCGAAGGGATTCGGGAACGCGATGGGTGTAGGGATGCCACGTGGTGCGAAGCCAGGCGGTGAACTTTTCCGGCGACTCCAGGACCATGTCCTTGTCGGCAAGCTCAAGATGGCGCGATTCAAAACCGTGTTGCGGCAGCCACTTCGCGTAATCGTCCGGGCTGTAGAAAAAATAGGGCGGAGCAAGCTTTCGAAAATATTCCCGCCAGCGCCGGCTCAGCATTTCGGCGCGCAACGCGATGAAGACGTTCTGTGCATTGCCTTTGCCGCCGCAGGAAACAACGAGCCGCCCGCCGGATTTCAGGCTTGCGGAAGCTCCCTTCAGAAATGCGCTGTGATCGTCCACCCAATGAAGTGCCGTGCTGGAAAAGAGGATGTCGAAACGCTCGCTGAAATGGAGCTGTCGGGCGTCCATGATTTCAAATCTCAGATTCGCGATTCGGGTGGGAGGGAACGCGCTGCGGGCAAACCCAATCATTTCCGCCGAGATATCAACGCCGACAACCGAACCTTGCGGGACTGTCCGGGCGAGTTCGGCGGTGATCTTTCCATCGCCACAGCCGACATCCAGAATCGTTTCGTTGCCGCGCAGATCCAGCTTCGCAATCTGTTCGCGGGCCCACGAAAGCTGGGACTCCGAATTTGCCGCGTAGTCGCCTGGGTTCCAGACAAAGCTTTTGTCCGAGGACGTCTGAGTATTCATCCGGTGAGCGTCTGAGTTGAAAAATGGCTCAGATCAACCCGGCGGTTTCCGGATAGCCGCAGACAATGTTCATACTCTGAACAGCCTGACCGCTGGCGCCCTTCACCAGATTGTCTTCGGCGCTCACGATGATCAGGCGGCCAGTGCGCGGATCGATTCGAAATGCGATCTCACAGACATTCGTGCCCACGACGTTTTTCGTGTCGGGCAGCGCCTTGCCTTCGAGCAGTCGAACGAACGGTTCCGTGGAATAGGCCTTTGCGTAGCAGGCTGAAATCTGTTCCGCGAGTTTGGCGGCGCCGGCGGCATCGGAGAAGTGTTCCGAAGGCGCGGCGTAAATGGTCGTGAGAATGCCGCGATTTACCGGAATGAGATGCGGCGTGAACTGGATCGTCACCTGCGATTTTGCAGCGATCGAAAGTTCCTGTTCGATTTCGGAAAGGTGCCGATGCTTCGGGATTCCATACGGACGCACGCTCTCGTTGCATTCGCAGAAGAGATAATCGAGTTCCGCCTTGCGTCCGGCACCACTCACCCCGCTCAGCGAATCGGCGATGATGCCGGTGTGCTTGATCAATCCTTCGCGGAGAATGGGAATGAGCGGCAGGAGCACGCTGGTGGGATAACACCCGGGCGAAGCGATCAATGACGCTTTTCGAATCTGCTCGCGATAATGTTCGGGCAGACCATAGACCGCCCTGGCAAGCATGTCTGGCGCGGGATGATCGTGCGCATAAAACTCCTTGTAAACGTCAGCGCTGCGAAGTCGGAAATCCGCGCTCAGATCGATCACAATGCAGCCTGCATTGATCAGCGGTATCGCGTATTCGGCTGCGACGCCGTGGGGCAGTGCAAGAAAGACGATGTCGGCCTGCTTGGAAAGCAGTTCCGCGTTCGGTTCGCTGAAGCGGAGCGCTTTGGCTTTGGGATGATTGGCGAAGCGGGGAAAAATCTGCGCGAGTGTCTGCCCTGCGTACTGGCGTGATGTGACCGCGGTGAGTTCGGCCTGGGGATGATTCAGGAGCAATTTTACCAGTTCCTCTCCCGAGTAACCGGAGGCACCGACAATGGCAACTTTCTTAGAATTCATTTGGTTCCATCTATTTACCGCACAGACACCGAGTCGCAGAGAAAATTTTGAAAACAAAAAACCCCGCTGACATGGCCAGCGGGGTTTTGGAGATTCGGATTCGATTAACGCTTGCTGAATTGGAAGCGTTTGCGAGCGCCTGGCTGGCCGTACTTCTTGCGCTCTTTCATGCGCGGATCGCGGGTCAGCAGGCCTTCCGCCTTCAACGGAGCACGGAAGCTGGCGTCTGCGAGCAGAAGCGCGCGGGCGATGCCGTGACGCACAGCACCGGCCTGGCCGCTCGGGCCGCCGCCGGTGACGTTGACCTTGATGTCAAACTTGTCAGCCGTGCCGGTGACAGTCAGCGGCTGGGTGACGGTGCCGCGCTGGGTATCGACAGGGAAATAGGTTTCGAACGCGCGGCCGTTGATCGTGATCTTGCCGGAACCGGCAGCGAGGCGGACGCGGGCAACGGAGGTCTTGCGACGGCCGGTGCCGAGGAATTCGTTGGTCTTGGTGCTTGCCATAACGGGAAATGCTTATTTGCCGATCTTGAGCGGAGCGGGTTGCTGGGCCGAGTGATTGTGCTGCGGGCCCTTGAAGACTTTCAGCTTGGTCAGAAGCTGGCGGCCGAGACGGTTCTTGGGAATCATTCCGCGGACGGCACGATGAATCAGCATCTCGGGATGACGGGCGCGCAGTTCGGCGACAGTGGCGTATTTTTCGCCACCCTTCCAACCGGAATAGGTCATGTATTCCTTGTCGGTTTCTTTCTTGCCGGTGACGCGGACTTTTTCAGCGTTCACAACGACGACGAAATCGCCGGCATCAAGGTGCGGCGTAAAGACGGCTTTGTTTTTACCGCGCAGGACATCGGCGACCTTGGCCGCCAGACGGCCCAACACCACGCCGTCGGCATCAATGACATGCCACTTGCGCTGATCCAAATTCACTTTCGGCAAATGCGTTTTCATCAAATTCCCAATCAAAAAGGAGCGCAGAAAGTACCAAAGGGGTGCCTGAAGTCAATAGGGTTTTCGGGGAGAATCACGATAATTCACGGTTTCAAAAAATGCCGCCGCCAGAATTCCCACTCCGCCGCATCCGTTTCCCATTCACAATAGATGGCAACGCCTTGATAGCTTCGGTGGAATGGCCGTTCTGAAAGGGCCCGGTGAATGCCTCCAAGCGCACTTTCCATGTTTTCCGCTTTTGGATCGTGATAGCCCGAATCAGCGTCCCAATACGTGGGAATTCCCAACAGGACCGGCTTGCCTCCACTCCAATCCAGCACCTCCACAGTCCAGTCGTTCATAAGTTTTGTGTAGAACTTCGGATTCTTCACCCCTGTGTCATACATCATCACTGCCAGTTGATCGACCCGCCAGGCGACTTCTCGGAAGAAGTTCTCGTCCCAGTGAACATCAGGAAAAGGATGCCATCGTGTCGGCGGCGGGTAAGCAGCCACAGACAGCAGCTTCTTTGGTGGAAGCGCCGACCGAAGCTCAGTCAAAAATGTCAGGAAGCGCGTGTCCCCGCTGGGCAAGGGTTCCACATTGACGTGAACTCCGGCGAATCGAGGATGAGCCACAAACAGATTCGAGATGCCCGCTCGGAATGCAGCGGTCCAATTCGGATCTCCGAGGCGCACGTGAGATCCGTTCGGACCTCCTGCCCAGGGCATCACTCTGAACTTTTCAAATTCGTCGAGAAACCGTTCGGTTTGTGCAGCGTCAACCGGCGGGATTATTCCATTTTCATCGGCGGGGCAAAGGTGCGGGAAAACGTCTTTGATGTGGTTTTGCCGAAGCAAATCGCGCAATTCCCTGATTCGATCTGGGTCGCGAAACCGTGACGGATGAGTTGTCCCGTTTGCAAACCACGAGTCGTGACCCAGCCAGCCGTGCGACAACCAGATTCCATTTTGTTTCCGATCATGACTTCCGTCCCGAATATCGAGTCCCGGTTGCCAGAGAATGAACTTGATGCCGACAAACAGAACAAGGCTGAGCATCGGAACAGCAGTTCTCCAGGGAGGTGTCGCGAGTCGTTTCCAGGATTGTGAAAGTGTGAGAAGGGTTTGCCATTTCTGAAGCACACCGACGAATACACCGTCGATCTTTCGATTGAACACGCCCACAAACGAGTGGCCGAGCTTTGGAGAAATCCACAGAGCCCATCCGAGCAGCGCGACGGAAATGTAGCGGTTCTGCCATCCGTCGAGCCGCCATTGGCCGGACCAGGACATCAGGCCCCATTCCCTGCTGAATGGGCCGAAATAGTAAATGGGCCAGAGATCATCCACGGTGGGGCCTCTTGATCCCACCAAATCACAAAGCAGGTGCAGGTGAAATACCGTGAACGCCAGAATTGCGACCCGGAGTTTGTTTGCCGAAAAGGCTGCAAGTATGCCGCTGACCAGAGTGGCTCCAAAAATTCCGTGCAGAAGATAATGATGGAAATTCTGGTAATACGTGGAAGAGGATCCGACTGCCGCGTTGATCCCATCGACGATCAAACCGAGACCGTCCGCATCGGGGAGAATGCCTGCGAGCGCGACGAGTCGGGTGTCACGCAAGTTGGTCGTTTTCCTCGCAGCGATCAGCCAGCTGGCCAGAAGGTGTGTTTCGGGTGACATCGGCAGCCCTCGGCCGGAAATGATAGAAGCAATCGATTTTGAATCGATCACAATTTCCGGCAAGTGGGAGATTTCGAGAGTGATGATGCATTGCCGGGCGCGAACTTTTCTGAATTTCGCTTGCTCCGGGTTGCAACGATGCGTAATTAAACAGGGTCGCTTGCCTGATGTGCCCGCGTGGCGGAATTGGCAGACGCGCTAGATTCAGGTTCTAGTGAGTAACATCGTACAGGTTCAAGTCCTGTCGCGGGCACCAACTTCGAAAGTTCCAGACGTCACAAACTACTGCGGTGTGAATCCACGCAAGCATCCAACTGCCCCGAGCTGCGATTGTTGCACGCCGCGTTTTGTTTGCCGACTTCAGTGACCAAAAGATACAGCTTCTTCTTCAGTTGCCAGGCTGGTGAACGTGACAGAACAAGCTGAACATGGTCGTGTCGCGGCCGCATCTTGCAGACAATAACCTGGCATCCATATTCTCAGTCTTGCACGCCCGTTGCTTGGCGACAAAACGGACGAGGTCAACATACGAGACTTCATTTGGTTGAGGCTGAAGCGGCGGTATCAGAACTGATCGGCCATTGTGTTGCGGCGGACGGCCGGGCTGAGGATTTCGTCTTCGGAAGCGTCTGCTTGAAGCGGGAAGGGGATTGCCCGCTGCCGAACCATTTTCTGGAACAACATACGAACGCGGAAAAAAAGCTCAGTCATGTTTCAAGTTTCAAAACGGTCATAGTCGCGGATGCTTGCAAGCCTTGGTGGACTGGACGCCGTTGTCAGCCTGTCCAGGTCATAGTTCGTCTTGATGTGCGACGCTTCCTGACGGTGAAACCTTATGGTTTCGCATGGAAGCAAATTGAGTGTTTGATTCCGGTTGCAATAAACGGCGTGTGTGAGGATGCAGATCCATCACTGTCCCGTCGGAGCTCTCGCACATGGGAAAGGTTCGCCGTTCCTCCGTCGGCCAAAGCAAATTCGCAAACACCACTTTCACCGCCGGCTCTGGCGAACGTAGTAGTGGAGGCTCAGACTAGACGTCACCGCCGCGCCAAAGATTACCCAAATAAACCAGTGATGCTTGGGAGCGCCGTTCCAGATGATGGCTGCGGCCACGAGTGATCCTGCCCAAATAATGCTGTGTGCAATGGGCAACACGTCGGAATCGGATAAAGTCTTCTTTTCCATAGATTTGATGGTCGGTGATGCGTGCTGACGTCTAGACCTTATGGTTTCGCATGAGAGCGAAGCGGAGTGTTTGATTTCAATTGTAGTAAACGTCGGTTATCAGCCGCTGCGCGGCAGAACGACCTGGGTCGGGATTGCATGCTCCTGTTTTGATCGCTCTTTCTTCATCTTCCCGCAACCTGCGGGAATGAAAATCACGTTCCTTCTATCTCGCAGTTCCAACAGCTCGTCGAGCTCAAAGATTATCGGCCGGGGAATAAACAAAATAGCCAGGCGGATTTAACAGAAGGGAACAAAGGGAACGAAGTAAAGTTAGTCGGGTTAGGGGTCGCGGTTACGTCTATTCATTTTTCATTTGCCGGCCCACCTGCTCCATGAGTTCGCGCAACGCGCGGTCTTTTTCAGCCCGTTCCGAAAACCGCCGTATCGCCGTTGCCGCACTCATGTATTCTATCCCCGCCGCTTCGGCGAGCGTGCGTATCCCCAGTCCGCCCTTTTTGCGCCCAAGGTGCAACACAAGATCACGACCACAATCCCCATGCCGATCCCGGAACTGTTCCCACCGTTCCCCGCGCACCTTCTCCACCGAGCGAATGATCTCGTCAAGCGTGGGACGCCCGCCGATCCTCTTCCGCTCCCGGCCCTTCCTCCCTGCCACACCTGACAGTTTCTGCGCAAATCGTTTCGTCCCCAAAACCGCCTGCCCTATGACGTGCTCCCATGGACTCTCCATCACCCCCTCCCGAACTTCGGTTTCGCAATAGTTTCGATACCGTTGCTTCGGTCTGGCGGCCTTCCCGCCAAGCTCCAGTACTTTCCCAAAAGTCAGCCAGGCGGGCGCCTCTTCAAGGCCGATGTATGCTCGATACGAACTCCAGCGATACTTCCGCAGCTTCGCGACCCGCTCCACCACCTGCCTGCGGTTGACTTGCGGTCTCCCGACAGCCCGACTGCTCTGCAGCTTTCTTTTTCCCAAACCCAGCGCAGTCACTCGCACCGGATTCAAATGAATGTAGCGGCTCACATGCAAGCCCCAGGCCCCGGGCTCCACCACAATTGACTTGAATCGTCCTCGGAAGAGACGACCGCTTCGACCATGCCGCCGGTTGAACCACACCGTATAACTCACGTTCAGCCAGTGAATCGCGCGGGAGAGGTTGGGCTCCGTGATCTCCAGCAGCAAGTGGTAGTGATTTGTCATCAGCACGTACGCATGCAGTCGCACGGCAAACACATTTATCATCTCTTCAACCAGCTCCAGGAAATGCGCGCGATCCCTGGCGTCGCGGAACGTTTCACATCGTTCGTTTCCACGCGCTGTGATGTGATACCAGCACCCAACCCTTTCGATCCTCAGTGGTCTTGCCATGCGCCACCCTCTACCCGTCTCGCACAACCCCCGTCAAATGAAAAATGAATAGACGCGACCCCAAAAATCCCTGATCGCTCAGCCCTGCCACGGCGTTTTTTTCACCGTCGCATTTGGTTGTAGATTCTGATGGGGACCGCAGCCGCCCCGGCTGCCGT